>Ga0255168_1000809_pt1 | contig 9301 bp, 9 predicted proteins | sample Atl_Miss_RepB_8d_FD_183629 | JGI IMG/M metagenome (GOLD analysis project Ga0255168, IMG submission 183629) | Freshwater microbial communities from Altamaha River, Georgia, United States - Atl_Miss_RepB_8d | ecosystem: Environmental > Aquatic > Freshwater > River | place: USA: Georgia | collected... | reverse complement strand
GAGAGATCGGGAGCATGGCAGGTTGGTCATCCCGCTCACCTCCTAGATATTCCATTACATGCTTGAAATAGGGGTTGGGCCAATCCATGGTTTTATCTCCACGCCAAGCGTTGAAAGAACAGCATCGCAGTGTATGAATCCATCACGAAAAACGCCCATCCCAAATTCACCAGGGTGTAAGTGATGAACCATGAGCAACAAGACCAAATGTAAGGGATCTTGGTAACTCGCTGGGCAAGGATTGTGCCGCTCCATAATCGGTGCAGGATTAATAAGGTGGCGTGCCATGTTCCCCACAGGATGAAATGAAAAGCAGCCCCATGCCATAATCCGCTCACCAGCATCACGATTGCGATGTTGCGCAAGATTTTCACTTGGCTAACTCTGGATCCTCCTAGCGGGATAAAAACATAATCCACCAGCCATTTGTACAGCGAGATATGCCAGCGTTTCCAGAATTCGGTAATGTTTTTGGCGAAATAAGGCCAGTTGAAATTTTCCGGGATTTTGATGCCGAACAGCCTTCCTGAACCGATGGCTATGTCCGAGTAGGCCGAAAAATCAAAGTAGATTTTCCAGCCATAACTGAACAACCAGAGCAGCAAAACCCAGCGAGGGGCTATTGAGATATCCTCACGATTCAGGTGATCTGTCAGGCTGGTCAGAAAATCCGCGAACATGAACTTCTTCACCAAGCCGCAGAGGATCCGGGTGATACCGCGGTTCCAATCTAAAACCCAATCTTTGCTGGGATTCTGGATGCAGGGCAGTAAATCCTGGAACCTTTTGATTGGTCCTGCGACCATGGTCGGGAAAAAGAAAATGAAGGCGAAGTACTCAGCCGCAGTACCTTTGGCGGTTTTGCCTTGGTAGCGATCGTAGGCGTAGTGGATGAATTCAAATGTAAAGAAGGATATTCCCAATGGAAGAAAGGCATCCTGCCAGTGGAGAGGATTGCTTGCGGAACCTCCCAAGGCCGTATCTGTCAATAAGTTCCAATATTTGAAAACCCCAAGGACGAGAACCGAGATCCAGATCCCCAACACGCACCAGCGGGAGCCCGGTTGGTAGAGGTTTCTGAACAAGCCTTCCCAGACAAGCAAACCAAGGCAGGCTGGTCCCCACCAACCACCCTGGATTTCCCAAGAAAAGTGAATGAAGAAAGCGAAGCCAAAAAGCACACAGGACCATGCACGCAGATTTGCTGGCAATAGGCGGAATAGAATGGCCGACGGGATCAGATAGCAAAAGTAGTATGCGAAGGTGTTGAAAATCATAATTTAAGGAGCAGCTTTTATGGGTTTGGTTTCTATCTTTTTACCATGCAGGTGCTTCTGAAACCAATCTGACCACCTAAATTCCCGTTCAAAACGCGTCATAATTCCCTGAAGCGAAGGCTTAGCCCTCCGCTCTTCCAAGCCCGGCGATCCCGCCGGGCTTTTTTCTTTCCCCTTCCCCATTCCCAATCAGGAGCCTTTTTCCCATGAGCCACACTGTCACCATCCAGGCGGAGCTGAAGGACCCTGCCGCCCTGGAGGCCGCCTGCCGGCGCCTCCAGCTTCCACTCCCCACCCGGGGCCCCATCCGCCTGTTCGACCGGATCGCCGAGGGAACCGGGATCCAGCTCGATGGCTGGCGCTTCCCGATCTGCCTGACCGACCGGGGCGAATTGCTCTACGACAACTTCGGCGGCTTCTGGGGACTTCCCGAGAAGCTCGACCAGTTCCGCCAGGCCTACGCCATCGAGAAGACGAAGCTCGAGGCGCGTCGGCAGGGCTACCCCTGCCTCGAGCAGGCGCTGCCCAATGGATCGGTCCGCCTTACGCTGCAGGTGGAGGGCTGAGCCATGCGCCGGATCCAGGTCCAGATCTCCCCCACGGGGGAGGTTGCCCTCGAGACCCATGGCTTCGAGGGCTCCTCCTGCCGGGACGCTTCCCGTGCCCTCGAGCGGGCCCTCGGCCTCATCACCCGGGACCAGCCCCGGGAGGATGCCTCCGAGGGCGTTGAAGCCATCCGGGAGTTCAACCTATGAGCCCACCCCACCTCGGAATGGTTTAGGATACTTCCCAAGCTATTAAGATCACATATTCGCTATCTAAAAAACACAATAAATAGTAAATAATATTGATATATAAATTATTTGGTAATTATTAAATATGTGTTAAATTATTTTTCTTATATCGAAAATTAATTGGGGATTTTCGTTGACGAGCAAATTCATTAATGCGAAAGGGATATGAATTAATCGGAAATGCTTCTGAGTTATTCGTAAGGAGTAAATCAATGCGCACATTTATTTTTGGATTGCTAGGACTTTTTGGAATATTGGGTTCGGTGAGGGCAGATGTGGTTTTGACAAACTTTGGTACAGCTAACAGCTCAGTTGGTTTTCCAGGAGGATCTATTTCCTTAGTTCCTTCGCAGACCATTACTTCAGGGACTTTGTTAGTTTTAAAGGTCCTTAATAGTGGTTCGGGTACAGGTGGTAGTGCTACAGCATCATTAGCAAGTTTATCTTTAAACATGACTGTTGGCGGCAGCACGTCCAATTTTTCGGGTTCATTAGTGGGTGGTGGTTCGATCGGAATTGATTCCTACGGTGATTTCCAGTTTGATTTGGGAAGCAAAAGCTACACTAATGGTAGTAATTTTGCAATCACTATCAATAGTGTTTTTGCTGAAACTACCAACGCCAATGCCAAGTGGGGGACAGGCACTACACCAATTTCAGGAGTGTGGTCTTCTTCTTCTCCTGCTCCTTCCTCCTCGGGAATGTTTTCTTTGGATGTGGTTGCTGTTCCAGAGCCCGGCACCTTTTTGCTCGGAGGCCTAGCTGCAGTTTCCGGTGGATGCGGGATTTGGTGGAAGCGCCGCCGCAAAATCCTAAAAAACGGAGACAGTATTTCACCTGTTTAGAAAATCCATAAGGGTGAAATGAAAAAGAGCGGGCCAACTGGCCCGCTCTTTTTCATTTGAATATTACGGAATAGGCTCAAGCCTCAATTCTTTCGTGAAACCTGAGATTTTCAAACGGATACATCTGGCCGCTTGTTTGCGAGGATGGGGTCCCGCAGCGCCTCCCCATCGTCGGGATTCGAGCCGGAAGAAATCGCATAATTCCGGATGACTGGGTAGATTGATCCGGGTGATTATTTGCCCGCAGGCAGGCAGCGGAAAACGGCGACACCATTGGATGGAATGGTGACCGGGAATGCGACCGAGGCAACCGGGGCAACGAATTTCAGCGCCGATGAATAGCTACTTTTGGCGTAATTTGCGGTCGGGACGATCCTGTGGTCGTTATACCGGTACAGGCAGTAGGACTTTCCAGGGACTAGGCCACTGACAGTCACGGTTCCATTCAACAGGACCGGGGCTGCCCCGGCCATCAGGTCGGGCTCGTATCCGGTGGCCATGGAAATCTGGACCGGCAGCGCCAGGAGGGAGCTGTCCTGTATACCGGTGACCGCGCACCCGTAGCAGATGTTGGCTGGCAGGCAGAATTCATACCTGGCACCATTGCCGCGCATCCTCCGGGTGTCGCTGAGGGAAGCGGCTGCGCGGTTGAACACCAGCGGATGCAGGCAGTCGTTGAAGGCAAGCTGGTCCGCCGGGTTGTATTTGACGGTGTCCCCTGCCGCGAAACCGGTGGCAAGCATGATGTGATCGTAATCCGGGTCCTTCAGCCCGCGAACATAGGCGGTGATCAGGACAGGCCGGCGCAGGCTCAGGTGCTGTTTGACCCAGACCAGATAGGACGGAAACTGGGGACTGGGCACCTTGCTGTAATCGAAAGCCACCGAGCCAAGGCGGAGCGCCGAGAGGACCGTTTGTTCATTTACCCCGACCAGCAACTGGCTTTTCTGGTTGGGGTTGATGATGGCCCGGCAAACATATTGGGACACATAGGTGCCGAAAAATAGCGCCGCCTGCTGGATGCAGCATTCCCCGCAGTAGCCGTCCAGCTCCTCCCACTGGAGCCGGGGGGCGATGGGCAAACGGACGGTCACGGGCGCGACCACCTGGGCCTCGGCCTTACCCAAGAGCCCGGACTGCAAGGCGGCGGAGCCGGCAAGCAATGCCCGGCGCCTGTTGACACGAAACCCGCCTGGCATCGGATTGCTCCCCCAGTCCAGCACATTCCAAAGGGCCGGAAACGTCCCCCATTGAGGCGAAGAGTAGTTCCGAAAACCACCGGAGGCAAATCCAAGGGAAAAAACGATCCTCTCCCCCCTATTGGGTTCCTGCAACCACATACCCAGGTAATTCCAGCATCCCAAACCAGAAGGAAGCCGGGGAATCTTGCCGGAAGACGCCGGTCACCCACCATGCCTTTGAACCAGAGTGGGACCCAAAGGCGGTCCTTGGTTGGCTGCACGACCTGAAGGTTCCCCTGGAAAAACCTCCCTGGACGCACCCTGTTGACTGGTGGCCGTGATTGGATTAGACAAAGTGCGTACACGCACGAATCAATGAGGGGACCGAAGGCGTGACCGCGCAAGACCGATTGCCACTCGAATTGCGAGCCGCATACCTGGCCCTGCACAGGCGCAGCGATGCGGTATTTGCCCGGCAGGGAGTCACCGCGGACCAGTTCGTTTTGCTGGCAACCCTGACAGGGGGCAAGGCCCTGACCCAGCGGCAACTGGCCCGGCGGATGCCCTCTGATCCAAGCACCGTCAGGGCCATGCTGGTACTGCTTGAGAAAAACGGCCTCGTTTCCAGGACCCGGCACCCGAGTGACGGCAGGGCGAAAACAGTGGCTCTCACACTGGCCGGCCAGAGGTCTTACCTTCGGGCCTTTCGGGCGGGGAAATCGGTCCGCGACCGGATGGCTCGCTCGCTGGGCGAGAAGGATTTGGAAACCCTGTTGGACTTGTTAAGGCGGGTGTCGGACGCCCTCGCCGAGCCCCCGAAGGGTGGGGTGGGTGGATTTTCTACCAACGAAAAGGGAGTTTTAGGATGCGCCAGATGATCCATGCGGTGCTGTTGGCCGGTTTTGTCGCGGGCGGCCTCCACGCCCAGGGTCAGGGACGGCCCCGACCCGGCGGAGGCCCGATCGAATTGGGCCCGGACGACAAGCAGTCCTACCCTGAACCCGCGGCAAGTATCGTGGCCCGCCGCGACGGGATTCCCCGCGGCAAGCTGGAGATGATCCAGTACGAATCCAAGACGGTCGGGACCAGCCGCAAGGCCAATGTGTACACGCCCCCGGGATATTCCAAGGATCGCAAATACCCGGTCCTGTACCTGCTCCATGGCATTGGCGGCGACGAGACCGAATGGCAGCGATTCGCCACCCCCGACAGGATGCTCGACAACCTCATCGCCGATGGCAAGGCCAGGCCCTTTGTTCTGGTAATGCCCAATGGCAGGGCGCGCAAGGATGACCGCCCCGGCTCCAATCCCTTCGAGTCGGCCCCGGCCTTCGCCACCTTTGAAAAAGATTTGCTGGAGGACCTGATCCCGGCGATCGAGGGGAGCTACTCCGTGCTGACCGGCCCGGAAAATCGCGCCCTGGCCGGATTGTCCATGGGCGGCGGCCAATCGCTCAATTTCGGCCTGGGCCACCTCGACACCTTCGCCTGGGTCGGCGGTTTCTCATCCGCGCCCAACACCAAACAGCCGGCTGAACTGGTGCCTGATGCGGCCAAGGCCAAGGGGGCCCTGAAGCTGCTGTGGCTTTCCTGCGGCAACAAGGACAACCTCATCGGCATCAGCCAGCGGACGCACCGGTTCCTGAAGGATAAGGGTGTTGCCCATGTTTGGAATGTCGATGGCCACGGGCATGATGCCACGCATTGGCGGAACAACCTGTACCATTTCTCCCAGATCGTCTTCAACGAGCAGGCTGCCAGGGAAGCCATGGGAGGCAATGCTGGGCACAGCAATGCTGGGCCCGCCGATCCGGCAGCGGTTCCGGCCGGGATCACCGAGGACTTCAAGCCGGCCTCCACCAACCAGCCCGGCAAGGAATATCCCCAGGTGAATAGCCAGGGCCGGGTGAAGTTCCGCATCGTCGCGCCCGAGGCGAAATCGGTCGGCGTGACTTTCCGCGACAGCACCCCGTTCACCAAGGGGCCTGACGGCGCCTGGATCGGTTACACGCGCCCCCTCGACGAGGGCTTCCACTACTACGCCATCAAGATCGATGGGGCCGAAGTCCCGGACCCCAACAGCCGGTATTACTTCGGGGCCAACCGGTGGGGGAGCGGTGTGGAGGTCCCGGCGCATGACGCCGACTTCTACGCGGTGAAGGACGTGCCCCACGGCCAGGTGCGCGAGATCCTGTTCAAGTCGACGAGCACCAAGACCCACCGGCGCGCCTTCGTCTACACCCCGCCGGGCTATGACGAAAAACCCAACCAGCGTTATCCAGTCCTGTACCTGCAGCACGGCTTCGGCGAGAACGAGTATGGGTGGAGCGTCCAGGGCCATGCGGGCCTGATTTTGGATAACCTGATCGCCGCCGGCACCACCAGGCCGTTCCTGGTGGTGATGACCTACGGCATGACCAACGAGATCCGTTTCGGGGCGCTGCGCGAATTCGACATCAAGCCGTTCCAGACCGTGCTCTGTGACGAGTTGATACCGCACATCGACGCAAACTTCCGCACCCAGGCCAACCAGGCTGGCCGGGCCATGGCCGGCCTGTCCATGGGAGGCATGGAGACCAAGACCATCACCCTGAAGAAAACCGACACCTTCTCCCACATCGGGCTGTTCAGCGGCGGCAGCATCGCACCGGCCGACATCGCCGACATGGAAGCCTTCAAGAAGGCCAACCGGCTGGTCTTTGTCAGCTACGGAGGCACCGAGCTGGGTGGCAACGGTCCAAGGCGCGGGGGTGATCCCCAGGAGAACACCCAGGCGCTTGCGAAGGCCGGCGTCAACGCCCGCTTCTACGTGTCGCCGAAGACGGGCCACGAGTGGCATTCGTGGCGCAGAAGCCTCCGCGAATTCGCCCCGCTACTGTTCAGGGAGTGAGGCTGGGGCTGCTAGTTGGGAAAAACCCCAGGTACACAGTCCTGGTTCTTCCGCCCGAGTGCGAGGAATCCTAAACGCATCGGAGATCCAGCCAGCGGCTTGGTTTGCCGACGTTGTTCGGGCCTATACACGGCCCTTCTGTCGTTCTCCGGGGGACCAGCTCAAGGTTTTGCAGGGTGGTGAAGAAGGCGTTCGATCCAACAGGGCGAGCCGCCGTGCAAGGTTGGTACAGGCAATCCTGTGGATGCGGAAAAGCCTATCAAGCCATTCTTCCCGGGAGTGATCCTGACACTCCGGAATACATTCCAAACTATGAATCAACGCGGATCCCGATCACGCCTCATCGAGTCCAAGTCGCCAATCCATTCATATTTGCCGCGTAACTTTCGAATGTCTGTTTGCGTGTGGATTCTAATGAGGGTTCGCAGTCCTTCCTCGATAACCGCGCGCTTGGTTTTGAGCCCGGTGGCCTTGAGCGCCGCTGCCAATAGCTGCTCATCGATTTCGATACTGGTTCGCATGGTTCAAGTCTTTTCCAATCCTTGAGAATTTGGGAACACCTTCAGACATGGATTGGTTATCACTGCACCAGTTCGAGCCTCAATTCATAAGCATGCATCGGGCCGCCGCTGTCGAAGGCATCGCGCACCACCAGGCAGACTGGGCCGGATAGCGGGGAGGTGGTGATGACCACCAGATCCTCGGCCTTGGGTGGCGGGCCGGCGGTTTTCCAAAGGGAGCCGTCCGGTTGCTGGATAGTGAGGATGGGGTCTAGCAGCGATCCCTTGCGCCGGGCGATGACCTGCACCCGGAGTTTCTGGCCCTTGGTCAGCTCCACCCGGAAGCAGTCGCAGTCTTGGGGTTTGGCGATCGTGCCCAGGATGCGCGCGGGGAGAGGGCCCACGGGCTGGGCTATTTCGAGATCGTTGTTCGGTTCCGCATCGCGGATCAGCTTAGCCTTGGTGATCTCCAGGGGGAGTTCGGATTGGGTGTTGTTATCCCCCTCCACCCGGAGCAGGGTTTCCTCGGGCGATGCGTTCGCACCCAGCTCCACCCGCATCACCTGGTTGCCGTTGGCCTTGGCATCCATCCCGTCTGGCAGCGCTAAATCCTTCGGCTTTTCCAATACCTGCAGTGGAATAGGCTTTTGCTTCCCGGATGGGGTGGGCACCAGACTCACGCGTGTGGTTGGCCCCAGCGCGCCGCCGCGCAGCATGCATTCCGTTTTGCCACCCGCTTCGACCACCCAGGGCCAGACCATGGTCAGCTTGGGTGGATCGGGTTTGGCCACCGGTTTGTCGGCCCCGGGAAAGAGGGTGACAGTTGCCATGCCCAAAAGCCAGGGAAGCATCATGCGAACAGTTCCCGGACCACCTCGCCCTGATCGAGGATCTCCAGGGGGCGACCGTCGGGGGTGGTGATCTGCCGCTTGGGGTCGATGCCCAGGCTGTCCAACAGAGTGGCGGCCACATCGGCGGGACCCACCGGCCGCCGCGTCGGGTAACCGCCCAGCTTGTCCGTGGCACCCAGGACCAACCCGGGCCGGGTGCCTGCCCCGGCGAACAACAGCGATCCCGCCTTGCCCCAGTGGTCCCGCCCGGCGTCCTTGTTCAGCGTGGGGGTTCGGCCGAATTCGCCGAAGACGGCCACCAGGGTCTCCTCCAGCAATCCGCGTTCGCCCATGTCATCGAGGAAAGCGGACAGGGCGCGGTCGAATTCGGGCAGCTTCTTGTCCAGGCCTTCAAAGATCTTGGCGTGGTGGTCCCAACCGGCATGGTTGACGGTGATCCACCGCACGCCGCCCTCCACCAGGCGCCGCGCCAGCAAGCACCCCTGGCCAAACGTGGTCCGGCCATATCGCTCCCGGGTCCGGTCGGTCTCACTCTCCAGGGAGAACGCCCGGCGGGCCGCCGGGGAAAGTACCATCTCCGCGGCCCGCTGCTGGAACGCGTCGTAGGTCTGGATCTGGTCGTTGGCCTCGACCTGACGGGCGAGCTCATCCACCGCCTCGCGCAGGTTTTTCCGCCGCCGGTCGCGATTGGCCCCGCTTGCCGCCATGCCCGGCACCGCGGCCAGATCGTCAACCCGGAAGTTCTGCGGGGCCGGGTCGCCGGTCTTGAACGACTCGTGCCGGCCGCCCAAAAAGGCGCTGCGCCCGAGTTCCCAGGTGAACGAGGGATTCTTGGGAATCGCCACATAGGGCGGCAACTCCCCCCGGAAACCCAGTTGCTGGGACACCACCGCGCCCATCGCCGGGTAATCGCCGAACGGTGAGCCGAACCGGCCCGACAGCACCCAGTTGGTGGCGGTCTCG
>Ga0255168_1000807_pt1 | contig 9314 bp, 10 predicted proteins | sample Atl_Miss_RepB_8d_FD_183629 | JGI IMG/M metagenome (GOLD analysis project Ga0255168, IMG submission 183629) | Freshwater microbial communities from Altamaha River, Georgia, United States - Atl_Miss_RepB_8d | ecosystem: Environmental > Aquatic > Freshwater > River | place: USA: Georgia | collected... | reverse complement strand
ATTTACCCGCGAAATTTTTTAATCACCAACGATGAATTCGTTCCACCAAAGCCAAACGAATTATTGAGTGCGTAATCAAAATCTTTTTTGATCGCACGGTGAGGAACGTAGTTTAAATCGCAAGCCTCATCGGGGTGATCTAAATTGATTGTAGGCGGAATCATACCTGTATGTAAGGCCATCGTACAAAAAATTGTTTCTATTCCACCGGCCGCACCCAACAAGTGACCAGTCATCGACTTGGTGGAGGACACGTGCAGATGATAAGCGTGATCGCCAAAAGTTTTTTTAATGGCATTTGTTTCGCCGACATCGCCAAGCGGTGTGGAGGTTCCATGGGCATTGACGTAACCAATCGCCGAAGGATCGATTCCTGCATCTTTGATGGCCATGCTCATACAGCGATATGCGCCTTCACCTTCGGGGTGTGGCGCGGTGATATGATGAGCGTCGCTAGTGGCACCGTGTCCTAAAATCTCACCATAAATAGTGGCACCGCGAGCTATCGCTTGTTCCATTTCTTCCAGCACTAAAATGCCGGCGCCTTCGCCCATTACAAATCCATCGCGATCGCGATCGAAAGGGCGAGAGGCTTTAGATGGATCCTCATTATTTTTTGAAAGTGCTTTCATGTTAATAAAACCCGACATTCCAAGCGAGCATACAACCGCTTCCGCCCCACCTGTCAGCATGAGCTTTTGTCGACCGTGCATGATTTCGTAACTGGCAGCCGATATCGCGTGAGCCGCCGAAGCACAGGCCGAAGAAATGCTATAATTTAACCCTTGTAAATTAAATCGGATGGAAGCGAGGCCCGAAGTCATATTGGGGATAATCGCTGGAATAAAAAAAGGCGAGACTCTTCGCGAACCTTTTTCAAACATCACCTTGGCAGTTTGTTCAATTTCAGGCATTCCTCCAATTCCAACACCCAAAATACAACCCATTTCATGGGGCGCATAAGGGGCATTTATTTGGTGATCGACGAGCAGGCCTGCATGTTTAAAAGCTTCGTAACTCGAGTGCATAGTAAAATGAATAAAGCGATCGTATCTCGAAGCTTCTTTTTCATCCAAAATATGAGGAGCGAGAGTAAAATTTTTAACTTCTCCAGCGATTTTAACGCCCATTTGCTCGGTATTGACATTTTCTATAAGTGTTACGCCCGACTTCCCCTCGAGAGCGTTATTCCAAACCTCTTCGAGCGAGTGTCCTAGTCCGTTCATCATTCCCATACCGGTGATGGCCACACGATGGATCTTCTTCATGATTCCTCCAAAATATGATCACTATCTTATTTTTATAAGACCTAAAAAAACAAAGGCCCCAAATTGGGGCCTTTATCGTCGATCAAATTAAGCTTGTTTTTTTTCTAAGTAAGCAACGATGTCTTTAACCGTTTTTAATCCTTCAGCTTCTTCTTCGGGAATTTCTACGCCAAATTCATCTTCCATTTTCATCATCAATTCAACGATGTCTAACGAATCAAGGTTTAAGTCATCAACAAAACTTGTCTCCATGTTAATTTTAGAGATATCAATTTTAGTTGCATCGCTGATAAGTTTGATTACTTTGTCTTTCATTAAAAACTCCTGAAAATTTCTTAACCAAAAAATAATATTAAAATCTATTAGATATAGAGGCCACCGTCAATTTTTATTGTTTCACCAGTGATATAAGAAGATGCTTTGCTGAGCAAAAAGCAAACTAAGGCGGAAACTTCATCGCCATGGCCCATTCTTTTAAGAGGAATTGAATTTAAGTAATGCTCTTTTACTTTTTCATCTAAGGCATCGGTCATATCGGTGGTGATAAAGCCAGGACAAATCGCATTGCATCGCACGTTGCGCGAAGCGAGTTCTTTGGCGTAGGACTTGGTAAAACCTATGAGACCCGCTTTTGAAGCAGCGTAGGCAATTTGTGAGCTGTTCCCCATTAGTCCGACGACAGAGCTAATATTAACCACAGAAACATCTTCTGCTTTTAAGAAACTGCGGGAGAGGATTTGCGTGAGCATGATCGATGCCGTGAGGTTAGTGCGAATGGTTTGCTCCACATCTTCTTCTTTCATGCGAAGGACAATTTGATCTTTTGAAATTCCAGCATTGTTCACCAGTCCTGTGATGGGACCCTTGGCTTCAATAAAAGCCTCCACTGCTTTTTTCATTTGTTCTGTGTGGGTGACATCAAAAAATAAAGCATCGACATCACTGGCCCCAAGATTTTTGAGTTCCATCGTCAGAGCTTCTTTTTGCACTAAAGCTTTTTCATCTTCGCTGCGGTAATTAAAAATAACGTGTGCACCTTGTGCCGCGAGACTTTTCACCATTTGCAGTCCCAATCCGCGCATTGCGCCGGTGACTAAAACTTTTTTTCCTTTGAGATCATTGTATTGAGCTAACATAGAAACTCCTTTCTTATTTGGATGCTTGAAGTTTTTCCAGTAAAGTGGTTTTCCAAAGATCGTTTTCACCATCGATATTAATCACAGTTATGTCCGAGCGAATTTTTTTTATCAGCCCAGTTAAAACTTTTCCCGGGCCAAGCTCGAGACAAATTTGCCCCGGAGGTAGTTTTAAAATCGATTGCGTCCAATAAACTGGGCCCATGGCTTGTTCAACTAATAAATCTTGAATTTGTTCTGGAGATGTCTCCACCGGTATCCATGAGGCGTTAATATTGGCGATGTAAGGAAGCTTATTGGGCTGCCAATTTAATTTTTTAAATGCTTCTTTTAGTTTTAGAGCAGCAGGTTTCATAAGACTTGAATGAAAGGGCGCGGAGACTTTTAATTCGATCGCTCGATGCGCTTCTAAATAATTTTCGGCCAAGTAAGAAATGGCGCGCTTGCAAGCTTGTTCATGCCCGGAAATAACAATTTGCTGAGGATCATTAAAATTTGCCGGCATGACTTCCTCGCCAGGAAGAGAACTTTCGCGACAAGCTTTCACCACCATCTCTTCGGGAACTTTTAAAATTGCATACATGGCACCTACACCTACAGGAACAGCTGCTTGCATAAATTTCCCACGCCAGTGAGTCGCTTTGAGTGCATCGCTTAAATTTAAAACCGAAGCCGCCACTAAAGCGGCATACTCACCAACCGAGTGGCCAAGCACGGCGTTCACTTCAATATTTTCCGCTTGTAAAAATTGTTGAACATTATAAAAGCATCCAATGGAATGTAAAAGTATTGCCGGCTGAGTATTCTCAGTCATCTTGAGAGTTTCTTCTGGGCCTTCGTGCATGATTGATTTTAAATCGTAGGCGAGCGCTTCGTTTGCTAGCTGAAAAAGGGAAGCATCTAAATTTTTTCCCATGCCCACAAATTGCGATCCCTGGCCGGGAAAGAGGAGAGTGATATTTTTCATAAAAATTCCTTTTTTTATTTTTTAATATTTAAATAAAACGGCACCAGCTGTTAAACCTGCTCCAAATGCATCGAAGAGGACGACATCGCCGCGCTTAATTCTGCCGTCGGTAATCGCTTCGTGAAAAGCAATGGGAATGGTCGCAGCCGAAGTATTCCCGTAGCGATCGATATTGACGATCACTTTGTCCATTTCAAATTCGAGCAACTTTGCCGTCGTTTCAATAATTCTTATATTGGCTTGATGAGGAACGACCCAGTTGATTTCAGATAGACTAAGCCCCGCATCGTGAATAACTTTTTTAGCATTTTCGGCGAGTGTTCTGGTCGCCACTTTAAACATTTCTTTTCCCTTCATTTGCATATAGTGAGTTTCATTTTCCAAGTGTTCCTTGGTAATTGGCGTCACAGAACCGCCCACTGGTTGATCAAAAAATTCTCCGCCCGTGCCGTCGGCGGATAAAATACTAGAATAAACTTTGGAGGCTGAATTTTCTTGGGCCCTACCAACAACCGCGACGCCACAACCATCGCCAAAAAGAATACATGTGTTGCGATCTTTCCAGTTTACTTCGCGCGAAAGCATTTCCGATCCAATGATGAGAGCATTTCTAATCATCCCCATCGAAATCATCGCTTGCGCCATGTTAAATCCATAAACAAACCCCGAACAGGCAGCTGAGATATCCAAGCATGCACATTGATTGGTGATCCCCAATTTAACCTGAAGAATTGTGGCACAGTTTGGTAATTTGACATCGGGAGTGACCGTGGCAAATAAAATAAGATCGATGTCGTTGGGATTTAGTTGCGCAGCTTTTAAAGCTTGCATGCTTGCATGATAGGCCATGTCGGTTGGAAACTCGCCGCCTTCTGTGGAGCAGATCCTTCTTTCCTTAATTCCTGTTCTTTCAAAAATCCATTGATCGTTGGTCTCTACAATTTTTTCCAAGTCAAAATTAGTGACCACTTTTTTTGGTGCATACATGCCAGTGCCTAGGACTTGGACATCGTATCTTTTCATATAAACCTTCCGTGTCGAAATATTAATCTTGTGATCTAAACGCAACAAGGCCCTTAAATCCTATCGATTAAATCGCGAATTTAAGGGCCTTGGTATACACAATGCGTAGTAAAATTATTCTTGAGTTGTTTCTTCAGTATCAGCTTTTACTGAGATCATTTGTTTCCCTTTGTAGAAACCACATGAAGAACAAACAGTATGTGGCATCACGTGAGCTCCACAATTGTTGCATGTCATTGGGTGTTTTCTATAAAGCTTATGGTGTTGACCTGCTCTTCTTAAACCTTTTCTAGAAACTGAATTTTTCTTCTTAGGAACTGCCATATAAATCTCCGCGTCAAATATGATTAGGGCAAAAAATAAAATAATAGTCTTGAATCAATACGTCATCTTAAGGCTTTCTGGCAAGTAAAATCTTCCTTTAAAAATAAATTTGGCCTTGGCATTCGCCTTCGCAGCGAGGAAAGGGGTCCATTTCAGAAACCAATTGCTCGTGAATAAAATCATTAAATGCAGCTTGTCCTTTTTTTAAAAAATAAAGCTCGACTTCCGCCCCTCCGGCATAAACAGTAGTAGATTCTTCATACTCGGGTGACTTTTCCAAAGCTTCATTTAAATAAGCCCCTTTGAGTTCGAGTTGAACTTCTTGCTTTAAAGGATGCAAGCAGCGCCCACATGGAAGGTGGTAATGACCGGAGACGTCCGCATTCACGAGGAGATGATCGCCTAAAAAGTGATCATTTTTTCTCAAAACTTCTAAATGAATTTTAAGTTCTGGCGCGAGCTCTAAAGCATCGTCGTCGCGATCGGTTTCAAGCTCAGTTAAAATATTTTTAACCCAAGCTGTGCTTTCATTAATTTCAAAAATTTCCGTGATATCGTGACTAAATTTATTTAAAGGTAACTGTTCAGGTAACTGGTGATTAATTTTTTCGTTCATTTGATCCCCGCAAAATTGGTCGCATCGAGTTCAACTTGTATGCCTATAATTTTTTAAAATGTAAACGAATTATAAAAAAATTTGCCTCGATCGATGCCCTTGATCTACTCGGGCTGATCGGGTTTGTTTGAACGATATTTCCAAACTAAACTCGGCATAATGTCGAGTTCAACACTCATCAATTCGAGTTGAAAGGATTTTATAGTTGAGCGCGTGCGTTTAAAGAGTCCCAGATTTTGGTCTGGTAAAAAGACGAGCGTTTCAAAAGCCGGGAACCGACTTAAAAATTCAAGCAGAGAAAGGGTCTCGCCATTTTCCATCAAAAGGCGTTGATTACCAGCATTATAGATCCAAAACAGGTCGCCTTCTTCCATGTATGCAAAGAGATTTTTAAGCGCTTGTTCCAAGGAAAGGGTATAAGTAAAGACGCCAAAATAGTCCATAAAGATCGGTCGATTGAGCGATTTTTCGGCGGCGATTTTATGTTTTTCTTTTAATAATTCATCGACGTTAAAAGATTCAAATTTTTGACCAAGTTTTAAACTCACATGCCCTTTTTCTGTTTCTAATTGATGGAGTTTTTCCAAGGCAATTGGATCACTATTAAATTGATGGAGAGAATAAGTCGTGATGTGAAAGGGTTTGTGGCCTGGCCTTAATTCTTTAAGAAAACTTTGAGTAGAGTTGAGGTTTCCACCTCCCAGGATAAAAAGATGAGGGGAAATCTGATTGTCCATCAATTGATTTTTCAAGCTATAGAATTGTTCGTGGACGTTGGAGCGCGCTTTAAAAGCTGAAAAGTAACTTTGAGTCGTTCTATCGACCATAAAAGGTGAGAGTTGCAAAATATAATTTTCGTAAGCATAAAGTCGGACGAGAATGTGGGGGGCTAAGTTTGCATGCTGAGGAAATTGGAGGGTCATCGGCGCGTGAAAAAAATCACTTCTTCGCTCGAGAATGTTGGCTAAGTCGAGAAGATTGGCATTGATTCTCTGGTAGTCGCTTAGAGCCTTATGTGGGGGATTTGTTTGTTCGAGATGAGATCGATCGAGATCATCGATGATAACTTGCAATAAATGTCGACAGCCAAAAGGAAAGGCGGCTTCCAGCGCGAAGGGCATAATAGCGAGGAGCCAAATTGTAAATATTGAGATAAATTTAAACATAGTGTTTCTTAAAAAAAAAACTGTAAAATGAAAATAAAATTGTATGCCTAGATTCACTTTTCAAGTGAATCTAGGCATACAAGTCATTGGTAATTTTAATTTTCAATACTTGAAAATTAAACTGTGTGGAGTATATCCATAGTTACGTTAATGGTGAAAAAAGTAAACTAAGCAGGAAGTGCGATCATGAATATTTGGTTTTGTGGAATGTCAGGCGTGGGAAAAAGTACCTTGCTTCAGCAACTGGAGACCCGTTTTACCCCTTTAAACCCCGGACTTTTTCACTTTTCAATTGATTGTATAGATTTAGATCGAGAGATTGAAAAAAACCTCACAGCAAGAGGAATTTTGCATTCACTTTCATTGGGAGATTTCTTGCGAGTATCGCTTGAAAATGTTCAAGTTTTTCGCCAAATAGAGAGCGATCTCATCTCTCAAATACTGCAGCGTAAGCAAAAGGAAAAAGAGATTTGCATGATAGCCCTTGGGGGTGGGGCTTTAACCGCAGAGCATTTTAAAATAATAAAAAGTCATTCTCACCAACTGCTCTGTTATTTAAAAGATGATTTTGAAAAAATTTGGATTCGGTTGAGCGCACATCCCGAAAAGTTATTAGCTAATAAAAGTCGGGAAGAGGTTTATCAGATTTATCTAAAGCGAAGTGAGATCTTTGAAAAGTCGGATTTGATAATCGAATTTGAACAACTAAAAGGGATTGAAGAGATCGATGCTTTGGGGCATAATTTAATTGAGAAACTCATCCAAGATCTAAAGTAATTGGTCGGAATAATTGTCGCGATTCAAGGGAGTGAAGAGTGGAAGATCATCAAACGCATACTCGTAAAGTAAGTATGACAGTGGCTATGTTATTATCAGACATAGAAAGCTTAAAAGAACTCTCTGCTCTCTTTAAAAAACTAAACGTCGTTCCTTATTTTTATGAAGACTTAAAATCTTTTTGGACGGGAGTGATCGAGCGCATGCCGACTCTTGCTATCGTCGATGTCAAAATGATGAGTCATGGTGAGCACAATTTAACAGCGCATCCCCTAGTGCAAAAAGCAGAGCTCCCCTTAGTTTTTTATTACACTGAGAAAACGGAACCTTTGCTTATTTCAACCGAAAGTTTTTATCACCTTGGCACGATTAAAAAACGTGAACATCGCGATTTAGAGGGGGCGGTTAGAACCCTGCTTCTTCGAGCAAATAAATTCCTTGCTCTAGAAGCAAAGTTGTATCATGCCAGTATCGATTTAAATGTTGAAAGGGAAAAAGAAACGCGCTTGCGCCTCGAAATGGAGCAGCGATTTAAAATGGAACGCAGTCAGCTTTTGATTAAAGATTTAATTTTTCAAATGGAAGAGATGTCGCATCAAATGGATTTTTTCCCTATCCTGGAAAAAAGTTTTAACTTGGTTGAGGCTTTTACCGATTTCGCTATTTTGGAACTTAATCACAATAAACATAAACTTATTTCTCCCGTTTTAAGTGGCCATAAATTTAAAAGCATTCCTTCCATTTGGTTGCCACAAAAAGAGTTGCAAGGGATATCGCTTCTTTCACAAAATCTAGCCAACCAAGTCGTGTATGAACTTTTTGGTGGGCACATTGTAAATTTACTTATTAAGGGAGAAGAAAAACATCCCGACCTACTAATATACATCAAATGTAAGGATGAAACTTTTTTTCAGCATTTCGAATGGTCTTTACTCGAGATTTTTATCAATTCATTCTATACAAAGCATTTGCTCAATTTAAAAAAACTTGGAAGTGAGCAATCGTTCAAGCTTAGTACTTCTGAAGCACTTCAAACTCTCGATTCAATGCGGATGAATTTAAAGAGCGATACTTCCCATTCTATTGGACAAAAGCTTGTTAATTTAAATTTTTCTAAATTAATTGAGTTTAACTTAAAAAATCCACTTAATATTTTCTATTGGGATAAATTTAAAAATGATTTACTACTTAAAATTACTCACTCTCATCGTGGGGAATTAGTCTATTTTGAAAACGGAGTTTACGACTTAAGTTTTATTGTTAAAAATGACGAGGCAGAGATATTGTTTCGCGACTTAAAAGAATGGATTGGGCGCTTTCCTTATTGGAAGTATTTTGAAAGTGAAGATCGGGGCATTTATGCTGATTTGGCGGCAGATGTGAGTATGCTTGCGACATCGGCACATGCATACTTATCGCGTTTTACTTTGCATAAATTTGATGGACAAAAATCTCTCGCACAAAATGCAGATAAAAAGAAGTGGGACTATCAATATGAAATTTAGATCGCGATTAAAAGTAGATTTAAAAAAAATAAAACACAATTGTGCAGAAATTAGAAAAATAAGCGGCAATAAAGAAATCCTTTTTATGGTTAAGGCAGATGCCTACGGCCACGGAATGATTCCCGTTGCGAGGTTTTTGTATGAAGAAGCTTCGGTGCGAGAATTTGGGTGTGCAACATTGTTTGAAGCATCTGAGTTAAGAGAGCAATTGGCCGATTTGAATTTTGACATATTTGTGTTTTCAGACGTACATCTAGAAGAGGAGAATGCGCTGGAACACTATCTTAAAAAAAGACTCATTCCGGTAATTTCCGATCTAGATTTTTTGGAAAAAATTCTTTCTTCACCAGAGTCGAGACATCTACCAATAAGTTTAAAGTTTAACACGGGGATGAATCGTTTAGGTATTGCCGAAGAATATACAATAAGTGCCATCAAACTTTTAAAAAAATTTCAAAGAACAGAAGTCCATCATTTATTTACACACTTTGCCAATGCTTCAAAAGCATTTCATCTTGATGAACAATGTCTC
>Ga0255168_1000806_pt1 | contig 9321 bp, 8 predicted proteins | sample Atl_Miss_RepB_8d_FD_183629 | JGI IMG/M metagenome (GOLD analysis project Ga0255168, IMG submission 183629) | Freshwater microbial communities from Altamaha River, Georgia, United States - Atl_Miss_RepB_8d | ecosystem: Environmental > Aquatic > Freshwater > River | place: USA: Georgia | collected... | reverse complement strand
CGCGTTGCGCGATGCCACGCCATATAGCTGCAAGCCCGGCGTGCGCGTGCCGATCAACGTAGCGGCCGGTAGACGGCGCTCGAAACCCGGCTCGGCCAGCGCGCGATGTCGGCCGACGCAGAAGCGACGGTAGCGCTCGTCGTCGCCGTCGCCGTCGGTGACGCCGTCGAAGTAGTTCCAGATCCGCAGCAGCTGCGGATAACCACTGTCGGCGCACAGCGCGCGCAAGTCACGGTAGGCATCATGCGCGGCGCGTTCGATATCGGCACTGCTGGCATCGATGCGCCAGAAGAACAAGTGCTGGCCATCGTCGGCGCAGGCATAGCCATGCGATTCGTAGCGATGCACCGGCCCGGACGCTGGCCAGACTTCAATAAGCGGCACCTCATCGGCGGCCAATGGCGGCAGCGGCAGCGCGTAGCCGGCCGACGGCCGTGATGCGGCAGCGCCGCCGAACGACAGGCAAGCGAGAACGTGATCGGGCATCGCCTGACCGGCGCGCAACATCCGCGGCAACGACAACACGGTCATGAGAGAACGGCCAGCACGCGCTAGAAGTAGCCGCGCCGCTTGAACAGCAGCAGCAGGCCGCCAGCGATCAGCGTCAACGTGGCCAGCACCGCGTAATAGCCGTAGTGCCAGTGCAGTTCGGGCATGTGGTCGAAGTTCATGCCGTACAAGCTGGTGACGAAGTTCAGCGGGAAGAACACCGCCGATATCACCGTCAGCGTGCGCATGATTCGGTTGGTACGGTGGCTGACCGTGGCGAAGTACAACTCGACGGCTGCTTCGACGTCGCGTTCGAGATTGCTGGCGTGCTGATGAATGCGCCCGATGTGCTCGCTGATGTCGCGCAGCCGCACTTCCTCGGCCTGCGACCATTCGAAGCGCGTGCCGCGCCGCCAGGCGTCGAGTGCCTCGTGCTGCGATTCGCTGAGCGACTCAAGCCGGCGCACGATGCGCCGCCCTTCGAGCAAGCGGCGCCAGTCATTGTTCTGGTTGGCCGGGTCGAGCAGCTCGTCCTGCATCTGCGTCAGCCGCTCGTCGAGCACTTCGCGGAAGCGCAGCCAGCGGTCGACCATGCAGTCGAGGATGAATTGCGCGATCTGCACCGACGACGGGCTGCAGCGCAGCCGTCCGGTGTGCAGCCGCTGCTTGACCGTGGCATAGCTCGGCGCGTCGCTCTCGCGGATCGATACCAGCACGCGGTCGAACAGAAACAGCGTGCCGACGCGGGTTTCCAGCGGCGTGATTTCGTCGCGCGGGCCCAGGCCTTCGAACACCAGCATGTCGTAATCGCCGGTGCCGTCGAAGAACGGAGGATGGCGCGCGTTGAGGCTGTCGGCGACATGCTCGACATCGATCTGCACGCCGAGCAGCGGCTCGATGATCGCAGGCCAGTCGTGGCATTCGCTGCGGATGAAGTCGATCCACAGCAAGCCCTCGTCGGGCAGCGTGTCGATCCGCTCCAGCGGCACGGGCGGCTGGCCGGGCATCAAATGCAGGATTTCCATGGGCGCGGAGTATAAGTCGGGGCTTGCGAAGCCCGGCGCTCTAGCCGCCGCCGAAGTTCAGCCGCGCGTTGACGGCGCCGTTGGGCGGCAGCTGCAGGAAGTAGCCGCTGCTGCCGATCGCCTCGATCACGCGCAGCACATCGACCCGCGCCAGCCGGCGATCGGGGCTCAGTTCCAGATTCATCACCGGCGTCAGGCGGCCGACCTTGGCCAGCAGCGGCGGCGGCAGGTCTGTCGTCGGCAAGTCGGGCCGCAGATACAGATACATTTCCGGCTGCTGGCTGCAGCGGTAGACGACACAGGCAACAGGGGCAACGGAGGTGACGGACATGGGGCGCGGGGACTCGGCGAGACGGCAGCACAGCGGCAGCAAGGCTCGCATGATGCCACTGGCCACCGTCGCGGCGCTGAGCGCGGCGCTACTGGCATTGATGGCGCAGGCCAGCGTGATCGGCGACGACGGCCGCCAGACCGCCGATCGCGAGGCCCTGCCGCTGGCGTCGATCGGGTCGCTGCTCGACCTCGACAGCGGCGCGCTATGCACCGCCAGCATCGTCGCCGACGACCTGCTGCTGACACCGGCGCACTGTGCGCTGCGCGCCGCTACCGACGCCGATTGCGCCTGGCCCCGCACACGCAGTGACTGCCGCGAGCCCGGCGCGCTGAGCTTGCGCGACTTACGCTTCGTGCCGGCCGACGATCACCAGATCGCGCCGGCCGACAAGTTCGCGCACAGCCGGCGTATCGACCGCGTGGTCGCGCACGGCGCTGCCAGCGCCGACTACCGGCAGCAGCGGCACAACGACTGGGCGCTGCTGCAGTTGGCCGAGCCGCTGGCCGTGCAGCGCCATCCGCCGCTGCGCGTCGCGGTGCCCGACTACGCCACGATCGGCGGCACGGCGCTGGCGATGCCCGGCTATTCGGCCGACCGCTATTACCGCGACGGCAACCCGGTCGCCGATGTCGCCTGCACGCTGGGCTTCGTCGCCGCGCCGGTGAGCTTGATCGAGCACGACTGCGATTCCACCGCCGGCGCATCGGGCTCGCCGATCCTGATCCGTGACGTCGACGGCGGCTGGTCGCTGATCGGCCTGCACAGCGACGGCCCCGACCCGCGCTACGCCCGGTCGCGCAACGGCGAGCACCGCAACTACGGCACGCCGTCGAGTGCGTTTTGGCCGGCGCTGATGCAGCTGCAACGTCAACGCAGCTTGCAGCCGGGGCCGGCCACGGACCGCCGCCGCTGACGGCGCCGGTTGCGGGCCGCGCGGCACTGAAGGCCAAAAAAAGACCGGCAGGGAAAACCCTGCCGGTCCGGTTGACGCTGGGCTTGTCGGCCGAAGCCGCAGCTTCAGCCGCCTGCGATTACGCCAGCAGGTCTTCGATCGCCGCGCGCTCTTCGCGGAGTTCGGCGTCGGTGGCGTCCATGCGGGCGCGGCTGAACGCATCGATCGGCAGGCCCTGCACGATCTCGTACTTGCCGTCCTTGCAGGTCACCGGGTAGCCGTAGACCACGCCCGGCTTGATGCCGTAGCTGCCGTCGGACGGAATGCCCATCGACACCCACTTGCCGTTGGTGCCCAGCGCCCAGTCGCGCATGTGGTCAACCGCAGCCGACGCGGCCGAAGCGGCCGACGACAGGCCGCGCGCCTTGATGATCGCCGCGCCGCGCTGCTGCACGGTCGGGATGAAGTCGGACTCGATCCACTGCTGGTCGACCAGGCTCTTGGCCGGCTTGCCAGCGACCGTGGTGCTGGTGATGTCCGGGTACTGCGTGGAGCTGTGGTTGCCCCAGATGATGATCTTGTCGATGTCGTTGCCGCTGACGCCGGTCTTGGTGGCGAGCTGGCTGATCGCGCGGTTGTGGTCGAGGCGGACCATCGCGGTGAACTGCTTCGGGTCCAGGCTCTTGGCGGCCGATGCGGCGATCAGCGCGTTGGTGTTGGCCGGGTTGCCGACGACCAGCACCTTGACGTCACGGCTGGCCTTGGCGGCGAGCGCCTTGCCCTGCGGCACGAAGATCGCGCCGTTGGCGGTCAGCAGGTCCTTGCGCTCCATGCCGGGGCCGCGCGGACGCGCGCCGACCAGCAGCGCGTAGTCGGTGCCGTCGAAGGCTTCCATCGGGTCGGCGGTGGCGACCACGCCCGACACCAGCGGGAACGCGCAATCGTCGATCTCCATCACGGTGCCCTTGAGCTTTTCCAGCGAGTCCGGGATGTCCAGCAACTGCAGGATCACCGGCTGATCGGGGCCCAGCATGGAACCGCTGGCGATGCGGAAGATGAGCGAGTAGGCAATCTGGCCGGCGGCGCCGGTGATGGCGACCTTGACGGGCTTCTTCATGAGACGGGACCTTCCTTCGGTGGTTCGATGAGCGGGCGATACCGGCTGCCGCTGATCGACGCGACGGCCCGGGGGCCGCGATTTTAGTCGATCTGAACAAAAAGCGGTCAGGCCGGTCGACAATGCGCCGCGCCCACCCGCGCTTCACCCATCGATGCCCTGATGCCACCGAATCCCGATCGCGACGAACTGCTGCACCTGCTGTCGATCTCCGGCACCTTGTCCGGCATCTGCATCGGCGGCGTGACGCTGTTCCACACCGTGCAAACCGAATCGCGCGCGGCCACGCTGGTCGACGACCTGCTGGCGGTCTGCGCGCTCGGGTTTCTGGTCTGCACGTATCTGAACGTCTGGGCGCTGCGCACGCGGCTGCGGCGCTACGCCCACGTGCTGATCCGGATCATCGACCTGCTGTTTCTGGCCTCGCTGACCGGCCTGGTGCTGGCTGGATTCCTGATGGTCTACACGGTGCTGTGACGGCCAGGGCCGCGATCAGCGGCCACCGGCCAGCACCACGCGCGGCGGCGTGTCGAGCACGCGGCGCAGCGACCACCAGCCCAGCGCGACCACCAGCAGCGCACCGCCGCCGCCACCGAGCAGCCACAGCAGCGGGCTCGCTTGATACGGCAGGTCGAACACCTGCCGCGCCAGCACCAGCGCGGTGATCTGCGCAGCGGCCGCCGCCACCAGCCCCGCCAACAGGCCAAGCACCGCGTATTCGGTGACCAGCCCCAGTGCGATCGTGCGACGGCGCGCGCCGAGCGTGCGCAGCAGCGCGGTTTCGCGAACGCGCTCGGCACGCGTGCTCTCGATCGCGGCCAGCAGCACGCAAGCGCCAGCGGCCAGCGCGAACGCGAACAGGAACTGCACCGCGCCGACGATGCGGTCGACGATGCCGCGCACCTGGTTCATCGTCGCTTCGATGTCGATCGCCGTGACGTTCGGGAACTCGCCGATCAGCTCACGCAGCACGGCGCGCCGCTCGCGCGGCAAATGGAACGCGGTCAAGTACTGCACAGTGCCGCTGGCGTCGTCGAGCACGCCGGGCTGCGTCACCAGAAAGAAGTTGGGTTTGAAGCTTTCCCACTTCACCTTGCGGATGCTGGTGATCGTCATCTCCACCTCGCGGTCGGCGATCGCCAGCGTTAGCTTGCTGCCGATGCCGACCTTGAGCCGCTCGACCACGTAGTCGTCGACCGACAACTCGGGCACGCCCTTGGACTCCGGCGCCCAGTAGCGGCCTTCGATCAGCTCGTTGTCGTCACCGAAGCGATCGATCCACGACATGTTGAATTCGCGGTTGATCCAGCGCCGCGTCTCCGGGTCGTCGAATGATTCGGCCGTAACCGCCTTGCCGTCGACGGCGATCAGCCGGCCGCGCGCCATCGGCCAGGTCGGCGGCGCCGCGATGCCGTTGCGGGCGAAGAACGCCTGCAGCGGCGCCACTTGCGCCGGCTGGATGTTGATCAGGAACTGATTCGGCGCATCTTTCGGGATGCGCTGCTTCCAGGCGTCGAGCAAGTCGTTCTGCACCACGGCCAGCAACAGCAGCGCGAGCAGCGCCACGCCCAGCGCCACCACTTGCGCAACGCTGGCGCCGCGCCGCCGCGCGACATTGCCCAGGCCGAAGCGCAGCGCGGTGTGCCCGGCGCGGCGCAGCGGCGTCAGCACGGCCACCAGCAGCAGCGCAAACAGCGCCAGCACCGCGCAGGTGGCCAGTGTGCCGCCGAGCACCCACAGCGCCAGGCGCGCATCGCCCGCCTGCCACCACAGCAAGCCCACGGTCGCTGCGACGGCGACCCCGGCGATCAGCGCACCGCCGGTGTTGCCGTCGTCACGCTGGAACACGCGGATCGGCGCGACTTTGCGCGCCTGCAGCACCGGCGGCAGCGCAAAGCCGAGCAGCAGCATCAGCTCCAACGCGCCAGCGGTCAGCAGCGGCTGGATCGACGGCGGCGGCAGCGGCGTATCGACCAGCTGGCCGATCAGCAGCGCCAGCACCGCTTGGCCGGCGTAGCCGATCGCCGCGCCGACCACGCCGGCGATCAAGCCGAGCAGCAGCAGTTGCAACAGCAGCGTGATGCCGATCAGGCGGCTGCTGGCGCCCAGACATTTGAGCAGCGCCACTTCGTCGCGCTGCGCCTGCCCGTGCTGGCGCGCCGACAGTGCGACCGCCGCCGCTGCGAGCAGGATCGCCGCCAGCACCGCGATGTCGAGAAACTGCCCGGCGCGGCTCAGCGCGCGGCCGACTTCGGGCCGCGCGGTGTCGGGCTTCAAGTAGCGCGCACCCTGCGGCAGCGGGAGCGCTTCGGCCTTGGCCAGGTCGCCCGGCTCGCCGGCCAGCAGCTGCGTGTACTGCACGCGCGAGCCGACGCTGACCAAGCCGGTCGCCGGCAGGTCTTCGGCGCCGATCAGCACGCGCGGCGCCAAGTCGGTGAAGCCCGAGCCGCGGTCGGGTTCGTACTCGATCACGCCGCTGACGCGAAAGCTCGACTGCCCGAGCTGGATCGTCGCGCCGGGTTGCAGCCGCAGCTCCTGCCAGACGCGCAGATCGGCCCAGGCTTCGCCCGACGGCGGTCGATCGCGGCGCTCGCGGGCCGTGCCGTAGGGCTGGTCGGCAACGCGCAGCGCGCCGCGCAGCGGATAACCCGACTCGGCGGCCTTGACCGACACCAGCAGCGTGTCCTCGCCCGACAGCACGACGCTGGCCAGCTCGCTGACGGCCGCGCGCCGCAGCGGCAGCGCGGCGAGTTGTTCCAGCAGCGCTGCGGGCAGTGCTTCGCGGCTGCTGATCAGCGCATCGGCGCCGATTGCATCGCCGCTCTGCGTCTGCACTGCGCGGCGCACGCGATCGCCGAACAAGCCGACAGCCGCCGCGGCGGCAACCGATACCACCAGCGCCAGCGCCAGGATCAGCAGCTCGCCGCTGCGCCAGCCGCGCCGCAGCCGGCGCCAAGCAAAGCGCAGCGCGGTCATCACGCCCGCCGACGATGCAGGGCGCGCCATCAGACGATCCGCCCGCTGCGCAGCCGCAGCACGCGGTCGCAGCGCGCTGCCAGTGCCGCGTCGTGCGTGACCAGCACCAGCGTCGTACCGCTGACGCGGTTGAGCTCGAACAACAACTCGACGATGCGCTCGCCGGTTTCGCTGTCGAGGTTGCCAGTGGGCTCGTCGGCAAACAGCAACTGCGGCTCGCCGCTGTAAGCGCGGGCGATCGCGACGCGCTGCTGCTCGCCGCCGGACAGCTGTTGCGGATAGTGGTGCAGACGCGCCGCCAAGCCGACGCGATCGAGCGCAGCGCGGGCCCGGTCGGCGGCATCGGGCAAGCCGGCCAGCTCGGCCGGCAGCATCACGTTTTCCAGCGCGGTGAAGCCGCCGAGCAGCTGGAACGACTGGAACACGAAGCCGACGCGGCCGGCGCGCAACGCCGCGCGTGCGTCCTCATCCAAGCCCGACAGAGACTGGCCGTCGAGCAGGATGTCGCCGCTGCTGGGACGGTCGAGGCCAGCGAGCAGCGACAGCAGCGTGGTCTTGCCCGAGCCGCTGCTGCCGACGATGGCGACGCGCTCACCGGCGCCAATGCGCAAGTCCACGCCGTCGAGAATCGTCAGCCGTGCGGCGCTGCTGCCGCTGCCGCTGCTAATGTGTTTGCTGACGCCTCTGGCCTCGACCACTGACCGGACCGACGCTTCCATGATCACGCTGCCGCTACCTTCGCTCATCCGTATTCCCTTGCTGACCGCACTGCTAATGCTGCTGGCGACCTGGCTGGCCGTGGCGCCGACGGCGCTCGCAGCCCCGGCCAAGCCGGTGATTCTGGTTCTCGGTGACAGCCTGTCGGCCGGTTATGGGCTCGACGCCCAAGCCGGCTGGGTGGCGCTGCTACAGAAGCGGCTCGACGCACAGGGCTACGACTACCGCGTGGTCAACGCCAGCATCTCTGGCGACACCACGTCGGGCGGCCTGGCGCGACTGCCGAGCACCTTGGACCGCCACAAGCCGGCTATCGTTCTGATCGAACTCGGCGGCAACGATGGCCTGCGTGCGCTGCCGCTGAAGGCAATGCGCGACAACCTGACCCGGCTGGCCGATCTGAGCCTGAATGCCGGCGCCAAAGTGCTGCTGCTGGAAATGCGCATCCCCCCCAATTACGGGGCGGCCTATACCGAAGGATTCACTCGCACTTTCGGTGAGGTGTCGCAGGACCGCAAGCTGACGTTGGTACCGTTCTTTCTGCTGCCGCTGGTCGGTGTGGCAGGCGCGTTTCAGGACGACGGCATCCATCCGTCGGCGGCCTCGCAGCCGACGATGCTCGACGCGGTGTGGCCGAGCTTAAAGCCGCTGTTGAAGTAAGGTAGCACCGGGGCCGTGCATCCCCACCGCCGAACAGGACGTAAAGCGGAAACAAGCGGCTTGTGGCTAAGCCGCTTTTTTATGTTTGCTAATCCTGTTTTGTTAACTAAAAAATCACATGAAGATCGCGGTTATCGGTAGTGGCATCACGGGGCTCGGCGCAGCGCATTACCTGAGCCAGCGCCACGACGTGAGCCTTTTCGAAGCAGCCCCCCGGATCGGCGGGCACACCAACACCGTCGACGTTCAGGACGCGCAGGCCGGCACGCTGGCGATCGACACCGGCTTCATCGTCTGCAACCCGGTCAATTACCCGAACTTCTACCGCTTCCTCGACGACATCGGCGTGCCGCGGCAGAACACCGACATGTCGCTCGGCGTCAGCGTCGAGAACGGCCGCGTCGAATGGGCTGGCGACGAAAACCTGGCCAAGATCTTCGCCCAGCCGCTGCTGATGTTCTCGCCGACGCACATCCGGATGCTGCTGGCGGTGCTGCGGCTGAACAAGGACGTCAAGCAGCGGCTGGTCAACAACGACCTGCCCGACATCACGCTCGGCGAGTTTCTGGAGCGCGGTGGCTACCCGATGGCGCTGCGCGTGCGCTACGTGGCGGCGATGGCCGGGCCGATCTGGAGCACGTCGACGCGCGGCACGATGGACTTTCCGTTCCCGTTTTTTGCGCGCTTCTTCGACAGCCACGGCCTGCTCAACGTCTACGAGCGGCCGCAGTGGCAGACCATCGTCGGCGGCTCACAACGCTACATCGACCGGATCATGTCGTCGTTCCGCGGCCAGCATCTGCTGTCGACGCCGGTGCGCGAACTGCGCCGCGACGAGACCGGCGTCAGCCTGCGCACCGACAACGGCGAGGCGCGCTTCGACGCCGTGGTCTGCGCCACGCACAGCGACCAGGCGCTGCGGATGCTCGGCGACGCCAGCGAGGCCGAACGCGCGGTGCTCGGCAACGTGACTTACGCTCGCAACATCGCGTGGCTGCACACCGACGAAGGCCTGATGCCGCGTCGCCGCTGGGCCTGGTCGGCATGGAATGCGCTGCTGACCAGCGACCAGCTCAACGATCGCCCGATCGGCGTCAGCTACTGGATGAAC
>Ga0255168_1000794_pt1 | contig 9442 bp, 6 predicted proteins | sample Atl_Miss_RepB_8d_FD_183629 | JGI IMG/M metagenome (GOLD analysis project Ga0255168, IMG submission 183629) | Freshwater microbial communities from Altamaha River, Georgia, United States - Atl_Miss_RepB_8d | ecosystem: Environmental > Aquatic > Freshwater > River | place: USA: Georgia | collected... | reverse complement strand
GTAGTCGACCGTCAGCTCGAGACCGGCAGCGGCTTTGCCGATCGAATCCTGCAGCTTCGGGCCCAAGTACAATTTGGTGCTGAACGTCTGCTCGCCGGCCGGCGCGATGCTCGCCGTTGCGCCCAAGTACTGCGCGACATAGCGCTGGTCTGTGGCCGCCTTGCCATCGAACTTATGAACTTCGTCCTGCGGCGGCAGGATCGCGGCGACGAAGTAATGCTGCAGCATCGCCAACCAGCCACCCTGTTGCTCGACGGCGTATGCACCATCATCGATGTCGTCGAACGACAGTTTGTGGAAGCGGTACTTGTCCGAGTTCGGCTTGCGCTCGTAGACACCGACGCCGGTGAACGTGTGGACGAAGCGCGGCTCTTCAGCGATCGGAACCGGCGTGCGCACCATGCGCACATAAGGGCTGGCCGTCAGCGGCTCGGCGCTACCGTTGCGCACCTGCTGGATCAATTCGACTTCGTAGCGACCGCGATAGAAGCGGTAGGTCTTGGTCACCTGATTGCCCGCTGCATCGATGCGCGTCAGCGGCACGTCGAGCGTGTCAGCGCCGTCCGCCATGCGGTACTCGGTCTGCGCGGCGACGAACTCGTCCAGATGGCTGCCCAGCGCCTTGTCCGAGCCCGCGACACCGCTCTGCAGCACGAAGTAGTGGCCGTCGCGATCGTTCAGCAGCGGCACGTTCTTGTCGGGCTGGTCCTTGGACAACGGGTAGCCGATCAGTTCGAGGCGGCGCAGATCACCGCCGGTGGTCGACACTTCGCCGACGAACAGGTCGGTGACGATCGCGATTCGCGCGTTGCGTGCCATCACCGGCGTGTTGCCGGGTACTGCTTCGGCGGGCCCGCCGATGGTCGGTACGTCAGCGTCGATCCGCGCTTGCGTTGCTTCGGCCGCCACGGTGTCCGGCGGCGTCAGTACCGGCTTGGGGCCGTGCTCGGTCTGCCAGGACTGGTAGATGAAAAAGATCAGCACGCCAAGAACGGCGAGCAAGATGAAACGGCGGTTTTCCATGGGGGCTTAAGTTCAGAGCGACAGCAGTCTGCCCGGTCAGCGCGACCGGGGTGGCGGCACGGGATCGTATCCGCCCGGGTTCAAGGGATGACAGCGCACGATGCGGCGGGCCGCTAGCGTAGCGCCTCGCGCAAGACCGTGCTGTTGCAAGGCCTCGACGGTGTAATGCGAGCAAGTCGGATGAAAGCGACAGCGCGGCGGTAAGAACCGGCTGATGCAGCGCTGATAGAAGCGAATCAGGATGACGAGGAAGCGGACCATCGTTGGGCGATGCGGATCCAGAGCTTCTGCAGATCGGCGTCGAAGTCGGCCCGTGGGCGACTCCGAGCGGCGGGTTTTGCCATCACGACAATGTCGCAGGCCGGTAATCGGGCTTGCGCTTCGCGGAAGCTGGCGCGGATTTGCCGCTTGAGGCGATTACGGTCGACCGCCAGTGCCGCTTGCTTGCGGGAGATGGCCAGGCCCAGCCGAGGCTGGTCGAGGCTGCCGGCGCAGACCACGGCGGTCAGCAGCGGCGTGGTTTCACGCCGGCCGCTTTTGAACACCCGCTCGAAGTCGGCGGGGTTCAGCAGGCGCGCACGACGGGTGAAGCGCAAAGGCGCTCAGCCGGCCGCGCGCTGCCGGCTTCAGACCGGCGTCAGGCGAGCGCGGCCCTTGGCACGACGGCGGGCCAGCACCTTGCGGCCACCGACGGTTGCCATGCGGGCGCGGAAACCATGGGTGCGCTTACGGCGCAGCGAATGCGGCTGGAAGGTGCGTTTCATGGCGAGTCATCATCAACAGCAAAAAAGGGCGCGGATTGTAGCGGCAACACGGGCCCGGGAACAAGCTGGGCGATCGAGGCGCTCAGCGACACTCGCTGTGGATAACTACGGGTGCCGCGGTTAGACTCTGAGGCTTACCCGTGCTGCCTGGTGTCGAGCCCCGAGCTCGAGCGCGCCGTCGTCGGCGCCTGCTTTCGCGGGCAGCCCTTTTCTAAGGAAGACCGCTGCTTTACCCCATGTTGCGTCCTCTTTCTCCAACCGAGCACAGCGGCCGATGAGCATTCCAGAGTTCGATACATGGGCTCGCTGCGTCGACTGGCTGGAAGGCGAGCTCAGCGGCCAAGACGTCAGCACCTGGATCCGGCCGTTATCGGTCAAGCGCCTACCGGATCGGCTGTTGGTGACCGCTCCGAACCGCATGGTGATGGAGCGGGTTCGCGCGGATTTCGTTCTGTCGATCCAACGCGCCTGGCTGGCCTGCGACGGCGCTGATTTGCCCGTCGAAGTCAGCACCGCGACCGAGGCGCGCAGCTTGAGCGGCGCTGGTAGCTCCCCGACCAGCGGCCCAATCGAGCCGGAACGCTGGACGCAGAACGGCAAGCTCGATCCACGTTACACGTTCGACAGCTTCATTCAAGGCAAGTCGAACTCCCAGGCTCGCGCCGCTTGCCAGCATGTCGCCGAGTCACCGGGCGTGGCCTACAACCCGTTGCTGATCTACGGAGCGTCGGGTCTGGGCAAGACTCATTTAATGCATGCCATCGGCAATGCTCTGCTCGCACGCTCGGCCAGAGCGCGTGTCGTTTATGTGGGGGCCGAACAATGGGTCAACCAGTTCGTCGCCGCGCTTCGTCACAACAACACGGAAGAGTTCAAGAGCTTCTATCGGTCCGCCGACGCGCTGCTGATCGATGATATTCACTTCTTTGCCGGCAAGGCCGTCAATCAAGAAGAGTTCTTCCACACGTTCAACACCTTGATGGACGGGCGCAAGCAGATCGTGCTGACTTGCGACCGCTTCCCGAAGGAGCTGGACCGGCTCGACGATCGTCTCAAGTCGCGTTTCAGCTGGGGTTTGACCGTATCGGTCGAGCCACCGGACCTCGAAACCCGGGTCGCGATCCTGCTGGCCAAAGCCGAGCAGTTCCATCTGAGCCTGTCGACCGAGGTCGCGTTCTTCGTGGCCCAGCACATCCGGTCGAACGTCCGCGAACTGGAAGGCTCGCTACTGCGATTGGCGGCCGGTGTACGCCTGCAAGGCGAGACGATCAGCATCGAGTTCGCCCGGCATTCGCTGCGCGACATGCTGGCGCATTACGAGCGCTTGGTGACCATCGACAACATCATGGGAACCGTCAGCAAGTACTACAACATTCAAATGAAAGAGCTGCGCTCGCCTCGGCGGAACCGCTCCCTGGCTCGACCGCGACAGATCGCGATGAGCTTGGCCCGGGAACTGACGCAGCACAGCTTGCCGGAGATCGGTGCTGCGTTTGAAAAGGACCATACGACGGTGCTGCATGCTTGTCGCACCATCGCCAAGCTCAGAGAAGAGGACCAGCGTGTCCGTGAAGACTACGAGAATCTGCTGCGTCAGCTGAGCTTCTAGGCCGGCTGCACAAGCTGTGAAACGGTGGGGGTGGCAAGTTGTGGATAAGCTTGTGGGGTTTTGGGAGCGAAATTGATGCAGCGCTTATCCACAGTTTGAGCGATGCTCGTCAAACAGCTCCACGAGTGCTGCCAAGGTCTTTCAAGTATCTGGATTTAAAAGGATTGTAGGAAGTTATCCCAAGCGGGAACGTCGCTCTACTATTGTTGATTTTGAATAAAGAACACCGAGAAAGGTGATGACATGAAGATCCAAGTCGGCCGAAACGAGTTGTTGAGTGCGCTGCAGTCCGTCATCGGTGTCGTCGAACGTCGCCAGACGTTGCCGGTACTCGGCAATTTCCTGCTGGATGTTGCCGACGACGTGCTGACGGTCACCGGCACCGACCTTGAAATGGAATTGATCGGCCGGGCCCGCGTCCAGAACCTTGCACCGGGTCGGACGACCGTACCGGCCCGCAAGTTGTTCGATATCTGCCGCGGCTTGCCCGAAGGCGCTGAACTGACGCTGGAAGCGGCGTCAGACAAAGTCACGGTGCGCTCTGGCAAGAGCCGGTTCACGCTGTCGTCGCTGCGCGCCGATGAGTTCCCGTCGATGGGTGCGGCAGCCGGCGGCGTGGCGGTGACGCTGAAGCGGGCCGAGTTGAAGTTGCTGCTGGAGCGAACCCAGTTCGCGATGGCGCAGCAGGATGTCCGCTACTACCTCAACGGCTTGCTGATCGATGTCTCGCCCAAGCGCTTGCGCGCTGTTGCGACCGACGGCCACCGTCTGGCGTTCAGCGAGTTGGTTCGCGACATCGGCGTGACCGAGTCCATGCAGGCGATCTTGCCGCGCAAGTCGATCATCGAACTGAGCCGTTTGCTCGACAACACCGACGAAGAAGTGTCGTTGGTGATCGCGCCGGGCCAGGCGATGGTGGATATCGACAGCGTCAAGTTGACGACGAAGACGATCGACGGTCGCTTCCCTGACTATGAGCGCGTGATCCCGGAAAACGGCGACAAGCGGGTCACCGCTGATCGCGAAACCCTGCGTCGTGCATTGGCGCGGACGGCGATTCTGTCGAACGAGAAGTTCCGCGGCGTTCGTCTGTTGCTCGACGAGGGTGTGCTCAAACTCCAGACGCACAACCCGGAGCACGAAGAGGCCGAGGAAGAAATCGAGGTCTCGTACAGCGGGGCAGCGATGGAGATCGGCTTCAACGTTAACTACCTGCTCGACGCGCTGGGCGTTATGGCGGCTCAGGAAGTGGCGTTGGAACTGAAGAACGCGGAATCCAGCGGGCTGCTGCATGAAGCGGGTGATGCGTCGAGCAAGTACGTCATCATGCCGATGCGGCTCTGATCGAGGATGCACATCCGTCAGGCGCGAGGGCAGAACCTGCGCCTGTATTCGAGGTTCGAGCTGGAGCCTTCGCCGTCGCTGAATCTGATCGTCGGCGCCAATGCAGCGGGCAAGACCAGCTTGTTGGAAGGACTGTATTTGCTCGGTAGGGCCCGCAGCTTTCGCAGTTCTGAAGCGGCTGAGTTGCTGGGCCCGAGTGGATCAGGCTGGAGCTTGTACGCCGATATCGAGCATGAGGCCCAGCATGATCGGCTGGGCATCGGTTGGGTGGATGGCGAGCAGGAACAGCGTCTGAACGGCGAGAAGGTTCGAGCTTCAGCGCTCCCGCGAACCTTGCCGTTGCAGTTGATCGATCCGATCGGACATCGATTGGTTGAGGAGGGCCCTGGCTACCGCCGGAGCTACCTCGACTGGGGTGTGTTCCACGTGGAACCTTCGTTTTACGCGACCTGGCAGCGTTACCAGCGTTGCTTGAAGCAGCGCAATCAGGCGTTGAGATTGGGGTCGAGCGATCGCGCGATCTCGGCATGGGACGAAGAGCTGAGCCTCGCCGCTGAGTCTGTGACGGCGATGCGCAAAGCCCATGCCGCCGCGTTGAGCTCGGTAGCGGCGGACTGGGTCGCCGAACTGCTCGACATCGCGGGCGCCCGAATCGACTTCATGCAGGGCTGGAATGCTGAGACGCCTTATCGCGAAGTGCTGGAGCAACAGCTGCCTCAGCACCGGCGTTTGGCCACGACGGCGCAGGGTCCGCATCGCGCGGAACTGAAGCTGTCGTTGGCGGGGCAGCGAGCCAAGGGACGTGTATCGAGAGGGCAGCAGAAGCTGCTCGTGGCGGCGCTGGTGCTGGCACAATGTGCGATTCTGATCGCCCACGGTCGGCCGGCTCCGGTGATCTTGATTGATGATTTCGGGGCCGAGTTGTCGGCGGCTTTTCAAGAACGATTTGCGCGGGCTCTATTCCGATACCCCGGCCAGATCTTCATAACGGCTTTTGAGTTACCGACGGCGTTCAAGCAGCAGGATGTGCGGATGTTCCACGTGGAACATGGCCAGCTCAGCCTGACAGCTGCGCCTTGATACGAGTACCGATTGATGACAACGCCAGAAAACGAGCAGGTTTACGACGCGACCAGTATCCGTGTGCTGAAGGGTTTGGAGGCGGTACGCCAACGGCCTGGCATGTATATCGGCGATACCGATGACGGCACCGGCCTGCATCACATGGTGTTCGAAGTCGTCGACAACGCGATCGATGAAGCGCTGGCCGGCTACTGCACCGAGGTCTCGGTGATCCTCCACGGAGACGGCAGCGTCGGCGTGCACGACAACGGCCGCGGTATTCCGACCGAAATCATGCCGGAAGAGGGCCGGTCCGCAGCCGAAGTGATCATGACGATCCTGCATGCCGGCGGTAAGTTCGGCGGCAGCGGCTACAAGGTGTCAGGCGGCCTGCATGGCGTCGGCGTGTCGGTCGTCAATGCCTTGTCCGAAAAGCTGTTGCTCGACATCTACCGTCAGGGCAAGCACTTCCAGCAGGAATACCGGATGGGCGAGCCGCAGGCGCCGCTCGCTGAAACGGGCACCACCGAAAAGCGGGGCACCAGCGTCCGCTTTTATCCAAGCGCGACCGTTTTCACCAAGCTGGAACTGCACTACGACATTCTCGCCAAGCGACTCCGCGAGCTGTCGTTCCTGAACTCGGGCGTCCGCATCGTGCTGCGCGAAGAAGCGACCGCGCGCGAAGACGTGTTTGAGTACAAGGGCGGTATCGGTGCGTTCGTCGAGTACCTGAACAAGAGCAAGGCGCCGATTCACGACCAGGTGCTGTACCTGCAGGCCGAGCAGGACGGCGTCGTCGTCGAAGCAGCGCTGCAGTGGAACGACTCGTATACCGAGAACGTGTTCTGCTTCACGAACAACATTCCGCAGCGCGACGGCGGCACGCATATGACGGGCTTCCGCAATGCGTTGACGCGGACGCTGGGCGACTTCCTCGAAACCCAGGGTCTGATCAAGAAAGAAAAGATTCAGATGACCGGCGAAGACACCCGCGAAGGCTTGACCGCGGTGCTGTCGGTCAAGGTGCGCGATCCGAAGTTCTCGTCGCAGACCAAGGAAAAGCTGGTCTCGTCGGAGGTTACGCCGGTTGTTTCGACCGTCGTCGGCGACAAGCTGCGCGACTTCCTGCTGGAGCAGCCCAAAGCTGCTCGCGGTATCGCCGAGAAAGTCGTCGAGGCGGCGCGTGCTCGCGAAGCCGCGCGCAAGGCCAAGGAACTCAACCGCCGTAAATCGGTGCTCGATATTGCGGGCCTGCCCGGCAAGCTCGCCGATTGCCAGGAGAAGGATCCCGCCAAGTCGGAACTGTTTCTGGTCGAGGGTGACTCCGCAGGCGGCTCGGCCAAGCAGGGTCGCGATCGTCACTTCCAGGCGATCCTGCCGCTGAAGGGCAAGATTCTGAACGTCGAGAAGGCGCGCATCGAGAAGATGCTGTCGTCGGCCGAAGTGGGCACGCTGATCACGGCGCTGGGTTGCGGCATTGGCCGCGACGAGCTCAAGCCTGAAAAGCTGCGCTATCACCGCATCATCATCATGACCGACGCCGACGTCGACGGCGCTCACATCCGCACGCTGCTGCTGACGTTCTTCTACCGGCACATGTACGTGCTGATCGAGCGTGGCTACATCTATATCGCGCAGCCGCCGCTGTACAAGCTCAAGGCCGGCAAGCACGAAACCTACGTCAAAGACGACGTCGAGATGGCGCGCTGGCTGCAGAGCACGGCGCTCAGCGATGCGCGGTTGGTGCTGGCCGACGGTTCCGCATGGCCGGAGGATCGGCTGCGCCAGACGGTCCGCGACTACAGCGACGTCGAATTGACGATGGACCGCCTCGCACGCCGTTATGACCGCCACGTGCTGCAAACCCTATGGATGCAGCCGTCGGCGCCGTTCGACTCAAGCTCGATGGAGGCCTGGTCGGCGCAGTTCGAGGCGGCGTTGAATGCCGACGTGCGCGAAGGCCAGCACCGTGTCGAGCCGCGCGTCGTCGAAGAGGGCCGCTCGGTGCTGGTGCGTCGTCGTCTGCACGGGCTCGAATACAGCTTCTTGCTGGGTACCGACTTCTTTGAAAGCGCCGACTACCAGCGGATGTCGAGCCTGCGTGACCGCCTGATCGCGCAGGATTTGAGCGGTGCCACGGTCGGTCGCGGCGAACGCTCGTCAGCCGTCCGCAATTTCGACGCCGCTTACGCCTGGCTGTTGTCGGAAGCTCGCCGCGGCCTGGGCGTGCAACGCTACAAAGGTCTGGGCGAAATGAACCCGGGCCAGTTGTGGGAAACCACGCTCGATCCGACGCAGCGCCGGTTGGTTCAGGTGCGTGTCGAAGATGCGATCGGCGCCGACCAGATGTTCACGACGCTGATGGGCGAACAGGTTGAACCACGGCGTGAGTTCATCGAAAAGCACGCACTGATGGCCGGCAATCTCGACGTCTGAGTGATAAAAATAACGTGACAAACGTCAAAGCTAAGGCTTTGTCACGTCATAACGGGTCGGCAGCGCGATCTGCCAGCGCATCCGTGCGCCAAGCGGGCGCTGCGCGGCTCTGCCAGACCTGACTGAACAGCGCCCTGAACTCGGCTTCCGAACGGCCCTTGGCGTCCGCTGACGCCGCGGCGCGATACAGGGCGACCCGGTCGGCATTGTCCTCGGCGACCCATTCGCGGACCTCGATCCGCTGATCCGGTGGGATTCGCTCGGCGTCGGTCAGCAGCAGATAGCCTTCCGCATCCAATCCAACCGCGCCCAGGTCCAGCCAGGGCCGCAGCCAAGCCAGCCGCGCTTCCATCGTCGCCGCGATGTGGCGCAACTCGGGCGTCGGCAGACTGCTGCGCAAACGGGACTCGGATATCGCCGGGTCGCGCCAGATTTCGTCGACGATCGCTTCTGGTTCGATCGCCGCGCTGCCGGGTCGCAGCGAGGCGCAGGCCGCAAGCGTGGCCAGCAGCAGACCGGCCAGCGCCAAGCGGCATCGGGCGCTGACGCGGCTCACGGCAGCCGCGCCAGCAGAAACTCGCGAATGGCGTCCACCTCGTCGTCGCAGACTTCATGTTGCATCGGATAGTCGTTCCAGCCGACGCCGTAGCCCGCCGCGCGCAGCCGGTCACGACTCCAGATCCCCAAGTGCAGCGGCAGAATCGAGTCGTATTGGCCATGCTGCATCAGGATCGGCAGCGCTCGGTTCGCGGTCGACGTCTCGGCGTCCAGCGTCGACTCCATCGGCAAATAAGTCGAGAGCGCCAGCAAGCCAGCCAACGGCGACGGATAGCGCAGCGCCGTGTGCAAAGCCAGTGCGCCGCCTTGCGAGAAGCCGGCGATGATGATCCGCCGGCTTGGGATGCCCGAGGCGATCTGCTCGTCGATCAAGCCGGCAATGCGCTGCTGCGAACGCCGTATACCCTCGACGTCCTGACGTCCTTGCCGGTCCAGCGACAGGATGTCGAACCAACTGCGCATCGGCATGCCACCGTTGAGGCTCACTGGCATGACCGAGGCATGCGGGAATACGAACCGCCACGCCTGAGCGGGCTGCAAGCGCAGCGAGGCCACCAGCGGCACGAAGTCGTGTCCATCGGCGCCGAGCCCATGCAGCCAAATGATCGCGGCGGTCGCCGGTTCGGCCGGCTCTAGCGTCACCCGG
>Ga0255168_1000790_pt1 | contig 9477 bp, 6 predicted proteins | sample Atl_Miss_RepB_8d_FD_183629 | JGI IMG/M metagenome (GOLD analysis project Ga0255168, IMG submission 183629) | Freshwater microbial communities from Altamaha River, Georgia, United States - Atl_Miss_RepB_8d | ecosystem: Environmental > Aquatic > Freshwater > River | place: USA: Georgia | collected... | reverse complement strand
GCTGCATCTGCTCGAGCATCTGTCGCGCAGCCTGCAGCGGACGTAGCGCGCGACGCACCAGCAGGACGATCAGCAGATTGGCGATGAAGGCCATCAGCACGATCAGCTGCATCACAACGCGGGTTTCACTCCAGGCCTCGTTGAGCTCGGAAACCGGGTCGGCGCTCAGCACCAGTTGGTACCGGCCGTTGTCGATCGGCAGCGAGCGGCTGTGCCGCCTCGATGCACTGATGATGTCGCCGGCAAACCAGGCGGGCGCCGTCAGCGGTTTCGTGTCCGGGCGCTCGCAGCCAGCGCCTGTCACCGGCTCGCCGAGGTATACGCACAGATGACGTTGTCGCTGCTGCGCGTCGGCCCAGCTCCGCCAGGTTTCGCGCGACGACGAGTGCGGGCGCAGCGCCAGCAGCAGTATCGTGGCATCCAGACTGCTGCTGGCCGCTTCGAAGCTGGCGCGAACCTCGTCATCGACGGCCTTGCGCGCATTGCGTAACACCAGGCTCAAGGCCACGACCAAGGTCAGGCTCAGTACCAGCATCATCGTCACCGACAGCTGCCAGCGCAGCGAAAGCCGACTGATATTCATGCGGCACTCAGATGGACGACACCGGATGCGATGGCGATCCGAGCCAGATCGGCTGCGTTGCCTGCGCCAAGCTTGCCGCGAATCGCCGTGTTGTAGTTCGCCACCGTCTTGCCGCTTAAAGATAATTCGCGGGCGATCTGCGACACGCTGCGGCCTTCGGCGAGCTGGCGAAAAATCTCGAACTCGCGTGTCGACAGCTGGTGCAGGCGTTCGCGAGGGGCCGGCATCACTCGTGATGCCGCCGTCAATGTGCTGTCGACGACGGTTTCGCCGCGTGCGATACGATGCACCGCGTCGACCAGAGCGCTCGGATTGGAGCGCTTGCTCAGATAGCCCGTCGCCCCCGATGCCAGCGCACGTTCCACGATCACGGGCTCTTCGTGCATGCTGACGACCAAAGCTCGCAGAGACGGCTCACGGCGTCGCATGCGACGCAGCACTTCCAGCCCGCCGACGCCGGGCAGTGACAGGTCGATGACGACCACGTCAATGCCGCCTTTCAGGAATCGGCGGTATCCACCCGCACCGGAGCCGGCTTCGTCGACGACGTGAATGGCCGCGCTGCTCGACAGCAGATGTCGGTAGCCTTCGCGAACGACGGCGTGGTCATCGATCAGCAAGACGCGGATGGGCGCTGCAGTGCAGCGGCGGCCTGTTTGGCTCATGGTCTCTCCCGGGACTCTGCGGCCGCGGTCCGCAAGGACCAGGCCAGCGCGTGTCCGGGGCCTGATCAGCTCGGAATCAGCTGAGAATCAGCTCAGAATCAGCTGAAGATAGCCGGCGCAGCTGTCACGCACCCGCGCCGCTGGTACAGCTTGTCACGTCGATGACACACCGCAGCGACGGTATCGCTGCGGTGAAATCGGTCATGTTGCGGGTAGCGCAATCCGGACACCGGCATGGAACGCGCGCGGCGCTCCCGGGCCGATGAAGCGATTCGAGTCCTCGTATTGATCCCCGAGCACTTCGTCGGCTTCGCCGTACAAGCCGAACGTGGCGTAGTCGGTGTCGAGCAGATTGTCGACGCGCGCAAACAGGGTCACCGCCCGACTGACGCGGTAACTGCCGAGCGCGTTGACCAGCATGAACCCGCCGATGCGACGGTCGTCGACGTTGGCCTCGTCTCCGCGATAGTGCGAGCTGCTGCGCGCGGTCACGCCGAGACCCAGATAGAGCGCGTCCGTCGTCCAGCCGAGGTTGGCGCGCGCCAGATGCTGCGGTACCAGCGGGATGCGGTCTCCCGACCGCACTTGCCGCGTCTGCTCGTTGTTTCCCAGGGGATGGTTCGGCGTGTTGACCAGAAAGTCCTCGCGGAACCGCGCATCGACCCAGCTATAGCCCACCGATAGCCGTAGTGAGGTGCTGATCGCCCAGTCGAGGTTGATCTCCGCGCCCTGCCTCAGCGTATCGCCGACGTTGCTGAAATAACCCTGATTGGTCAGCCGACCGTCGGTGATGAACAGGATGTCGTCGCGGCTGATGCCGCGATACAGCGCGCCGTTCCAGCGCAAAGCCCGCTGTCCGCCGCGTAACCCGATCTCGATGTTGCGCGTGATCACTTGATCGAGCGGCGGATCATCGACGAAGCCATTGGGCAGCTTGCACGGTGCCTCCGGATTGGCGCAGGTCAGCTCCACCGGTGTCGGCGCACGCGACGCTTCCGACACCGAGCCGAACAGCGTCAGCGTCGGCCGCAGATCGAAGGTTGCGCCGATCAGCGGATTGAAGCGGGTGAAGTGATGGTCGCCATCGAGGTCGTCGTCGAGCCCCTGATCGCGAAGCTGGACCTCGGCGCGCTGATAGCGGCCGGCCGCGGTGATGCTGAGTCGCTCGGTTGCCTGCCAGATATCCGATACGAACACGCCCAGATTGCGATTGGCGGCATGCAGGCCCACCAAGGATTCACCGACGACGATGCCGCTGCCGGTCGTGCCGCGATCGTCACTCAGCTGGGCCAATTCGGTCTGCGATCTGAAGCGGGTGAAGCCATCGTCGATACTCATGCCGACGTAGCGGCGATTGGGTCGGCCCAGCAGCGGCTGCTCGTGAGCCCATTGCAGGCTCAGTCCGCGACCGGTTTGCCGAGTCCGGCTGCTGTTCTCGGTGGCGCTGTCGTTGGCATCGCTGGCGGTGACCGGCGTCGAGTTCTGGTCGACGACGACCTCTTCTTCATCGCCGTCGTCCTCGAATTCACACAGCAGCGGGGCGCCGTTGGCATCGACGTTGGCGGGATCGGCGCAGGCGGCAAATTCGGTGCCGTCGCCGTTGAAGCTGCGCGAGTCGTTGCGCCGCCAGTAAACGCCGCCCGACAGCGTCGATGCCTCGCTGATGCGATGCCGCCACTGCAGGTTGACGAACAACATCTGCGGCTCGGTGATGTCCGGATGCGTGAACACCGCATCGCGCCCTTCGGCATCGAGAAGCTCGATCGGGACCGCGCCATTGCCGCGCAGGCTGTTGTCGGCGGCGGTGATGCTGAGGTCGGCGCCGGAGTCGCCACGGCCTATCGAAGCGCGAGTGAACAACTGCCGTAGCCGGCTCTGTGAGTAATCGCGCCAGCCGTTCTCATCTTCGGTCTGCAGCAACGTGTACAGCGCGGTGTCTTCACCGGCCACGCCGTAGCCGAGCGAGCTGCTGATGCGGCCAAAGGAGCCGGCACCGGCTTCGGCCTGCCAGCCGGGCTGGTCCCAGCCGGTCTTGGTCCGTACCGATATCGCGCCGCCGAGGGTGTTTTGACCGAACACCGGGTTGGCGCCGGGAATCAACTCGATGCGGTCGATTGCGTCGTCGGGCACCAAGTCCCAGTTGACGGTGTCGCCGAAGATTTCATTGATGCGCACGCCGTCCTGATAAACCGCCAGCCCCTGCGGCAGACCGAGCAGCGGCGATACGCTGTAGCCGCGATAGAACAGGTCGGCCTGGAATGGGTTGTTGGCGGCGTCGGCCAGGTGCAAGCCATTGGCATTGTCGGCCAGGTAACGACTCAGGTTGCGGCTCTGCTGATCGCGCATGTCGTCGCTGCCAAACACCTGCGCATTGCCTGGATACCGCCGCAAGTCGCCTTCGGCGCCGGCCGTCGGCGTCAGGCCGATCACATAGATCGTCGGCAGTTCGGTCGATGCCGGATCGGTCTTCGGCTGACGGTCGGCGTCCACTGCCGGGTCCGCAGCGATCGCGCTGCCCCCGATCGTTGCCGCCAACAGGACGGCGCTGCTTCGCAATAGGTGTCGCAAGGTCGCTCTCCTCGTTCACGCTCGTTGCCGTCTGACGCGGCGTGGCGCAAGACTAGCGGCATGCTGAGCGCTTGAGCAGCGCCGCGATGCGAGTCGGGAGTTTTTCCCGATGCAGCGTTTTGCAAATGGGCGCATCGTTTGCTGCGCGCTGCGCCGCCGCTTTGCGGACCGCTATCGTCGGTGACGCCTGCGTACGATGCGTGGATGCTGATGCCGTCATGGAGAGTGCCCGATGATCCGTAGCTTGCTGACGATTTCCTTGCTTGCCGCTGCACTGTCGCCGTTGGCGCAGGCCGCATCGCCGGCGCGTGCCTACGTGCCGAATGAGGGCGACGGAACGATCAGCGTCGTCGATCTGTCGCAGCGCCCTGCGACCGCGCGTGTGCTGACCGCGGCACCGCTGGGCAAGAAGATCCAGAGCATCACGGTCGACGCGACCGGCAGCCGGCTGTTTGTCGTCGATGCCGATGCCAGCGTGGTGTTGGTTGTCGATGCCCTGACCGGCGCCGTCCTCAAAACGATCCCGGCAGGTCGGTCGCCGGAGGCCGCCAGCCTGTCGCCGGACGGCAAGACACTGGTCGTCTGCGCCGAGGAATCGAACCAGGCGGTGTTCTTCGATGCGGCGACCCTCGCCGAGCGCTTCCGTGTCGACATGCAGGGACGCAATCCCGAGCATTGCGTCTACAGCCCCGACGGCAAGCTGTTGCTGGCCAGCAACGAAGAAAGCCACGACCTCGATCTGATCGACATCGCGTCGCAGCGTTCGATCGCCCGGATCGCCGTCAACGGCGCCGCGCGCGGCATCGGTTTTCTACCCGACGGCAAGACCGCGTACGTCGCCAACGAGGGCAGTAATGCGGTCGATGTGATCGATATCGCGGCACGCAAGGTCCGCCAGTCGATCCCGACGGCACTACGAGCAGCGGGCATCGCCGTCGCGCCCGGCGGCCGGCGGGTCTACGTCAGCAATGGCGGCGCCGGCAGCGTGACGGTGATCGACCCGGCCACCCACCTCGTCGTCACGACGATCGCCGTGGGTCAGCGGCCTTGGAACATGGCATTCAACGCCGATGGCAGTCGGCTGTATGTCGCCAACGGCCGCAGCGATTCGGTGTCGGTGATCGACACCGCGTTGAATCAAGTGGTCGACACGATCGCCGTCGGCAAGCGCCCCTGGGGCGTTGCGATCCGCTGACCTGCGGCTGCGTGCCGCCTGGCATCGGCGGCGCTGTCAATAAAAAAGCCCCGCACGTCGGGGGAACGTGCGAGGCCGGGGCTCTGGCTGGGGGAGCCAGACTCGCCTGGGGGTGCGGCGAGGAACGCGGCCGGGGGGCGGGGCCACGTTCACCATCTCTGAGTCCAGATCTGCGAACTAGTTCACAGATAATGAGTAACAGAATGTTGCGGCGGCCTGCTGCCGGCCGGTTGATTCCGCCAACGGGACAGCCGCCGGCCTCCGCGCCGCTTACGGTCTGCGTCCGTGGCCGTCCGGGACGAACAAGCTGTTCCACACCACATGGCTCAGCGCCTGGATGATGCGCTCGCGCTGTGCCGGGTCGTCGATCAGGCGGAGTTGGTAGCTGCAGCGCTCCATCATCAGCAGCAGCACGTCGCTGACTTCCTGCGTCACCTGGCTGTGCATCGTGTGACCGCTGGCCGCGCGTCGCAGCATGTCGCGGTTCATCTGCATCAACCGCCGCAGCGTCTCCCGGTAGGCGGTGCCGATGGCCGGATCGGACGCCGCGGTTTCGATCGCCGCCTGCATGATGGTGCGATGCTGGTCGTAGGCTTCGATGATCCCGCGCACGGCGATATCAAGCCCGTCGCGGCTCACCGTTTCCGGGCGCTCGAACCACTCGCCAGCCGCCAGCGTGATCGCGTGGCTGACCTGATCCAGCGAGTAGGCAACCAACTCATTCTTGTTCTTGAAGTGCAGGTAGAAGCTGGAACGTGAGATACCGGCTTCGCGTGCCAGCGCCTCGACGCTGATCGACCGGAAGCTCTCGCCGCCGGCCAGCAGCTTTTCCATGGCCTTGACCAGCAAGGCGTGGATACCGAGGCGGCTGTCCACTGATTTATCGTCGCGGCTCAAGGGAATTGGACAGTTTGGGTGGATGTGTCGGCGGGCGGAAGAATAACGTCCGGGCATCGGCGACACACGGGTCGCCAAGCCGGAGTGCGGGATCGATGACGATACGGAGCTGGACCTGGGCGCGGCAGGAGATTGCCGGTTTGAACGCGGAGGTGGACTACCACCGGATCGCCCATCTGTCGTTTTCGACGCGCTACGGCACGCCGATTTTTCTGCATGCGCTGTTTTCGGTGGCCTTCGTACACAACGTCGGCATGCCGGCGATGGCGAAGATCCTGTATCGCAACGGTCGCGGCCCGATCATCCGCGACACGCGCCGGCGCAACTTCGACTCGCTGACGTTCTTCGGCGAGTTGTATCGCCACGGCGAGGGCCCCGAGACGCAGGCCATTGCACAGCATCTGGTGCGCGTTCACTCCAACTTTCCGATCGACAACGCGATGTCCTTGTACACGCTGTCGACCTTGTGTTGCTTGCCGCAGCGGTTTTCGCAGCGGTATCTGGGCCGCTACGGCATCGCGGCCAAGGAGAGCCAGGCGCAGTTCCTGTTCTGGAAGAAGATCGGCGGGCTGATGCAGATCCAGGGCATTCCCGATACTGCCGACGCGCTGCTGGCGTGGATGATCGACTTCGAGCGACGCGAGATGCGGCCGTCGGCCGAATGCACGGCGATCACGCAGGCGCTGGCCAATGAATGGGCCAGCTACTGGCTGCCACGGCCGTTGCAGGCGCTGGGACGCAGCGTGTTCTACAGCCTGATCGACGCGGATCTGCGCAAGCGCCTGCAACTGCCGCAGCCCAACGGCCTGGTCCGCGCGTTCACCGGCTTGCTGGTGAACCTGTTCTTTCACGCCAAGCGGCTGTTGCCCGACCCCGCCGAACGGCACTTTGCCGATTACTTCCGCCATGGTGCCCGCCAGGGCCTGGTTGCTGAGCCGGTCAACGCGCCGGAGCGCGTCCGATGAGCGCCAGTCACTTGCCGTATCGGCTGATTCCGGAGCCGGTGGCGCTGCTCGATGTCGGCAAAACACTGGCGGGCCCGGCCACGGCGGCACGTTGGCGGCGCACGGCGCTGATCTACGCTGCCTTGCTGCTGCTGGGCACCGCGCTGGCATGGCTGGCGCAGCCGGCCTGGGCGGCGTTCGGGCTGGGCCTGACGATACCGGGCGGCGGCTTTTTGCTGCACGCGGCCAGCCCGCTGACGTCGACCGCACTGCATGTCGCGCTGTTCGCCGGCACGCTGCTGTTGTTCGTGATCGCGCTGTTTCTATGGATCGCCACCGGCAACATCGCCGCTCCGTTGCTGGTCTGGCTCGGCAGCGCGGTGGTCGCCGCGACGATGGATCACTGGACCGGCGTGCCTTACAGCAGCCTTGCCGATATTTGCGGCAGCGGCCGCCTGGCCACGCAGGGGCAGGACGCCCGCTTGTGGCTGCCGCTGGCAATTGCGGTCGTATCGCTGATCGTCACGTGGCGCTTTCGGCGGCGACTGCCGGCGATGCGGGCCGAGGCGGTGCGGATCAATGCGTTTCTCGTCGATGCCCGCACGCCCGTTACGCGCAACGTCGATGCCGTCACCGGCGTGGCCAGGGTCAGCCCGGTCGATGTCCGGGATCTGCAGCAATGGCGCTTCCTGCTCGACCGCGCGCTGCAACCGGTCGGCGAGTTCAATGGCTTTGACCGCATCGACGAATTCCGCGAAGCCGCCAAGCGTTACCAGATCTGCAACATCTCTTACATGCTGTCGATGCACGCCTACGCGCGCACGCCGTCGTTTCACGGTTATCAGCTGCAGGCGCAGGAAAACCTCGCGCTAAAGATGATGGATCACCGCTGCTGGAGCTACTGGCGGCTCGAAAACATCTGGGGCAACTTCAAGACCGACCCCAATCCTTTCATCAAGGACAACATCATGTATTACGGCTGGTATGCGGCCATGCTCGGCCTGCACCAGCTCAATTACGGCGACGATCGCTTCAGCCGGCCAGGCGGCGTCCGGCTGCAGCATCCCAACGGCACCGTGTACGAAACCAGCTTCCCGGACATCTGCCAGCTGATCTACAACAACATGCAGAACTCCGACTTCTGCCTGTTCCCTTGCGAGCCGCGCTGGATTTACCCGATCTGCAACAACTTCGGCGCGCTGGCGCTGCGCTGCCACGATCGCCTCTACGGCACGACGATGTGGGACGCCGTCAAGGATCGCTACCGCACCGGGCTGGAACAGGAGTTCATCACGCTGGTCGGACGCATCACCGCGATTCGTGACGCACACACCGGCGTGACCTTGCCGGCATTGACTGCGACGATGGCCGATGCGATCACGGCGATGTTCATCCACCCGGTGTTTCCGGATATCGCAGCGCGCAGCTGGGCGATCATCCGCCACGATCTGGTCCGCATCGTCGACGGCGACGTGCGGCTCAAGCTCAACGGCTGGGACAAGATCGACTTCGGCAACTACCGGCCCAGCCTGGTCACCAGCTACGGCCTGATCGCCGTTGCGGCCCGCGAAATGGGCGACGACGAAGTGGCCGACGGGCTGCTGGCTCGGATCGACCGTGAGTTTCCGAGTCAGACGATCGGCGGCGTTCGGCACTACCCCAAGGCGTCCACCAGCGCGCATGCGGTGATCCATGCGGCGCGGGTGCTGCGCGCGAACACGCTATATGACCTCGTCAATGTCGGCATGCCGGACGCGTGCAGAACCGGCCCGGTGCTGGCGCACGCCGATTATCCGGACGTGCTCGTCGCCGGTGCGGTTTCCGATGGCGACGACCTGAAGCTGCACTTGGCGAGCGGTATCGGCGACGGCGAATACACGATCCAGTTGGGCCGGCTCAAACCCGGCACCGGGTACCGGATCGCCGACACCGACCCCGTCGCATTCGTTGCCGGGGCCGATGGAGGCGCCAGCTTGCGCGTCGCGCTAGGGGCAGACGTGCGCAGCGTCCACATCGTGCCGGTGGGCTGACGATGGCCTGCTGCGTCATCGGATCGATGCTGATGGTGGGCGTTGTCGGCCTGGTGCGCGGCATCAAGGAGCGCGTGCTGCGCCGGCAAGCGGCATCACCTGAATCCTGGCGGCTACACGGCTAGCTGGCGTACGCGGAGGGTCTGGCCTTGATGCCGGCGCGCTGCGGGCACAAAAAAGCCCAGTATTCTTTAGAAGAACGCTGGGCCTGTGTGCAGGATACGAATTCGGGGAAACACGACTCTTGCGAGTTGGTCGGGGCGACAGGATTCGAACCTGCGACCTCTTGCTCCCGAAGCAAGCGCTCTACCAAGCTGAGCTACGCCCCGAATGATCGGTTGTCAGTTGGCCCGTATCAGGGCAAAAGCAGCCAGATCGATCAGCGTTTTCTTGAACGGCGAATCGGGAAGATCGCCCAACGCTGAGGTCGCCGAACCCGAGTAGGCCTCGGCGAGCGCGCGAGTGTACGGGATCGCGCCGGTGGCTTCAACGGCTTTGAGCACCGGATCGAGTTCCGGCACGCCGGCGCCACTGAGCGCGCTGCGCACCAGCGCCGCTTGTTCGGCGTTGCCGGACCGCATCGTGTAGATCAAAG
>Ga0255168_1000755_pt1 | contig 9706 bp, 8 predicted proteins | sample Atl_Miss_RepB_8d_FD_183629 | JGI IMG/M metagenome (GOLD analysis project Ga0255168, IMG submission 183629) | Freshwater microbial communities from Altamaha River, Georgia, United States - Atl_Miss_RepB_8d | ecosystem: Environmental > Aquatic > Freshwater > River | place: USA: Georgia | collected... | reverse complement strand
TGCTGGATGTTTACCCTTTTTCTACCTGTCACCCAACGTCATCACTCACGCTGAGGAAATAAAATGTCTAAAGACGTTTTCAATACCTTATTCATCTGCACTGGCAATTCGGCAAGAAGCATCATCGCCGAGGTGATTCTTAACAATATCGGCAAGGGCAGATTTAAAGCATATAGCGCTGGAAGCAGGCCGCTTGGTCAAGTGAACCCTTATGCTCTGGAAATCCTCAACAAAAATCGCCTTGAAACAACGGGTCTTCGCAGCAAAAACTGGGATGAGTTTGCAACAGACAGTGCTCCAAAAATGGATTTTGTTTTTACCGTTTGCGACAAGGCTGCAGGAGAAGAATGTCCGTTATGGCCCGGTCAACCCATGTCAGCCCATTGGGGAGTTGAGGATCCTGTGAGTGTTGAGGGCACGGAAGAGCAAAAGATGAAAGCCTTCATGGATACGTTTCATATCCTGAACAGACGAATTTCGTTGTTGACCAGTCTACCTTTCGACAAACTCACGACGCTTTCACTCAAGCAAGAGTTGGACAACATTGGCCGGGTGACAAACTAGGAATCCATCAGTTGTTGGCCGACTGGTTGCCCGCCTGTCTTGCTGAAGTTTTTTCAATGCTGCACTCGCACATCGTCTGAATCCTCTTATTGGCATGCTGCACAAATGGCGTGCCCATCATCGCTGATCTAGGCATCCGATCTTTTTGGGGTCACTTTGTCGCAGCGTTCATCCGTTTCTTTAGATTCCACTCTGGCGCAGCCCTTGCAACGGGATCGGGCGTATTGATTGAAGTGAATGTCAATTTGTTTACATGTATGTGTACGTCCAGGCACCCAAAACAAAAAGGGCTACAGACGTTGATCTGTAACCCATTGAGGTGGCTCTAATAAATGGTCGGGGCGGTGGGATTCGAACTCACGACCCTCTGCTCCCAAAGCAGATGCGCTACCAGGCTGCGCTACGCCCCGACTGAATAAAACCAGGCAGTATTGTACCTGATTTCAAAAAACAGCTTTTCATGCACGAAAAACGGTAATGGTCAGCCAAAGCGTCCCGTGATGTAGTCTTCGGTTTCCTTGCGCTTGGGTTTGACAAAAATCTCATCCGTCCGGCCGAATTCCATCAACTCACCAAGATACATATAAGCCGTGAAATCCGAGCAGCGTGCCGCCTGCTGCATATTGTGGGTCACAATGGCGACGGTGTAGTCATTTTTGAGCTCCTGGATGAGCGTCTCTACCTTGGCCGTCGAAATCGGATCCAGCGCAGAGGTCGGCTCATCCAGCAAGATGACTGATGGCTTGACCGCCACAGAGCGTGCGATACAAAGACGCTGCTGCTGTCCGCCGGACAAAGACAGGCCACTTTGGCCAAGCTTGTCTTTCACTTCATCCCAGATGGCAGCCTTGCTCAGTGCCCACTCGACCCGCTCATCCATTTCGCCTTTGCTGAGCTTTTCATACAGGCGCACCCCAAACGCAATGTTGTCATAAATCGACATGGGGAAAGGCGTTGGCTTTTGAAACACCATGCCGATGCGGGCACGCAGCAGATTCAAGTCCTGCTTGGGGCTGAGGATATTCTGACCGTAAAAGTTGATCTCGCCCTCCGCGCGCTGTCCTGGATACAGGCTGTACATACGATTCAATGTGCGCAGCAAAGTGGATTTTCCGCAACCGGATGGCCCAATGAAGGCCGTCACTTTTTTCTCAGCGATATCCAAGTGGATGTTTTTCAATCCCTGAAAGCTGCCGTAATAAAAGTTCAGGTTGCGAACCTCGATGGCATTTTTGTGATGTTGGTGCGAATTCGTATCACTCATTTCATTTCCTATTTCAAATCAAGTGGCTGGTGAGGTTGATCACTGGTGTATCCAGGATTTCACCGAACAAGTTCAACCAGCGACTTTTTCACGGAACAGCACACGTGCCAGAATGTTCAGAACCAGCACGGACAGGGTAATCAGCAAGGCCCCAGCCCAGGCCAGCCTGACCCAGTTTTCATAGGGGCTCATGGCAAACTGGAAAATCACCACCGGCAGGTTGGACATGGGGCCGTTCATGTTGGTTGAGAAAAACTGGTTGTTCAGTGCGGTGAACAACAGCGGTGCCGTTTCACCGCTAATGCGGGCAAGCGCGAGCATGACTCCGGTGATGACACCTGCCCTCGCAGCCCTCAAGGTGACAAAGGTGGATACTTTCCACCTGGGTGCGCCCAGCGCAAATGCTGCCTCACGCAGGCTGCCAGGCACCAGGCGGAGCATGTTTTCTGTGGTGCGGACAACCACCGGGATCGCGATCAATGCCAAGGCGAGAGATCCTGCCCATCCTGAGAAATGCTTGACCTGCGCCACCAGCACGGCGTAAATGAACAAGCCCAGCACAATCGAAGGTGCGGAAAGCATGACATCGGTCACAAAGCGCGTTACCCCGGCGATTTTGCTTTCATCACCAAACTCAGATAGGTAGACGCCTGCGAAGATACCGATTGGGGTACTGATCAATGTGGTGACGCCCACCATCATCAAGCTGCCAACGATGGCGTTCGCCAATCCACCACCCTCAGAGCCTGGTGCGGGAGTGGACTGAGTGAACACGGTCCAGTGCAAGGCAGCAAACCCATTTTTGAAAAGCAGCGCCAATATCCAAAGCAGCACAAAGAGGCCAAGGCCCATCGCCAACATGGAAAGCGTCATTCCCATCCGGTTGGCAAACTGACGACGGCGATAAAGATTCTGATTCATATTCGTTGCGTTCATGTTTGTTCCCGTCGATCAGGTTTTCGTACCCTTGGCTTTCTCGGCGCGAATGATCATCCATTTCGCCAGACCCAGCACGATGAAGGTGATGACAAACAGCAGGAAACCAAGCGCAAACAAGGCTGACAAGTGAAAGTCATCCGCCTCGCCAAACTCGTTGGCCAAGGTGGATGCAATCGATGAGCCCGGCGCAAAGAGGGAGGGCAGGATGCGCTGGGAGTTGCCGATCACAAACGTGACCGCCATCGTTTCACCCAATGCTCGGCCAAGACCGAGCATGATCCCACCGATGACACCTTTCTGGGTGTAGGGCAACACAATGTTCTTGACGACCTCCCAGGTGGTGCAGCCCATTCCATAGGCTGACTCCCGCAAAATCGGCGGCACAATGGCAAACACGTCACGCATCACAGCTGCGATAAAGGGCAGAATCATAAAAGCCAGCACGATCCCGGCTGCCAGCATCCCGATACCATTCATCGCACCGCCAAACAACACGCCAATGATCGGCATCTGTCCCAGGGTGGATTGCAAGGCTGGCTGGCCGTACTCCGCAAACAGCGGGGCAAAGATGAACAGTCCAAACATGCCGTAGATGATGGATGGAACAGCGGCAAGCAGCTCAATGGCGGTACCCAGCGGGCGGCGCAGCCAGAGCGGACAGGTTTCTGTCAAAAAAATCGCAATGCCAAATGCAAGGGGAACGGCAATCAACAAGGCAATCAGGGAGCTGACAACGGTGCCGTAGATGGCAATGGCTGCACCAAACTCTTCGTTGATGATGTCCCACTCAACGGTCCAGATAAACGCAATGCCAAATTTGCTGAAAGCGGGCCAGGCATTAATGAAAAGGGAGACGATGATGCCCAGCAAGGCCAGCAACACCACCAGGGAAAACAAAAGGGTCGACTTGTGAAAAATCCAATCCTGAAACCGCTGTTTTTTGACAACGGCCAACATGTTTTTCTCGAGCATTCCGCTGTCTGCAGATGTCGAATTCATGAGACTCCCCTTAAACCTTTTAAGACAACTTCACAAATGCGCCCTCTATTTTTTGTAGGACGACCGTCATGGGTCCAGTCAAAAACAGAGGGCGATTGAACTTCATCGGCAGGCCACCTTGAAGGCAGCCATTCCGATCAATGCTTGATCTGGCTCCAGACCTTGGTAGCAATGGCCTGTGTCAGATTGTCTGGAAGAGGCACGTACTCCAGATCCAGGGCAAGCTGCTTGCCGTTTTTGAACGCCCAGTCAAAGAACTTGATGGCTTCCTTGGAGGTGTTCTTGTCGACAGGCTCTTTGTACATCAGTGCAAACGATGCACCCGTAATAGGCCAGGATTCAGCACCCTTTTGGTTGACCAGCGAAATACCCATGCCAGGCACGCTGAACCAATCGGCGTCAGCAGCTGCTGCAGCAAATGTTTTTTCGCTGGGGTCAACGTACTTGCCGTCTTTGTTCATCAACTGCAGGTGGGGAATCTTGTTGCGCTTGGCGTAGGCGTACTCGACATAACCAACCGAACCTTTCACACGGGAGACGTTGGCGGCAACACCTTCATTACCCTTTCCACCGACTGAGGAGGCTGCAGGCCACTTCACAGCTGCACCCTTGCCAACCTTGGCAGACCAATCCTTGCTGACTTCGTTCAAGTAGTCGGTAAAGATGAAAGTGGTACCCGATCCATCTGCACGATGCACGACGGTGATGTTTTGGTTGGGCAGCGTTTTGCCAGGATTCAGGGCAGCAATCTTGGGGTCATTCCACTTGCTGATCTGTCCACTGAACATGTCTGCCAGGACCTCACCCGAGACACGCAACTCACCCGGCTTGAAACCCTCGAGGTTGATGATGGGCACTACGCCGCCCAGGATCACAGGGAACTGGATCATGCCGTCCTTGTCGAGATCAGCACCCTTAACGGGGGCATCCGATGCGCCGAAGGTCACGGTTTTAGCGCGAATTTGGCGAATGCCACCTGAAGAACCGATCGACTGGTAATTCAGCCCCGTGCCGGTTTCCTTTTTGTAGATTTCAGCCCACTTGGCAAAGATGGGGTAAGGAAAGGTTGCGCCCGCCCCCGTGATGTCTGCGGCGCTTGCGGTGTTCAGCCCAAAGGCGAGTGCAGCACCGGCGATGAATGATTTGAACAATGAATTCTGCATGGCTATCCTCTTTTTCACTCAGACAACAAAACGGTTGATCCGTCCATGTCGTTACTCTAAGTGACCAAGATGACGCTTTCATGACAGTCATCGGCGTTTTTTCATTGGAAGTGCTTTTTCTGCGGGTCTGGCTAGCAAATCCATCAATGATCTTTGCAGGCTCACCGAGGTGCGGCGGTTTTTGAGCTTCTGAAAAGTACCGTCAGGCTGCTGGATCCATGACAGCTGGTTGTCCCGTAGCGCCAGGGTAAAGGCCTCGTTGATGACCCGTTTTTTCAGGGGTTTATCCAAGACAGGGAAAGCCAGCTCCACCCGGCGGAAAAAGTTGCGATCCATCCAGTCCGCGGAAGATAAATAGACCTCTTCGGCGCCATTCGCGTAGAAATAAAACACCCGTGAATGCTCGAGGAATCTCCCGACGACTGACCGGACAGTGATGTTTTCGGATAGGCCTGCGACACCAGACCGCAAAGCGCAGACGCCCCGGATGATGAGGTCTATTTTGACTCCGGCCTGGCTGGCTTTGTAAAGCTCCTCGATCACCTGCTGCTCAAGCAGAGAGTTCATCTTTGCCATGATCCTGGCACGTTTGCCCGCCTTGGCAGCCCTGGCCTCAGCGCGAATCATGGACACCACCGTGTCGTGCAGGGTAAAGGGTGACTGCAATAGCAACTTGAGCGTGCGGCGCGCGCCAAGGCCTGTCAACTGCGAAAACACCTTGTCCATGTCTTCGCAGATCCGCGGGTCTGCTGTCAGCAAGCCAAAATCAGTGTACAGACTGGCTGTACGCGGATGATAGTTGCCCGTGCCCAGGTGACCGTAGCGACGGATGCGGCCCTTTTCGCGTCTAAGCACCAGTGCCATCTTGGCATGGGTCTTGTGGCCGACCACGCCATACACCACATGCGCCCCAACCTCCTCGAGACGCGCCGCCCAGTTGATGTTGGTCTGCTCATCGAAGCGCGCCATCAACTCCACCACCACCGTCACTTCCTTGCCAGCCTTGGCAGCAGACAAAAGCAGCTGCATCAGTTCGGAGTCCTCACCGGTACGGTAAATGGTCTGCTTGATGGCAACCACGTCAGGATCTCTTGCAGCGGCAGTGAGAAAATCGATCACCGGCTGAAAGGACTGGTAGGGGTGATGCAACAATTGATCCCCCGAGTCGATCAGTTCAAACATCGCTGCAGGACGCTGTGTGGCCGCTACAAATGCTGGAGGAATCGGTCCCTTGAACTCAGGGAACAACAGGTCAGGACGGTTGCACGCAGTACAGATCTGCATCAAGCGTGTCAGGTTGGTCGGGCCGTTCACCCGGTACGTGTCCTCTGGCTTGAGAGAAAACTCTTTCTGCAAAAAATGCTCGATGTGCTCTGGGGTGTGCTGATCAATTTCCAGCCTCACCGCGTAGCCAAAATGGCGCTGAGACAGCTCACCTTGCAGTGCCAGCCTGAGGTTGGTGACCTCCTCCTCATCCACAAACAGGTCGCTGTTGCGAGTCACCCGCCACTGATAACAGCCTTGCATTTCCATGCCAGGAAACAGCTCACCTGCAAAGGCACGCAGCAAAGAGGTCAGGAGAATGAAACCGTTGGGGTAGCCGGAGATTTTCTCAGGCATGCGGATCAGCCGAGGCAGTGCTCGAGGTGCCTGCACGACGGCGATGGTCGATTTGCGGCCAAACGCATCCTCGCCAGCCAGTTGAATCATGAAATTCAGGCTTTTGTTGTAGACACGGGGAAATGGATGGGCCGGGTCAAGGCCGATCGGGGTCAACAACGGCATCATCTCCCGATGAAACACATCCAGCGCCCAGGCTGTCTGCGCCTCGTTCCAATCGGAGGCATGGTGCAGCATGATGCCCTCGTCACGCATCCTAGGCTGGATCTCATCGTACAGAAGCGCATACAAACGATCCACAATCGTGTGCACTTTTTTTTGCACCAGATCAAAGACCTCGCTGGGGGTTAAACCGTCTGGACCACGAACGTCAGGACTCAGGCGTTCTTGCTCTTTCAGCCCGGAAACCCTGATTTCAAAAAACTCGTCAAGATTGGAGCTCACAATACAGGCGTAGCGCAGACGCTCCAGAATGGGGGTCGAGGGATCCTCGGCCATGGCCAACACCCTTTCATTGAATTTCAACAAAGAAAGTTCGCGATTGAAAAAGAGGGGTTCCGTGGGTGTTTGCGCTGCCATCTCAAGCCTGTATTTACGAGTGATCAAAAGCTTCATTTTGCTGGGATAGCCCTGAATGCTTCATGTCAAATACACACTTTTACAGCATAAATATGACAATTTCATAACAATTTGACTTTAGTTTCCAGGAATTGGGGCATTTCTGGACTCAGGCGGAGCCAACCTATAATACTGGCTGTCTGAATGTGCTGGCCTGAACTATGGAACACCTACTGGCTGCGGTTGATCTCGGATCCAACAGCTTTCGTCTCTCGATTGGTCGCGTAGTCGAACAAAATGGCGCCAAGCACATCTACCAAATTGATCGGCTGAAAGAAACGGTTCGTCTGGCAGCCGGATTGAACGCCGACAAAACCCTGAGCGATGACGCCATTGAGCGTGCGATCGATGTCCTGCAGCGCTTTGGCGAGCGCCTGCGCAGCTTTCATCCCGAGCGGGTCCGGGCGGTTGCCACCAACACATTCCGGGTCGCTCGCAACGTGGCAGATTTTTTGCCGCGTGCTGAGGCGGCGCTCGGATTTCCCATTGAGGTGATCGCCGGTCGCGAAGAGGCTCGCCTGATCTACACCGGGGTGAGCTACACGCTGCCCAATACCGATGAGAAACGTCTGGTGATCGATATCGGAGGTGGATCGACAGAGGTCATCATCGGCAAGGGTGACGAGCCAGTTCTGATGTCATCGCTCTACATGGGTTGCGTGAGTTTCAGCCGCCGTTTCTTCCCGGATGGCATCGTGGATGCCCACAACATGAATATGGCGGAGGTCGCTGCCCGCCGTGAAATCGAGGTGATCACCAAGCCGTATCGGAAAATGGGATGGGATACCGCATATGGATCTTCTGGCACAGCCAAGGCGCTCTATGCGATTCTGACGGAGGGAAACCTATCCAGCGATGGCATCACCCGTGATGGACTGAAAAAACTCAAGAATCAGATCATTCGGTCTGGCCGTGTGGTCCCTCACGAGCTTCCTGGGATCAAGACCGAGCGCGCCGAGGTGTTGTTAGGTGGCCTGGCCATCATGAGCGCGTTCTTTGATGAAATGCGCATCGAGCGCATGAAGACTGGCGATGGGGCTTTGCGCCTGGGTGTGCTGGTCGATCTCGCGGGGCGTGAGCAGGCGCATGACCGTCGCGATGAGTCGGTAACTGCATTCATGAAACGGTATCACGTGGATCTGAAACAAGCCGCACGCGTCAAGCGGATTGCCTTGGCATTTTTTGATGCGCTGCTGCCCGACCGCCCTGCCCCTGATGACCTGCGACTCGCACTAAGCTGGGCCAGCGATCTGCATGAGGTGGGCATGTCGATTGCCTTGAACGGCTATCACAAACATAGCGCTTACATTTTGAACAACGCTGACATGCCGGGCTTTTCGAGGCTGGATCAATCACAGTTGGCACTGCTGGCGCTGGCACACACGGGCAAGCTCAGTAAAGTGCTGGGATCCGTCAAGCGTCGTGAGGACTGGATCGCGATACTCTGTCTCAGGCTGGCGGTGCTGCTTTCGCGCCGCAGGCAGGATCTCCCCTCCATTCCATTGAGGGTCAGTGTCAAGGGAAGCTCCATCGTGGCTCAGGTCGACAAAAAATGGCTGGCTACGCACCCACTAACCGACTTTTCCCTGCACGGAGAAGACCAGGAATGGGACAAAGTTGGCTTCGACTTTGAGCTGATTCCGGTTTGACAGGTATCAATCCAACCCAAAGTGTTTACGGTATCGCATCCCCATATCGGACACGGACAACAGCATCGGAAAATCGGCTGAGTTGAAGTCTGGATCCCAGGCGGGTTCGCCGCAGATCCGGGCGCCAAGCTTCAGGTAGCCCTTCAGCAGAGCTGGCACCCTGGCTGGAAGGTCACTATCGACCAGGTCGACAGGGTAACGATACAACGGCTGCACGACTGGTCTATCGTCTGCACCGATCGTGTCGCGTACAGATCGCCACACGCACGAAGCAGTGTGCCCATCATCACGCAAACTGACGCTGGCACAGCCAAAGACATGCTCATAGCGACCCTGCTTGAGAATTTTTGCCAAACCTGTCCAGAGCATCATCAGCGCCGAACCCTGGCGATAATCCTGATGAATGCAAGCGCGGCCAAACTCGACGAGTGTGTTCCTGACCCGGTTCAAGCCTGAAAGATCAAACTCAGATTCGCTGTAGTAGCCACCTGCTTGCCTGGCCTGATGAGGCGTCAACACGCGATAGGTCCCAACCACCTGGCCCGTTTCCAGGTCCTGCACCATCAGGTGTTCGCACCAACGATCAAACTGATCGGTGTCCAGACCCTTTTCTGGTCCTGCAAACGTCACTCCGAATTCCTCGCTGAACACGTCATGGCGCAATCGCTGGATTTGCTCAAGCTCACATGACGTCTGTGCAATGCCAACCACCAGTCCTCGCTGTTGCGCCTCTGGCAATGCAAGCGTAAAAAAACTGTTGGTGCTGCGGACCAGTTCAAGCATGGCTTCACTCTCCTGAGTTTTCCAGCAGTGTGACTGCCAGATGTTTCAGGAACGTGAAGATCTTGTGACGGTTGTATGAATGACTGGCTCAACCCATCAAGTCAGGC
>Ga0255168_1000743_pt1 | contig 9823 bp, 10 predicted proteins | sample Atl_Miss_RepB_8d_FD_183629 | JGI IMG/M metagenome (GOLD analysis project Ga0255168, IMG submission 183629) | Freshwater microbial communities from Altamaha River, Georgia, United States - Atl_Miss_RepB_8d | ecosystem: Environmental > Aquatic > Freshwater > River | place: USA: Georgia | collected... | reverse complement strand
TTTCTAAATTAAGTGGAATTTTTATTTTTCTTTTTAATTCAATTAAATCATGATCTCGAATATGTCTGCGGTCTTCTCTTAAGTGAACTGTTATTGAATCGGCGCCATTATTTTGAGCTATCATTGCAGCTCTTAAGGGTGAAGGATAATCATCCCCTCTTGCATTCCTTACTGTTGCAACATGATCAATATTGAATCCGAGTCTAATTCTTTTTTTCATTTAGACTAAATTTCTACTCCCAGGCTTTATTGCTGGAATAGATTTTAATTTATCTGGAATTTCATTTTCGCGATAAGTTGGAATATTGAAAGTAATTTGAGAAACAATTTTCAAATTAATTGAACTTTGATTGTTCGATCGATCAACAATACATGCAAATCCCACTACATTTCCTTTATGTTTTTTTATTACTTCAGCACATTCCATACTTGATTTACCTGTAGTAATGACATCTTCTACAATTAAAACTTTTGCTCCTGCTTTAATTTCAAAACCTCTTCTTAATTGAAATTCACCATTAACTCTCTCTGTGAAAATTGAAGGTACTTTAAGATGTCTAGCCACTTCATAACCAACGATAATTCCACCCATTGCAGGGGCTACAACTACATCAATTTTTTTAAAAACTTTTTTAATTTTTTGCGCAAGAGATTTGCAGATTAATTCTGATTGTTTTGGATGCATTAATAATTTTGCGCATTGCAAGTACTGTTCGCTTCGTAATCCAGATGATAAAATAAAATGTCCTTGTAATAACGCTTTAGTTTTTACGAAAATTTGTTTAGTTTTTTTCTCTGTCAACATTTGGTTTTCTATTTCTTATAATTTTAAAATTTATTCCCTGCTGTTTGATCTCTGATACTAAATTAGTAAAATCTTTTAAGTTTTTAATTTCCAAATCAAAAATAAAACTTAAAAAGTCGTCTTTTTTATCAACTAATTCTACATTCGAAATATTACACTTATGTTTTCCTATCATAGTACAAACTTCTCCCAAAGTTCCTGCTTTGTGACTTAACAATACCCATAAACTAGTATCATAGGCTTTTTCTTCGGATTTATCTGTTTTTCTTAAGCTCCAATATCTTCTAACGGCAGCTCTTGCTTTTCCTGTTTTTGCAATAGATGACCAGTACATTGAAGGTGATGGTTTAGAGGATGTGATAATTTGAACTTCATCACCATTATGAAGAATACTTTGTAACGGAGATTCTTTTCCATTAATTTTGCAACCAATACATTTATCTCCAATTTCAGTATGAACAGCGTAAGCAAAATCAATAGGAGTAGCATTTGCTGGTAAACGAATAAGGGCTCCTTTAGGTGTGAAACAAAAAACCTGATCTTGAAATAGCTGAAGTTTTGTATATTCAAAAAAGTGTTCTGGATTTTCTCCACTTTCCAACATCTCAACTAAATCTTTTAACCAATTGTAATCTTTGAGAGTATTATTGCTTACTTTTTCGTTAGCTTTATAATTCCAATGAGCTGCTACTCCTCTTTCTGCAAATTCATGCATTTCGTGAGTCCTGATTTGAATTTCAATTTTTTGTCTTTTAGGTCCAATGACTGAAGTATGAATTGATTTATAGTTATTAGATTTGGGTACAGAAATGTAATCCTTAAATCTTCCAGGAACCATTGACCACTCAGTATGAAAAATTCCAAGAGTTCGATAACACATATCAACATTATCAAGGATAACTCTAAAACCAACTATATCTGTAATTTGTTCTAAAGAAATTCTCTTACTTTGTATTTTTCTCCAAATAGAAAATGGGGTCTTTTCTCTGCCTGTAACTTTCGCTTTGATGCCTTTTTCTTCTAATAATTTTAAGATTTTTTTTGAAATATCTGAAAAAGTAATTCCAAGACTTTCTTTATTAAGAGTTAAACGGTCGGTAATTAACTTTCTAGCCTCAGGATTTAAAACATTAAAAGCTAAATCTTCAAGTTCATCACGAAAACTATGCATCCCCATTCTTTCAGCTAATGGAGAGTAAATTTCCATAGTTTCTTTTGCGATCCTTAATCTTTTATCTGGATTTGAAATGTTACTAATTGTGCGCATATTATGAAGCCTATCCGCAAGCTTAACTAATAAAACCCTGATATCTTTGGACGTTGCTAATATTAATTTTCTAAAGTTTTCGGCAACAGAATATTCTTTTGACTTGTCTTCTAATCTTGAAATTTTAGTAACCCCTTCAACAAGGTCAGCAATTTCTTTCCCAAATAATTTATTTACTTCACTGTACGTTGCCTCTGTATCTTCAATTGTATCGTGGAGTAAAGCCGTAGTAATAGTAGCTGTATCTACTTTCAAATCACACAAAATAGCAGCGACTGCTATTGGATGAGAAATATAAGGGTCTCCCGAAAGTCTTTTCTGATTTTTATGAACATCAAATGCAAAATTATAGGCTTTTTTAACAACATTTTCGTCTATGAAATTATTATAAACCTTAACTTTTTCTAGGAGTTCTTGCTGATTAAGCATGAACAAAAATATATCAAAAATTTATATAATTGTAATGTTCTTCTTGGTTTCAGAGTCTAAATTTTCAATCAATTGATCAATTTTTTTTCCTGATAATGGACTTTTCCAATTTTTATCAATTTCTTTAATTGGATATAAAACAAAACTTCTTTGCTCTAAACGCGGATGAGGAATTTGTAATGAAATATTTTTATTAAAAATATTTATTACTTCACTATTAAAATCTACAATATCGATATCACATGTTCTTGGCGCATTCATTTGTTCACGCTTTCGATCAAATTTTTCTTCTATATTCAAAATATATTTCATAAGTTCTTCTGGAGAAAATTTTGTCTGTACCGATATAACGCTATTAATAAATTTAGGATCTGATTTATTTGGAATAGCTAAGCTTTCATAAAAACTAGATTTTTTTAATATTTTGATATGGTCATTATTAAAAAAATCATAACATTTTAATAAAGTCTTTTTGCTATCACCAAACTTCGATGGAAGATTTGAACCTAGAGAGAGAAGAATCATAATTAACTTTTTCTAAAAACTCTTGATTTTTCTCTTTCCCAATCTCTAGTTTTTTTTGTATGTCGTTTATCATGTTGTTTTTTACCTTTCGCAATAGCAATTTGAACCTTAGCTATTCCCTTATGGTTAAAATACATTTTTACAGGAACAACCGTTAAACCTTCCTGATTAATTTTTCCAATAATCTTGTTAATTTGTTTTTTACTTAACAATAACTTTCTAAGTCTTCTCGGGTCATGATTGTTGTAAGAAGATTGACTATATTCAGGAATATAAGAGTTTTGTAAAAAAAGTTCCCCTCCTGAATCAACAGCGTATGACTCTGAAATATTACCTTTGCCTAATCGTAAAGATTTAACTTCTGATCCTAATAAAACAATCCCCGACTCAATTAATTCTAAAAGGAAATAATTAAAACTGGCTTTTCTATTATTTGCAACTACCTGATAATTGCCTTCGTCTTTTTTCATTAATTAAATTAATGAAAGTTTTTTTAATAAATTCTTAATTCTAATTTGGTTTTTCTTAGTAATTGTAACCATTGGCAAACGTAAATCTTTAGAGCATAATTTTAATAAGCTCACCGCATATTTGACAGGTGCTGGATTTGTTTCAATAAACATTAAATCATGCAAAGGTTTTAACAATTTATTAATTTCTTTTGCCCTTTGAAAAATAAGTTTATCGGATTTGTAATCTAATAATGTTTGCATTTCAGAACAAAGTTTTGGAGCAACGTTAGCTGTAACTGATATACAACCAACTCCTCCTTTTAATTTAAACTCAAGAGCATTTGAATCTTCACCCGTAAACTGAATAAAATCTTTTCCTAATTTCTTTCTTTGCTGAACTACTCTATTTAGATCTCCCGTTGCATCTTTCACACCTGCAATATTTTTTAACTCAAACAAACGAGCCATAGTATCAACGCTCATATCAATTACTGAACGACCTGGAATATTATAAATAAAAATTGGGATTCCACATTTATTATTGATTGCTTTATAATGTTGATACAAACCCTCTTGGGTTGGTTTATTATAATAAGGAGTTACAATTAGTGCTGCCTTTGCTCCTGCTTTTTCTGCAAATCTTGTAAGGTCAATCGCCTCTTCCGTCGAATTTGATCCTGTTCCAGCCATAATCGGAATTCTATCTTTTGACTCACGAACACAAATTTTAATTATTTCTCTATGTTCAGCATGACTTAAAGTTGGAGATTCTCCTGTGGTTCCCCCAGGAACTAAACCATTTGTACCATTATCAATTTGATGATGAATTAATTTTACGTAAGCGCTTCTATCTAATCGATTGTTTTTAAATGGTGTAATTAGAGCGGTAAATGATCCTTTAAACATTATATAAATATCTATAAAAAAGCTTTTTTATAATACACTGTTTTTTTAAATAATAAAATTAAATGAACTTTAAATTTGTTGTTATTATTAATTTATTTTTGCTGTTGAGCACGACTTTTTCAGCTTACGCAAAAAATATACCTCCAAAATTAAAACCTGAAAAATTTATAGATAGTTCAGCACACTCATCAAAAACATCAAAGTTTTTAGATAATTTAACAAAAAATAAAAAAAAAGAACAAGTAATCTTAAAACCTAAGGAAGAAATTATAACTGACGAGGAAAAAAATCAAAAAAAAGATGAGGTAAAAAAAGAAACAAAAGAAATTAAAGATAAAAAAACTCCTGAAAAAAAACAGGAACCAATTAAACCTAAAGAAACTAAAGAAATTAAAAAAAAAGATACTGAAAAAACAGAGGCATCAAGAGAAGTTATTCCTAAAATCAAACCTCATGACTTTAAAACTTTTACACCAGAACATAAAGGCCCATTAGAAACTAAAACTCTCTCTGATAGAGATTTTGAAATAACAAAAGTAGTTTTTGATTACGTCGATAAAAAACAATGGAGACTAGCTTTATCTGATGCTCAAAAAATACAGGATAAAACAATATATACGCTCGTATATTGGATGTTTTTAATTGAACCTCAAAGCGGTGCAAGCTTTAATGAATATTTAACATTTATAAAAAATCATAAAGATTGGCCAAGAATAAATCGCATAAAGTATTTAGCAGAACATAAAATTAATTTTGACAATAATTCGCCTTCTTCAATTATAGAATATTTTAGCAATAACCCACCACTAAGTGGTTTTGGAAGATTGAGATTAGCGGAGGCTTTTTTAGAAAATAATCAAACTGAAAAAGCTAGAAACTTAGTAAAGGATGGTTTTAAAGATGCTGAATTAAGCAAAAATGACCTAAAATATTTCTCTAAAATATTTAAAAAGTTTTTAACACATCAAGACTACGTTTTAAGAGCAGATTATTTTGCCTACGAAGCAAAATACAAAGATTTAAGAGATACGATTGATTATTTAAATCCTGATTATCAAAAATTATATAATGCTAGAGCGGCCCTATTTACTAAGAGATCAGCTGATAATTTAATTTCGCAAATCCCTCCATCTTTGAGAGAAGATCCGGGTTTAATTTATGACAGAATTAAATGGCGAAGAAAGAAGTCAAGATTTGCTGAAGCATTAACTCTCATGAATCAAAGCGCCTCAGATTCATTAATGAGAAATCAGTATCTAGCCAAAGAAAGATTATCAGTCGCGAGAGATAAGATTTCAGACAAAGAATATAAAATGGCATACGACATTTTAAAAGATCATAGATTAAATGAAGGAGCAGATTATGCTGAAATTGAATGGCATCTTGGTTGGATTGCTTTAAGTTTTACTAATCAAACCGATGTGGCTCTTAATCATTTTTTAAAAATGAATGCGGCAGTTTCATATCCAATATCTAAAGCAAGAGCTGCCTATTGGATCGGAAGAACTTATAAAAAATTAGGTCAAACCAGCCAAGCGAATACATGGTTTAGAGCTGGTTCTCAATATGGAACAACATTTTATGGTCAACTTTCTCATAAGGAATTAGATGAAAAAAGATTTTCTATAAATAATAATTTTAAATTTAATGAAGATAAATATGAAGACTTTAAGAAAAATAATCCGCAAGCAAAATCAGTTATTATATTAAAAGAGCTAAACAGAACCCGATATGCAAAAGACATATTGAGACATCTGGGTGATGCTGAACAAAATAGAACTTCTGAAGAAATTTCAATGGCTGGTATTTTGGCACAAGAAGTTGAAAGATTAGATTTTGCTATACAAATTGCAAAAAATGCCTCTTATAAAAATTTAAACTTTTTAGAAATTAGCTATCCAAAAATAGAAATTCCAAAACAGGTCAAAAGCCAAAAAATATTAGATAGCTCAGTTATTTTGGCTTTAATAAGACAAGAGAGTGAGTTTGATATATCTGCAAACTCTAAAGTGGGCGCAAAAGGTTTAATGCAAATTATGCCAGCAACAGCTAGATTATTAAGCAAAGTAACTAATATTGATTTTTCTAGAGAAAAATTAACAAGAGATAAAGATTATAATTTAGCACTGGGTTCATATTATATTTCAGATCTTGATGATGTTTTTGGATCACATTATTTGGCATTTGCAGCTTATAATGCTGGACCACATCGTGTTGAAAAATGGATTAAAGCATACGGAGATCCAAGAAGAAAACAAATTGATGCAATTGATTTTATTGAACTAATACCATTTCAAGAAACAAGAAATTATGTACAAAGAGTCAGTGAAAATATTAACGTATATGAATATTTAAATGACCCCGCAAATGCTACGAATAAAATTGAAAAAATTTTATATCGTTAATTATTTTTAGTTACTTTATAAGAATATGATAATGCTGCAAAAACCGTAGCATAATTTAAATAAGATACAAAAAAAGATATAAAATCAAAAAAAGGTTTTAAAAATTTGTAAAATTCTTGTGAGTTTTCTAAAAAATAAACTTGGAGTGCAAAAATTAAATAAGTTGGAATAATAAAGACTAAGGTAATAACCAAAAATATTGCAAATAGTTTTCCAGAAAAATCATTAAATTCTTTACCTGAAAAAATACTAACAGATTTATTTAAAGATATTTTTGGCAAAATTAAAATTAATTTAAAAGCCAAATAAATAGTTGGAATGAGTAATAGTGCAACATACCTACTATCAGCACCAAATAATGTGCTCATATCGTTACGATCTAAATAATATTTTAAAAATATAGGACTTAAAGCAAAAGAAGAAATTAATGTACTATAAAATAAATATCTAATATTTGTAAAATCAAACATTTTGAACAAAGGATTTAATATGGTTTGATTTAACAGAATATCTCTGTGCACTTTATAAGCGATCGTACTTATAACTAATCCCATCAAAGCAAATATAATAAAAAAAGTAAATTTCGTTGCAATATTTTTTAAAACTAAAAAATATAATCCATTAAAAATTATTGTAAGAGCTAAAACAGTAAAAAAGCTTTCTCTAAATATTTTTTTAATATCTTTAAATATGTATGAAAAAGATTTGGAAATTATTTCACTAATACTAAGATTATCATTCATATTTTTGGCGGAGAGAGAGGGATTCGAACCCTCGATACGACTTTTCAATCGTATAACGGTTTAGCAAACCGCCGCCTTCAGCCATCTCGGCCACCTCTCCTTGCTTAAAGGCAAATATTTAAGCCATTAATTCTATATTACAAGTTTAACTATGAGGAAAAAAGTTGAATAATCATTTGAATATCACTAATAACCACGCTTATGAAAAAATTTATAGTCATGCTTACAGTAATACTGTTCAGCCAAAACTTAGCATTTGCTCAGAATGCTGAAATTAAAAAATCAGCTAAATCTGGAATTTGTTACAGCGCAGACTCAAAATCTTATAAAAAATTAAAAGATTTTACTCCATACAAAACTATGGACGAATGTATAGCGGCTGGTGGAAAATTACCTAAAGCGGCAAAGAAAAAAGCAGCTTAATTTAAGATTAAAATTTAAGTGAATTCAATTCATTGGATTTATCTTATTGCAGCAGGTTTTTTTGAGATTGGTTGGCCACTTGGTCTAAAATTAGCAGCTCTTCCTTCTTTTAAATTTTTAGGACCAATCATTTCCGTTATCTCAATGGCAGTAAGTGGAATACTGCTATGGTTGTCTTTAAAAGGTATATCTATCGGAACAGCTTATGCCGTATGGACTGGAATTGGTGCTGCTGGAACTTTTATAATTGGAGTTTTGTTCTTTAATGATCCATCAATTCTTTTAAGATGGATTGGTGTTTCTTTAATAATTCTTGGAGTAATATTTCTTAAAGCAGCCTAATCTTCTACTTCTACTTATGCTTATCAAAAAAATCTAGAACTCTATTCGTTGAGTCATTTGTTATATTTTGATCATATGTATAAAGAACAGTCACTTGTGATCCAAAACGATACATAGTTTGTCTTAAACCATTTTTAGCCTTACAGTCCCAACAATGAGTTGCATCTTTGTATAAATGATATTCGATTGGTAATTTTATTTTTTGAAAATCTTTTATAATTTGAATTTCATCTTTAATTATACATTCATTATCAGCTTCACCCATTAACCATAAAAGCGGTCTATCCATGTCATTAAATATATACATATGATCTCTAGTATTATTTGGTCCACTACTACCTATAGGAAAAACGGCGCAACCATAAAAACTAGCTGTCGCTCGGTATCTTGGAGCATCAGGAGCTGTAAATTTTTTAATACCAGGAGATGATAAAAAACCTCCTATCATTCCACCTTCAGATCCGCCAATTGAGTAAATTCTATTTTTGTTTATGTTTGGTAAAGTTGCCATAAATGCTGCAAGGTCATAAGCATCTTTAGTCATTCTTAGCCACTTAACTGGTTTATCGCGAGTGTTACCACAATTAATTCTAAAACCTCGATGATGATCTAAAACGATAGACGCATATCCTCGCTCTAATGCTTTTTGCATAAAATCTAAATTATGAGGACCAACGCTGCCACAATCTGGCATAATAACAATAACAGGAAATGGACCTGGTTTATTATTTGGAAGAAAAATCTGATTTACCCATCTTGAATCATTATTATAAACGACGGGTTTATCAAAAACTAAATCTGCATGTTCTTTTATTTCTTTTTCAGGTGAAAAAACTGTCGACCAGTACGATGGTGACATGACGTCTACGCTTACTGCTTTTAGGTTTGGGCTATAAAATAAAATAAAAAAAATTATTAATAGTTTTTTCATTTATTAAAATTTTATTTTAACAAAATTTTAAATAAAAAATCTGTATAAAAAATATATATAAATTAAAAAAAAGCCTAATTAATACTTATTTTGGAGCGTCTATTACTAAAACTTCTGAGTCCTTGTTAGCTTTAATTTTAAATTCATTAATATCTAAAATTTCAGCAGCATCGCCTTTTTCTAATATTTTATCATTTAAAGTAATATTTCCATAAGAACATAATAAATAAGCCTGGTATTTTATCTTGTAAGTAATCTGATCATCCTTATTAATTTTTCCTCCATAGATGTAAGCATCTTGATAAATCCCTAATGTTCCCTCTTTATAATTTTTTCCAAATCCAGAAACTAAAAGATTAAGTTTATTCTTAACAGGTTGTTTTGGAAATTGTTTTGCCTCCCACCTTGGCTTAACTCCAATTTTATTAGGAATAATCCAGATCTGGTAAATATTTGTTTCTTTATCTTCTAAATTATATTCCGAGTGAATAACTCCTGAACCTGCACTCATAACTTGAATATCTCCCGCTTCAGTTCTACCTTTATTGCCTTGGTTGTCTGTATGAGTGATTGCCCCTGATCTAACATAAGTAAT
>Ga0255168_1000740_pt1 | contig 9863 bp, 4 predicted proteins | sample Atl_Miss_RepB_8d_FD_183629 | JGI IMG/M metagenome (GOLD analysis project Ga0255168, IMG submission 183629) | Freshwater microbial communities from Altamaha River, Georgia, United States - Atl_Miss_RepB_8d | ecosystem: Environmental > Aquatic > Freshwater > River | place: USA: Georgia | collected... | reverse complement strand
TAATTCCTATCATTTTCCACTAGGATTCGTGGAGAAACCAACATGTTTCAATCGTTGGATCAGGTCCTCACCCACGCCAAACACCTGCATATGAACGGGTGGGTGCCCAAAGGCTCATGGAATCTGGCGCAGACCTGCCACCACCTGACCTGCTGGATGACCTAACCGGTGGAGGGTTTTCCACCACAGCCGTGGTTTGTCCGCCTCATGCTAGGCGCCATGCGACTGACGGTGGGAAAAAAGTTGCTGGCCGCCATTCTGGCCACCGGCAAAATGCGGCCCGGCACCCCACCACTCCCGAGACGATCGCACCGGCCGATACCGATGTAGACCAGGCCATTGCCCGGCTGGAAAAAGCTGTCCGCTTTTTCCAGGCCCACACCGGCCCCATCCACCCCTCACCCTTGTTTGGTGCCATGGACAAGCAATCCGCCCTGAAACTGCAACTCATCCATTTCGGACATCATTTCCGGCTGCTCAAACCGGTGAGTTTTTGAGGCATTGTTCAGGTGACTTTTTCAAATCCGGTTTTTCGTGGATCGGTCAGGGAACCCGCCTGCCCCTGGACCTGGTTGGGGATCCCCTCAAAGATATTCCATCCCCGGCCACCGGATATTTGGCTTGTCAACCGGGCCTGCAATCGAATTTTTCCGTTTCCCAGTGTCACTCGATCATTCCCATCTCCCATTTCAGCCAGAATGGAAAACAAGGCGACCTCCTGGGTCATTCCAATCTCCAGCAGGTCCTCACCTGCCCCGGTGTCCAGGGCCATCCCACGAAAGGCTGCCGCATTCAGCCGGACATGGTCACCCCCCAAACCGGTCTGTATCCGGGTGTTACCCTGTGGGTTTACCCCCTCTAGAAACACCAGGTCACCGTCCGCCACCTGGTCACCCGCCCCGGTGTCAATTGTGATTGAACCCGCAAACTTCGCGTTGTTGATTGCTACCTGACCAATCAGGCCGGCTTGGGCCAACAAGGCCCTGGGCAAGGTCAACACAGGTCCATATTCTCCGCCTCCCACCCGCATGGCATTCAAAAAAATCCTGTCTCGGCCACCCCCACCCACCACAGCCACATTCGCCCCAATCGACTTGTCCCACCCGGTGCCCTGCAGTTCGGCCCTGTCGTCCCCTGGCCCCAGGATCAGGCAGACACCGCCTGTGACCCCGTTGACCGTCACAGGGGCGGCTTCCAAGCGGCCTCCCGGCCCCTGCAGGCGTTCCCCGGCCAAGCCGGACACCCGAAAGGCACCGGGGCCGGTTTGCTCCACTCGGATCTGGTTGGGCCTGGAATCCCCTTGAATCACCAGGCTACCCGCATCAATCCCCACCAGGATGGTTCCGGTGGGTACAAACCGGCTCTCCATGGTTTCCAGGATCGGCCGGAACCGTTTTCCAGGATTCGTTCCCAATTCCCCGATGCCATGCGTGCCCATGGGTCTCAAATGCCTTAATCAGCCAGATTGGAGTACACGAAACTGGGTCCGGACTTCATCACTCCATAATAAACATAGAAAACGCTGGGCCCGCCTTTTCGAGGGGGCTGTGGCATGTCCCTGGAACTCAACCGAACCTCGTCGTAAATATTGCCCCAGTACCCTCGAAAATCACCGACACAATCCTTGGAAAAAACAACCTTGGTCGGCCCGTCATCCACTTCCAGGTCAAAAAGCTCCCGGTCCGCCTCGTTGGAAAGGCCCATCACCACGGTGGAGTACATCCTGACCTCCAGATTGCTCGAAGTCGAATTGATGCCGTCTTCCGTTGGGTAGGTGATGATCAGGCGGTCCATCCGTACCGTGGAATTGGTCAGCCCAATCCCGTCATCCCCCGCAAACCTGGTTTCCACCTCACCAACCTGCCATTCACTCGAACCCAGGCCAATCAAGGTGACACCATCGATGTCGTCCCGTTCGTTGTCATCTCCGTCACCACCCAGGGGATCGGGCCTACCCAGGTAATTCGCCACAACACGGTCGGCCTTGAAAAGGGATTTGGTCCCCTGTTTCACCGAGGAAATGCCATCCTGGCTTCCGCTGGTTGTGCCCCCGCAGAAAAACACCCCTCCGTTCCCCGCCATCAAGGTTTTCCGGTTCAGGGAATCGGCTGCTCCAAAATAGACTGTTTTGGCGGACATTCGGCTTCCGCTTTCAAAAACCAGCGCGCTTGTATCTATGTTCCGTACCACCCGATACCCGTTTCGGATCAGAACCGTCACACCGTCCTCGATGGTCAAGGTCACCCCGCTTCGGACATGAACCTCCCCCTCAATCACATACACTTTCCCCTGCTTCCAGGTGGTGTCACGGGTGATATCGGTTGACACCAAAGCCACCTTCACCAGCGAAGGCACATCCTGCCCTAGGTTGCGTTCCGGCAGGCTGGCGATCACCGGAACTCTTCCCCTGGATGACACTAGAGACCCGGCCCCTTGCTGCAGGAGACTCTTGCCAAGTTGGATCGAGTCGGCCACCTTGTCCTGCGCGGTCGGAACGAGTTTGTACCACAGGAAGTTGGTGTTGGGGGGCGGAGCAAAAGGCCCTATTTCAATCCTGAAAGTCCGTAATTTACCGTCCACCAGGATCGGCAGAACAGGGGCCACTCCAACCACGCTCACAGGGTCGGAAAACTCCAATCGGACCCGTACGAAATCATTCACTCCAGGGCTGGGAGCTTCCACAGCCTCAAATTTGGCCGCAACGGCCACAACCGGGCGCGTCACCGGGTCGCTTCCCCAGGAAACGGCCTTGCCCAGTGAGACTTTCCCTCCAGTACCCATGGCGAAGAAAAAGGTTACCGGAACTGAATCCCGTATCTGACCATCCCCGATTCCGACCGGATTGACCGAGTTTCCACGGGTAGACCACAGGCCCGTGAAGCAATACACCCCATTCGGTGCCCCGTTTTTGGTGAACCGGTTGAGCACCCCTCCGGTTCCAATGCTGGCCTCTATGGCCCGAGTCCTGTCCCCTCCGTCCGAAACACCCGGGGTCACATCCCTGCGGATAACCCAGTTTTGGACTGCGGGGGCCTGGTCCGTTTTGGCACCGATTCGCAGATCTTCCCCGGCGATCCGCAGATTCATTTCCAACCCGTTGGTTACGGGCTGGAACTTGATATCCCCCTTACCGTCCCAATAGCGCAATCCTGTCAGGACCGACAGTTCCAGGGTCTGGGCCTCGGGAATATTCTTTAGCTCTACCGGAATGGATGAGCTGACCAACCCGGTCCCACCCGCAAGGTCATAACCATAGGACCTCGCCTCGGGTGTTAGAACCAGGCTGTATCCCATCACGGGATTCCCCTGGCGTACCACATCCAAGCACACCGTTTGCAAACCGGTAAAGGCACCCGCCTGGCTGCTCCCCACCAGGACGGTCCCGCTCGTAACCGGATTGACACCAACCGGCGAGGCAGGAACCAGACGCCCTTCCAGGGTTTCCAGTCCGGGTCGCACCCCGGGCCGGGTTGCATTGGATTTCCTGCCGGAACCGGCCCACCATCTCTCCCACCTTGTGCTCATTGATCATGACTCCAAGGCATCCCCGAACCGCCCTTATGGGGATCCGCCCATCATTGGACCAGGCTGCTGATGTTGACCCGGCCCGTGTAATTGGGAATCAGGTTGAACTCATGCACCGGAATCCCCGACGCATCCAGTTCCAGTTGGCCAGTGCCGGTCCACCAGGTTGGCAACGAGGACGAAAGTTGGGTAGCCTTCCCCTGCTTCGCCGCAAGGGCTTTGTACTGCCCCGCTGTTGACACGCTCGAGACCCGGCCAGCCACCGGTGAAACCACGATATCCTCGCAGTAAGTGGAGGCGTTCCACACACCCGCAACCATGATCCCCTGGTTCGCCAGGGCTGGGTTCACTGGGTAGCTGTCAGGATAGGCCCAGAAACTGGTTACTTTGGTTCCGGTGGTACCGGTAAGGGCGTAAATGGTCACTAACGGCCTGGTTCCCTGCCCTGAACCGGTTACTATCTCCTCCACCAGATCTCCATCGGTATCTGCGCAGGCCACATACAAACCACCCTGGTACCCGTTGGCTACATCCGGAAGAAAACCGGCGATTTGAGCCATCCCGCCGGTTGTTTCCTCATATTGCAATACCACAATTTTTTGCAAGGTCCCTGGCCCGGAAGCCGCCACAACCTCGTCCCTGCCGTCGCCATCCAAATCTCCACAGGCGATCCTCAATCCACCCCGGAAGCTGGTCGCATACACATACATGCTGGCAATCACATGGATCTGCCCCCGGGCAAGTGCTTCCCCGGAAAACACCACCAGGTGGGGGGGGGCCACAGAGGCCACGGCTGCGACCACATCCGCCATGCCGTCCCCGTCCACATCTCCTGCCGCCAGCACGATCTGGCCCCGGTACTGTGGTGCGAAAGCGTACAGGCTCGTCACCAGGGAACCGCTGCTGACATCCCAAACTGTGATGTGAGATCCCCCCGATGCGGGCGCCGTCACGAGGTCGGGGGAGGTGTCACCGGTGATATCTCCTAGGGTGGTCACAACCCCGCCTATGTAATTCACATAGGGCTGGAAAGTTTTGGTCGGCCCCCCATTCAAGGTGTCCACAATGTTGACAAGGGCGTATTTCCCAATGCCCGGGGAACCTGCCAGCAGGCTGGTTGTCAATTCCTTCGGAACTTCGGTGGCCAACAAAACACCGTCCACCACCCGCCCACGGCTGGTCACAGGATCAATGATGGTGCCGCCAATGACGGCGTTCGGCACCCCGGTGAAACTCTCGAAGATAAACTGGTACTGGCCGGACCCGGTGTTCCCGCTTTCCAGCACAATCGGGCCGATGGAGCTTCCCGCTTCCCCGTTCGCCCCGACCAGAAGTTTGCCAGTTGCTGGTTTCAGGCCACCTGCCTGGAACCCGGTCACTGTTAGCAGATTGGGAAGTCCCTGTGGCAATCCCAATATCCCGCCAACCTCCAGGTTTCCAAGGTCCTCCAGCCAGATCGCGTCCAGGGTGGCGTTGCCGCCAATCCCAATGTCTCCCGCCCGGGTGGCGTGAGAGGTGCTCAGGTTCAGGTCGCCGTCCACCAAAATGGCCCCAAGGGCCCCTATGTCGCCTCCCAGGGTCAGATTGGCAACATTGGCCACTCCGGGGGAATCCACCAGGATATCGCCGACAGAGTTTCCAAAGAGGTTCAGGGTTAAACCCGATCCCGGAGCTGCGTTGGCGGCGGTGACTGGCCCGATCTCCCCTTGCGCGTTCAGGGTCAGTTCGCTGTTTTTTCCGTACAGGGAAAGACTTACCGGCCCGATATTACCCGCGGCTTGGGTGACTAACGCCGACCTCCCCATGGCCCAGACCGGGACAGGCTGGCCTGCGACTGTGAACACCGCCCCTTGGGTGTTTCCATTTAGGGTGATCGCACCAATGCCAGTTGCCGCAGTCCAGGCGGAATCCAGAATCGCATAAGAGGTAAGAATCCCGGCGAATTTGGCGTCGGAATGGATCACCGTTACATTGCCAATCGTTCCCAGTTTGGCAGTAAAGTCACTGAAGGCTACGGCGTTCCCGGCCCGTGCCGCCTCGTCCGTCAGCCGGATGGTTATGTCCCCGATATTGGCCCCGCCAAAATGGGAAAGGGTGACTGCGCTGGCTAAACGCCCTGGAACATTGACTGTGATTTTTCCCAGATTGCCTGGGGTTGGCGTGAACAATTTTAAGTCGGCATTCCCCATGAAATTCGACAGGGTGATCCCTGTTCCCACCGAGTTCACCAAGATATCCCCGATGCCACCCGGCGAGGTGAACGAGGACCCGGTGATCCCTGCGGGAATGACTGTCGATGGCGGGATCCTTCCCGCGTTCACAATGATGGTCCCGATCTTTGCGTTCAGGACCGCCTGATCTGGGTCCATGGCTCCCGCAAGGATTGAGGTGTCAAAGATCGATTCCAGGATCCCCGACCCGCTCTGGGTATCCACCCGGATGTTCCCGATGCCCCCGGCCGCCCCGGCAAAAAAGAAGCTCTTTTTGATGCCGGTTCCCACATCCGCCTGAATTTGATCCCCCGCGTTGGATACAGTTATGGCACCGATTGTTCCGGTGTCGTTGTAGTTACCCTTCCCGTCATAGATAGCCGTCTGGGCCTTGAATAGGGAATCCTTGATACCTGCTCCCCCCTCTACCGTCACCACTTTGGCCTGGATGGCCCCGATATTTGCCGCTTGAAAGGTAGATCCCACGATCGCGGAAGACTCCGCCAGATTACGGCCGGCCGCCTCAGCGTAAATCCCGGCGATATTTCCGTATTGCTGGCCCTGGGGTTGATTGGGGTCCGGGGTCTCGTTCGGATCGTAATTGCCGTCGGAATCCGCCGTGAAGGTGGAATTCAATATCGCTGTTCCCCCCATCGAAAATGCATTGATCTGGCCGATATCGCCTATTGCGGTGAATTCGGAATCCGCTATCGCGTGGGAAAGCGGGTCTTTTCCTCCAGTCTTCACTGTGATCGGCCCGATATTCCCGCGTGGATCCTCCGGATGGTCCAGGAAATAAATTCGCCCGGGGGCCTCAAAGGTTGCCCCGGTGATTCCCGCGCCGTTTTTCTTCACTTCCACCGTAATGGAGTCAAACCCGCCCCGGGCCTTGAATTCACCACCGCTGATTCCGGTATTGTTCAAAGTGGTCACCAGAATCGGACCGAAATCGGTGGAGGCGCTGAATTTTCCATCGGTAATTCCCGTGCCCTTTGTGGATCTGACATCCACAGTAACCCCCTCGATCTTCCCGTCGAATGCCTTGACCTCCCCGCGGGTGATCCCGTTCCCATCTACCCCGCCATGCACCACCGCCGTGACCTTTCCGATCTCCGCCGCGTGGATGGTTGTTTCGAAAATCGCGTCCTGCCCCCCGGCATTGGCAGTGGCCGTGACCGATTCAATGCGCCCTAGTGTCAGGCCCAAGGATTTCTGTTCCCGCGTCGGAATGGTTGTCGCCTGGATTCGTGTCGAGTACAGCCCGTAGCTGGCAGCCGCCCCGCCGGCCGCGACCACCGGTCCGATATTCCCATAATTTGCGTCGTACGAACCTCCGCTGATTCCATTGCCCTCCATAATCGAGGTTCCGGTGATCCCGGCGATATCATTGTGGGCCACCACGGTCACCGTCAACAATCCGTCCAGCCAGCCATCCCCGGTCACCTGGCCAATGTTGCCCCGGGTCCGGTCCGGTTCACCTGCTCCATTCCGCGCCGTAAAGGTCACAAATTTGGAATTCTCAATGCCATTGCCACCGGCAGACCTGCCTCGAATCGTCCCGATGTTGGCTGCCGCGAAATTGGAATCCAGAATTCCTGTACCCGTCAATTGGCCGTATTGCCCGTAGGAGATTCCAGTCACACTGGCGATATTCCCCTGCGCCTCCAGTTTCAATGCGCTGATCGCGTCCCCGGTGTGGGTTTGACCTAGTATCGGGCCGATATTGCCTCCCGCCACGATGCTCACATTGAACAAACCGTGGCCATCGAAACTCCCGAACGCATCCAGCCCGCCAAAATTCCCCCCGGCCACAAAGGAGGACGAATAAACGGTCCCGTCCAATATATGAATGGCCCCGATATTTCCACCGCGAATATGACCTAAATTTATGCCGCCAACACGGACCTCCATGGTACCGATATCACCGCCAGCGACAATTGAGGTCTGCTCCATCCCCAAATAAAGCGCCAGATTGCCGATACTTCCGCCAGCCTGGATCGAACTGGACTCCAGTCCGCCCGCCAGGCAGGTGATCGCGCCAATGCTCCCCTCCCGGGCCAGGATCGCGGAGGTTATCGCACCCGCCGCCAGGATATCCCCGATGGATCCCTGGGCCTGGACAATGGCCTCGATACTCCCGAACCTGGATTGGATTTTCCCGAGGCTACCACCGGATTTCAGCGCGCCTTCCACCTCGTCCCAAACCAACAGGTCACCGATATTCCCGCCTGCTTCAAACTTGCCTTCGTATCCCTCGGTGGCACTGTAAATGGTTCCGATATTCCGGCCAGCTGAAACAGACCCTCCCACCAGCTTGGTGGCGCGAATGTTCCCCACATCCAGGTTGGCGCGCACATGTCCCTCAAAGGCACCCTGTCCCGCGTTCAAACCGCCGGAACCATCCGAATAGGGAACCCCCCAGTCATTCAGTTGAATCCCAACGCTCCCGCCATCCGCCTGGGCCACAAAGGTTTCGTCAAAACCATCCGAATTGACCGGACCGATGTTTCCGGACTGGCTGGTAAGGCCGAACAGGGCAATCCCGTCCACATCCACTTCCGGGATATTCCCAACCGCTTCCGGATGGGAGAGGTAACCTTTCATGTCGGCGGGTGATGCCGGGTTCCCGGTGACCGTGATTGACCCCATGTAGGTCCCCGGAATGTACAGCGGGTCCCGATACCGGTCAGACCGGTAATCATCCTTCACCACTCCGGATATGCCAAGCGCGGTGATCTGCCCGGTGATTTTGCTGGCATCCCCCATGGGAAAACCCAGGTTCAAATGCCCGGCGGAGTTGATGAATCCGCTGAACTGACTCGGCAGGTTGATGGACAAATTGGCAGCCTTGTCCCGGGTGGTGATTTCACCGGAAATGGCCGCCACCCGGATCGTCCCGATACGGTCCGCGTGCACCAGGGCGCGCATGTTGCTGCGCAAGCCGATGATGTTTCCGATTCCCCCCTCCACCTCGATCACGCTGCGAAAATCATTGGTGGTGGTGGTGTCAAACGGATTCTTGGTTTCCGCGCTCACGGCACCGTTGATGACCAGATCCCCAATGCTCCCCGCGCTTATTCCCCCTAGGTGGATCAGCCCGGTGACAGGTTTGTACATCCCGGAGTCGGTGCCCTGCTGGTTGTTCTGGGTGTTGTTGCGATCCACCTCCGGTGCCTGCCCCGGATCCAGCGTGATACCCGCGAGGTTCAGGGCGAACGGGCGGATTTTTTGGGGATCCGATTCGTACAGGTGTTTGCCAAAATCGATCTTGTTGACAATCGCTGCGCTCAGGTGAATCAGGCCAAGGTCCGTCATCGCCGGGTCATCGGTTTCCAGCTTGAAAACATTGGTGTAGCCGGGGGTGTACAGGGTTGCGAATACACCCCCCGCCGGAGTGTTGGGCTGAACAAGGGATTTATTGGGGGTGACAACCACATCCAGGCCGTTACCTTGGTTCAAACCGGTCAAGGTAATCGAATGGGCATCGGCTTTGTCATTGACACCCCCTTCCAGCTCGATCTTGAAACCCTTGGTGGTGGGACTGTCAACCGATCCAGTCACCCGCACGGTCACCGTGTCTCCATCAGAGTCCTGCCATTCTGCAAACTGAACCACCTGACCGGGAAGGATGGCAGGGACATTTCTGGCCTCCAGGCGCTCCAGCACCAGGGCCCGCTTATTCAGCCGGGATGCTCGTTTCGAAAGATTGCTCGAGACAATTGATCGCACAATTCTTGTAAACATGAGTCAATCCTCAATACTCTTGAGAAATCTACAGTATTTAAACATGATAATCAATTATAGATGAGAAAAACCAATCATAATAATCTATGCTATCAACAGAATTAGGCATCAGCCTTCTAATAGAAATACCCTAATAGTGCACTGGTCCGGGCCAAAACCCATGGTATTTTAGTGGATAAGGGTAATATAGTCAAGATTTTAAGCCTCCCTTTTGCCATTGGGTCGGCTTGCAGGCATTAAAGCTTGCATATTATTTAGGACTTACGCAGTTGCCGTCTGACGCCCGATCGAGAGATTTGTCCTGAACGCCCTGACAGCTTCCTGAATAATCCTGGCCTTTGTGGCGCCCCAGTTGTATCCGGTTCTGAAACAAAAGCGTTCAAA
>Ga0255168_1000720_pt1 | contig 10087 bp, 8 predicted proteins | sample Atl_Miss_RepB_8d_FD_183629 | JGI IMG/M metagenome (GOLD analysis project Ga0255168, IMG submission 183629) | Freshwater microbial communities from Altamaha River, Georgia, United States - Atl_Miss_RepB_8d | ecosystem: Environmental > Aquatic > Freshwater > River | place: USA: Georgia | collected... | reverse complement strand
TGAGATGACTTTCAATTAATACTTTTTTGCTTTGATCGATTTCATTTAAATTAAAACAAAACTCACTTACATCAGAAAAATTTTCTAAAATCAAATCTTTTTCAGATTCAAAATTGGTTTTAATTTTTCGGTTCATTGCTTTGTGGCTCATTATTTTAAATCCAATGCAAAAAAAGTAACATCATCAATAAGCTCTGTATTTTGTCTAAATGTATCTAACTGAGTTTGAACATTTTGAACAAAATCAACGACATTCACTCCTTTATTATGATTTTCGATAACAACTTTAAACATACCACGTTCTTGTAATGATTCCTCTTTAAGATTGCGAATATCTGGCACACCATCAGTATAGACAAAAATACGGTCATGAGGCTGCAACTGATAGTGCGCAACCGTAAATTCAGATTGAGATGACTGTCCTAGTCTGTTACACTTAGATTCATCTAAAAAAACTAAATCTTTCTTTTTCAAATCTTGACGAGCACTTAAAATAAATGGTGCTTCATGTGAAGCGTTAACATAATGAATAATTTTTGTTTTTTTATCAATAACTCCTAAAAAACAAGTCATCATCATTTTATTTTTTGAAACTTGGCAAATTGACTTATTGACTAATTCAATTGCAACCTGGGGTTCCATTTTTAAATTTTCAACCATCGCAACAGCTGATTTAATTGCACTGGTAATAAGTGCTGCTGGTGCTCCGTGACCAGTTGCATCCGCTATCCAAAACCAAATTGTATTGTCATTCTCAAAATAATGCCACCAATCACCACCACACTCTGAAGCTGACTGATATGATCCTGATATTTCTGCACAATCAAATTTATAATTTGATTGTGGAAACAAAGTTTGCTGCACCGCTTGTGCCGTTTTTAATTCAGACTCTAGGCGTGCCTTATTTGCAGTTTCATCAAGTAACTTAACAATCTCAATGGCCATTTTATTAAACGTTTGAGATAATAATGATATTTCATCATTACCCTTTACATTAATATTAACCTTAAAATTACCCGCTATAATTTGCTTTGCAGCCTCATAAAGCTCTAAAATACGTATTGTCATATAACGTGAAACCAACTGACTGACCAAAACAACGCCTGACAAAACCATAAAAAACACTATAAGTGATTTATTAATCAAATATGTTAAAACACTAAATGCCGCTGCTTTATTAGTTAGCGTCATCAAATATATATCATTAACTCCCAAAGAAGCCGAAGACAGCAACCACGTGTCCCCATTGTTTGAATTGACTTCACTAGTCCCCATTTTAACAGCTTCAACTTTTGATAACACCTCAGAAAAATTCGTATTCAAGTACGTTGGCAGTAAATCATCACTTTGTCTTAATAACTTACCGTCTAAAGTAACCATAAATGAATTAAATGCTTTATTACCATCAAAAAAATTTTTCAGACCATCCGATTTAAACTGTGTGACAAGAGCAATTTTTTCTCCAGCATCATAAACCATTTCAGCAATAAATATGTACTCACCTTTTAAAAACATAACTTTAGAATCAGTCTTAATTTTATTTACGCTTTGATTGAAATCGTTGTTCTCAGTAATTTTAAATCCAATTTCAGACTTAATTGATATTTTATCTAAAAGCTTTGGGCTATTCGTAATATCAATAAGATACAAGCCCTTTATAAAAGAATCATCAGCTAAAAAATCAATTCCGCCAACTTTAAATGATTTATTTTTTTGATATTCTATTAAAAAGTTTTTAGCAATTTCTTCAGACAATTTCAGTTCGTTTTTGAATTGATTCGCAATTGTTTCTAAATAAACATTATTAGTGTCATATATATAAGCTATTTTATCTTTTTCAAAAACACGAATTGAATATAGCAAAAAGACAGCTGACGATAAAAAGCTGGTTATACTTAATAAAAACATGACTTTTCGTCGTATTGATGAATTCATTCCCACTTAGTCTAAGTTAATAAGAGTTGTTTATCAACATCGACTAGATCATAAACCAGGACTTATATCATATAATATGTTATGCCGCATTTAAAACTGTAACTTTATTACGTCCAGTTCTTTTTGAATTGTATAAAGCATCGTCTGCTGATTTATACAGAAGCTTGACTGACTCAGGAGTATAACCACCATTTTGTGCACACCAAGATGAAATACCTAGACTTATAGTGAGCTTGATTTCAATATCATTAAATTGAACAACAGATGATTCGATTTCACTTCTTAATGTTTCTGCAAAATTCTGTGCAAATTGTAAATCTTTATCAGGAATCAATATCGCAAACTCTTCGCCACCCACACGTGCAATCGTTGTATTTGCATAATCTGGATTAATTTTTTGCATAACTTGAGGAATCTTATCTCCTAGAAACATAAGAACGGCGTCACCGCCAGGATGTCCGTAACTATCATTAATTTTTTTAAAGAAATCAACATCAAATAATACCAATTGAGCTTCTTGGTGTTTAGAACAAACATCTTCAATATTTTTTCTAAAATACAAATTGTTTCTAAGTTTAGTCAAACCATCAGTGTATGAAAGCTCTTTTAATGTTAAATTATTAAGTATTAAATTAAGTTGTTCACTTAAAATAATTGCTGATTGATGCGAAAATTTATTCAATTGATCAAACGAGTTAAATATAAAAATTGCCTGTATCTCACTTGTAGCTAATTTAAATGGAACAACTGACCAACAATAATAATCAGATGCATTTGGTACAGAAGATCTATGTGTTTGATATTTAGATACAACTGTTGTTGAAACATGCTTTTCGATTTCTTCTTTTAAAACTGAAAAGCTTGGTCGATTTTCAACTGCATGATCTCCATCCTGGTCTTTTTCACTATATATAATAGACATCTTGTTATTTATACGGCTAGCCGCTGCAATAAACTGCGTCGAAGCCAACAGATAATTCATAAATTCATTAATAATTAATTCAGGTTCATCTAATAAACGAATTTTTTGAAAAATTTCTAGCAATTGATTCATTTCATCAATTTTTTTATTTCTTGATGCTAATTCAAATCTGAAACTTCTCACTAAATCTTCTTCAACAGTTAAGTCTTTAAAGTTAAGTTGATATAAATTATTATATTCATTAAAGTTTATCTTTTTAAAAGAAAATTGACCAAGTCCTCTTAGAATCTTTTTAGTTTCAAACTTTAAAATACTTACTCCACCCATTTCACAAAATGAAGTTATTCTTTGAAAATCAAGTGGCTTATTCTCTAGTGATTTGAAACAATTAAACAAAGTTGTTTTACGGTTAATCAATCGAATTTGTGATACACCCGTCAAAATAGAAAAGTTTTCATTGCAGTATGCAACAAATCCATTTTCATCGAAAATGCAAATTGGATCCTGAATTGAATCATAAAATTCAGAAAAAAATGTAAAAATCGAATTATCTTCCACATTTTATATTTCGGAATCATAACAATTAGACTTTAAAAATTTAATTTAATATTTTATTTCAATAACTGATCAAACAATGAATCTAGACAAACGTAGTGTTGTTGTTTTAAAGTGACTAAAAATTTTACAATATTTTAAACTTGAACAGATATTAAATATTTTAGTCCAGTTAATATATTAAATAATTCAGACGATAACGTTAACATGAACATTACTAAGATTTTAAATAAGGAAAATTCTACGTCTGTCTTTTGCGTACTTGCAATTGCACTTGGGTATTATGCCCTTGAATCTGATTTTTCTTTTTTTAAAAATCAAAACTTAAAAAACTCCAGCAATTCAATCGGCAAAATTGAATCTGTAATCTCAGATGCAAGATTACGCTCGTCAAAAAATGTTCTTTGGAGTAACGCACGAATAGAAGAACTGATCGGACAAGGAGATAGCTTATTTGTTGGTCCCGAATCTCATATAGAAATTAAATTTAATGATGGAAAATCAATTTCAATAGGTGAAAATTCTCTAGTAAAATTTAATACTGAAAATAAAAAAATAAAATTAAATTTAGCTTATGGTTCAATTAAATCAGCAAATTTGCCAACTCAAATCGTTCTCGAAGATTGTGGACAGTCTTTAAATATCCAATCCAATTCAGGTGATTTAGAAATCGGAAAATCAAATCAATGTGGTAAAATTAAAGTCAAATCCAAAAAAGGTGTTGTTAAAGTTAATAATAAAGTTGTTCCAAAAGTTGCTGAGTCGACTGAAGCTATTGTTGTTGCTCCTCCTCCTATTATCGTGTTAAACGAAAAACCAATTGTAAATGAAGCCGTTCTCAAACTTGAAGAAGAAAAAGCCGCCGAATATAAAGAGCTAGAATTAAAAGCTGAAGAGCAAAGACTTGCAGAACTAGCTGCAAAAGCAGCTCCAATTCCAGAGCCATCACCTCTTGAAAAAATTGTAGAACAAATACCACTTGCCGAAAAATTAATAACGCCTGAGGAGACCGAGTTAAAACCAGATCCAATTCCAGAGCCAGCACCTCTAGCTGAAGAAAACATTACAACTACCGAAGATGCAACAATAGCAACAATTCAAGATAAACCAGAAATAAAACCTCTTCTACCTCCAGACATTAAAAAAAATAAATCAAAAATGGAAGCTTCTTTTGATCGCCTCCCCATTGCACGTTGGAATCCTGCAGAAAATGCTTCTGAATATATTTTAGAAGTTTCTGCAAATGAAACTTTTGACCAATTTGATTCTTATAAAACATCTGATCTTGAATATAAAATTAACATCAAGGATAACGAAAAAATATTTTATAGGCTTAAATCTGTTTCTTCAGACAACCGCACAAGCGAATATTCAAAAACAGCACGAATAGATATAACATATCCATCAATATCAATTAAAAATCATGTTCAGGAATTTAATTATGTAGCAACAAGCTCCAAAGACACTGGAAAAGAAAAAGATTTTTCTGTAAATTGGACAGAGGTGCCAAACGCGAATAAATATGTCGTTGAATTAGATGAGAATCCTGAATTTAAAAATCCAAAAGAAATTATTACTCGAAAACCATCGAGTGTTGTAAAAATTGGAGCTAACGGAAAATATAACTACAGAGTTTCTGCATACAATTCGCAAGATCGAAAAATTAGTTCAAGCTCACAAATTGGTGAAATAATTTACAATCGAATATTTGATCTCAAAACACCATTAATCGATAAAACATCCGAAACCATGACTTATTTTTTCCAAAAAGGACTTGGTAAATTTATTTGGTTAAAATGGAATGGAGAACCTAAAAAAGATTCACGTTTTGTTGTAGAAATTGCACGAGACTCTGATTTTAAAAATATTTATAAAAGTTATATAACACCTAAGAACAAAATTCTACTTCAAGACGAACTCCAAAAAGGTCAATATTTTTGGAGAGTTCGATTAGAATCTGAAGCAAATGGAACAAAACAAATATCAGATTGGTCAAATCGAGCATCTTTAGAAATTAACTCAGGACAATAGTCAATCAATGACGACAGAAATATTATTACATCAAATATTAGATGCTCACAAAAATATCAAAGCGTTAAATGAAAATCAATTATATCAAAATTTAAACAACTTAGGCGATCGATATTTGTTTGAAAAAAATAAAATATATAGAAATATCCGTCTAGCGTTATTAAAATATGGTTATACATTTTCATCCAATTATAGTTATGAATATTTAACTTTACCTCTAACTTATCTCAATCAGATTTTAGTAACTAAAATAATACCTTACTACGATAATGTGTCAGCACTCACTAATATAGAAAATTCAAACCCAAAGTTAATTCATTGGGATGAATTAGTTGATCAAATAAAAAAAAACAATTTATTTCACGAAAGTTGTCATGCTATTGCCTATAGTAAAATGAATTCATTATATCCCGATAAAAAGCAAATAGACTTATTTTCACAGCAGCAATTTTTATTTTATAAAATATTTGAAGAGTCTTATGCAAATACATGTGAACTTATATCCATATTAGATACAAATGATAAATTTCATCGAATATTTTTCGAAATCAACTCCTATATATGCGTATTTGATGAAAAAAGTAGATTACAGAAAATCGAAAAAACACTTGGCTATCACTTTTTATTTAAATTTTCATTTTTTTGCTATTTATATTCTAATTACCTCGTAAACGATTTATCTAATAATAATTTTATAAAATTAATTGAACTGAGCTCTGACTCTAAAGAGCAGTACAATATTGCATTAAATCAAAAAAAAATTTTATTCGGTATATTCAAAATTGCATTAGATCTCAACCCACGTTTCCGTCAAATCACGACCCAACTTTACACCAAAATAAATAAAATGACCTATTCACACAAAGAACTCATTAGTTTTAATTTTTTAGACTTTTACATGAGTCGAAATGATTTAAAAGCAGCTTTAGATCAACTCACCCATGCCACTTTAAAATAAGACCATAAGGGCTGGACCAAAGGCTATAGTTTCGAAAAATACTTCAGTTCCCAGCCTTAAAGCCCGAAAAAGCCAATGAAACTGGAGATCATATAATGAGAACAAACTTAATCTTAACTACTCTGACACTATCAATACTACTTTTTTCGTGCCAAGCAAGCCAGATTACTCACGTTTCGCCAGAGAGCAGCGATACAACTTCATTAAGAGGACCAGCGTACTCAACATACGTACAAGATAAAACAAACAAACATATTAATACTTTTGAAACTATAATGAATGCCAAAAGTGATTCAGAAAGACTTTTACAAGTGAAAAACTTTATTCGACGACAAGTTGAATTTTATTATATAGCACAACAGTACTTACAAAAGTTTGATAGCGAACTCGATAAAATATATTTAAAAAAAGAAAAACAACTCATCTTGTCAGCTGAAGATAAAATTGATTTTGAAAAAATTAGATATCAAAACATTATCAGTTGGGAATTTAATGAGCGTAATCTTAATGAACTACTTGAACTTTACAATCTTGTTTTAATTAATGCCCATGACCAAAATTCTCCACACCAAAGAGCCTGTAAATGGATATTAGCTCAAATTCCTAAATGGCTCAAAGAAGAAGCAAAAACAGATAATCAACTTGCACTTATTTCATTATCTGAACATTTAAATGATGTCAGTAGAGAGTTTCAAACAAATTATAAAAAACATAATTCAAAATTATTTCCTGATTTTACTCTTTATTTTAAATTAACAAAAGAACAATTTGATGATGCTGATGCGAAGTTTAAACGTATGTATGATAATCGCAAAAGAAACGGCTTTGATTCGTTTTTAGAAAAAAAATGGATGCAATATTTGACGGAACGAGAAGAATCTGGTGATCAGCAATTATGGTTTGATGATTTAAGAACACCGCAAGCGTTAGACGTACTTGAACCTGATTCTGGCGGTAAAGGTAATGTGACCGGAAATCGCTTTCCACAAGGAAAATGGGCCATGACATTTGATGATGGCCCCAACCCTACCCATACGGCAGGCATGTATGAAACGCTCAAGTCGACCAACACTCATGGAACATTTTTTTGGCAAGCACAAAACATTATTAAATATCCAAAATTAGTTAAAGAAGCTAAGGACAATGGATTTTCTAGAGCACTACACTCATATACGCATGCTAATTTGCCAAAACTCAACTCTAGCGGATTAAATAAAGAAATAAATATTGCAGCGGATGATTTTACAAAAATCATTGGTGAAAAACCGACATTATTCCGCTGTCCATATGGCGCTTGCGGTCCTTCTGGATCAACTATTCGACAAATGATAGCTAATAGAAAGATGTTACATGTCGCATGGAATGTTGATACATTAGATTGGCAAGATAAAAATCCAGATTCAATTTTTTCAAGAACGAAAAAGCAAGTTGATGTACTTGGTCGCGGAATCATTTTATGATATTCACTCTCAATCAGTGATTGCATCAAAAAAAGTTATTCAATATTTAAAAACAAAATATAAAGTAGAACCATTAAACAAGCTGATCGAGGAGTCTCGTGGAACACCTTTTTACACTCCGTAGTAAAAAAATTGTATACATATTTACACTATTAAATTTATTAATTTCAAGTACACTTAATGCGAGAACTTTGAAGGAACTCGCTATTCACTCTAATGCCATTCTCGCTGCTTCTGATAATAATTTATGTCAGTTAAGTTCGTCTGAAATTTCAAAATTAAGCCAAAATCTTCAGTCACAAATTGATCATAAAATTCAAAACTTAAAAAATAAAGATTATGCCATAATTAAATCAAGACTCAACACATGCTCTAATGATTGCACATGTGATATTTACGCATTAGCATTTGAAAAAAATGAAATGACTGATACCGCAAATCTTTTTAGTAAAAAAGCTGAACTTATTACAGCACAGTCAAGATTGCACTGTTTTAAAAAATTCAGCTCCTGCAAAAAATTAAAAAATACGCTATGAATATTGTCTATTCATCATCTAACTCGTCGTCACCCATAACGCCTAGATTATATTTTTCTACGCGATATCTCATTGATCGAAATGAAATTTTCAGAAGTTTAGCAGCTTTTTTCTTAACACCATTTGATGCATGTATAGCTTTTATCAGTAATTCTTTTTCAATTTGACCAATAACCTTATCTAAATCTAAACCTTCAACACCAATTTCAATCTCATTTGATGATGCCATTTTCCGACCTGTCGGAGTATTAACCATTGGCGGTAATGATTCAGGCAAAATAGTAGAACCAGCTTCTAATGCAACTGTACGTTCGATCATGTTTTCTAACTCTCGGACATTTCCTGGATAATTATATTTTTTAAGAATATCCATAGCTTCAACAGAAATCGAAGATATTTGTTTGTTCAGTTTTTCATTATACTTTCGTAAAAAATGATGAGCTAAAAGAGGAATATCATCTGCTCGATCTCTCAATGGAGGCGATTTAATATTAATCACATTTAAACGATAAAATAAATCCTGTCTAAATGTATTTTTAGCAACCATATCTTCTAAATTTCTATTTGTAGCAGCAATGATACGTACTTCAACTTTCATATCATCAGTTGCGCCAACTCTTCTAATTATTCTTTCTTGAATTGCTCGCAGTAGTTTAACTTGTATCGATAAAGGTAATTCACCAACTTCATCAAGAAATAATGTTCCACCATCAGCAACTTCAAACAAACCAACTTTGTCAGCAATTGCACCAGTAAATGATCCTTTTTTGTGACCAAACATTTCTGATTCCATTAAATTCTCTGGTATAGCTCCACAATTGACAGTAACAAAAGGTTTATCTTTTAATGGACCATTGTAATGTATCGCTTTAGCAATAACCTCTTTACCTGTACCAGACTCTCCTGTAATTAACACATTTGTAGGAGCTTGCGATACTCTCTGCACAAGGTTAAAAACAGCATGCATGGCCTCAGAATTACCTATCATGTTTTGAAAAGAATACTCTTTTACAAGTTCTTTTTTGAGTACTCGAACTTCAGTTTCTAAGTTTTTAGAGCGCAACGCATTCGATATGTTTAAACGAACTTCGTCAATTTTAAATGGCTTTGTTAAGTAATCATAAGCTCCAAGCTTCATCGCTTCAACGGCTGTTTCAGTTGTACCAAATGCGGTTATAATCATAAATACTAAATCTGGATAACTTTCTCGTACATGCTTTAATAATTCTAAACCTGTTACATGCGGCATTTGCATATCCGAAATAACCATATCAAATGACTTTTTTGTTAAAATTTCTTTTGCTCGGGCACCGTCTTCAGCAGTAGTAACTTCATACCCTTCTTTTTTCAACATAATTTCTAAAAACTCGCGTATTGATTCTTCATCATCTACAACTAATATTCGTGATTTCATAAAACTCCCTTTTTAAGCTCTGTTAAAAATTAATATAAACTTTGTACCTTGACCTAATTCACTTTCAATTTTCATTTTAACTTGGTGTGAATCTAAAACTTTATGTGTTATTGCCAAACCTAAGCCTGTTCCTTTGTTTTTTGTTGTATAAAAAGGCTCAAAAATTCTTTTTTGAGTTTCTAAACTCATTCCACAACCATTGTCTTCAATAGTTAATTGCACATATTCCTCGTAAGCCTCTAAATTAATTTTGAGTATCGGTTGAGCAACAGTCGA
>Ga0255168_1000711_pt1 | contig 10181 bp, 10 predicted proteins | sample Atl_Miss_RepB_8d_FD_183629 | JGI IMG/M metagenome (GOLD analysis project Ga0255168, IMG submission 183629) | Freshwater microbial communities from Altamaha River, Georgia, United States - Atl_Miss_RepB_8d | ecosystem: Environmental > Aquatic > Freshwater > River | place: USA: Georgia | collected... | reverse complement strand
GCGCTGATGCGACCCTCCTCGCCGAGCCCGCTGAGCAGTCAACGAGCCCATGAAAGCTGCTCGCCTCGGCGCTCTCATCTCCGCGTTGGTTCTCGCTGCACTCGTAGCTGTGCTCGTTGTTTCAGATGGTGAGAGCGACATCGGCGCGCGCTCGCCGTTGCTCGGCCAGCCCGCGCCGGCGGTGAACACCACCACGATTGATGACCAAACTTTCGACTTGGCCCGGCGAAAGGGCTCGTGGGTAGTGCTGAATTTTTTCAATTCCACCTGTGTGCCATGCATTGCCGAGCACCCAACCCTCGTCGAGTTTGCGCGCGGTGAGTCGACACGAGCAGATGGTGTCGAGTTGTACACGGTGGTCAATGACGATGCAGACGCCGCCGTGCGTGACTTTTTTGCTGCAAACGGTGGTGACTGGCCGAAGTTACGAGATGCCGACGGTGCGATTGCGGTGGCATTCGGTGTCGCCAAGGTGCCCGAAACCTGGATCATCGATCCGAATGGCTTCGTGCGACTGCGAATCATTGGTCAACTTGCTGGCGGAGTACTTGAATCACAAATGACTCGGCTGCGTGAGGCCAGCTCGTCATGAACGGAACGCCACCACAACATCGACGTCGACAGCGTGCCGCTTGGGTCGCGATCATCGTGTCGGCACTCGCGTTGCTGTTGTTCGGCACGGTGCGTGACACCGGGCCACTCACCCAACAAGACCGCATTGATTCGGTGACCAAGCGCATCGCCTGCCCAACCTGTGACGGCGAAAGCGTCTATGTCTCGCGCGCATCTGCCGCCGAATCAATTCGCGCAGAGGTCGCCCGGCAGGTTGGCGATGGTGTGCGCACCGACGATGAGATCGTGGCCTACGTTGCTGAACGCTTTGGCGGCCAGGTCTTGCTCGTGCCGCGCGCGACCGGCCTCGATGCGCTGGTGTGGATTCTTCCGCCGCTCGTTACTGCTGCACTGCTTGGGGCTTTATGGCTCGCGTTTCGTCGCTGGCGTGCGCCAAGTGTTGCGACGACGACGCGTCGTCCACTGCTCGTCGCGCTCGCGCTCGTGGTTGTCGTCGGTGTCGGTGGTGGTGTGCTCGTCGCTCGGCAATCGGGGCAACGACTTCCGCTACAAACCCTGACCGGCGGCATTGAAGACAGCACGGCTTCGTTGTTGGCCCAGGCACGGCTCGCCAGTGGCACCGATGTCGCCTCGGCAATCGAGTTGTATGACCGTGTGCTCGCAACTGACCCTGACAACGTTGAAGCGATCACCTATCGAGCGTGGCTCGTGATGTTGTCAGCTCGGCAGTTTGATGAGGATCTGCAGCGTCAGGCATATGGAGCATCGGTCGCCGCATTTGGTCGCGCACTTGAGCTCGAGCCGTCTTATGCCGATGCGTTGTGTTTCCTTGGCATCGTGGTGTTTCGTGACGGGGGAGATGCTGAGTCGTCACGCGAGTTTCTGACCCGCTGCCTCGCTGGCGCTCCGCCCGCCGAGGTGAAGGGTCTCGTTGAGTCGCTGCTTGTCGAGGTAGAAGCAGCGCTCGACTAGTCGACGGCTGGTGTCGTCCACGCCGAAGCGGGGGCCGCGCTCGGTTAGTCAACGGCTGGTGGTGGCCATGCCGACGCTGTCGCGAACTGCTTGCCGTCGCGTTCGAGCACCCACACACTTGCTTTTTGCCACTGTGGCTCACCGTGAACGTGCATGCCACGATCTTTGAGCAAGTTGATGATCGCTGGAATCACGTCACCGTGACTGCAGATCACCGCACGGTCAGGCAATGACTGCAACAATGTCATGAGCCCAGCTTCGGGTTGCGAGCGTTCAGTGAAAAACTCACCAAGTGCCTCATCGAGCCGCACTTGGCAGCCGATTGCCACGGCGAGCGGTTCTAGCGTCTCGACACAGCGCCGGTAGGGCGATGACATGATGATGCTTGGCGACAACGCCGCGAGACGTGTAGCCAGTGCTGCTGCCTGCCGGCGCCCGCTATTGGTGAGTGGGCGTTCGCGATCGTCACCGTCAAAGTCATTGCGACTACCGGCCTTCGCGTGACGAACGAGGTACACCGGCACGGGCAAGCAATGTATCTCGCAAAGATGAACAACTACGAGGTGGCAGTGGCACACTGTGCTGTGGGTTTTTTCGAACGCAACCGTGCCGAAACTGAGGCCAAGGGCTACGACGCCAAGCGCCTGCCGCCCGGCCAGTATCTCACCGAACGCTTTCCCGTGCTGCACGTCGGTGACGTGCCGACCTACGCAGCGGGCGAATGGACTCTCACTATCACCGGTGCGGTTGCAGCGCCGTTCACCATTGGGCTCGACGAGTTGCGAGCGTTGCCGTCAGTTGACTTCACTACCGACATTCACTGCGTAACCAAGTGGTCTAAGTTCGACACGGTCTGGCGTGGCGTGCGTGTGCGCGAGCTGTTCGAGCGTGCGGGCGTACGTAGTGACGCCACGCACGTGATGGCGCACGCCGAATATGGCTATACCGCGAATCTGCCGATGGCTGATGCGACACGCGACGAGTCGATTGTTGCCTACTCTTACGACGGAGCCGAGATCGAACCCATTCACGGCGGCCCGGTACGACTGGTTATTCCGCATTTGTATTTCTGGAAATCTGCCAAATGGTTGCGTGCGCTCGAAGCTACGACTGCCGATGCGCCAGGGTTCTGGGAACAAAACGGCTATCACATGTACGGAGACCCGTTTCTCGAACAGCGATTTTGGGGCGACTGAGCGCAGCGCCGAGCGCCGACGGTCGCGCGGCTGGCTGAGCGACCGTCGAGTGATTTGACCGCGCTACGCCAGCGTCGTCTCGCAGAAGCGGTCACCCTGCGGTCGTGAGGCTGATGTCTCGGGCGATGTCTCGCCGTACAACGTGTCGAGCATCCCTTTGACCATGCCGCGGTCGACGGCACAAATCACCGGGTGCTCGATGGCCACATCGCCGAACGGGCAGTGGTTGTTGATGATTCGTAGTTTGTTTTGTCGTTGCTCGGCGTGAGCGGCAAAGCCGTGGGCGGTGAGAGCGTCGGCGACCTTCTGCAACGCCGAGCGCAGCGAACGCTGACCCGCAGCAATCTCATCGTCGCCCACCAAACCAGCCGCCATGACCTGACCGTATTGGCGCCCGACTTCTTCGGCCATTCGTTCTGCCTCGTGGCGAGGAAGCAGCTCGAGCGCCTTTCCCAAGAGCGAGAGCACGAGGTCGTCGCTGCGCACCGGAAACTGCATGGGCTCAGACGAAGCGACCGCCTGATATCGCTTTGACGGGCGTCCGGCACCGGTGCGATCGTCACGTGCCACCTGCACTTCGAGATAGCCGCCCGCTGTCAGTTTGTCGAGGTGGTGCCGCGCCACGTTCGGGTGCACATCGAATTTTTCGGCGACCTGGGCAGCGGTCACGCCATCGCGTGACTCACGAACGAAGAGATAGACGGCGCGACGGGTCGGATCTCCGAAAGCCGAGGTAATTGCCGACACTTGAGCGGAAAATGCGCCGTTCGTCACGCTGCTCGCCGCGACTTTGTTGCGCGTCACACGATTAGCCTAACCGTCGCATCATGAGTGAAATCTCCACAAGCAGCGTGATTGATGCGCTGCGACCGGTGCACGACCCCGAACTGCATCGCTCGATCGTCGATCTCGGCATGGTGCGTGATGTTGTAGTCGATGGCGACGTCGTTTCGTTGACGGTTGCGCTCACCATCGCTGGTTGCCCCTTGCGTAACGAGATTCAACAGCGGGTCAACACGGCCCTTCGTGCCCTGGCGGGCGTGCGCGACGTTCGTCTGAATTTCGGCGTCATGACTGACGACGAGCGGGCAGCACTGCGTGAGAAGTTGCATGGCTCACCGGCGGCGACGGCTGGCAGCACACCTGCTCAGGGTCATGCGCAGGGTCGCGCGATTCCGTTCGCACAACCTGGCAGCAAGACTCGACCACTGCTCATCTCTTCGGGCAAAGGCGGTGTTGGCAAGAGCAGTGTCACCACCAATCTCGCGGTTGCACTCGCTGCCGCAGGTCACAAAGTTGGCGTCGTCGACGCCGACATCTACGGCTTTTCGATTCCGCGCATGCTCGGCGCCGATCGTCCACCCGTTGCGCTCGACCAGATGCTGTTGCCACCTGAGTCGTACGGCGTGCGTTGCATTTCGATCGGATATTTCGTGCCCGACGGTCAAGCCGTTGTTTGGCGTGGCCCGATGTTGCACAAGGCGCTCGAGCAGTTTCTCACCGACGTGTTTTGGGATGATCCTGATTTCCTGCTCATCGACATGCCACCTGGAACCGGGGATATCGCGTTGAGCCTGAGTCAGTATTTGCCGCGTGCCGAGGTTTACGTGGTGACGACACCGCAGGAAGCCGCTCAAAAAGTGGCACGGTTGTCGGCGGCAATGGCCAAGAAGGTGAACATGACGGTGCGCGGTGTCATTGAAAACATGTCGTGGTTCACCGGCGACGACGGCAAGCGCTACGAACTTTTCGGCTCTGGCGGCGGCAAGATGCTCGCCGAAGAACTTGGCGTGCCGTTGCTCGCCCAGATACCGCTCGTTGGTGCGTTGCGTGAAGGTGGCGATGACGGCCGACCGATTGCTGCGGTGGCTCCCGAGAGCGAGGTGGGCAGAGTGTTCGCCGATCTTGCCGCGCAGATTGCGGCGATGAAGCCCAAGAAAGTGTTCAGTTCGGCGCTCAAGGTCAACTGACCTGCCACACTGGTGAACATGGATCTACGCATCGGAGTCACCCACTCGGCACGAGATATCGCGCTTGAAATCGAGAGCGACGACAAGTCGCGAGCAGCTGTGCGCAGCGCCGTCGAGGCTGCACTAGCCGGCAAGGTTGAGGTGTTGTGGCTAAAAGACAAGCGCGGCCGCGAAGTCGCCGTGCCCGCCGACAAGATTGCGTTCGTCGAATTCGGATCGCCTGACGGCGACCGCCGTTTGGGATTCGGCACCTGACGCTGCAGGCGCTGCTCGAGCGCCGCCTCGTCTTCGTGACAGGCAAGGGCGGCGTCGGAAAGTCAGCGGTCGCGGCGGCGCTCGCTCGTGTTGCCGCAGATCGTGGCAAGCGGGTGCTCGTGTGCGAGATGGATGACAAAGGTTCTCTCGCCACGTATCTCGGGCGCGAGCAACTCGGTTTTGAGCCAGTGACGGTGGCTCAGAACCTTGCGGCAATGGCGATGAACACCGAAGATTCTTTACGCGAATACATCAGGTTGTATCTGCGTGTGCCGATCATCGGCAGTCTTGCTCCGTTGGCTCGCATCTTTGACTTCGTCGCGAACGCTGCGCCTGCCGTCAAAGAGATCCTTGCCATCGGCAAACTTTGCTACGAAGTTCGTGAGAACAACTACGACCTCGTCATCGCCGACTCTGAGGCGAGCGGCCATTTTGTGGCGCAGGTGTCGGCCCCTGACGCACTCGCAGCGCTTGTGCGTATCGGCATCGTCGCTGACCAGACCAAATGGATGAGCAACCTGTTGCATGACCACTCGGTGTCGAGTGTGCTGGCGGTCGTGACTCCCGAAGAGATGCCGGTCGTCGAGACCATCGAGCTGCGTGAACGGCTGGCCAAGGCCACGCCGGTCAACTTTGCGGGCGTCGTGATCAATCGCATGCCAGCAGTCGTGGGGGTCGCAGTGTCGGGCGCGAGCAGCGCGGCTGCCACTGATGCGTCGGTATCTGGCGCGTCGGTGTCCGATGAGACCCGCGCCGTCGTCGACTGGTTGACGATGCGTCGCACTGCCGCAGAAGGCCACGCGCGAGCGCTCGCTGACGCCTTTGAACTCGGCAACGTCGAGACGTTGAGTGAAGCACCAGCGAAAGGCGGCGACGCGTCGGCAGGCAATCGAGCGCCGACGGCAATCGTCGCACACCTTGTCGGCGAAATCAATCGAGTGCTGAGCGAGCACGCATAAATCATGTTGCGAGACCACCGATGAGCGACCAGAAGGTGCACGCCTTGCTCACCGACGCTCGCATGATCATTGTGTGTGGCCCTGGTGGCGTCGGCAAAACCACCTCGGCAGCGGCACTCGGCGTACTCGCGGCGAAGACCACCGAGAAGCGTGTGCTGGTGTTGACTGTCGACCCGGCACGTCGTCTCGCGACTGCACTGGGCTTGACCGCACTCGGCAACACCGAGGTGCCCGTGCCATTGCCGAACGCTCGTGGCTCGTTGACGATGGCGATGATTGACACCAAAGCCAGTTGGGATGACATGATTCGCCGTCATGCGCCAGACACAAATACTCGTGACAAGGTGTTGGGTAATGAGTTGTATCGCACGCTGACCTCCCGATTCGTGCACAGTCACGATTACGTGGTCACCGAGCGACTGTTCGATGCACGTGAGTCGGGCAACTACGACCTCGTCATCGTTGACACACCGCCTTCTCGCAGCGCGCTCTCGGTGCTTGATGCGCCGCGTCGCATGGAGCAATTCTTTTCGAGTCGACTATTGAAACTGCTCACCGCACCAGCACAGTCGCGGGTGCTGTCGATGGCGTCGCGACCGTTCTTCATCGTCGCCGACCGAATACTTGGCGCACGATTTCTTGCCGATATCGCAGAGTTTTTTACATTGTTCCGCACCATGGAACGACCTGTGGTCGACCGCGCCCGCCGAGTTGGTGCGCTACTTACGAATACGGAGACGAGTTACCTCGTTGTGTCGAGTGCTGAACCAGTCGCGATGTTGGAGGCCGACTATCTCGTTCGCGAGTTGCGTCGCCGCTCGCACCATTTGTCAGCCGTGCTCTTGAATCGGTTGGTACCGCTGCATCTGGCTGTCGGCGCAGCACAGCGCGCTGAACGATTGGCGGCATCCACCGATCCGATGCTCAGGGTGTTCGCTGATGCCGAGCGAACGATGGCGGCCGTCGCACAGCACGAAGCCGCGCAGGTTGACGTAGTCGCGAGTTGGGGTGCCGATGTGCTGTACAGCGAAACTCGCCAAGGTGACATCACCGACACCGACGCGCTGGCACAACTCGGGGCAAGTATCTCGGCCAGGCCACGCACCTATGGCGGTGTCGGCACCGACAAGAATGGTCGGTAGGTATGCCGACACTCGTTGAGCTCACCGCAAATCACACCACTCTCGCCGACGATGACGTCGAGCATCTTGGTTCGCTGATTGCCGAGTGGGGAATGCTCGCCGACATCTCATTTGCCGACTTGTTGCTGTACGCACCGGTGGTCACCGCAACCGGTACGAACTGGCTCGTGGTGGCCCAGGTGCGCGCAGCCACCGGCCAGACGCTGTATCACACCGATCTGGTGGGTGAATATGTCGACGACACCGATCGTCCATATATCGCTGCTGCGGCCGTGACGGTGCAGATACAGAAGGGGGAGATTACGCCGGCGAACTATCCCGATCCGGTGAACATGACGGCGATTCCCGTCGTGCGTGAAGGGAAAGTCATCGCCGTGCTCACCCGTGAGGTTTCAACCGTTTCGGGACGCCGACCCGGGCAGCTTGAGCGCACCTATCTGGCACTCTTCGATGACTTCGCGACGATGATTGCGACCGGACTGTTTCCCTTCGTCGGACGTGTCGCCGACTCGGGCCTCGCGCCGCGCGTCGGTGACGGTGCGATCGTGCTCGACGCGAGTGCGCGCGTGCGGTACGCATCACCGAATGCAGTGTCTGCGCTGCACCGCATCGGAATCCGCACCAATGCCGTAGGTCAGAGTCTCGCCGAATTGGGATTCGCCCACGACGCGGCACGGGCATCGTTTGAACGTCGAGAGCCAGTAGTCGAAGAACTCGATCAGGACCATGACGTCACGTTGCTCGTGCGCTCGATGCCGCTCTTGAAGCGCGGGGCGCGAGGTGTCAACGTGACGGGCGGATTGTTGTTGATGCGTGACGTATCTGAGTTGCGTCGTCGTGACCGCCTGATTCTCACCAAGGAAGCCACAATCAAAGAGATTCACCATCGCGTGAAGAACAACTTGCAGACAATTTCTTCACTGTTGCGTCTGCAGGGCCGCAGACTTTCTTCCGAAGAAGCTAAAGCTGCAGTCGCCGATTCTGTGCGGCGCATTCGCACCATCGCCTTGGTGCATGAGACGTTGTCGCGTGAGCCGGGCGAAGACATTGCCTTCGTCGAGATCGTGCGCCCGCTGATTCAGCTGACGCAAGAAAGTTTGCAGTCGAGCGATCGCCCAGTGCGCTTTGAGGTGCGTGGTGATGCTGGTCGGCTGCCAGCAACCATTGCGACGCCGCTCAGTGTTGTCATTCTCGAACTTTTGCAGAACGTGGTCGATCACGCATTTGGTCACGAACGTCGTGACGGCACCGTTCGGGTATTCATGCAGCGAGATGTCGAAGATGACGCTCTGCACCTGCGGGTGATTGACAACGGCAAGGGTGTTGCGACGGGCTTTGATTTAGGCACCGCTACGGGGCTTGGCTTATCGATTGTCCGCACGCTGGTGACCACCGAGTTGGGTGGCACGATCACGATGCGACCGGCAACATCAAGCGAGTTGCGCGACGCCGGATTCGACGTGGGCGACACGCCGGGCGGCACCGTCGTCGACTTGCGGATTCCCGTCGAGTAGCGCGGCAGTTTCGGGCTGACGCCGAGCGCCAGGCCACGCGAGTAGGCCGGCGCACATGCACGACAAGCTGATGATGACCAAGTGCCGCGGATAATAGGAGCCCAACTCGAATTTCAGCATCGGGAGCGCATATGCAACTGGCAGCAACAGGGTCAGCGTGCGCCATCGCTGAAACATCCCAAACCGCACCCGCTGTGCGAGCGAAACAAGCCAGATCAGCTGCGAGCCCCAGAAGACGAGGGCCCAATTCCAGTTGACTGGCCAGACCCAATAGAAGATGGCTCCCACTTGTGTCCAGACGATGTGGATAGCTGCGAAGAAAGAGTTATCGGCAAACAGTTTTGTCCACTCAAATTGCACATTGATTGAAGCGTTGGCCGCAAAGGGCACAAATGATTCACCGTAATAGAGATTGTGTAAGAGCGCGAGCGAGATGATGATGGAGAAAGCGGCGGTCATTCGGAGAGCACGAGAGAACCATTGTACGCGACTCGTGCGCGAGACGACCAGGAGCAACATTACGAAGAACACAATCACTCCACCAATCTGATTTGGCCGCATCGGAGCCATGTACGCAACCAAGGCAGAAAGACCAACGAGTAGCCATGTGCGCGTTTCTTCCTTTGCCGTCAGCAAGTAGCCAGTCAGGGTGAAGAGCACAATCCATGTCGGGTGTTCGCTCGAGCCGACGAATCCGAACCCCGCAAACATGTCATCAGCTTGAAAGACGAGTCCGACAATTAGCACAAGCCACGTGATAGCAATTGCGACTCGGTCGTGCTGCAGCAGAGCGAGGCGCGAGAAGAGAAAAAACACTGCCAAGAAGCCAGCAGTTACCATCAGCAGCCCGATCAGGACATCCTGCTCACCCAGTAGTACCTGAGTGAAGAACGACCAGTAACGAGGTCCTGCCTGAAACCAGAAGACAGCATGACCTCCCTGCAATGAGCCATCATTAAAAATCGTGCGAGCAAACCCGCGGGTCGCGTACCAGTCGGAGTCTCGCGACCAGTAGAGCAATCGACCCCACCATCTGACGCCCTGGCTGAAATGGAATCTTCGTAAATTATCGAATACCTCGTAGTGTGCGAGTACCACTGCGAGCGGGATATAGATAAACGTGGGCCGTGAACGAAGCCATCGCATTACACCAACCAGGGCAGTGGTTAGAACAATAAAGGGAATCAAAAACTCGATTCCAAGAATCGGTGGGAAAAGATTCCCAAGGCCATAGACGCTGATCCAACCGGCCAGGCCCAGGCCTGCAGCGACAAGAACATTTTGCCCAAGCGATCGCAGCACCAACCAGAGCAGAGCTAGAAAGACGAGCGCACTAAAGGTCTCGACGAAAAGTGCTAACGCATCGAAACGGAATCCGTAGTCGCGACGCCCATCGGGTTCGTAAGCCACAATCGAGTCACGAGACGCATCGAGCCAAGCCGAAAAGCCAGCTTGAACTGATGAATTGACCGCGACCAGAGTTTGTGGTCCGTCTGGTACGAGGCGAGTTCCTGTCGTTATTGAACCAATTGCTACCCAGTTACCCGCGAAGTTGGCTCGAAGCGTGAGTCCATCGCCGAGCAAAGCCGATGCTGGCACT
>Ga0255168_1000702_pt1 | contig 10308 bp, 6 predicted proteins | sample Atl_Miss_RepB_8d_FD_183629 | JGI IMG/M metagenome (GOLD analysis project Ga0255168, IMG submission 183629) | Freshwater microbial communities from Altamaha River, Georgia, United States - Atl_Miss_RepB_8d | ecosystem: Environmental > Aquatic > Freshwater > River | place: USA: Georgia | collected... | reverse complement strand
GGCAATCCGGATCTGAAGCCGTACACAGCATGGAACTACGACCTGAGCGCCGAGTGGTACTTCGCGCCCAACGCGGTTGTTCAAGTCGGGCCTTTCGCCAAGCGCATCGACGATGTGATCCTGCAGACCCGCATCGAAGATACGACGTTCAACGGTATTGCGGTTGACGAAGCGGTGCTGCCGGTCAACGGCGCGCACGCCACGCTGCTCGGCGTCGAGCTGAACTACCAGCAGTCGATGGACTTTCTGCCGGCGCCGTTCAACGGCCTGCTGGTGGGCGTCAACTACACGTATGCGGACACGCAGACTGACTACAACGGTCGCGAGATCATGCTGCCGGCGACGTCGCGTCATGTCGGCAATCTGGTGCTCGGCTACGAGCGCGGTCCAGTGAGCCTGCGTCTGGCGGCGGCGCGTCGCAGCGAGTATCTCGACGAAGTGACCGAGGATGGCGAGGGCGATCGCTGGGTGCTCAGCCACCTGCAGTACGATCTGACGGCGCGCTACCGGATCACGCCGCGGCTGCAGGTGTTTGCCGAAGGCATCAACCTCGCCGATCAACCGCTGCGCGCCGTGTTTCGCGGCACCGAAGCGGGCGGAGACCGCCTGTCGCAGTTCGAGGAATACTCATGGACGGCCAAGCTGGGCTTGCGCTTCACGTTCGCCGAGGGTGGCATCTGATGCGGCGCACTCCGGTCGTGATGCCGGCGCTGACCGCGCTGGCACTGCTGACCACGGCCTGCGCCACGACACCGCGACAGCCGATCGACGGCACGCGTCAGGTCCGCGCCACGGTTGAGACGACGCCGGTGGCCACCGGCAACGATGCGGCGGACGACCCGGCGATCTGGCGCAACGCTGCCGACCCGGCGCGCTCGCTGATCGTCGCCACCGACAAGAAGGCGGGCTTGCACGTCTATGAGCTTGATGGCCGCCAGCGCCAGTTCTTACCCGCAGCGCGTTTGAACAACGTGGACTTGCGCGCCGACCTGCAGTTGGGCGGCGAGCCGGCCGTGATCGTCGCCGCCAGCGACCGCAGTCAGATCGATCGGGCTCAGTTGGCGCTGTTTCTGCTCGCGCCGGCCAGCGGCGAACTGCGCCCACTGGCGACGGTGCCGGTCGGTAATGGCGAGGCTTACGGCAGCTGCCTGTATCGGCGTGCAGCAGATGCCGCGCTGTTCGCGTTTGTCGTCGACAAGGACGGCAACATCGTCGAGTTGGCGCTGGACTTGAGCGGCCGCGTGCCGCAAGCCAAAGCGGGCCGTCGCTTCAAGCTCGGCAGCCAGTCCGAAGGCTGCGTCGTCGATGATCGCACCGGCTTGCTGTATGTCGGCGAGGAAGATGTCGGCATCTGGCGCATCGATCTCAATCCCGGCGCTGACCCGCGCCCGGTCGCGTTTGCCCGCGTCGATGATCGCAACCTGGTGGCCGACGTCGAAGGCCTGGCGCTGGCGCCGCAGGGCGAGCGTGGTGGCTGGCTGATCGCGTCGAGCCAGGGCGATAGCAGCTACGTCGCCTACCGGCTCGACGACGGCCGGCCGGTGGGCCGTTTCCAGATCGTCGACGGTGCCGTCGACGGCACCCGCGAGACCGACGGTATCGAGCTGATGCTCGGCGACTTCGGTCCGCAGTTCCCGGACGGTCTGTTCGTTGCACAGGACGGCGACAACGCACCGGACCTGCAGAACTTCAAGCTGGTGCCGTGGCAGGCGATTCGCGCGGTGCTGGGCGGGTCGCCCTAAGAGCCGCACCGGGCTTCGGCGCTCTCACCGAGTGCCGAAGCGCCGTGTGTTGTACGCAAGACCGGCACTGGCCTATCGTGTCTGGGTGAACCGATCCGTCAGACCGCTGCTGAACCTGTTGCTGGCCCTGGTGCTGTTTGCACAAGGCGTCAGTGCGGCCGCCAGCGGCCGCGGCATCGAGCGCTCGACGCCCGCCAATGCGGTGGCGACAGCGGCAGCGGCCATGCCGATGGATCACTGCCAGCGGATGCAGGCCGCGGCAAAGTCGCCGCCGGCCGCGATCGCCGCACCGGTCATGTCGGCCAAGGCCTCGTGCTGCAACGCCGCCTGCCCTGACATGCTCAGCTGCGCGATGGCCTCGCTGGCGATGCCGGCGCATGGCGCGCTGCGGCTTCATCACCACTTGCCGCCGCTGCTCGGCGCCGAACCGGCGCAACTGAGTGCGCAGACCCGCGGCAAGGCCACGTTCCGACCTCCGATTCTCTCGCAGCAAGCCTGATGTTGCGCTAAGGGCTGCGCCGCCTGCGGGCGGTGGATGCCCTGCGTCGCCGGCTGCCGGGGTTCTGCCGTCATCGACCCCGCCGTGGCGACGCATCGAATCCCCTCGATGCGAGAGATCGAAACGTGAAACCGAATTATCGAAGCGTGCTCGCGGCCGCCTGGCTGATCGCCGGCACCGCGACGGCCGCCGACGACGGCCGTGCACCGGCTGCTGCCGCCGGACTGACGATGCAAGACGCGGCACAGCAGGCCGTGCAGCATCAACCCTTGCTGGACGAACTCGACGCCCGCGCTCGTGCCGAGCGTGAGAGCGCGATCGCCGCACGGCAGCTGCCCGACCCGAGCCTGATCGCCGGCGTATCCAACCTGCCGGTCGACACCGCCGATGCGTACTCACTGCGGCGCGACAGCGACACGCAGCTGCAGATCGGCCTGAACCAGGAACTGACGCGCGGCCGCAAGCGCGCGCTGAGAGGCGACGTCGGCGATGCCCGCGCAGCGGGTTATGCGATCGAGCGCCGCGCGACCGAGCGCAGCGTGCGCCGCGATGCCGCGCTGGCCTGGCTGGCGCTGTGGCGCAATCTGCGCATCGTCGAGTTGGCGCAAGCGAACCTGATTCAAGCACAGACCCAGGCGGCCGCCGTACAGATCGCGCTCGAATCCAATCGCGCGACCCAGGCCGAACTCTTGGCGGCTCGGATCGAAGCGGGACGCATGCACGACGCGGTCGCCGCTGCCGAGCAGAGCGTCGATCACGCGCGCTTCCTGTTGTCACGCTGGATCGGCGATTTGGCATTCGGGCCCATCAGCGAAGTCCTGCCCGCTGCTGTCGAGCCACCGTCGATGGAGCAAACCGTGTCGCGGATTCAATCGCATCCGTTGCTGACGGAGCGGCGCAACCAGTTGGACACCGCGCAGCGTCAGGCCGAACTGGCGCGAGCCAGCTATGCGCCGGACTGGCGCGTGCAAGTGGGATACGCGCACCGCCCTGACTTCTCCGAAATGGCGATGCTGCAGTTCGGCGTCGATCTGCCGGTATTCACGCACCAGCGCCAGGACCGCACGCTGGCTGCGGCGCAAGCGCAAGCCGAAGCAGCCGAGCATGCGATCGATGACAGCCGGCGCCAGCTCGAAGCCGAGGCACGACTCAACCACCACGACTGGCTGCGACTGCAGCAACGCTTGCGTGACTACGACGATACGCTACTGCCGCAAGCGCAGCAGCGGATCGACGCGGCGCTCGCGGCATGGAGCGCCGGCCAGTCCGCGTTGACGACCTTACTCGAAGCACGTCGTGCGGCCTTGGAGCTGCAGATGACCCGCCTCGATCTGCAGTACGACTTCAGCCAGCACGCGATCCAGTTGCAGTACCTGGGTGCCTACGACAGCGCCGGCGACGGCGTGGAGAATCCCAATGAATAAGCCCATCTTGATCATCGGCGCGCTCATGGTGGCCAGCGCTGGCGGCATCGGTGTGGTCCTGGCGCAGCGTGCATCGGACCCGGCGCATCAGCATGCACCGACACCCCGTCGGGACGCGGCCGGCACGCTGTACTACACCTGCGCGATGCACCCGCAGGTGCATCAGGACGCACCCGGCCAGTGCCCGATCTGCGGCATGAAGCTGATCGAGAAGCGCGAAGCAGCACAGGTCGACGCGGTGCGGCCCGACGCGGCAAGCCGTCCGGCCGGCGTATCGATCGATCCGCGCATGGTGCAGAACCTCGGCATGCGCAGCATCGTTGTCGGCAGCGCCGATGGCGCAGCGCAGACCGGCAACACGGCGAGCATCGAGGCCACCGGCAGCGTGCAGATCGACGAGCGTCGCATCGTCGCCGTCGAATCGCGCGCCGCAGGTTGGGTCGAGCAATTGGCGGTGCGCGCAGTCGGTGACACGGTGACTGCCGGGCAAACGCTGGCGGCGATCTACTCGCCGGATCTGCTTGCCGCACGTCAGGAGCTGACGCTGGCGCAGCAGACCGGCGATGCCGCGCTGATCGACGCGGCACGCACGCGGCTGCGACTGCTCGGCGTCGATGCAGGCAACGGCAACACGACACCACGGATCGCATTGCGCTCGCCCCAGGCCGGCATCGTCACCGAGTTGCTGGCCCGCGAAGGCATGCAGATCAGCCCTGGCATGCCGCTGCTGAAGCTGGCGGATCTGTCGCGCGTGTGGATCATCGTCGACGTACCGGAATCGCGTGCCGCTGGCGTGGTCGTCGGCGCGACCGCGCAAGCACGGCTGCCAGGCGTGCCCGACACCGTGTTTGACGGGCAGATCGACTACGTCTATCCCGAACTGGACGCCGGTACGCGCACGCTGCGCGCCCGAATCAGCTTGGACAATGTCGGCGGACGCCTGCGACCGGGCATGTATGCGCAAGTGCAGATCGGCGTGCGCCATGACGATCGACGCAGCAGCGCGATGCTACGAGTGCCGGCGACGGCCGTGATCCGCACCGGGACCCGCGACCTGGTCATCCTCGATCAGGGCCAGGGCCACTATCAGCCGACCGAGGTGCAGATCGGCGCCGAGCAGCACGATCAGATCGAGATTCGCTCGGGCCTCGAGGCCGGCCAGCGCATCGTCGTCAGCGGGCAGTTCCTGATCGACGCAGAGTCGAATCTGCAAGGCGCACTGGACCGGCTCGGCACCGCGCATGCTCATGGTGATGCGCCGTGATCGCGCAGCTGATTCGCGGCTCGCTGCAGCATCGTGCGCTGGTGCTGATCGTGGCGCTGATGCTCAGCGTCTGGGGCCTGTTTGCGCTGCGGCAGACGCCGCTGGACGCGATACCAGACCTGAGCGACGTGCAGGTGATCGTGCGGACGACCTACGCCGGACAGGCACCGCAAGTGGTCGAAGACCAGGTCACCTATCCGCTGACGACGACGCTGCTGTCGGTGCCGCATGCGCGAACGGTGCGCGGCTATTCATTGTTCGGCGAGTCGTTTGTCTACGTGCTGTTCGACGAGGGAACCGATTTGTACTGGGCGCGATCGCGCGTGCTGGAGTACTTGGCGCAAGTACAGGGCCGCTTGCCGGCGGGCGCCAAGGCTGCGCTCGGCCCGGACGCGACCGGCGTCGGCTGGATCTACGAGTACGCGCTGGTCGATCGCAGCGGCCAGACCGACATCAGCCAGCTGCGCGCGCTGCAGGACTGGTTTCTGAAATACGAACTCAAGACCGTCCCCAACGTCGCCGAAGTCGCGACGCTGGGCGGCTACAACCGCCAGTATCAGATCGTGCTCGATCCCGATCGACTGCGCGCGCTGAAGCTGCCGCTGGAGCGCATCGTCGACGCGGTGCGCGCCGCCAACAGCGAAGCCGGCGGCGCCGTGATCGAACTGGCCGAAGCCGAGTACATGGTGCGTGCGCGCGGCTACCTGAAGACGCTGGATGACTTCCGTCAGATTCCGGTCGGCCTCGACGATGACGGCACGCCCGTGATGCTCGGCGATGTGGCCCGTGTGCAGGTCGGCGCCGAGACGCGGCGCGGCATTGCCGAGCTCGATGGTCAGGGCGAAGTCGTCGGCGGCATCATCGTGATGCGTTCGGGTGCCAATGCGCGCTCGACGATTGCCGCCGTCAAAGCACGGCTGGATGCGCTCAAGCCGAGCTTGCCGGCGGGCATCGACGTCGTCGAAACCTATGACCGCGCGACGCTGATCGATGCGGCCGCCGCGCATCTGAGCCGCAAGCTGATCGAGGAATTCATCGTTGTCGCCGTCGTCTGCCTGCTGTTCCTGTGGCATCTGCGCTCGGCGCTGGTCGCGATCATCACCTTGCCGGTGGGGCTGCTGTGCGCGTTTATCGTGATGCATCTGCAAGGCATCAACGCCAACATCATGTCGCTGGGCGGCATCGCGATCGCGGTCGGTGCGATGGTCGACGCCGCGATCGTGATGATCGAGAACGCACACAAGAAGCTCGAAGCCTGGCGCCATCAACACGGCGCGGAGCCACAGGGAACGGCGCGCCTGCAGCTGATCGGTGATGCGGCCGCCGAAGTCGGCCCGGCGCTGTTTTTCAGCTTGCTGATCATCACGCTGTCGTTCGTGCCGGTGTTCACGCTGCAAGCCCAAGAGGGTCGACTATTCGCGCCACTGGCCTACACCAAGACCTACGCGATGGCCGCAGCGGCCGCGCTGTCGGTGACGCTGATTCCGGTGCTGATGAGCGCCTTCATCCGCGGCCGCATCCGCGATGAGCACGACAACCCGATCAACCGCGCACTGATCGCGGTGTACCGACCGGCCATCCACCGCGTGCTGCGCCATCCACATGCGACGCTGGTCATCGCAGCGCTGCTGGTGTTGGCGGCGCTGTGGCCGGCGACGCGACTCGGTAGCGAATTCATGCCGCCGCTGGACGAAGGCGACGTGCTGTACATGCCAACGACGCTGCCGGGATTGTCGGCGGGCAAGGCTGCCGAAATCCTCCAACAGACCGACCGCATGCTCAAGACGTTTCCGGAAGTTGCGCGGGTGTTCGGCAAGAGCGGACGCGCCGAAACTGCAACCGATCCCGCGCCGCTGGAAATGATCGAGACGACGATCCAGTTCAAGCCGCGCTCGGAATGGCGGCCCGGCATGACGCCACAAGCCTTGATAGCCGAAATGGACGCCGCGCTGAAGATTCCGGGCATGGGCAACGTCTGGGTGCAGCCGATCCGCAATCGCATCGACATGCTGGCCACCGGCATCAAGTCGCCGGTGGGCGTCAAGATCGCCGGGCCCGATCTCGCCGAGATCGAGCGCATCGCCAACCGCGTCGAAGCCGAGATCAAGGCGATCCCCGGCACTGCATCGGCATTCTCGGAACGCGTATCGGCAGGCCGCTACATTGAGGTGATTCCTGATCGGCTGGCCGCTGCGCGATACGGCTTGAGCATCGCCGACGTACAACGCATCGTCAGCGTTGCCATCGGCGGCGACAACGTCGGCGAGACGATCGAGGGCTTGCAGCGCTTCCCGATCAACATCCGCTATCCGCGCGAGCGGCGCGACTCAGTGCAGGAGTTGCGCGATCTGCCGGTGGTGACGATGCGCGGCGAAACGCTGACGCTGGGCAGCGTCGCCCAGGTGAAGATCACGGACGGTCCGTCGATGATCAAGTCGGAGAACGCACGACTCAGCGGCTGGGTCTATGTCGATATTCGCGACCGCGACTTGGGCGGCTACGTCGCCGAAGCGCAGAAGCGCATCGCCGAGCAGATCGAGTTACCGCCGGGCTACTCGATCGCCTGGTCCGGACAGTTCGAGTATCTACAACGCGCCAGCGAGCGGCTGCGCATCGTCGTGCCGGCGACGTTGGCGATCATCCTGCTGCTGCTGTACCTGAGCTTTGGTCGCGCCGCGCCGGCACTGCTGATCATGGCCACGCTGCCGTTCGCGCTGGTCGGCGGCTTTTGGCTGATCTACCTGCTCGGACACCATCTGTCAGTCGCATCGGGCGTCGGTTTCGTCGCACTGGCCGGCGTCGCCGCCGAGTTCGGCGTGATCATGCTGGTCTATCTCGACAGCGCGATTCGCGAGCGCGAGGCGCGCGGCACGCTGCTGACCACGGCCGATCTGCGCGACGCGATCATCGACGGCGCGGTACTACGTGTGCGACCCAAAGCGATGACGGTGGTGGTGATCATTGCGGGTCTGGTGCCCTTGTTTGTCGGCGACGGCACCGGCAGCGAGATCATGCAGCGCATCGCTGCACCGATGATCGGTGGCATGGTGACGGCACCGCTGCTGTCGATGTTCGTGTTGCCGGCGGCGTACCTGCTGATCCGTCGTCGTGGGTTGCGCCGCCCCGATCAAGCGTCGTAGACGTGGGCGCCGCGCGCCGTTCAGGCCATTGCGGCCGCGACTTCACGTGCGACGCGTTCGCCGGCCTGCAGCGCGCCTTCGATGTAGCCACACCAGGCCTCCGCCGTTTCGGTGCCAGCCCAGTGAATGAGCCCGGACGGCGCGCGCAGCGCCGTGCCCAGGCTGCTGAGCGTGCCCGGCGTCGGCACGCCAACGTAGCAGCCGAGGCTGTAGCGCTCGGCGGTCCAGTCCTGGTCGACATAGTCGATCGGGTCTGCGGCTTGTGGGCCGTGACTGTGCACCAGCGACTCGATCACCGCACGCCGCCGCGCCGCCGCGTCGGCACTCCAGCGCAGCGCGCGGGCACCGTCGATGAAGCCAACCAGCACACCGTGCGAGGCATCGGCCGGCGAAGCGTCGAACACCGGCGACAGCAGGCTGTCGCTGCCGACGAACTCGCCCGACAAGCCCGACGCGCGCCAGAACGGGCTGCGGTACGCCACCAGGCACTTGATCACCGAGCCCATCGGCATCCGCTGACCCAGTGCATGGCGCTCGACGCTGATGCCGGGCATGTCGATCCTCGAGGCCAGCAGCGGCGACATCGCGACGATCACGCGCCGCGCCGACAGTCGGCGGCCGCCAGCCAAGCGCAGCGTCGCTTGGTTGGCGTGCTGTTCGATCGCCAGCACCGGTGTCTCGTACGACACGCCGTGATGTAACTGCGAGGCGAGGTGCCGCGACAATGCATGCATGCCGCCTTCGATCACATGCGCTTGTGCGCCGTCGTCGGCCGATACCAGATATTCGAAGCTGCGGTTCGACGACAGGTAGTGCAGGAAGCCCAGCATCGACAGCTTCGAAGCCTCCGTGCACAGCACCGCGCGCAGCGCGGCGTCGAACAGCCGGCGACCGCCCGCGGTGCGTATCCAGCGCGCCTGCCATTGCTGCACGGTGACGGCGTCCAGCGCCGCCGCATCGTGGGCCTGCCACGGCGAATCAGCCGGCACCCGTGACTGCAGACGGCGCAGCCGGGCCAGCGCCGCCGAAAACTCGAGCAGCCCCAGCGGTGACACCGGGGGAATCAAGCCGCGATAGCGCCGCACCACGCCCGCATCGGCGATCAGCTTGTCGCCGGTGGTGTACTGCGCGCGAATCGTCGCGCCAGCCTGATCGGCCAGCGCGCGCAAGCGCTGATGATCGACGCCGAGCCACTGACCGCCAACGTCGACCACACGGCCGTTGAGCATGGCGGCGCACGAGCGCCCACCGACTCGTTCCCGTGCCTCGACCACCTGCACGTGCAAGCCGCGTTGCTGCAGTTCGCAAGCCGCGCGCAAGCCGGAAAATCCGGCACCGACGATCACCACGTCGTAGTCGTCGGTCGTATCCGGACCGCAGGGCGGCACCATCGCCGCGGGACTTCGCTCAAGCGTCATCGGCTGCGCGTTGGTGGGCTGCGGCATGGAAGGGTCCAGTGGCGATCATCGTTCACCGCAGCACCGGCGGCGCCACCCCGGTCGTGGCCAGTGCGGTCTTGCGCAGCACACTCGGCGGCTGGCCAAACCAACGCTGGCAGGCGCGACTCAGCACCGCTTGTTCGGCATAGCCGAGCAAGCTGGCCAAGCGCGTCAGCGGAATTCGGGTTTCGCACAGATAGCGGTGCGCCAGTTCGCGCTGCACCTCGTCGCGAACACGCTCGAACTGCGTGCCCTCGGCGGCCAGATGGCGCTGCAGCGTGCGCGGGTGCATCGCCAGCAGCGCGGCGATCGCGACTTTGTCGTTCGGCCCGGTGCCGATCGTGCGCCGCAGCAGGCGCCGTACGCGCATGGCCATCGACTGTGTCGGGTCGGCGACCTGCTCACGCAGGTAATCCATGGCCAATTGCTGGAGCGCCGGATTGGTGTCGGCAAAGCGCAGTTGGTAGGTCCGCTCGGATATCAGCAAGGCCGCATGAGGCTGTGCGGCCAGCACCGGCGCGCCAAAGAAGCGGCTGTACGTGATCAGCGGCGCCAGCGGCTGGTGCGGCAGTGCAACCGCCTGCAGTTCGTAGGCATCGCCCGCAAGCAGCTGCAGGATGCGATGCACGTCGCCGAGGCAGACATCGATCGCTTGGCGCAGCACGCGCGCACCAGGCACATCGAGTTCGAAGCGGACTTCTGCGCCATGGCGCAGTGCGCCGCGCTCGCGCTGCACGCTGACCGACATGCCGGTGCTGTGGACGAACAAGTAGCGCGAGATGATCTGCAGCGCCTCGGCC
>Ga0255168_1000685_pt1 | contig 10498 bp, 5 predicted proteins | sample Atl_Miss_RepB_8d_FD_183629 | JGI IMG/M metagenome (GOLD analysis project Ga0255168, IMG submission 183629) | Freshwater microbial communities from Altamaha River, Georgia, United States - Atl_Miss_RepB_8d | ecosystem: Environmental > Aquatic > Freshwater > River | place: USA: Georgia | collected... | reverse complement strand
CGTGTCGGAGTCGATCGAGTCTGACAGCACGAAGAACTCGAAATGCTTCAGCTTGCCGGTGCGCGCGATGCTGTCGTACGTGGCGCGGACGCCGGCGAACACGCGCGCCACGTCCTCATTGAAGATCGGCACCAGGATCGCCGTCTTGCTGTCGGCGGCGATCGGGTGGTCGGCCGCGGTGTGCGCGTTGATCGAGTAGCGGTCACGACCCCACAGCAGCACCCAGAAGCCCATCAGTGCGGTCCAGAAGCCCGAGCCGACCCAGGCGAACAGGATCGCGTACAGCACCAGGATGATCATCTCCAGCCAATGGCTGCCGTGATAGGGCAGCACGGCGGTCATCAGGTACACGGCCAGATAGGTCTGGCCGATGACGAAGCCCAGCAGCACCAAGCGGCGCAGCGTGGCCGCCCAGCGCCAGCGTCCGACCGGATCGGGCGAGTCGGGCTTGACGTCTTCGTCCAGCCGCGACGCCAGCCGGCCGCGTTTGCCGAACGTGCTGCGCCACAGGCGCTGGACCGGATTGGTCGACCAAGGACGCGGGCTCATGAACGCCCGGCTGATCGGCGGCATCGTGTGCAGCCGGGTGCGACCGTGGTTGTCGGTCTGGATGACCTTGCGCGTCTGCTCGTCGAGCCGACGGCTGTCTTCGGGCCAGATCTGATGCAGACGCTCGGGCATCGACTGCCAGGCCGGCGAGGGCGTATCCGCGGGCAGCGGTTGCGCCGACAGACCGGAATGGACCGTCGTCCAGGGGTCTTGAGCGCTCAGTGCAGCCTGAAGCAATTGCTGGCGCCGCTCGGCCGACAGGCGCAAGCGTTCGAGATAGGCCGCAACGCGGCCGGCCGGGGCCGATACAGGGACTTGGGGATCGTTCACGACGGTATTGTGCCGCAATGCAGCAGGTCGGTCTGCGCGTTGACGTGGCCGCCGCTTACGGCGGCAGGATGTAGCTCCAGGTCTCGGAGATGGCTTCCTGGTCGCGACGCAGGAAGGCGCGCATTTCGACCGGCTTTTCGGCATCGAGCCGGCGGAAGCGGAAGCTCAGTCGCCAGCCGCCGGTGGCCTCGTTCGGAAACACCTGGCGCTCGAGCAGCTCGCCGTTGTCCGACAGCCACAGGCCCGGGAACACCTTGTCGTCCTTGCCCAGGCCGGTCAGTGCCGGGCCTTGGAAGTCGACCATCATCCGGAACGTATTGTCCTGCTCGCGCTGCCAGCCGTGGCCGCGGCGCGACTGCGCCACCGCGCTGGTCGGAGGCGCGGTGATCTCGCTGCGCTGCCAGGCCACCGAGTAGCTGATGTCGACCGGCTTGCCGGGCGCCGCGGCCTCGTCGCGAACCCAGTAGGCCACGATGTTGTCGTTGGTTTCGTCCGGCGACGGAATCTGGACCAGTTCGACGCGACCGGCGCCCCAGTTGCCCTTGGGCGTAACCCAGGTGCTGGGGCGCTTGTCGTAGCGCGCTTCGAGGTCTTCGTAGCTGGCGAAGTTGCGATCACGCTGCATCAGGCCGAAGCCTTTCGGATTGGTCGTCGAAAAGCTGGTGACCAGCAGCCGGCGCGGGTTCGACAGCGGCCGCCAGATCCACTCGTCGCTGCCGGTATGCACCAGCAAGCCGTCGGAGTCGTGGACTTCCGGCCGGTAATCCTCGACGGCCGAGCGCTGGTTTTCGCCGAAGAAGAACATGCTGGTCAGCGGCGCGATGCCGAGCTTGTCGACTTTTTCGCGCAGGAACAGCCGGGCATCGACGTCCATCAGCGTGGTCGTGCCGGGCTTGAGCTCGAAGCGGTAGGCGCCGGTGACGCGACGCGAGTCGAGCAGTGCGTAGATCACCAGATGGTCGTCTTTGGCCGACGGCCACGCCAGCCAGAACTCGGTGAAGTAAGGAAATTCCTCGCCCGACAACTGCGCGGTGTCGACCGCCAGGCCGCGCGCCGACAGGCCGTAACGCTGGTCCTTGCCCAGTGCGCGGAAGTAGCTAGCGCCCTGGAACACGAGTACTTCGTCCTTGTAGCCGGGGCCGTTGACGTTGGCGTGGACGCGGAATCCGGCGAAACCGATGTCCTTGAACTTGGTCGGGTCCAACTGTTTGTTGTTGCCGTAATCGAAGTCGGCCGGGTTGAACGGCACCGGCTGGGCGCCGCCCGTGCCGATCAGGTTGATCCGGACCGGCACGTTGTAGACGCCGCCCGGGTGGAAGAACTGCACTTCGAACGGCAGCTTGCGGCTGCGCCACAGTGCCTTGTCCGGCTTGAACCGAATGTCGCGGACCTGGTCGTAACCCAGGTCGGCAAGGTCGCGCGGCAGCGCGGCGTCGGGTTTCTTGTAGGGCGTGCCGGCCAGGTCCTGAGCGCGCTTGGCGACGTCCTCGAAACCGAAGGCGAAAGCAGGCAGCACACTGAGGGCCAGCAGGCATGCGAACAAGCGGCCCGCGGCGGCAGGCGTCCGAAGCGACATTGATGAGTCCAGAAAAAAGCCAGAGTGATGAATAGTCTACGGGGATCGAGCTGAACGAGAAATGCGGACGGTGCGCATTGCCGGATCAGCCGCGCAAGCGGTCGCGTACCTGTTGCAGCGCGCGCAGGCAGGCCAGCCGCTGGTCCGCATCCAAATCGGCAAACGCCTCGTCACGGACGGCGCGCACCAGCGGCAGGATCGTGCGGATCAGTTCGCAGGCCGATGCCGTCAGCACGATGTGGCGGATGCGACGGTCGCCAGCGATCGGCCGTCGTTCGATCCACTGCTTGCGCTCGAGCCGGTCCAGCAGCCGCACCAGCGTGGGCGCTTCGATGTCGAGTTGGCGCGCCAGCTCGATTTGCGTCAGCGGCTGGCCAGCGCGGTGCAGTACCAGCAACGGTCGCCACTGCGCCTGCGACAGGCCCAAGGGTTCGAGGCGGCGGTCGACAGCCGCCCGCATCATCCGGTTGAGATCGCGCATTAGCACGGCCAGCTCTTCGTCGACGCTGCCGTCGTTGAGCGGGTCGGGACAGCCGGTGGCGACGCCAGCGTTCAAATCGGTCATCATGTCGAAAGGTTAGCATGCTATCGATTAGCATCTAACCGATCGCCGCCGGCGGTATCCGCCCGTCATGCCCGGATCGCGGGCTCAAGCCAAGGATTGCGATGCGCCTGTCTCGTCCCCTTCATCACACCACCGTGTTGTCGGTGCTCTGCGCACTGGCCGTCGGCGCTTGCTCCAAGGCGTCCGCTCCTCCGCCACCCCCGCCGGTGCCGGTGACGCTGGCCACGGTGACGCCGCGCGCGGCCACGGTGACGATCGACTACGTCGGTGAGATCGACGCGATCAACACCGTCGAGATCCGGCCGCGGGTCGGCGGCTTGCTCGAAAAGCAGGCGGCGCTCGAAGGCGAACGGGTCAAGCGCGGACAAGTGCTGTTCCGGATCGATGCCCAGCCCTACGTTGCCGCGCTGGCCAACGCCAAAGCCGCGTTGGCGCAAGCCCAGGCCACGCTCGATCAAGCGCAGCGCGATCTGACACGCGTGCAGCCGCTGTCGGAGATCAACGCCGTCAGCCAGCAGGAATACGACGCGGTGGTGACGCGCACCAACGCCGGCAAGGCAGCCGTCGAAGCCGCTCGCGCTGGCGTGCAGACCGCACAACTGAACCTGGACTACACCAACGTCAGTTCGCCGATCGACGGGCTGGTCGGCCGCGCACAGTTCCGCACCGGCGGTCTGGTGACCGCCTACACCTCGCTGCTGACCACCGTCTACGACACGACGACGATGTACGTTAATTTCAGCATCAGCGAGCAACGGATGCTGGAGTTGCAGCGCCAGTGGGGCGGACGCGAACCGTCCGGCAAGTCGGCGTCGCAGTTCCGTATCGTGCTCGCCGACGGCTCGGAGTATCCGCAGCCGGCGCGGCTCAACTTGATTGATGCCGCGGTCGATCGCACCACCGGCACGCTGCCGGTGCGGCTCGAAGTGCCCAACCCCGACGGCACGCTGCGCGCCGGGCAGTTTGCGCGCGTCGTGGTGGCGGCGCAGAACCTGCCCGATGCGATCCTGGTGCCGCAGAAAGCCGTGCAGGAACTGCAGGGCAAGACCTACGTCTGGAAGGCCGATGCCGACGGCAAGGCGGTGTCGCAGGACGTGCGCATGGGTGCGCGGATCGGCAGTGACTGGCTGGTGCAGGACGGCTTGAAGGCCGGCGACCGCATCGTCGTCGACGGCTTCGGCAAGGTACGTCCCGGCGTGATTCTCAGCGACGCGCCGCCGACAGCGCCCGCTGCCTCAAAGAGCTAGCGCGATGGTCAACTTCTTCATCGACCGGCCGATCTTCGCCACGGTGCTGTCGATCATCATCACGCTGGCCGGCGCGATCGCGCTGAGCCAGTTGCCGATCGCCCGCTTTCCGCCGATCACGCCGCCGTCGGTCGTCGTGTCGGCGAGCTTTCCGGGCGCCGATGCAAGCACGGTCGAAGCCTCGGTGGCCGCGCCGATCGAGCAGCAGGTCAACGGCGTGCGCAACATGCTGTACATGAACAGCAAGAGCGCCAACGACGGCAGCTATTCGCTGAACATCACGTTCGACATCGGCACCGATCAGGATCTGGCCGCCGTCGACGTCCAGAATCGCCTGTCGATCGCGCAGCGCCAGCTGCCAACCGACGTCACGCGGGCCGGCGTCAGCGTGTTCAAACGCCAGCCGCAAGTGCTGATGATCACCGCGCTGCGTGCCAGCGATCCGCGCTACGACTATTTGTTCTTGTCGAACTACGCCACGCTGAACGTCTACGACGCGCTGGCGCGGATTCCCGGCGTGGGGCAGGTGGTGGTGCTCGGCGCTCGTGACTACGGCATGCGCGTCTGGCTCGACCCCGACCGCATGGCGCGACTCGGCATCACCACACAGGACATCAACGCCGCGCTGACCGAACAGAACGTGGTCGCGCCCGCCGGCGCGATCGGCGCCGAGCCGATCCCGAAAGGGCAGCAGAAGCAGTATTCGGTACGCGTCCAGGGCCGCCTGTCCAATCCCGCCGAGTACGAGAACATCGTGCTGCGCTCGCGCAGCGACGGCTCGGTGGTGCATCTGAAGGATGTCGCGCGGATCGAACTGGGTGCCACGGACTATGGTCGCTCGTCGCTGCTCAACGGCACGCCGGTGGCGATGATCGCGGTCTATCAGTTGCCCGATGCCAATGCGCTGGATGTGGCGCGGCGCGTGCGCGCGGCGATGGCCGATCTGTCGAAGACCTTCCCGCAGGGCATCGACTATGTCGTGCCGTTCGACACCACGCTGTTCGTCACCGAGTCGGTGCGCGAAGTCCAGCACACGTTCGTCGAAGCCGTGCTGCTGGTGCTGCTGGTCGTATTCGTGTTCCTCGAAAACTGGAGGGCCACGCTGATCCCGATGCTGGCCGTGCCGGTGTCATTGATCGGCACGTTCTCGGTATTCGTCGCGCTCGGGTTTTCGATCAACACGCTGACGCTGTTCGCGCTGGTACTGGCGATCGGCCTGGTCGTCGATGACGCGATCGTCGTCGTCGAAGCGGTCACCGAGAAAATGGTCGAGCACAAGATGCCGGCGCGAGAGGCCACGCGAGCGGCGATGAAGGACGTCACCGGCCCGGTGATCGCGATCGCCCTAGTACTGTCGGCGGTGTTCATCCCAGTGGCATTTCTGCCGGGCCTCACCGGCCAGTTCTACCGGCAGTTCGCGCTAACGTTGTCGGTGTCCGTGTTGCTGTCGGCCCTGGTGGCGCTGACGTTTACACCGGCGCTATGCGCGCTGCTGCTCAAGCCGCCGCCGGAGCAGCCGTCACGCAGCCCGCTCGGCCGATTCTTCGGTGCGTTCAATCGCGGCTTCGCCCGCGTCACGCAGCGCTACAGCCGCAGTGTGCGTTTTGCAATCCGCCGTTCGGTGATTGCGCTGACCGTGTTCGCCGCGCTGACGCTGGCCGCGCTATGGCTGCTGATGGCGCGCCCGACCGGCTTCCTGCCCGACGAGGATCAAGGTTATCTGATCATGGCGGTCAATCTGCCGCCGGCCGCAACACAGCAGCGCACGCAAGCCGTTGTCGAGCAAGCGCGGCAGATCATCAGCGCGCAGCAGGAAACGCTGAACATGGTGTCGCTGGTCAGCTTCAATCTGCTGACCGGCGTCAATTCCGCAAACAACGCGACGATCTTCGTCACGCTCAAGCCCTGGTCCGAGCGCAGCGGCCCGGATCAGTCGTCGACCGCGCTGGTCAAGCGACTCAGCGGCGCGCTGTCGCAGATCCAGGACGCCAACTTCATCGTGCTCAATCCGCCGTCGATTCCCGGCATCGGGGCGGCGGGCGGCTTCGAGTTCGTGCTCGAAGATCGATCCGGCGGCGACATTCGCAACTTCAACAGCGTGCTGCAACAGTTTCTGGCCGATGCGGCGAAGCGGCCGGAGCTGACGCGCGTGTTCTCCCAGTACAACGCCAACTCGCCGCAGATCGAATACGTGATCGACCGCGAGCGCGCCAAGACGCTCGGCATTCCGCTGTCGGACATCTTCGGTTCGCTGCAGACCTTTCTCGGCGGCAGCTACGTCAACGACTTCAATCTGTTCGGGCGCACCTTCCGCGTCACAGCGCAGGCCGAAGGCGAGTTCCGCGCCACGCCCGAGGCGGTCAATCACCTGTACGTGCGATCCAGCACTGGGCAGATGGTGCCGTTGTCGACGCTGGTCTCGATCAAGACCAACAGCACCTCCGAGTACATCGAGCGCTACAACGTATTCCGCGCGGCCACGATCAACGGCTCGGCGGCGCCCGGTTACAGCTCGGGCGAGGCGGTCGCGGTCATGGAGCAACTGGCGCAAACGCTGCCCGCCGGCTTCACATTCGACTGGACCGGCGTGACCTATCAAGAGAAGAAATCCGGCGGGCAGGCGCCGTACATCTTCGGCTTGGCGCTACTGTTCGTGTTTCTGGTACTGGCCGCGCAGTACGAAAGCTGGGCGGTGCCGTTCGCGGTACTGCTCGGCATTCCGTTCGCGGTGTTCGGCGCCTACCTTGGGCTCACGGTACGCGGCATGGCCAACGATATTTACGCGCAGATCGGCTTGGTGATGCTGATCGGCTTGGCGGCCAAGAACGCGATCCTGATCGTCGAGTTCGCCAAGCTGGCTCACGAACGCGGCATGCCGCTGGTCGAGGCTGCGATCGAAGGCTCGCGACTGCGCTTGCGGCCGATCCTGATGACCTCGCTGGCCTTCATCCTCGGTACCTTGCCGTTGGTGATCGCCACCGGCGCCGGCGCCGGTGCGCGCCAGGTGCTCGGTACCGCCGTGGTGTTCGGTATGCTGGCCGCCACTCTGATCGGCATCTTCATCACGCCTGTGTTCTACGTCTTGATCCAAGGGCTCAGCGAAAGAATGCGCCGTCGCCCGGGCGGTCCGTCTCTGGGCACCGATAGCGGGAGCGTCGCATGAGACGACTGACCCTGATGGCCGCCGCGGCGCTGCTGTCGGCGTGTGCGCTGGGCCCCGACTATCAGCGTCCGGATCTGCCACTGCCGGCGCAGTTCCGTCTCGACACCAGCGGCTCGACCGACTCGCTCGGTGATAGCGGCTGGTGGCAGGTCTATCGTGATCCGACGTTGGCCGAATTGATCGCACGCGCGCTGCAGAACAACCTCGACGTGCGCATCGCGGCGGCTCGGGTCGATCAGGCTCGTGCCAGCCTGCAGGCGACCGGACTGCAATTGCTGCCGCAGTTGTCGGCCGGCGCCAGTCTTGGCGAGCAACGCGTGTCGACGTTCAGCGCGCCGCTGCCCGATCGTCGCTTCGAGCGCAGTTCGCTGTCGGCCGATCTGTCCTGGGAGCTGGATTTCTGGGGCCGTATCCGCCGCACACGCGAAGCGGCCCGCGCCGACCTGCTGGCCTCGGACGCGTCGCGCCAGGCGGTCAAGGTATCGCTGGTCGCCGCCGTCGCCACGCAATACTTCACGCTGCTGGCGCTGGACCAGCAGCTGGACATCACCCGCGCCACCTTGGAGCTGCGCAAGGCTTTCGTCGACCTGACGCAGGCGCAGTTCGAGCGCGGCACCGTCAGCGGCCTGGACGTGGCCACCGCGCAAGCGCAGCTGGCCACGGCACAGGCCAACGTACCGACACTGGAGCGTCGCATCGCGCAGACCGAAAACCAGCTGAGCCTGTTGCTCGGTGGCGATCCTGCAGCGGTTGCGCGACCGCCACACGAGCTGGCGTCGCAGCCGGTGTCGCCGTCGCTGCCGCCCGGGCTGCCGTCGTCGCTGCTGGAGCGCCGTCCCGACCTGCGCCAAGCCGAGCAGGCGCTGGTGGCGGCCAATGCCCGTGTCGGCGTCGCCAAGGCGGCGCTGTTTCCGACGATCTCGCTGACCGGGTCCTACGGCAGCCTGTCCAACGAGATGTCGCAGTTGTTCACCAGCCCGGCCGAGAACTGGTCGATCGGCGTCAATCTGCTGCAGCCGCTGCTCGATGCCGATCGCAACCGTTATCAGGTCGACTTTGCTGATGCCGGCCGCCGCGTCGCGCTGCTCGGCTACGAGCGCAGCGTGCGCACCGCGTTCCGCGAAGTCGCCGATGCGCTGGTCGGGCGCCAGAAAACGGCGGAATACGAGGCGGCACAGGCTGCGCTGGTTAGCGCCCAGAACGACGCGCATGAGATCGCGTTGGCGCGCTACAAGGTCGGCTATTCGTCGTACTTCGACGTGATCAACGCCGACCGCGATCTGTTCGCCGCCAAGCTGACGCTGACGCAGGCGCGGCTCGACACGCTGCTCGCCAGCGTGCAGCTGTATCAGGCGCTCGGTGGTGGGTGGCAGGCCGCGCCGCCGCCGGCTGCTGCAACCGGCGGCTGACGCCATAGCAGAAGCGGCGCGCTTACTCGGTCAGCCGCTGTTCGCTTTCTTTGGCCGCTGCCACTTCATCGGCGTGGAACGGGAAGCGCAGCCACTGCTTCTGCGCGTAGGCCTCGGTGAAATCGCGGTAGTGCGGATTGGCCGGATCGGTCGACTGCGAATAGGTGACGAAGCCTTCGGCGCGCACGCGCGCGCTGCTGCCGCTGCCTTCCCACGTCACGGTCTGGATATAGCTGTTGCCGAAGTCCACCGGATAGCCTTCGCGGCCGATCGGCCCGCTGGTGCTGGCGATCGTGAACGCGCCTTCGAAGCCTTCGCCGCCGATCACCGGAATCGGCTCGCCGTTGGGACGGCGACTGACACCGGAGTGCTGGATCTGGCCCATCGGCGTATCGAGCGCGATGCCGGCTGCGTTCACCGCCGCGATGCCGTCACTGAATGCGCTGCGCACTTGCGGCGAGGCGGTGTTCAAGTCGCGCGGCGTATTGACCGGGTCGTCCAGGTCGAACGGCGTGTTCCATAGCGCGGTGGCCGACGCGGCGTTGCGGAAGAACTCGCGCCACAGATGCCCGCCAACCGAGTCGACGTTGTCGGCCCGGTCCCATTGCGCCAGCACCGCACAGGCGGCCGCTTGCGTGCCGCCAGCGCACAGGTCGGCGACGACCGCGTCGCGCGCCAGTTCCGCGCTGTAGATCTGGCTCGACAGCACGGTCTGCTGCAGCGTCGGCAGGTCGAATGTGCGGCCGGGCCGACCATCACTGCCGTCGAGCCGGCGCAGCACCTGCAGCAGGCCCAGCCGCGTGCGCAAGCTGCGTTCGGTGCCCTCGTCGCCGATGATCCGGGCAAAGCCGGTGATCGGCGCGGCAGGGTTGGTCAGCCAATAGCTGTCGTTGGAGTTGTGGACGAAGTCGTCGCGCTCCAGCGTCGGCAGATTGCCGGGGCCGAAGATGCCGGGTGCCGGCGCGTCGGCGTCGGTGTCCCACTGGCATTGCGCGCGATTGCCATACAGCAGCGGCAGGCCCGGCACCAACGCGCCGACCAGCGTGCCGGTGATCGGCGGCTTGCAGGCGGCGACCTTGGCATCGGGCACATTGGGCACGACGGTGACGTCGCCGTAGTACGCGCGTCCATCCGGCCCCGAGGCGACCGTATTGACCCACGGCGTGCCGAGGATGCTTTTGTGCAGGCTTTTGAATTCGTCGAGGCTGGTGGCCAGATTCCAGCGGTAGAACTGGTCGATCAGCCGGGTGTTTTCGTAGTTGGCGTCGCGCATCGTGAAGCCGGTGGTCGTCGTCCAGCCCAGTACCGGCACGCCGGCCGCGCTGATTTCGAGCATCGGCCCGTACTGCGTTCGATACAGTGTGCGCGTCTGCGTGCTCAGGCTGCCGTCGGGCTCGGCGACTTCGATCGACAGCGGTACCGCCTCCATGTCCTTCAACTGGCCTTCGTAGAAATACTGCGTCGGTTTGAGCGGGTTCAGCGCCAGTTGGTACAGCGTGAATCGGTAGGCGGTCGATACCGTATGGCTCCACGCCAGCTTGTCGTTGAAGCCGATCAGCGCCAGCGGCACGCCGTACAGGCCGACGCCCATGATGTCGAGCCGCCCCGGTATCGTCAGATGCGCTAGATACAAGCGCTCGGTGCCGGTCCATGGAAAGT
>Ga0255168_1000673_pt1 | contig 10573 bp, 7 predicted proteins | sample Atl_Miss_RepB_8d_FD_183629 | JGI IMG/M metagenome (GOLD analysis project Ga0255168, IMG submission 183629) | Freshwater microbial communities from Altamaha River, Georgia, United States - Atl_Miss_RepB_8d | ecosystem: Environmental > Aquatic > Freshwater > River | place: USA: Georgia | collected... | reverse complement strand
TGCCACGGTGGTGCTGCACGGCGAGCTCGAACCGGCCTTTCAGCGGTTTTGGCAAGACACGCAGGAGCGCTACCGCATTGCCGCCACCGATCCCGAGCGGCCCGCCCTGCCCCCCGCGCAGCTCTTCCTGAGCGCCGAGCAGTTTTATGTGGAGGCGCAGGCCTATGCGCAGCTGAGTTTGCGCGCCACGGCCCTGCCAGAAGACGCCACCGCTTACGCCCGCGCGCTTCCCGACCTCACCGTGCAGCGGGGCGCGGAGGCGCCGCTCGCCCGCCTGCAAGCGCATTTGGCGCAGAGCCCGCACCGGGTGCTCGTGCTTGCCGAGAGCGATGGCCGCCGCGAGAGCCTGCTCGACTTTTTGCGCAGTGGGGGCGTCTCGCCCGTCTTTTTCGATTCGCTCGACGAATTCCGCCAAAGCGAGGAGCGGCTGGGACTGGCCACCGCCGCCCTTCAAGTGGGCTTTGCCTGGCCAGACCATGGGCTGGATTTGGTCACGGAAACCGAGCTCTTTGCCATTGCCAGCCAAGCCCGGCGCCGCAAAAAACAAGAGCAAGTCAGCGATGTGGACGCGCTCATCAAGGACTTGGCCGAACTCAATGTGGGCGACCCTGTGGTGCACAGCGCCCACGGCATTGGCCGCTACAAAGGCTTGGTGAATTTGGATCTGGGCGACAAGTTGCCCGATGGCAGCCCCGCCCTGCAAGAGTTTCTGCACCTGGAGTATGCCGATCAAGCCGTGCTCTATGTGCCGGTGAGCCAGCTCCACCTCATCAGCCGCTACACCGGCGTGAGCGCTGACGAGGCGCCCCTGCACAAGCTCGGTTCCGCGCAATGGGACAAGGCCAAGCGGCGCGCCGCCGAGCAAGTGCGTGACGCCGCGGCCGAGCTGCTCAACCTCTACGCACGGCGCGCAGCCCGCCAGGGCCATCCGTTTCGCTATCAGCCCCAGGACTACGAAACCTTTGCCAATGACTTTGGTTTTGAGGAGACCGCCGATCAGCGCGCGGCCATTCATGCGGTGATTCAAGACCTCATCAGCCCGCGCCCCATGGATCGTCTGGTCTGTGGCGATGTGGGCTTTGGCAAAACCGAGGTCGCCCTGCGTGCGGCCTTCGTGGCAGTGACCGGGGGCAAGCAAGTGGCCTTTTTGGCGCCCACCACCTTGCTGGCCGAGCAACACTACCAAACCCTCACCGATCGCTTTGCCAAATGGCCGGTGAAGGTGGCCGAGATGAGCCGCTTTCGCTCGGCCAAAGAAATCCAGGCGGCCATGGACGGCCTGGCCAGTGGGCAAATTGACATTGTGGTGGGCACGCACAAGCTGCTCTCCTCGCAAGTCAAGTTCAAAGATTTGGGGCTGCTGATCATTGACGAGGAGCACCGCTTTGGCGTGCGCCACAAAGAGGCGATCAAGTCGATGCGCGCCGAGGTCGATGTGCTCACCCTCACGGCCACCCCCATTCCCCGCACTTTGGGCATGGCGCTCGAGGGCCTGCGCGACCTGAGCGTGATTGCCACCGCGCCGCAGCGGCGCTTGGCGATCAAGACCTTTGTGCGCAACGAAGGCCATGGCGTGATTCGGGAGGCGGTCCTGCGCGAGCTCAAGCGCGGCGGGCAATGCTACTTCCTGCACAACGAGGTCGAGACCATTGAGAACCGGCGTCAACGCCTGGTGGAGCTCCTGCCCGAGGCGCGCATTGCCGTGGCCCATGGCCAAATGCCCGAGCGCGAACTCGAGCGCGTGATGCGCGATTTCGTGGCGCAGCGCTTCAATGTGCTGCTGTGCTCGACCATCATTGAGACCGGCATTGACGTGCCCACGGCCAACACCATCCTCATCAGCCGCGCCGACAAATTCGGTCTCGCCCAACTCCACCAGTTGCGCGGGCGGGTTGGGCGCAGCCACCACCAAGCCTATGCCTACCTCATGGTGCCCGACGTGGAAGGCCTCACCAAACAAGCCATGCAGCGGCTCGACGCCATCCAGCAAATGGAGGAGCTTGGCTCGGGCTTTTACCTCGCCATGCATGATTTGGAAATTCGCGGCGCGGGTGAAGTCTTGGGCGAGAACCAAAGCGGCAACATGCTGGAGGTGGGCTTTCAGCTCTACAACGACATGCTCTCCGAAGCCGTACGCGCCCTCAAGAACGGGGAAGAGCCGGATTTGCTCAGCCCCCTGGCGGTCACCACCGAGATCAATTTGCACGCGCCCGCCCTGCTGCCCGACGACTATTGCGGCGACGTGCACTTGCGGCTGTCCTTCTACAAAAAGCTTGCCACCGCCAAGACCCACGAGCAGATTGATCAACTGCTCGAAGAGATCGTGGACCGCTTTGGCAAGATGCCCCCGGCCACCCAAACCTTGATTGACGTGCACCGCCTGCGCGTGCTCGCCCGCCCCTATGGCGTGACCAAAGTCGACGCCACGCCGGGCGTGATCCTCATCAGCTTTCAGCCCAACCCGCCTTTTGATGCCATGCGCATCATTGAGTTGGTGCAAAAGAACAAGCACATCCGCCTCGCGGGCAACGATCGCCTGCGCATCGAGCGTGAATTGCCCGACCCGCACGCGCGAGCGCAAATGGTGCGCGACATCTTGCGCGCGCTGGGCACGCCCAACCGCGCGACGGTGGCCGCATAAGGGGGCATCATGCTGGAAGTCGCCCTGGCCTTGCCCCTGCTAGCCCTCTCGCTTTGGCTCGCGCCTTGGCGCATGCTGCGCCAGGCCAACTTGGCCACCCCTTGGCTCGCCTCGCTCACCCTCACGCCCTTGATTTGGGCCATTCCTTTTTTGCAACACATGCCGCTGGCCTTGCATTGGTCGGGCGCGCCTTTGGTCACGCTGCTGCTGGGCTGGCCACTGGCCGTGCCCACCCTGAGCTTGTCGGCCCTGGCGCTGTGGCTGCTCGCCCCGGTCTCAGGGGAGACCGTGCTGCAAATCTGGGCCTGGCAGGCGATCTTGCCCGCCACGTTTACCCTGCTCATTGGCGCGGCTTTGCGGCGTTGGGTGGTGCACCACCCCTTGGTCTATATTCTGGGCCGCGGCTTTTTTGGCACGGTGCTCAGCCTCTTTCTGGCCTTCATGCTGGGCCAATGGAGTGGACTCGCCTTGCCCAATGTGAGCGATGATTTGACCCGCGTCGCCTTCTGGCTCATGGCCTGGGGCGACGCCTTCATGACCGGCATGCTGTGCGCGATCTTTGTCGCCTTTCGCCCCCAATGGCTGGCCACCTGGTCAGACCCGCTTTACCTTCGCGTCTAAACCCCATGACTCAAGAATTTGCCCCCGGACTCTGGATTCAGCGCATTCACCCGCCCCTGCGCTTGCGTGACTTTGGCTTGATCGCCTTTGACATGGACTCGACCCTCATCAACATCGAGTGCATCGACGAAATTGCCGACGCGGCGGGCAAGAAGGCCGAAGTGGCGGCCATCACGGAGGCCGCCATGCGTGGCGAGATCACCAATTTCAAGGAGAGCCTGCGCCGCCGCGTGGCCTTGCTGCGGGGCGTGCCGGAATCGGCCCTGCACGCCGTGCTCAACGAGCGCCTGCGCCTCAACCCCGGCGCGCGCGAGCTGGTCTCGGCCTGTCAGGCCGCGGGCCTCAAGGTCTTGCTCGTGAGCGGCGGCTTCACCTTTTTTGCCGATTGGGTTTGCCAAACCTTGAACATCGACTTCGCGCGCAGCAATGTGCTGGAGGTGCGCGAGGGCGTGCTCACCGGTGAAGTGGTGCAGCAATACTGGGGCGATATTTGTGACGGCGAGGAAAAGTGCCGCATGCTCACCCAAACCTGCAACGCGCTCGGGCTGCAAACGCACCAAGCGATTGCCGTGGGCGATGGCGCGAATGACTTGCCCATGATGGGCGTGGCCGGCCTCTCCGTGGCCTACCACGCCAAACCCAAGGTGCGCGAGCAGGCCGATGTGGCCATCGACTCGGGCGGACTCGACCGCCTGCTCACGATTCTGACTTAAGCCGCCTCGGGCACGCTCGGCAGCCCGGACAAGGCCATGGCGAGTTCTTTCTCGTCGTAGGCTTCGTCGCGCAATTCGCCCGCGAAGTACTTCTGATAGGCGGTCATGTCAAAGTGACCGTGGCCGCAGAGGTTAAAGAGGATGGTCTCCGCCTTGCCCTCGCGCTTGCAGCGCAGGGCCTCTTCAATCGCGCCTTTGACCGCGTGATTCGCTTCGGGCGCGGGCACGATGCCTTCGGCGCGGGCAAACAACACGCCGGCCTCAAAGCACTGGCCTTGGGTGTAGGCCACGGCTTCGATCTCGCCGAGCTCTTTGAGGTGCGAGACCAGCGGCGCCATGCCGTGGTAGCGCAAGCCCCCCGCATGAAAGCCCGGCGGGGTGAACTGCGAGCCCAGGGTGTGCATTTTGGTGAGCGGCGTCATGTGGCCGGTATCGCCAAAGTCGTAGGCGTACTTGCCCCGCGTGAGCGAGGGGCAAGCCGCAGGTTCGACCGCCACGATGCGCGAGCGCGCGCCCCCGCGCAGGGCGTGACCGATGAAGGGGAAGGCGATGCCCGCGAAGTTCGAGCCACCGCCCGTGCACCCCACCACCACATCGGGCCAGGCGTCGGCCATCTCCATCTGCTGCATGGACTCCAGCCCAATGATGGTCTGGTGCATCAGCACATGGTTGAGCACCGAGCCCAAGGCGTACTTGGTGTCGGCGCGCTGGGCGGCGAGCTCCACCGCCTCCGAAATGGCAATGCCCAAGCTGCCCGGGTGATCGGGCCGCTCGGCCAGCACGCGACGCCCGTACTCGGTCTCGTTGGAGGGCGAAGGCAGGCAGCGCGCGCCATAGGTTTCCATGACGGCGCGGCGATAGGGCTTTTGGTCAAAGGAGACGCGCACCTGAAAGACCAGGACTTCAAGCCCAAAGATATTGCCCGCGAAAGACAGCGAGGTGCCCCATTGGCCCGCGCCCGTCTCCGTGGTGAGACGCTTGACGCCAGCGGCGGCGTTGTAAAACGCCTGCGGCACGGCGGTGTTGGGTTTGTGGCTGCCCGCCGGGCTCACCCCTTCGTATTTATAGAAAATTTTTGCCGGTGTTCCCAGCGCTTTTTCCAGCCGATGCGCCCGGTACAGGGGGGCGGGGCGCCAGAGCCGGTAAATCTCGCGCACCGGTTCGGGAATCTCGATCTCGCGCTCCGTGCTCACCTCTTGCAGGATCAAGTCCATGGGAAAGAGGGGCTCGAGGTCGGCCGGGCCGATGGGCTGCAGGGTGCCGGGGTGCAAGACGGGCGGCAAAGCTTTGGGCAAGTCGGCCTGGATGTTGTACCAGGCACGCGGCATTTGGCTCTCTTCCAGCAGGAATTTGGTTTGCGACATGTGGGGGCTCCTCCATTCGGGTGGTTCTTTATGGGTTTAGCCGGATTTATAGCACGGCTGCCTAGCGCAAAGCCTGGTAAATGGCCTGCGCCAGCTCCTCGGAAATACCCTCAACCGTGCACAAATCCTGCACACTCGCATCGGCCACGCCGCGTACCCCCCCGAAGCGCTGCAAGAGGCGGGCGCGTTTTTTGGGGCCCACCCCCGGGATGTCTTCGAGCTTGCTCGCCCCCACGCGCACCCGGGCGCGTTGCGCGCGCATGCCGGTGATGGCAAAGCGGTGCGCTTCGTCGCGGATTTGCGCGACCAGCATGAGGGCGGCCGAATCGCGCCCCAGGTAGACCTTCTCGCGGCCATCGGCAAAGACCAGCTCCTCCAAACCGACCTTGCGGCCTTCGCCTTTTTCCACGCCCACCAAGCGGGTGATGTCCAAGTCCAGGCTCTCGAACACCTCGCGCGCGATGCCGATCTGCCCTTTGCCCCCGTCGATGAGCACCAAGTCGGGCAGGCGCCCCTCGCCCGCGCGCACGGCTTCGGCCAGTTTGCTGTAGCGGCGCAGCAGCACCTGCCGCATGGCGGCGTAGTCGTCGCCCGGGGTGATGCCCTCGATGTTGTAGCGGCGGTACTCGGAGGACTGCATCTTGTGGTGGTGAAACACCACGCAAGAGGCCTGCGTGGCCTCGCCCGCGGTGTGCGAGATGTCAAAACACTCGACGCGGAATGGATCAAGATCGTCCAAGGCGAGATCGAGGGCATCGACCAAGGCGCGGGTGCGCGCTTGTTGTGAGCCCTCCTCGGCGAGCAGGCGGGCGAGTTGCAGATCGGCATTTTGTTGCGCCATCTCGAGCCAGGCGCGGCGTTGCTCGCGCGGCTGGTGCACCGCGTGGATGCGGATGCCGGTCTGCTTGCCCAGGGCCTCGATCAAATCTTTGTCGATTTTATGGCTGGTGATGAGCGAGGGGGGTGGCGCCATCTCCAGATAGTGTTGGGCGATGAAGGCCTCGAGCACTTCGCTGGGCTCGGCCTCCTCCACGTGCACGGGGAAATACGGCCGATCGCCCAAATGCCGCCCGCCTCGCACCATGGCCAAGTTGACGCACGCACGCCCACCCTGAACCTTGACGGCGAGGATGTCCACATCCTGGTCGCCCACCGTGTCCACGGCTTGTTGGTGCAGCACTTTGGCGAGCGCCCCGAGCTGGTTGCGCAGCTCCGCTGCCTGCTCGAATTCGAGCCGCTCGGCGTGCGCCATCATGCGCGACTCGATGCTGGCCATGACCTCGCGCGTCTCGCCGCGCAAGAGGCGCATGGCCGCGTCCACGTCGCGCTGGTAATCGGCCACACTGATTTGCCCCACACAGGGCGCCGAGCAGCGCTTGATCTGAAAGAGCAGGCAAGGCCGGGTGCGGTTGGCGTAAACGGTGTCTTCACAGGTGCGCAGGCGAAAGACCTTTTGCAGCAGTTGAATGGCCTCGCGCACCGCCCACACACTGGGATAAGGGCCGAAGTAGTCGTGCCGGCGGTCCACCGCCCCACGGTAGTACACCATGCGGGGCGACTGCGCCGCGCTCGGGTAGCCACTGCTTTGCACCGGGGCGTTGGGGTTGGCGCGGGTGAGCTTCAAGTACGGGTAGCTTTTGTCATCCCGAAACAGGATGTTGTACTTGGGTTTGAGGGTCTTGATGAGGTTGTTTTCCAGCAGCAAGGCCTCGGCCTCGGAGCGCACCACCGTGGTCTCCATGCGGGCGATCTTGCTCACCATGTGCCCGATGCGCGTGCCCCCGTGGTCTTTCTGGAAATAGCTGCCCACGCGTTTGCGCAAGTGGTTGGCCTTGCCCACGTAGAGCACCTGCTCCTGCGCGTCGAAGTAGCGATAAACGCCCGGCAAGGCAGGCAATGCCGCAACTTGCGCGAGCAAAGCCTCTCGAGGGTCCGGCGCAGAGGCCGGTGTCTCTGCAGTGGGTTCGGGCGTGGACGAATCGGTCATGGGTCGATTGTGGACAATGGGGGAATGCTAACCCCTCTGCGCCTTTGGGATGTTTTTTGCCATGTGATTGACAACCATGGCGACCTGGGCGTTTGCGCGCGCCTGGCGCGTCAGTTGGCCGAGCGGGGGGAGCAGGTGCGCCTGTGGATCGACCGCGCGGAGGACTTGGCCTGGCTCGCCCCCGATCTGGCCGCGCAAGCCCTGCCCGGCGTGACTTGGCGGCCTTGGGCACAGGCGAGCGAGCCCGAGGTGCTCGCCACCCTGCCCCCGGCGGACGTGTGGATCGAGGCCTTTGGTTGCGAACTGCCCGAGGCCTTTGTGGCCCACCACGCGCGGGCGCCGCGTTGGCCCGCGCACTGGATCAACCTGGAGTATTTGAGCGCCGAGGCTGCGGTCACGCGCCTCCACGGCCTGCCCTCCCCGGTTCAGCACGGCCCCGCCAAAGGCCAATGCAAACACTTCTTTTACCCCGGCTTTGTGCCGCAGACCGGAGGCCTCTTGCGCGAGCGCGACTTGCCAGACCCTTGGTCAAGCGAGGCGCGGGCGCAGTGGCAAAGCGCGCAGGGCTTGGGGTTGGCCGCGCGCCGTGGGGTGGCGAGCCTCTTTTGCTATGAGCCCCCGGGCCTGGCTGCGGGGCTCGAAGCCCTCGGTGAAGCGGGCTTTGACCTGCTCGTCGCCCCCGGCCGCACCGCGCAAGCCCTGGCGGGCGTGGCCACGCCCAGCGGGGTGGCCGTGCACCCCATGCCCTGGGTGAGCCAAGCGGCGTATGACGCGCGCTTGTGGGGGTCGGACCTCAACTTCGTGCGCGGCGAGGACTCGCTCGTGCGCGCCCTGTGGGCGGGGCAGCCCTTTCTGTGGCACCTCTACCCCCAGAGCGACCACGCGCACCACGCCAAGCTCGATGCGTTTCTGGATTGGCTAGAAGCGCCGCCCTGCCTGCGCGAAGCCCACCAGCTCTGGAATGGGTGCGCGAGCGGGGTCTGGCCGGCCCTGACCCCGCCTCGCCTCGCCCTCTGGCGTGCGTGCGTGCAGGCCGCCCGCGCGCGTTTGCAGGACCAGGACGACCTCGTCACCCAATTGCAGCGCTGGGTGGGGCGGGTTTGATCACCCCAAAAAAGGCTAGAATGGGCGGTTTGCTGCTTTGCAGCCCATATGACAACTTTAGAGTGATCTGAATCATGAAAATCGCCCAAGAAATCCGCGTCGGCAATGTGATCATGCACGGCAAAGACCCGATGATCGTTTTGCGCACCGAATACGCCCGTGGCGGCCGTGGCGCGGCAACCGTGCGCATGAAGCTCAAGGCCTTGCTCTCCAACATGGGAGCCGAAGTGGTCTTCAAGGCCGACGACAAAATGGACCAGATCATTCTGGACCATAAGGAGTGCACCTACTCTTACTTTGCCGACCCGATGTATGTCTTCATGGACACCGAGTACAACCAGTACGAAGTCGAGGCCGAGAACATGGGCGACGCGTTGAACTACCTCGAAGACGGCATGGCTTGCGAAGTGGTGTTCTACGACGGCAAAGCCATCTCCATCGAGCTGCCCACCACCGTGGTGCGCGAGATCACCTGGACCGAACCCGCCGTCAAGGGCGATACGTCGGGCAAGGTCCTCAAGCCGGCCAAAATTGCCACGGGCTTTGAAGTCGCCGTTCCGCTGTTCGTTGACCAAGGCGACAAAGTGGAGATCGACACCCGTACGGGCGAATACCGCAAACGCGTCTGATCGGTTGCGAAACCGCTTGCGCTGGAAGGGCTCCCTGGGGAGCCCTTTTTACTTCTTCTCATTCAGATTAGGATTCGGCCATGGAAAGCACCTACGACGTACACGAGCGGCGACTCGCCGAAGCCTGGGACACCCTGCGCTCGCACTTTGACAACGGGGATCGGCTCGCGCCGGACTCGGCCCGGCTGGCCTTTGCCGACCCGGAGTTTTTACTGCGCCGAGAAACCCGTGGCATTCGTTTTCAGCTCGAGCTGCTCAAGCCCGACATGGCCCAGCATGCCCAAGGCATTGACAACACGGTGGTGGTCTTTGGCAGCGCGCGGTTTCGCAGCGAGGCCGACGCCCACCAAGCCCTGGTGCGCGCGCGCGACGGAGGCGACCCCACGCAAATTCAAGCCGCCGAGCGGCTGGTGCGCAACGCCCGTTACTACGAGCAGGCGCGCGCGCTTGCCGCGCGCATCACCCAGTGGAGCTTGACGCAAAACCGCGAGAACAAGCTCTTCATTTGCACCGGTGGTGGGCCGGGCATCATGGAGGCGGCCAACCGGGGCGCCCACGATGCGGGTGGCATCAGCGTGGGGCTCAACATTGCCCTACCCCATGAGCAAACGCCCAACCCCTACATCACCCCAGGGCTGAGCTTCAAGTTCCATTACTTCGCGCTGCGCAAGATGCACTTCATCATGCGCGCCAAGGCCTTGGTGGCCTTTCCGGGCGGCTTTGGCACGCTAGACGAACTCTTTGAAACCCTCACCCTGGTGCAATGCCGCAAAGCCAAGCCCGTGCCCATCGTGCTCTATGGCAGCGATTACTGGCGGCGCTTGTTTCACCCCGAGGTGTTGTTGGAGGAAGGGGCCATCTCCCCCGAAGACCTCAACCTCTTCACCTATGTGGATGGCGTGGACGAGGCCTGGGAGGCTATTCGCGGCTTTTACGGGCTCTGAGTTTGTAGCCCAGGGGCACGCCCAAGGCCAGGAGCAGGCTTTGCGCCCAAAACAGCCCTGCCGCGCCAATGACCGCGCCCACCCCGCCAAAGAGCATGGGCATGACAAAGCTGGAGGTGTTGATGCCCATGAGGCGCAAGCCCAGGGCCTCGCCATGACGCTCGGGTGGCGTGATTTGGTGCAGGATGCTCATGATCATGGGCTGCACCGCGCCCAGGCATAAACCCAATCCGACGGCGCAGACCCCCATCCACAGCGAGGTCTGCATGAATGGGTAGATCGCCAGACAGGCCGTGGCCCCGCTCATGGCCACCACAATGACTTGCCACTCCAGAAAGCGCCGTGTGAACCACGGCAGCGTGAGCCGGATGAGGGTGGCCGCCACCGCGAAACTCGCCAAGATCGCGCCAATGGCCGAGGCGCTCAAACCGCGCTCGTGGCCCAGGATGGGCACGACCAGGGTGTGCACATCCCAGCTCGAGGAAAAAAACCAATTCACGAGCAGCACCCGGCGGAACAAGGGATTGGCCAGCAAATCCCAGGCGTTGGGCTTTTCCTCCGGCGGGGTGA
>Ga0255168_1000666_pt1 | contig 10665 bp, 8 predicted proteins | sample Atl_Miss_RepB_8d_FD_183629 | JGI IMG/M metagenome (GOLD analysis project Ga0255168, IMG submission 183629) | Freshwater microbial communities from Altamaha River, Georgia, United States - Atl_Miss_RepB_8d | ecosystem: Environmental > Aquatic > Freshwater > River | place: USA: Georgia | collected... | reverse complement strand
GGGACTAGAGGGCTATATTTTCAAATCACAAAAAGGTGAGTTGTCATTGTACGTTCAGAAATTTAGTATTCTAACTAAAACTTTAGAGCCGCTACCTGAAAAATTTCACGGTATTCAAGATGTAGAGATTAAGTATCGTCACAGACATTTAGATCTTATTTCTGATCCTGAATCGCGTAAAGTTTTTATGACAAGAACTAAGATTATTAAATCGATTAAAAAGTTTTTAGATAATCGCGGATTTATGGAAGTTGAAACTCCAGTGCTTCAGCCCTTATATGGTGGTGCTGCGGCTAAGCCTTTTACAACACATCATAACGCTTTAGATATGAAGCTTTATATGAAAATTTCGCCTGAGCTTTATTTAAAACGTCTTATCGTGGGTGGTTTTGAAAAAGTTTACGAAATTGGTAAAAACTTTCGTAACGAAGGTATTGATCGTTCACACAATCCTGAATTTACAATGCTTGAGTTTTATGAAGCTTACACTGATTACAACTATCAGATGAAGCAATTTGAGGAATTGGTGGCAACAGTTTGTAAAGAAATCACAGGCTCTACGAAAATTACATATCAAGGTAAAGAAATTGATTTCACACCTCCGTGGAATCGCTTAACAGTTTTAGATGGTGTTAAAAGGCATGCTGATATTGATCCTGAAGATGTTTCAGCACTTGATGCATACTTAAAAAAGAATGCTGATAAGCCTTTACAGCTTGATAAGTTAACTGTTGGTGAAAAACAGATGAAAGTTTTTGAAATAGCTGCTGAACCACATTTATGGCAGCCAACTTTTGTAATGGATCACCCGGTTGATATTTCTCCATTAACTAAAATTCACAGAAATAACTCTAAGCTTGTTGAGCGTTTTGAGCCTTTTGCGGCTTGTATGGAAATCGGTAATTCTTATTCAGAGTTAAACGATCCTGAAGAGCAGCGTAATCGTTTAAAAGAACAAGAGTCTAAACGTCATATCGATGATGAAGCTCATCCAATGGATGAAGATTTCTTACATGCTATTGAAACAGGTATGCCGCCAACGGGTGGAGTAGGGTTGGGTATCGAGCGTATTGTGATGATTTTAACTGATCGTCCGAGTATTCGTGATATTTTGTTCTTCCCAACAATGAAGATTGTGAATAAATAGGTATTAAACTAGAGAGCGAGAGGGCTTATGCAAAAAATAATTTATTTAATAATTTTTTTGTTAGTCTTTTCGTGCCAGCAAAAGCCCACTAAAGTTATCGAAGAATCAGCACAAGTTTTTAAAAAAAACACAGTGCTGATTGATACGAGATCTCCTTTGTTATTTGAATCATTTCATATTGAGGGATCTCAAAACCTCTGGTGGGAAGATTTTGTTCTTTTAACGAACGCTAAGTCTAAAAAAAGAACTTTCGATCCGGATCTTCAACAAACGATACGAAGATTAGCTCTTAAGGGTATTCATCCTGAAATGACAGTTTATTTAATTAATGAACGGTCGGATGCTCTTGAAAATAAAAAATGGAAATGGCTTTTAAGTTACTTAGATGTTCGAAATGTAGAACTTAAATCTCTTGCTGATTTACGAAAATCAAAATCAGGATCAATCAATCGTTTTGCTCAAGCCGAGCCACAGGATGAGTGGATTTTAAAAACCAGCGAAGAATTTCAAAAAGATCTCGTTTCGAAAAAAATTCCGCAATGTTTTTTGAAGTGGGATGAAAAAAACTGTTTATAGTTTTTAAGATGACTTGATTTATTTACTGAGTCAGTCATTTTAAACGTTTTAGATACTGTCTAGTGCTATTCGCAATCATTAATTTATTTTGCTGAATGTAATCATTTAAACTGCACGCTTTTTTTCTGTTTGAGCATGAGTTTGTCCATAAGCACTAAATAATATTAAAAAAGCGGTATGAATTTCTAAACCTTGTTGGTAAAAAATGTTTTCAAAAGTTTATTCATTTTTGAATTCGGTTTCTTTTAACTTGAGGTAATTCGCCATTGGGTTTTGAAGCGCCACTTTTTCAACTTTATTGTCTGAAAGTTAGTCATGTAAAATCTGCTTGTCAAATTCTGAACAATTTTAAATTTGTTTTATCTTTGCTAGAATCCACTCCATGCAAAATAAATTTCTAACTATCCTTTTCACAATATTTTTTTCTTTAGGCGCCTTAGCATTTGGTAATGATTGTCCTTGGAGCAATCAAACTGGTGCCGACTTTGCAAAAATTGATTTTAGTTTTGAGAAGGTCGTGAGCATAAATGCGGATCAAGTTCAACAAGACTTAAAATGCTTGAGGATTATCCTTTCAACCCATTACTCTCTCATGCTGGCTGAACCCAATAGCCAAATTTTAGCACGCTTAGATGCGGCTATAAAATCTGCCAAACCGACAACTAATAGTGATCTTGTTGAAATAATTTTTAACTTCCATGACGGATATCCTGATCGTCATCTCTCGTATAGAGGGGGTGGTGTTATAAAGCAGTATTCGACGATAGATCCCGTTAAAGTAAATATCAGCGAAGAATTACTCGAGGAAAAAATTTATATACGTTCTGATTTTACTTATTTTAAACCCGGTCACTTGGGTACAACTTTATCAGAGGCTCAGTCTGAGTTCATTCACTACATTCAGACCTATGATAAAGCGCTCGTAATAGATCTTCGTGGTAATGGTGGTGGAAGTAGTGCTTTGGCACAGGCTTTGGCTGAAAATCTATATACACCAACTCAGCCAGTACCCAAAGCCACTATTTTACAGGTTGAAAGTGGGCTTCGAGATATTACTCAAGCACTGAGCGTACGTATCATTCTCGGCGAAGTAGGAAAAAAATATCTTGATTACGCTCTTGCCAAATGGGGTGGAATGAGATTTCCCGATTTAATAAAAACTGAAATTTCAAGGGCTGAAGAAAAATATTATGGAAAACGATCTAATCCTTATGAATCCAAAATTGTCATTATAACGGACTCTGGATGTCTTTCTGCTTGCGAGACTATCGTCGAAAAAATGGCGGGTCATCCTAAAGTTAAATTCGTGGGTGCCCACACCGGCGGAGCTTTACTTTATTCAAATGCAATGTCGATCACCCTTCCGAACTCAGGAATTTACATCTACATACCAAGTCGTCTGGATGTTTATGAAACTCCGATACGCGAAGGTTATGGATACAATCCAACAGTAAAAACTATGTATATAGATTTGAATAGGGTTTTGGAACCTTAAATTGTCGGCCATCAGTAACCACTTCAAATTAATAAAATTTAAATCAATTGAAGTATCATTAAATGTGCTTCAAAAGATTAAAGAAAATATGTTGGCTTAGTGCTTAGGCAAGAACTGAATCTGTAGCAATGCGGCATGAATGAGAAGTTAAAATTTTATATACTTTCGACATGAAACTTTATTTGGTACCTATTTTTGTTGTGTTATTTTTTGGGGCATGTGCCGAGCGAAATAATAATAGTGAGCCAGTATATCCTCATTCGGGTTTTGGTACCCCATTCTATGGAGAATGGCTTGGCAAAGGTGAAATCATCAATCAAAACAATCCAAGACAAAATGTTATTTGTGATCAAGTTAAAATAAGCATAGAACCCAGCTCGAATTCGAGAGATCATTTTCTAATACGCAATTCTTCTATTTTTTGTGATAGTCAAATGCAATTAGCAATTACCAATCTTCTACTTAATGTAAAGAATAAAAGCGTTTTTGATGGCGAAAAAATAGTTGGAAAAGCAGCCGACAATTATGATCGGTTTTGGGGTGGTGACAACGGAAGATGGTTTACTTTTGAAATTCATGCCCCTGAATTGGGAAATATAACCCTATACGCTTCATATCAGTTCTTTACCACCACTCAAGGACCACATATCGTATTTAATATAATCACTAGTGATTCTGGTGGCGAAGTCGTTTTCAATTCCTCAGTAAAACTTACTCAAAATAACTTGCATTAAAAACTACTACTTTAAAATACAATTATTCATAAAAAAGGTTTAATGATATTGAACCTTTTTTATGAATCTAATTTTAATCTTAGCAAGATATCTCAACAGTTCTTAATTATCAAAAAAAGTGCAACATCAAACCCTAAACAACTACTCACGAACCAAAACAAGTTGCGTGTTGTACGGCGCTGGCGCAATCAAAATAGCTTTGCCTGTGCCATTAAAATAAAACTGCCAACGAGCTGGTTGAACATAGGTGCGGCAGTAACGATCGCCGACTTGGCTCGTAGATGAACGAGATTCTAAAACAATAAACTCATTGCCATTGAATGTGACCGGAGCAGTCACGCGTGCTTCGATTTGGCGAGGTTCACCAAATGGAAATATACACAAACCAATAAGTGTCATTGAAGTCGTAGTAAAATCAAAAGCGGTATGAATTTCTAAACCTTGTTGGTAAAAAATGTTTTCAGCAGCCCAATGACCTACGAGTAGTTCGCTAGGTTGCTGCTGGACGGGTGGTTGTGGCACTGGCTGAGGCTGAGAGTCTTGTGCATGCGTAGATGAAACAAAAAACAAAACAGAAATTAAAACAAATTTTATAGATTTCATTGGGCCATCCTTTTTAGTGTTACTCTTCAACGCTAAAAAGGCCTGAATGACCTGTCAATCATGATTTTGGTGTATTTTGCTACGCTGCATTTTCCATTTTAAAGAGAATTGAATACATAGCCTTGAGCATTTCAGGATCGAACTTAGCCGCAATTTTTTCTTTCATCATGTTTAAGGCTTCAGTTGGTCGCATCGGCACATTGTATGACCTTTGAGTTGTCATGGCGTCATAAGTATCAGTTAAAGAGATTATGCGCGCAAAGGGGTGAATCTCATGGCCAGAAAGGTCTTGTGGGTAACCGCCGCCTTTCCATGATTCGTGATGTTCATAACAGGCCGCTTTAACGCCATTTGAAATATTTGTGTGTTCATTTAGAAGTTTTAATCCAAACTGAGGATGCATTTTCATTTGCACCCACTCGGCTTCGTCAAGAGGGCCTTTTTTGCATAAGACTTCTAAGGCGACCATACGTTTACCAATATCATGAAATATTGAACCTAGGCCAAGCTCTGTTAAAGTTTTTTGATCAAAACCTAATGCAGCACCAAGTCCTAAGGAGTAAATACTCACATCGAAGGAATGATTATATGTGTAAAAATCATGACCTGATAAGCTTATTAAATTACCAACTGATTCAGGAGCTTCAGCCATAAAAGTGAGTAAGTCAGTCACGATGGGCTTAGTTTGTTCAATAGCTTGTCCAACATCTGGAACTTCGAAAAGGTCTTCGAGAATAGCGATTGAACTTTCTCGTAAGATAATGGCCTTTTGATCGTTACCGAGTAAATCAGAATTCATCGACGCTTTAACATATTCACGATAAAGGGCTTTGTCTTTATCTTCGACGAAAAACGACTCGCCGGTGTCTTTATTGTGAAGGTTTTGAATTTTTTCAGAAGAGAGTCTGTCCCCTATTTTCACGTAGTTCACCATTTTGCCATCAAGATTAACATAAATTGCAAATGGGATTTCTTCGCTGGGTCTGATAGTTGATAGTCGTATTCTAAAATAGCCTTTTGTTGTCATAGTTGTCTTATCGGCTAAATGCTTTAATATATTGATCATATTTGACATTTTATTTATCCCGTAGGCAAACTTAAGCATGGCTGTAAGTCTTGAAACTGATGTTCAATTTTTAAAAGGAGTAGGGCCTAAATTAGGGGCGCTGCTGTCGCGAAATGGGATTAAGACCGTTGGTGCATTGCTTGAAAACTTTCCACGAGCCTATGAAGATCGTAGAGCCGCCAGACAAATTTCATCACTTAAAGAAAACGAACTTGTCAGTCTTAAGGCTTATGTTGTGAATGTGTCATCTTACAGCATGGGGCGATCAAGCCGCAAAATTTATGATGTCTTAATTCGAGACGGCTCAGGGCAAATTCGTTGTAAGTATTTTCGAACTCCGTATAAAGGGTATTTTGAAAGATTTAAAAACGGTCAAGAAGTTCGTATCGTTGGCAAAGTTACAAATTACCGAGGAAGACTTGAGTTTCATCATCCTGATATCAAAGACATCGAACCTAACGAAGAAAACCATGATCAGCTTTTACCAATATATGTTGAGGTCGAAGGCTTTAGCACAGCTAAAATGCAAAAGCTCATAACATCTGCTTTTGATCAAATTAAAGAATGGCCTATCGAAAAATTTCCGCCAGCGTTTTTAAAAAAATATGATTTGATGGACAAAAATCAAGCTATTTTCGAGCTACATCATCCAATTCTAGAAAAAGCGAACGAATATGGTTTGCTTCAAAGTAAAGCCCACAAAAGAATTATTTTTGATGAGTTTTTTTGGTTAGAGTTATATTTAGCTAGCAAAAAAACAGGTTTAAAAAATGAAACAGCGATTAAAATTCAAAATTCTGATCAATTGAATTTAAAATTGATTGAATCCTTACCCTTTGCTTTAACCAATGCTCAAAGAAAATCATACGACGAAGTCAAAAAAGATTTGCAATCTGGCAGACCTATGAACCGGTTGGTTCAAGGTGATGTTGGCGCCGGTAAGACGCTGGTTGGTTTTATGGCTGCGACAACGGTTTTTGAAAGTGGCTATCAATCTTGTATGATGGTGCCAACAGAGATTTTAGCAGAACAGCATTTTGCAAATGCGCAAAAAAGGCTAGATCCTTTAGGACTTAAAACGGCATTGCTCACTGGAAAAACAAAAGCAAAAGAACGTAAAGATATCTTAGAAAAATTGTTAGCTGGAGAAATTCATTTTTTAATTGGTACACATGCTCTTATCGAAGATTGGGTTCAGTTTAAAAATTTAGCGCTTGTCATTATTGATGAACAACACCGATTTGGAGTGGCGCAAAGGGGCTATCTTAAATCAAAAGGTATAGGTAACGCTAAAAGTTCTCCTCATTTTTTAGTTATGACAGCAACACCGATTCCGCGAACTTTAGCTATGACTGTTTATGGTGATTTAGATGTTTCAATTATTGATGAAATGCCTAAAGGACGCACGCCAATACAAACGCGTGTCATAACTGAGTCTAAACGCATGCAAGCGATCAAGTTTATGGTCGAGCAAATCGAAAAAGGTCGTCAGGCTTATGTTGTTTATCCTTTGGTTGAAGAGAGTGAAAAAATCGATCTCAAAAATGCAACTGATGAGTATGAAAAACTTAAAACGCAGTTTCCGAATGTGCGTTTTGGTTTGTTACATGGTAAAATGAAACCTCAAGAAAAAGACGAGGTTATGGATCAATTTAGACAGCATAAAATTGATATATTAGTTTCGACAACGGTCATTGAAGTGGGTGTCGATGTCCCGAATGCTAATCTTATGATGATTGAACATGCTGAAAGATTTGGTTTATCGCAGTTGCATCAATTACGTGGACGTGTTGGGCGGGGTGAACATAAATCATTTTGTGTGATGATTATGGGATATGCGGTGAACGAAGAAACGCGTGATCGCGTCAGCTTCATGGAAAAAACAACCGATGGTTTTAAAATTGCTGAGTATGATTTGGAAATCCGAGGTCCTGGTGAATTTATGGGATCTAAACAATCAGGATTACCAGGGTTTAAAATGGCCAACCTTGTTCGTGATTTTGAAATTTTAAAGCAGGCTCGTGATGCTGCTTTTGAGCTTTTGGCTCAAGATCCCAAGTTATCAAAAATGGAAAATAAGCTCATTCGAGAAGAATTACTTAAAAGCTATGGACCGAATGCACTTGCTGGTGTGGGTTAAATTATTGAAATATTGGTCTTACGCAAAGTGTTTTTTCGAGTATAAGTTGATCTTGTATCGGAGTCTTAAACTGAAATATAACTTTGTATCTTCCAAAAGAATTCAGGCTATCGTAACCTTCAATTCCCGTTTGATATGCAAATGAATTATTCGGATACGCGACTGATTTTTTAACAATTGGAAACTCAGCTGATCCTGATGAGTACTCTTTATAAATCAAAAAATATTGATCAGGCTTGTTAAAACTATTTTTTTTAAGCCACATAACATACTGATCGTTAAGATGATAAGGGGTTTCAATTTTTTGCATGATAACTTCAGTCGTCTTTGTAAGTTTGATCAAGGTTTGTGTTGTACTGTTTGACGATAGTATTTCTGATATTTGATTATTGGATTGGATAATGTGATTTGTAGTTTTATAGCAAAGCATATTATTTTTGTTGTGATAGGTAGAGCCGCTCACTTTTGTCGCTTTAAAAAATAGGGCCAAATTAAACAATAAAATTAAAACTATTGTGCTTGATTGAAAGTTTCCTAATTTGCCCATTTTTCAGTCCTCGTCAGTCTTTAGATATGTTGATTATCTAGTTAAGCTAGCGATCATAGCACGAATAAACGATCTTAATATAAGCACAATTTAAATCGAAATTAGTTTTGTACAATTTGCATGTACTAGTAAAAAGAATGTAAAAGCTTTGATCATATCTTGTGAGATGAACGGTACTTTTTACACATTCCATAAAAATACCTCTCAATCGAACTTAAAAATTGCTGAAAAGTGTCAAAAGTGCTAAAACAGCACTGGTTATTGTCAGAATTTGTGCAGCAAGATTCGGCTACAAGATCTTAATGATTGTGCAAAAGTGATGATTCAACAAGTAAAAGAGGTGGTTTGATGACACAGTTTAAAGTTGGAGATCATGCCGTATACCCGGGGTATGGTGTTGGACGTGTGGATAAAATCGAAATTAAAGAGATTTTAGGCGCTAAGCACGAGTTTTACTCGGTGATTATCCTTGAAACTGGTATGAAAGTTATGATTCCTGCGGCGAATATTAAATCTGTTGGCTTACGTCCATTAATATCAAAGGATGAAGCTTCTAAAGTTGTCGAAATCTTAAAAGACAAAAATGTTAAAATTGACACGCAAACATGGAATCGCCGTTTTCGTGAGTATACCGATAAGATCAATACGGGCTCAGTTTTTGAAATTGCAGCCGTATTAAGAGATTTATATCTACTTAAAGTTGATAAAGAGTTGAGCTTTGGTGAGAAGAAAATGCTCGAAAAAGCTAAAAACTACCTAGTTAAAGAGTTAAATTTAGCGTCAGATGTTAAAGACATTATGAATAAAGACACTGAAGTTCGCCAAATCTTAGATTCTAAAAATTAAAAATCATATAGCACAAGAGTCAATTTCTTTACCTTAGAAATAAAATAAGACAAAATAAAAAAGCCTGATTAAATCAGGCTTTTTTATTTTGTTTAATAAATTTTAAAAGGGATCTCTATGTCAAACGCTTCATCTCGTAACTTGTTAAACCCAGGCTTTACTAAGGTTAGAACTAGATTTGCTCCTAGCCCAACAGGCTTTTTGCATGTCGGTGGAGCACGGTCTGCACTATTTAACTTATTGTTTGCTAAACGCCATGATGGGGAGTTTGTTTTAAGAATTGAAGACACAGACCAAGCACGATCAACTGAAGAATCGCTTAAGATGATGGTTTCAGATATGCAATGGTTGGGGTTAAACTGGGACGAGGGTGTTGATCCACAGACTCTCAAAGATGTTGGACCTTATGGCCCGTATAAGCAATCTGAGCGTTTAAAAATTTATGCAGATGTCGCTCAAAAATTACTAGAATCAGGTCGTGCGTTTTATTGCTTTATGACTGATATTGAAATCGAAGCTGAACGTGAACGTCTAAAAGCGATTAATCAAAATTTGCATGTTGAATCGCCTTATGCTGATTGGTCTTTAGCGCAAGCTCAAACGGAATTAAAAAAAGGTCGCACAGCAGTTGTCAGATTTAAAACGAAACACTTACGTAAAGATTATATTTTACATGATCTGATTCGGGGTGAAGTCCGGTTTCCTTCTGATATGGTTGGTGATTTTGTTTTGCTAAGATCGGATGGTATGCCTGTTTATAATTTTTGCTGTGTCGTTGATGATTACATGATGAAGATTTCTCATGTTTTGCGTGCAGAAGAGCATTTGCCAAACACTTTACGCCAATTAATGATCTATGAAGCGATGAGCTGGCCTATTCCACAATTTGGCCATATATCGTTAGTGTTAGATGAGGATCGTCAAAAACTTTCTAAACGTCGTGGAGCAGTTGCGTGTGATCAATTTAAAAGTGAAGGTTATTTGCCAGAGGCCATGAATAATTATTTAGCTTTATTAGGCTGGTCTCATCCAGAGGGGAAAGAGATTTTTCCATTCAGTGATTTAACGCAGTTATTTGATCTTGAGCGATTAAATGCTTCAGGTGCTGTTTTTGACCGAGTTAAGTTGAAATGGGTGAACTCGCAACACTTAAGAGCTTTAGATGCACAAAAGTTATGGACTTTGATTGTGCCATTTTTGCAACAAGCAGGAGTGACTTTGCCATCGCAATCGGTTGAAACCTCATGGCAAAATTTATCGGTTGAGACATTTAAACCTAAAATGGAAATCTTAACAGATGCGATCGATTTATATAAATCGCTTGATGATCAAAAATTCGTAATCGCAGATGAAAGTGCTGAAGCGCTTTCTTGGGAGCCTACTCGTTCTGTTTTAAATATTTGGAAACGTCTTATTGAAGCTCATTCTGGTGAAACTTTTTCTGAAAGTGACTTTGTTCAAATGGAAAATACTGTAAAAACTGAAGCGCAGGTCAAAGGTAAAAATTTATT
>Ga0255168_1000653_pt1 | contig 10882 bp, 9 predicted proteins | sample Atl_Miss_RepB_8d_FD_183629 | JGI IMG/M metagenome (GOLD analysis project Ga0255168, IMG submission 183629) | Freshwater microbial communities from Altamaha River, Georgia, United States - Atl_Miss_RepB_8d | ecosystem: Environmental > Aquatic > Freshwater > River | place: USA: Georgia | collected... | reverse complement strand
GTTTTGAAGCAAATGCACATGGTGATCCAAGGAATTCACAAATTGCTGCGGATCTTGGAGTTAATGATTCTTGGTCTATAGATCAAAGTAAGAGTATTAAGCATATTAAAATCGGTTATTAATGCTGATTTTAAAAATGTGATTAATCCTAAGTTCAAAAGCTCATAGCTAATAAGCTTCATTTTTAAACTAACTCGAACTTCTAGCTTGACGCATTTGCAGACAACCTCATAGTTTATTCGTTATGTCGACAAAACGTGATTATTATGAAATTTTAGGTGTAGATAAATCTTCTGATGCAGATACAATTAAAAAAGCGTATCGCAAATTAGCTATGCAGTATCATCCGGATCGTAATCCAGGCGATCAAGAAGCTGAAAACAAATTTAAAGAAGCTGCTGAAGCTTATGAAGTTTTGAGTTCATCTGAGAAAAAAGCACAATATGATCGCTTTGGTCATCAGGCTTTTCAAGGCGGCATGGGTGGCGGCGGTTTCAATGGCGGTTTTTCTGACATCAATGATATTTTCTCACAGTTTGGTGACGTGTTTGGTGATTTTTTTGGCGGTGGTTTTAATCAATCATCTGGTTCGCGTGGTCGTCAAAGAAATGGCCCGCGTAAAGGTTCTGATTTAAGATATATTACTGAAGTTGAGCTTGCTTCGGTTTTGACTGATCAAGAAAAACAAATCGAATTTGAAACAGAAGAGCACTGTTCTCATTGCAACGGATCTGGAGCTGAAAAGGGTTCAAGTGCAGTGACTTGTAAAACATGTAAAGGTCACGGACAAGTTGTTCGTCAGCAAGGTTTTTTTACGATGGCAACGACTTGTACAACTTGCGGTGGATCGGGTGAAATGATCGAAAATCCATGTAAATCATGTCATGGTCAGGGTCGCTCAAAAACTAAACGCAAAATCAAGGTGAGCATTCCTGCAGGTGTTGATAACGGCACAAGATTACGCATTCAGGGTGAGGGCGAAGGTGGTCACAAAGGTGGACCTTCAGGGGATTTATTTGTCGAAATTCGCGTAGCAGAACATGAAACTTATGAACGTGAAGGTGATCATTTAATAGCTGAGTTAGATGTGCCATTCGAGCAATTTATGCTTGGTGGAGAACTTAAAATTGATGCACTTGATGGTGAAGTCGAAGTTGAAATTCCTCGTGGTGCTAAGCCTGGTGAAAAAGTGCGCATTAATGGACGTGGTGTGCCGTCATTGCGTGGTGGTCGTCGTGGCGATTTGTATTATGTTTTAAATCCTGATTTTCCGAATAAATTAACCTCTGAAGAAGAAGCTTTGCTAAGACAATTGGCAGAGGTTCGTAAGGTAAAAGTAGAGTCTGGCAAAAAAGGCTTTTTTGGTCGCAAAAAGTAAATAAAAATCGTCAAAATGCTCAATTTGAGCCATTTTTAAGCCTTGACGATTTGAGTTTAGGAATCACAGTTACTAAGAACAAATAAGTATTTAATTGAATTAAAAAAATAAGGAGTTGTTATGGGAAAAATTATTGGTATTGACTTAGGTACGACAAACTCATGTGTCGCAATCATGGAAGGTGGAGAGCCTCAAGTTCTCGTGAACGAAGAAGGTGCTCGTACAACTCCATCAGTTGTAGCTTACACAAAAGACGGTGATCGTTTAGTTGGTCAAATTGCGAAACGTCAGGCTGTGACAAATCCAGAAAATACAATTTACTCTGCAAAACGCTTTATTGGTCGCAGATATGAAGAGATTCAAGACGAAGTTAAGTTAGTTCCGTACACAGTTGTTTCTAAAAACGGTGGTGCGGATACGGCATTCAAAATTGGTGGAGATAAAACAGCAAGCCCTGAAGAAATCGGCGCTGGTGTTTTAGCAAAACTTAAAAAAGTTGCTGAAGATTATTTAGGCCAAGAAGTAACAGACGCTGTTATCACTGTTCCTGCATATTTTAACGATGCGCAAAGACAGGCTACAAAAGATGCTGGTCGTATTGCTGGGTTGAATGTTCGTCGTATTATTAACGAACCAACAGCTGCTGCATTAGCTTACGGTCTTGATAAAAAGAAAGATCAAAAAATTGCGATCTACGATTTTGGTGGTGGTACATTTGATATCTCAATTTTAGAAGTTGGTGATGGTGTTGTTGAAGTTAAATCAACAAACGGTGACACTCACTTAGGTGGTGATAACTTCGATACAGTGATTCTTGAGTGGTTGATTGCAGAATTTAAAAAAGATCAAGGTATCGATCTTAAAAATGATAAAATGGCCTTACAACGTTTAAAAGAAGCGGCTGAGAAAGCTAAAATTGAACTATCATCTGCTCAAGAGACTGAGATCAATTTACCATTTATTACAGCTGATCAAACAGGACCTAAACATTTGCAAACTCGTTTATCAAGAGCGAAATTTGATCAAATGACAGAAGACCTTGTGCGCAGATCAATCGAGCCTTGTAAAAAAGCTTTAGCTGATGCAGGTATGTCGACTTCACAAATTGATGAAGTTGTTTTGGTTGGTGGATCAACTCGTATTCCTGCTATCCAAAAAGCAGTTAAAGACTTTTTTGGTAAAGAGCCAAATAGAACAGTCAATCCTGATGAAGTGGTTGCTTTAGGTGCCGCGGTTCAAGGTGGTGTATTGGCTGGTGATGTTAAAGATATCTTGTTATTAGATGTGACTCCACTTTCATTAGGTATTGAAACAATGGGTGGTGTAATGACGACATTGATAGAGCGTAACACAACTATTCCGAAAAAAGCTTCGCAGGTCTTTTCAACAGCTGCTGATAATCAACCTGGTGTTGACATCCATGTGTTGCAAGGTGAAAGAAAAATGGCTTCTGACAATAAATCACTAGGTCGTTTTGAATTAACAGGTATTGCACCTGCACCTCGTGGTGTTCCACAAATCGAAGTGACTTTTGATATTGATGCAAATGGTATCCTTAATGTTTCAGCGTCTGATAAAGCGACTGGTAAGTCACAGCAAATCAAAATCACGGCTCAGTCTGGTCTAAATGAAGATGAGATCAAAAAACTTGTTAAAGAGGCAGAAATGCAAGCAGAAGCTGATAAGGCCAAAGCTGAAGCTGCACAAACAAGAAATAACTTAGACAATTTAGTTTACCAAACAGAAAAATTGGTGAACGAAAATGGATCTAAATTACCAGCTGGTGATGTTGACAGTATCAAAACGGCTACTGCGGATGCTAAAAAAGTTTTAGAAAACAAAACAGCATCAACAACAGATCTTAAAGCGGCTTTTGATAAATTACAGGCGGCTTCGCACAAATTATCTGAAGCTCTTTATAAAACTGGTGCTGCTCCTGGTGGGCAACCTGGTGCTGATGCTGGAGCAGCAGGTTCAACAGATGCAAAATCTGGTGATGATGTCATAGATGCAGATTTTAAGGATGTTAACTAGTAAGCTTTAAGCGTAATTATAAGCTTTACAAGGGCATGGTTTGAAAATCATGCCCTTTTTTTATGACTTACGATCATGCCATTGCCAAAACCGACGAATTAAGTCATATTCTACTCATGACTAAAAAAGCACTTCATAATAGTAAGGTTTTAAATTTTGAAAATATAGTTTTTGTTTGTTTATTGTTCGTTAGTCTTTTTTCACGAACGATAAAGCATGAATGGAATTTTACAGCGGTTTTTGCTGCTAGTTTTGCTTTTGTCATCATGTTCCCGCAGGCGCGTGTAAAAGCTTTTTTAATGATGATGATTTCAATGTTAATCAGTGATGTTGTTATTGGTTTTCATTCGACTATGATATGGGTTTATTTAGGCTTTACTTTAGCATTTGTTCCGGTGTGTTTTGCTAAAGCTAGACAAACTCAGGTTTTGTCTTTGATAACAGGCAGTTCGATTTTCTTTTTAGTATCTAATTTTGGTGTTTGGTTCTCAGGACAACTTTATAGTCCTGATTTAGCTGGTTTAATTCAATGCTATATTATGGGACTACCATTTTATCAAAATCAGTTTTTAGCTGATGTTTTATTAGCACCTAGTTTTATGGCATTAATCTTTTTATCAAGAGCACAATTTGCATCAGTAACGTCTGAGCAAAAAATTTAGTTACCACTGTTTGTCATAGCAATCATTTAAGAATTTCGTGTATCTCTCGTTATAAGCGCAGTTGTAGTTGCCTGCATTGTCTTTAAGAGCGTCGCACATAGCATCGCGACTAGCGTAACTGCGATATCCAGTGTCGCAGCCATTGACATTGAATTGATAACTGTAAGTTTGAGAGTTTTTGCTTGCAGTGATCAAGTTATTGCAAGATAAAATTGGCAAGCCTAAGAGTATCCAAAGCATACATTTATTCATTATTTAGACCCGCACATTTTTCATATCAAAGTCAGCCATAGTGTTTAATTCTTTAAGAGACCTGCCAAAATAATTGATATGTCCGAGTTTTCTCTGTGGGTAGTTTTCTGCTTTGTTGTACCAATGTAATTTACCGTGAATATCTAAAATAACAGGTTTACGTACAGATGTGCCGACAATATTTTGCATTAAAAACTTTTGTGTTGATTGAATATCATCAGGAAAAGATAATCCAAGAACTGATCTAATATGCATTTCAAATTGATCAACGGTAAAGGCATCAAGAGTAATATGTCCAGAGTTATGAACTCGAGGAACCACTTCGTTAACGATTAACTCAGAGCCGACCTCAAATAACTCAAAAGTAATTGTACCAACATAGTCCAAATAATCTAGCATCTCTGTTATTTTAGTCATAAGCTTATTTTCTGTTGGATGTTGATCAGGTCCCCAGACGCGGTAACATTGCTGGTTTTTATGTGTAATATTCAGCAATGGGTAAGCAAAAATATCTTTTGATTGATTACGAACAAAAATAAGAGATTTCTCTGATTTTAAGGGAATAAATCTTTCGGCAATAAATTGTGTTTCTTGATTAGTGATTTTTCTTTTGAATAAAGAAAAATCTTTTTTATTTTTAATGATATATGTATCAAAGCTGTCATGTACTCCATGACGTCTTTTGAAAACGACGTGTCCATTAAATACTTTGTAAGCTGCATCGACATCATCTTTGCCATTGATTTTGACAAATTCGGCTGTTGGAATTTGATAATCCCACATGAGTTCTTTTTGTGACCAACGATCTTGTAAAACTGCTAATGAATCAAGGCTTGGAAAAACTTGCACTTTAGTTCGGCCAATTCCTTTTTGGATCGTTCTATACGGGATAAACTCTGTCTCAAATGTTAAAAAATCAACTTTGCTCGTCACTTTTTTAATAGCAACTTCGTCATACATATCGCCTTGTATCCATTGGCTGGCATATGTTGCCGCTGGATCTTTAAGGCTATTTGATAAAACAAAAACTTCAAAGCCCATCTGTCTGGCTCTGATTGTCATCATCATTGAGAGTTGTCCGCCACCTAAAATGCCTAAAGTTTTTTTAAAAAGTGCCATGAGTCTATTGTTTACTTTTATTTTAAAAAAATAAAGGGTAAAATTGAGCACAGTATTTGAGGTTTGAGTTGGACAAGATTTTTAAGAAAATTCATCATGATATTGATAAAACTGGTTGGCATGTTTTGTCAGTTGCTAGTGATCATCCAAGTGATCATTATTGTTATACCATAGGTTTGTATAAAAGTTTTAGCATGCCTGAAATTGTAATGAAGGGGTTACCAATAGAGACTATGCATATGTTAGTTAACGATGTTGTTAAATCAAAACCAGATTTTTCAAACATTGATGAAAAATATGTTTTAGTTCAGGGGTTATTGCGCAATAGTTTCGATTTATGCTTACAGAAACTAGATTACGATCAAATTAAAGAGCACATTTTTTATTGTAGTAAGGTTAATTCGCCCAATATATTTAGTGTCTGTCAGTTGTACTGGCCAGATACTAAAAATAATTTGCCGATCAGTAATCAGTGTGATTTTAAAGTTCAACAAGCCCAAAATTGGAAATTTAATGATAATTAAACAACAATTAAATTTCCAGTTTCCACTGATGTTAGCCCCTATGGTTGGTTTGACTCATGTTGTGCTAAGACAAATCATACATGATTATTTACCTCAAAATGTAGATTTTTACTCGCCAACAGAAATGCTGAATTCTCGTAAAATTCCACATGAAAAACTTGGTCAGACTCCAGAGACTCTATATTTTGAAAATGAAAATAATTTAGTTCCCCAAATTCTAGGTAATGAAAAAGAATCAATTCAATTGTCTATTGCAAAGCTCAAAAATGAATGGGGTACAAGTTCGATGGTACGAGGCATCGATATCAACATGGGATGTCCCGTTCAAAAAGCATTGAAACACAATTATGGTGTAGCATTAATGGGTGATGTTGATTACGCGGCCTCTGTTGTTGATTATGCAGCGACGGCAAGTGATTTGCCTGTGTCTGTTAAACTGCGTGCCGTTGGCAGTGAAAAAAGTATTCCAGAGCTTATTCAATTTGTTTCAAAATTGCAAAATGCAGGTGCTCAGTGGATTACTTTACATCCACGCACAGCTGAACAAAAACGTCGTGGCACTGCTGACTGGAATCAAATTACTGAACTTAAAAAAGCATTACCAATTCCGGTCATTGGTAATGGTGATATTCAAACTATTGATGATGTATTTATGATGCTCGAACAAACAAAATGTGATGCCGTCATGTCTGGACGGGCACTGGCAACAAGGCCCTGGATGGTGTGGCAACTCGGTGAAAGATTAAACCTCACATCAAATCCAAATTTAAGTGAACGTCAAGCACCAGCAAGCGAGTTTGAAGAGGGTGCTGAGTACGGAAAAATGCTTTTAAAATTTATTCGTTTAAGCGAATTTTATTTTTGTCAAAAACTACAAATGAAACCTGAGTATGCGTTTCGAAAAATTCAATTTTTTGTTCGCACAACCCATGTTTGGCTTGAGTTTGGTCATGCCTTAATGTCAGAAGTGAACAAATCAAAATCATTTACAGAGCTTGAAACTCGCGTAGTTCGCTTTTTTGAATCAGAACAACGAATGTTTGGGTATACTGAATTAAGGCAGTAACACATCAAGACCAAAGTCTAAAAAAATGGGTGCTCTATTTGAGCACCCATTTTAAAGTATTCAATTAATGTAAAGAAAAATAAGTTATTCTTATGGAAAGACCTCGAGTAAAAAACTATTTAAGTTGCTTTCACTTTTTACAAGATATTTACACATTTTACAAAGAATCTACAGATGGTTTCTCCTATCAGAAATGGAGTGAGGCTTTAGGTATACGTAGTAAATCGTATTTACGATTTGTTACTTTTGGTAAGCGAAAAATCTCAAAAGAATTACTTTTTAAGCTAGTGCAATGGTTAGATTTTAAAAACAAGTCTGATGAAGATTATTTCCTTTTACTTGTTCAATACACTCAGGTTGAGGATGAAAAACTTAAATCTGTTATATCCAAAAAAATGATTGAGTATATTAAAATTGAAGAATTCCAACAAACAATTACGACTGTTAAACCTAGCCTATCGGATCCCATCTGTTTCCAGATTCGCGATTTAGTTTCTTATGATGACGTGTTACATACTGCTGAATCAATTGCTCAGATTTTTGTAAAAGACGTTTTGCAAATAAAGTTATATTTAGATATTTTGGTGGGGCAACATTTAATTTATCAAGATGAAAATGGTTTTTGGCGAAGCACCCACCAGTCGATTAAAGTTGAAGATGATAATGGAAATGCAAAACTACACGATTTTCATAAAAAAAGTTTGTTAGATTCAATTGAAATGATTAAAAATAATTTATCACTTAAAAAATTTAGATCTTTACATTTAGCTTTGACTGATCAGCAATTCGATGAGGTTAATAATAAGATATATATTGTACTGAGTGAATTATTTGCTGCATACTCAACTGAAACCACGTCAGCTGGTAAAAAGATATATCAAATCAATTATAACATTAGCCCGCGTACTCACAAAATTGAGCCACAAACATAAAGGCAGAACAAAACCTTTACAATGTGCTTATCTAAGAGCACGAAATGCAATTAAGCTTCGTTTTCCGCGTAACTGTAAAAGGTATTTACAGTGCTTATAAATTAAAATGGCCTATATGCATTTATAGATTGTCCGTCAGTTTGCATTGTCATGAATGTATGTCGTGAGTATTTATAATCATCCACGAATATAAACAAAATCATAACAAAGGAAATAACGTGAAAAAATCATTATTAACGACGATAGTTTTATTCTCGACATTGAATACATTTGCTGCTCAAACAAAAGGTGGATCTGACATTGGTAGCGGTACTGATAAGACATTATCTTGTTACGGGGGGATGTTGACTGCAACAGCTAAGCCCGAAGATTCTAAATTACTCGGACAAGGAAATATAATTGAACTCAAGAAGACAGATGATGAAACGTATGAAGGTGAATTCGTTGTAACATCAAGCACAGGTCAAAAAGCTGAACTCTATTTAATGGCTGCCGATTATCCAGAAAACAAGCTAACTTCAATGGATATGTCATTAACGATAGATAATAAAAGAGTTTTGATGGATTCATTTCTCATGAAATCTGATGGACTGTCTGACGGCGCAGGTTGGGATTTAGGGCCAGCAAATGCTGAACAGTTTAAAATGCTTTTTGCAAATTCTCTTTCGGAAAAAGCTATCGACGCTAATATTACTAAATCAGCTTCAGACATTTTGACAAAGTATGGTTATGCTCAAAGACAAGAGGATGCAGACTTAAATAGACTCTATGAGGCTGTTGTTAAAGCTGTAAAAAATGGCGAACTAAAAGAGGGTGAAATCATTGGAACTTTAGTGACATTCGGATGTTTCAAAAAATAAAACAATCGAGAAACAAGAGGTAATTTTATGAAAAAAATGATATTATTAATGATAGGTTTAAGTTCACTTTTTGCAAACGCAAGCAGCGTAATCGAAAATAAAAGCGGTAGCGGGACGGTCACAGTCTTTTCTAATATTCGTGCAAGTATCCAGTATAATTTTAAATTAGGGGTTTTTAAAAATTATTGTACATTAATATCAGCACCAAAAGATTTAGTACTAATCTCAAGAAATATGCAAGATCCTATTTACGATAAAGTAACTGCTCATCCGGTTATGAGTGTCGATGTACAGCGAACTGTGCAGCAATATAAAACGGAATTGGGTTTTAGTGCAGAAAGAACGTATCTTACTTTAACATCTAGAGATCAACAAACATTAGGGTTTCGATTTAGCGTGCAATGTGAAGGTCAGCAAACAAATGAAAATATAATTGAGGCTCTTCAAAAAATTGGAATTATGGCAGATATTTAAAATATTAATCACTCTCGTAAATGCTGAAGCTGGCGTTCGTTCATAGAAGATTTGGCTGGCTTTGGTGCTTTGTTTGTGTATTGCATGCCATAAGCGAATTTTTTCATAAATGGTGGGATATCTCTTTTTTTGTAGCCATCGCAAAAGTCTGCTTTAATAATCGAAAAAGCTTTTTGTTCAACATCTGATAAAGATAAATTGTTTTTCGACTCTTGCTCAATAATATAAAGCCATGCTTTTTCAGCTAAATTCATGAGTGCAATTGAGTGTGTTTCAGAATATTTTTCAGAAAGAAAATTGACGAAGCTCATATAGTTCCAAAAAAAAGATCCTGATTGAGATCTCATCCATTTCATGAAATGGGGGAAATCACCACTGTTAGCATATAAATCCCAAAATTTAGCAAATCGATTCATTAATTGCAATGTTGCATAATCCATCGTCGATGTTGATAGAATTTGAAAAGGAGCGAAATCTTGATATTTCATAGCAAATTTTTCTTCATGGCGTATAATTGGAGTACCTTTAAGTCTTTTTAAGATGCCAACTTGAATTTCATCCGGACCAAATTCAGCAAGTTGGTCAAAACCATCAGCAAATGATTCTAATGTTTCACCCGGCAATCCAACAATTAAATCAGCATGAGTATGAACATGTGTGTGTTCGCGAATAAATGCAAAATTTTCTTTAACTTTGGTTAAATCATTTTTTCGTGAGACATTTGCCGCGACTACGGGATTCAGAGTTTGAATACCGACTTCGAATTGTAAAGAACCAGCAGGAAATTGTTTGATCAAATCACGAATTTCAAGAGGAAGCCTATCTGGAACCATTTCGAAGTGTAAAAAAAGCCCTAAATCGATTTGTTTTAAGAAAAACTGAAGAATAGTTGTTGATGTCGTAGGGCTTAAGTTAAAAGTGCGATCAACAAATTTAAAGGTGCGTGCTCCGCGGTCGATTAATTTTTGTAGAGCTTCTAAAAATTGATTTAAATCGAAGCTTCTGACTGATTTATCTAATGATGATAAACAATATTCGCATTTATAGGGACAGCCGCGTGAAGCCTCGACGTAGATGACTCGATTTTCGATATCATGATCTGTGTAAAGATCGTAAGGCATTTTGATCGCTTTAATTTCAGGTAATTCTGGACGTATGATTTTCGGTGATTCAAATAGGATGTTTTGTTCTAGAGATTTTAGGTAATCAACACAAAATTTCGGAAATGCGAAATCAGCTTCACCACAGATGATGAAATCAGCTAAGCGATACAAAATTTGTTTCTCTGTTTCGTAAGATATTTCAGGTCCACCTAGCACAAGGCATATGTGTGGCGCTACTTTTTTAAGAATTGAACAAACTTCAAATAGCTCTTCTGTGTTCCAAATATAAACCCCAAAACCAACTATTTTAGGATTGTGTGCAAGCACTCTTTCAACAATATTACGTGGATTTTCCTTTATGGTCCATTCAATGAGCTCAGTCTCTTCAGTTAATTGATCCATTTGGGTCAAGATATAGCGTAAGCCAAAAGACGTGTGTTGGTATGTCGAGTTTAAAGTACATAAGAGGATATTTTTT
>Ga0255168_1000648_pt1 | contig 10927 bp, 9 predicted proteins | sample Atl_Miss_RepB_8d_FD_183629 | JGI IMG/M metagenome (GOLD analysis project Ga0255168, IMG submission 183629) | Freshwater microbial communities from Altamaha River, Georgia, United States - Atl_Miss_RepB_8d | ecosystem: Environmental > Aquatic > Freshwater > River | place: USA: Georgia | collected... | reverse complement strand
GTCGGCGTCGGTGGTAGCGCCTCCGACATCGTCAATCGACACGTCGACATCGGCCACGAAGACTTTGTTTCCCGCCGCATCGGTGTATTGCAACTGACCGATCACTCCGAGGTCATCAGAGACTTGCGCCATGGCCGGGGCGGCCGCCCCCAGGCCGAGCACCACGCCAAGAAACGCAACGGCTGATCGCCTACCCCACCTTGGCATCACGCCATTGTGTCACACGAGACATAGCGCCGAACAATGGTCGTCAAGCGCAATGCTGCCAGCCACACCACGACGCTGAGCGCCACGTGCAGTGCCACCAAAGGCATGGGCACCCCAGTGAAGTACTGCAGATACCCAAGCCCGCCCTGCAGAATCGCGAGAAAGAGAAACCACTCAAAGGCGCGTTGCACGCGTTGATCGGCGCCCCTGCGCCACAATTGCCAGCCAAGCCACAGCGACGCGAGCACTGCGAGCCATACCGCCGTACCGTGCACGCGTACCACCGAAGTGATGAGGTAATCGAACCGCGGAGCCGACTCGTCGCCAGCATGAGGGCCAGTGCCTGTCACGACAGTGCCAGTAACGATGGCCGCCAGCGTGAGTACGACGATGACCCGAGAGGTCGCCAGAAGCGGGCCACCCTGAAGCGGGCGCACCGCGCGAGTGGGCCGCAGCGACCGTCGCAGAGGCAGTTCGCGTTGACCGTCGGTCGACACCGCGTCAACTAACAGGTAGGCGCCATACATCAGGGCGATCGACAACAAGAAATGGCCCATGTTGCTCAGGGGGTGCAAACCAGTGAGCACCACGATGCCACCGAGCACGACCTGCGCGAGCACTCCGACAACGAGCCAGAGCGCGAGGCGTACCAGGCGACGTTGACGAGGTCGCACGAAGAAGGCTGCGAGCACCGCGGCAACCACGCTGGCGGCCACCACGCCGGTAAACAGCCGGTTCAGTTGTTCGATCGCTGCGTGCGGTGTCGAGACATCGACGAAACGTTCCTCATTGCACGCCGGCCAGTCGATGCAACCAAGGCCCGAACCTGTGAGCCGCACCAGCGAACCCGTCACGATGATGACGTAGAGCGAGGCAAATGCCACCCAGACGATGACTCGGTATCGGCGCAACGACAGCGAGCGCTTCGGGCGACCGCCCTCATCAAGACTCGGGGTGGTAACCGAGTCGGGGTTCACGGTCCGCGCCACGGCGTCAGGCTAGGCAAGCGCAGAACTATTGTCTCGTCGTGAAAAAGTACGCGGTCGAAGCCCGTCGTGTGGAGATTCTTGAAGCCACGTGCGAGGTCGTCATCGAGCGTGGCTTTGCCGGCACGCGTGTGGCGGATGTCGCCAAGCGGCTTGGCGTGTCGAACAGTCTCATTCACTATCACTTTGATTCAAAGGAAGCGCTTCTAGCGGCCGCCTTTGAGTACTACGCCCGCAAAGACTTGGCCGAGATGGAACGTGACATCGAACTTGGCCAATCAGCAACTGCGCAACTGTGGCGGCTCATTGAAAGTTACGTTCCCGAAGGTAGCGACGACGTCGAGTGGATGTTGTGGATCGACGCCTGGGGCGAGGCCCTGCGCAACCCCTTGATGAAGAGCATCAGTCAACAACTCGACGAACAATCGATTGCCTTCCTCGAACGAGTCTTGCGACGTGGGAATGAGACGGGCGAGTTCCGCTGTGAACAGCCGCGCATCTCTGCGATGCGATTGACCGCAGTGATCGACGGTCTCGCGGTGCAGTTCGCAGCTCACGAGGGTGTCGTGAAGCGAAAAGAATTGATGCGCACCTTGCGCTCGCTGGCGGCGTTTGAAACGGGGCTCTCGCCAGACGATATTCGTGATGGGCGACGCACCACCAAACCCGCGCCGCGCACCGCCACTGCCCCAGCGGCAAGTGTTGGCGCAGGCGATGCACCGACGGCGATCACCGACGCGGCCTTGCGCCAGCTCATAGCAACCATCGCCGACGCTCAATTGAGAGGCGACCTCGCCACCTGGCTCGCGCAGTGGACCTCGGCCGGGCACTTGCAGTCGCCTGACGGCACCAGCGCCAAAGGCACCGACGAGTTGACAGCGTTCTTTGGCAAGCAATTCTCGGCCGAACGCTGGACGCTGCAAAGCCCCGAAATCGTGGTCGTACGCGTCGATGAAGCCGCTGGCACCGCAAGTGGTCGAGTGACGGTCACCGAGCGTTTTCAGCGCCGCAACGGGTCGCTCGGTTCGCGGATCGCGGTCTTACACGACCGTTACGAACGCGGACCAAACGGCTGGCTGCTCGCCACTCGGCGTTACGAACAGCTCGACTAAACCACGCTGAGCGTTGAACACCCTACTGAGGGTATCTGTTGACCACCGAGCGTGGTCACACTACCTGTTTCCGTGAGAATTTCCTCAAGTTTGCGCCTCCGAGGCCGATCCCTTCTGCGGATCTCACCAAGGAGTTACGCACATGGTTCTCACCGCCCTTGCTACCAGCATCGTCTTGGGGCTCGCTGCCCCAGCCACCGCGCAGGCCCAGCCTGCCGCTGCCACACGTGCCACCACGGCCCCGTCAATCGCCCCGGCGACGCTGCCGGCCAACGCGTCGCAGACTGCCGCCCGCCCGAACACTCTGCCCGTCTTGGGCGATGCCAACGACGACGTCGTGCGTCTGCAACAGGCGATGGTGGCCCGCGGTTTCACCTTGAAGGGCGGAGTCGATGGAGTCTTCTCGGCCCGCACTCAGGCGACCTTGCGCAACCTGCAAAAGGCCGTGGGCCTGAAGGTGAGCGGAACGGTCGACGAACCAACCGCTCGGTTTCTTGGTCTCATCGTCGTCACGCGCTTGACCCCCGAAACGCTGCCGAAGTCGGGCGACCAAGGTGAAGCAGTCTGGACCGTGCAACAGGCACTCATCAACAACGGCGTCATCCTGAAGGGTGGTGCTGACGGCGCTTTCGGCGTGGCCACGACGGTTGCGCTCGGCACCTTCCAGAGTCGCAAGAGCTTGCCTGTCACCAAGACGCTCGATCATGCAACTGCATTCGCTCTCGGTCTCGTTGATGTTGCCCCGCCGGCACCAGTCGCCGCGGTCGCCAAGCCAGCAGTGCAGATGCCCACGACTCCAGCCGTTGCGCAGCCTGTGGTCGCTCAGCCCGTGGTCGCTCAGCCCGTCGTTGCACAACCTGCAGTTGCCCAGCCCGCTGCGGCAACCGCCAGTGCCCTCACCCAACTCGACCCCAATGCTTTGCCATCGCGCGGTCAGCGCAGCGACGCAGTGCGCCTCGTGCAACAGACGCTGATCAACGCGGGTATCGAGGTCAAGGGTGGCGCTGACGGCGTGTTCGGTGTCGCCACGTCGATTGCTCTCGGCGCTTTTCAGACCAGTCGCGGATTGCATGCATCGCAGGCCGTCGACTTCCCGACCGCCCAGGCGCTCGGGCTGATTCCCTCGCTTGAGTCGCTCGGCATTCCGCAGATTCAGGTCTTCCCCGTGCAAGGTCGCTGCTCATTCACCAATACCTGGCAGGAGTCGCGTGGCACGCGCCTGCACGAAGGTGTTGACATCATCGCACCGCGCGGCAACCTGATCTACGCCGTCGTCGACGGCACGATCACCAAGGTGTACAACAATGCATCCCTCACTGGCAACGGCGTGCGTCTCACCATGGCTGATGGCACCTACTTCTTCTACGCCCACCTCGACACCATTGCCCCAAACATCACCGTGGGCACCGTGGTGAAGGCGGGTCAGATTCTGGGCACCAACGGTTCGACCGGCAACACCACCACCCCACACCTGCACTTCGAAGTGCACCCGCGCGGCGGTGCAGCAATCGACCCGACACCGATCGTGGCAGCAGTCAACGCCTGCCACATCACCGAGCCGCGCCCACAGTCGTAAGGGAACGCAAAAGAGACCTTCCTCAAGCGTGGCCACGCGCGAGGCAGGGCGAGCCGCGGGGCGGCGCGATGTGAGAACCACGTCGCCCCGCGGGTTCGCTTGCTAGATCGCCTCTGCGCCGAACGCAGACGCCTAATACGTGTGGTCGGCGCTCTCGAGATGCGAGTTGTCGGCCAGCCGCGTCAGGCTGAAGGTATAGCCATCGCCAAGTTGTAACGCTTCGAGCCGGCTCACGGTCGCGTGTCCGATGACAAAGCGTTCCCATTCCCACGGGGTTGGTGCCAAGCCAAGCAGGTGACAGATAAACACGCTGTTGGTGCCGGCGTGGGCGACGAAGGCGAGGCGATCACCTGGCTCTTCGATATGCCACACGGGAAGTTCGTGCTCGATTCGGTATATGCCACGTTCGGCCAAGAACTCATTCGCACCTTGGTGAATGCGCTTGGTGAATTCACTCACCGGTTCGCCGCCTTCGAGGCCATGCCAGCGCTCGAGCGCAGGGCGACGCTTCTCTTCTCGGTAGGCAGCTTCGGCTTTCTCGGCCGGACTGCCCTGCCAAATCGGGCTACGGATCTCTTCCAGCCATGGCTCAATCACTTCGCCACGGCGTTGTGCATCGAGGATTGGAGCCGCGGTTTGACGGGCGCGCAAGAGCGGCGAGACGTACACGTGGTCAAAGTGTTCGTTTTCGAGTCGATCAGCGAGCCGACGGGCTTGGCGGTGGCCGCGCGCAGTGAGTGGCGGGTTATCTTGACTGAGACCGTCGCGCACCCATTCAGGTTCGGCGTGACGAATGAGAGTGAGATGCACGCGCTGAGGCTAGTTGTCGGGTGAGGTCATTGGCGGTGTCGTCGTTGGCGGTGTCGTCACCCCGCACGATGCGAACACCTTCACCACTTCCGCAAAGAATTCGGTGTCGCCAAGCGTCACATCGCTCGCTTCGCCAAACGTCACGCCGAGGGTTCGCGCCACACATTCGGCGTCGCTCGCCTCGAGCGCCACCCCATAGGTCTCGCCGATGATGTACCCGATCGCCTGCAATTCAGATTCGTTCACTGACGACCCTTCGTCGGCATCTCGTGACGGCTCTTCACTCACCTCAGGCATCGGCAAGGTGCTACCACTTGCAGCGAACGCAGGATCGATTGCAGATTGCTCCCGACCACATTGCGCTTCGACCCACTCAGCAAGAGTGGAGTTAGCAGTCGCCACCGACTGGTCGGTGAATGCGCGACGGGCCGTCTGAACTGCCGCATCGTTGGCGGCCAGCGTTGGACTCCAGCCAATGTTGCCGAGGCTGACCGTGAGTTGACCATAGGCCGCAAGCAGCACGCCGAGTGGCGAACGTAAGTCACGCGGTGCAACCTCACGCAGTAGCGCAAGACGATCAACGATGTCGAGCGTGGCTTCTTCGAGTTCAAGTTGCGACGTTTGCTCGAGAGTCGTGACAGCTCGTTCTACTCGCGCTCGAGCATTCTCGAGTAGACCCGCCTGCTCGCAGGTGTCTGCGACGCTGTCGCCACCACACGCCGACACCGCAACCAGAGCGAGTACCGCGACAAGTCGTGCGCCACCTGCCATACAGCGACTCACGCTCGGGTCGCGGTCAGCCAGGCGTCATACATGCGTTTGTATTCTCCCCCATGGGCCATCAGCGCTTCGTGCGAGCCGTCTTCAAGAATCTGGCCGTTGGCGAGCAACACCACGCGGTCTGCTCGTGCCGCAGTCGACAGACGATGGGCAATCGAGATCGTTGTTCGCCCCGCCGACAACTTGCGCAGCGCGCGAGCAATGCGCACCTCAGTGAGTGCGTCGACCGATGAAGTCGCTTCGTCCAAAATGAGAACGTCAGGGTTCACCAACGACGCACGCAAGAGAGCGACCATCTGGCGCTCACCGGCCGCGAGTGCCGCGCCCCGCTGTCCGACTTGCGTGTGCAATCCTTCAGACAGCGACGCCACCCAGTCGTCGAGTTCGAGTGAACGCACCGCGGCGTGCAACTCGACGTCGGTCGCTTGAGGTGCGGCGAAGCGCAGGTTGTACGCGATGGTGTCGGCAAACAAAAACGGCTCTTGCGGCACAACCGTCAGCCGTCGGCGCAGATCATCGTTGGCGACGTGCTTCACGTTGACGGCCCCAATGGTGATTCGCCCCTTCGTCGGGTCTGCCAGTCGCGCCACCAATCGAGCGACGGTCGTCTTGCCTGCACCTGACTCACCGACGAGCGCGATGTGCTGCCCCGGCGGAATCGTGAGCGTCAACGACGTCAACACATTGGTTGCGGGCTCGTCATCGCGCGGTGCATAAGCGAACGTCACATCGTGCAATGCCACCCCGAGACGACCGGGTGGTAACGCCACCGGGTTCGTGGCAGGAGGCGGACCAATCGGCGTATCGAGAATGCCAAGCACGCGACGCAAACCTGCCACCGCCGTCTGCGTCTGGTCAATCACTTCGGTGAATTCAGCAATCGGCTCTAAGAATCGATAGGTGAGAAACATGAAGCCGACGAGCGAACCCGCCGTCAATCCCGCTGCATCGCCACGCCACACACCGATGCCCACGACCGCCACCACGGTGAACACACTGAATACCTCACCTGACGGAAACAGCAAAGCCCCGATGAAGCCGGCGCGAATCGATGCGCGCGTCCGACGCTTGGTAGTTGCCTGCACACGTTGCAGAGCTGGCTCAACGGCATCGTAGGCCTGCAGCGTCTCCACACCTGCAACTGTCTCACTAACGGCAGACAGCATCTGTGCGTTGCCTTCGCGCACACGGTCGTAAGCCTGCACCAAGCGGCGCTGCACAAGCCGCAACACGATGATGAGCGGCGCCACGACTGCAAACGCCACCACCGCGAGCACCCAGTCGTAAGCGATCATCACGCACGCGACCACGAACATGAGCGACAGGTCGAGCATCCACGCCAGGCCACCCCAGGCAAAAAACATCGTCAGCGTTTCGATGTCGCTCGTGACTCGGGCGACGAGCGCGCCGCGGCGCTCTTCATTCTGATCGGCAAGGCTCAGGCGGTGAATGTGGTCAAAGAGCCGCACGCGCAACCCGTAGAGGCCCTCTTCAGCTGCTGTGCCCAAGCGATACACCGCAGTGCGTTGGCACCACGCCGCCAGAAGCACCACGGCAGCCGCAACACCACAGAGCCGCAGGATGAAATCGAGCCGCACCTCGCCGGCAACAAAACCCTTGTCGATCGCTTGCTGAATGGAAATCGGGATCGTTACACGACCCGCAGCACCCAAAAGTGCAAGCACGAACGTGAGCCCCAAGCCCTTGCCCAAGGCTGGTGCCTGTGCGATGCCGGCACGAATGGTGTCGACGGCACCGCGACGGCGCACTTCTTGAGTGATGTCGTCAGTCAACATCAGTGGTGACCTCTGTCTTCGCCGTCGTGACGGTCGTGCTCAAACGCCGATATCAAGGTGCGGTACGCGTCGTTGGCGCGCACAAGTTCGTCGTGCGTGCCCGCTGCCGCGATGGTGCCGTCCACCATGAACACCACCTCATCGGCGAGCGCGATCGTTGATGGCCGTGAGGCCACGACGAGCGTCGTCACGTCGTCACCAAGAGAGCGCAGATTGGTGAGCACTGCAGCCTCAGTTGAAGGGTCAAGTGCCGAGGTGGTGTCATCAAGCAAGAGCAGCTCGCTGCCTACGGCCAGGGCACGTGCCAAGGCGAGACGCTGTCGCTGGCCACCGCTGAGACTCACACCACGTTCACCGAGTTCGGTGTCGAGTGAAACGCCAAGATCTGCCACAAACCCATCTGCGGCCGCGATGCGAAGCGCGCGATCGATGGCCGCCTGCGAGATATCGGCTCCGAGCGTGAGGTTGTAGCGCAGGCTCTCGGCAAAGAGAAACGCCTCTTGAAACACGAGACCCACTCGGCTGGTGCCAAGCCGCACCGTGCCGCTCTGTGCCGCCACCAAACCCGCAATGAGGTGAAGCAGCGTGGTCTTGCCGCTGCCTGTCGCGCCGACGATTGCGACCGTTCTACCCCGTGCGACTGTCAACGTGATGTTCTGCAGGGCGAGGTTCGTTGCCACGTGGGCGGCTGCAACGTCGCGCAGTTCAACCATCGCTTCACGACTCGGCACTATTGCGGCTCGTGGTGGGGTCTGCAGGGGCTCGTTCAACACCTGCTGCACACGCGCCCAGCCACTCGCAGCGTGTGGCAGCTCGGAAAACAGGAAGCTCACGATGCGCAACGGCAACGACACAAGCGTGAACAAAAAGACGAATGCTGACAACTCGCCAACCGTCATCGCCCCGTCGCGCACACGCACAGCCCCAAAGCCGATGATCGCCAGGTTCACCAGCGATGGCGCGGCATCGATCACTGATTCGAAAGTTGAACGCAAGGAGATGGCATTCGTGCGGGCCTTACGCAAGCGCCGCGAAATGACGGCGAGGCGTTCAGTCTCTCGCTCTTCTGCACCGAAGGCCTTGACGACGAGCACTCCATCGAAACTTTCGTGGGCCGCCTCGCTGAGTGCGCCGAGTTCGTCTTGAGCGACCTGGTAGTGATAGTCAACTTTGCGTTGGTACAGGATGTTCGTTGCCAACATAAGCGGAAACACCAAGAACGCAAAGAGCCCCAACCACGGGTCGGTCATGATGAGCCACACGCCCGACACGACCAACAACACCACCACCGACGAAGCGAACGGCATCGGCCCGAGAATCGTTGCCGCAGCATCGGTGTCGACACCGGCGCGAGCGGCGATGTCACCGGTCATGCGTTGGCGGTGCCACGAAGCGGGCTGCTTCATCAGATGGCTGAGCGTGTTGTCGGCAATGGTCTTGGCAGTTGATTGGTTTGCGACGCCCGCAAAGGTGCGTCGCACAACGACCCCGACGGCGCGCACCAAACCGATTGCCACCACAAGACCAGATACGGCAGCCCAGGTGCCGAAATCGATACCACCGCGTTCGAACGCAGGCAAGATCACATCGTCAATCAGCAACTGCACGCCGTACGACGACAGCACCGTTGCCACCGCAAAGACGGCCGCACCTCCGACGGCGATAAAGAAGTATCCCTTGTGAAAACTGACCATCGCCCACATCAAGTTCTTGGCCCGAACGAAACGGTTCGGCGCCGCAGCGATAGGTAGCGTCTCGGAAGTCATGCGGCGGGTGGGAACTCTCATTCTGTCAGTTGTCTGCCTCGCCATCGTGGCTATGTGGGTGTACGCATTCGGCTTTGCATCGAAGGAAGCCGTCAACAAATTCGGTGACGAAGCCTGGGCGGCCCGCGCTGATGCACGGTGTCTCATTGCAAAAAACGAGCGCCTCGCACTCGCCGACTACCGACTGATCAGCGATGCCGGACCAGATGCACTTGCACAACGCGCCGCTCTGGTCGATCGTGCCACCGACACCCTAGAGGCGATGCTCGTCGACCTACGTGCGGTGCTACCAACCGACGAAAAGGGTCAGGCGATTGTGCCGCTCTGGCTCGCCGACTACGACACCTACGTCGCCGATCGTCGCGCCTATGCAGATCTCTTGCGCACGGGCGACAATGCTCCATTTTCTGAGAGCACCTTCGAAGGCCTACCGCTCAGCGAAAAGCTCGCAACCTTTGCCGGCGACAATCGCATGAAGAATTGTGCGCCACCCATCGACTTGTCGGTGTAGCGCCACCACATCGGCACCGCTCACCTGCGGCGCTGCCTGCACCGCGCGTTAGCGAAACTCGTCGGCTGGTTGCCAGCCGCTTTGCGGGTCATAGCGCTTGATGACGCGTGCTGGTGCGCCCACCGCTACGCAAAAATCGGGCAGCACACCGGTGACCACTGAGTTGGCACCGACCGCAACGTGTTTGCCGATAGTCGCACCAGGCAACACCACGGTGCCCGCTCCCAGCCAGGACCCGTCACCGATTACCACGGGGCGTTCAGGTTGAGTCTGCTGAGAGATAGGGCGCGTCACATCTTCATAGCCATGGTTCTGATCGGTGATGTAGACGTGGTGGCCGGTCCACACATCGTTGCCGATGTCGATGGCGAGGTGCCCGACGATGCCGCTCCCGCGACCGATTAAACACCGGTCACCGATCCGCACCACCGGAGACGTGACGCACTCTTGCCCGGGCATCATGCCCGCCGACAATGCGACGTAGGGACCAAGCATTGTGTCGTTGCCAATCTCGATGTAGTGCTCGTTGTAGATCGTGACCCACGGAAACGCAATCAGCGATCCCGTGCCGAAGGCCTTGAACTTGCGCCCGCGCGGGGTGTCTGCCGTAATGGCGGCGGCAAACTGCCAGTCTTCGAAACGCCGCGCAACGACGTGGGCAATCGCGTTTTCAAGTGCCCTGCGCAACACGTCAACACGGTAGTACTCAGTACGCTCGGGGCATGCCTGACGCGCACGCCGCAGCCCACGGCAACGTCGCGGCTCACCGCAACATCGTGTATGCCACCGCCGAGCGCTTCGGCCCGCCCGTGCGTGTCACCTCCGAGCGTGTGGTCGCGAGCGCCGTGCAGTGCCCACAAGTGCCTGGATTACTCGAACAAGCGATGGGTACGGGCAGTGTGACGATGAACGAAGACTGCCTCACACTCAATGTGTTTGCGCCAATGTCGGCAGCGTCGAACGCGCCAACTGCACTTCCCGTATTGGTGTGGATTCACGGCGGTGCGTTCACCAACGGCACCGCCAACGCCTCATGGTATGACGGCAGCAATCTTGCAGCGCGCGGTTGTGTGGTGGTGACCGTCAACTATCGGCTTGGTGCGTTCGGCTTCACCGGCGCCGATGACGTCGGCTTGCTCGATCAGCTCGCCGCGCTGCAGTGGGTGCGCGACAACGCGGCACGCTTCGGTGGTGACCCCGACAATGTGACGATCTTTGGTGAATCGGCAGGCGGATGCAGCGTGCTCGCCCTCATGGCGGCCCCAGCGGCTGAGCAGTTGTTCCACCGAGCGTGGGCGATGAGCCCGTCAATCGGTCAGTTACGCACCACCGAGCGCGCCGCCCAGTCACAGCAGTTACTGCTGAAGGAGCTGCAGGTCACAT
>Ga0255168_1000642_pt1 | contig 10973 bp, 10 predicted proteins | sample Atl_Miss_RepB_8d_FD_183629 | JGI IMG/M metagenome (GOLD analysis project Ga0255168, IMG submission 183629) | Freshwater microbial communities from Altamaha River, Georgia, United States - Atl_Miss_RepB_8d | ecosystem: Environmental > Aquatic > Freshwater > River | place: USA: Georgia | collected... | reverse complement strand
CTTTGGGCGCAAAAATTAACGGTCAAACAGACGTTATCGATTTTAGAACACCTTTAAAAGACGGAACTCGTTTAGAAATTGTGACTGTTAAATCAAGAGAAGCTCTCGAGGTCGTAAGACATTCGGCAGCTCATTTGATGGCTCAAGCGGTTCAAGAAATTTGGCCCGAAGTTAAAGTCACAATTGGTCCTGTTGTCGAAAATGGATTTTATTACGACTTTGACTCTCCGTTTAACTTTACTGAAGAACATTTTGAGAAAATTGAAAAAAAAATGGATGAAATCCAAAAAAAAGATTTACCATTAATTCGTGAAAATTGGTCAATCGGTAAAGCTATTGAAACTTTTAAATCAATGGGTGAGCGTTTCAAAGTTGAAATTATTGAAGATCTTCATCAAAAAGGCGAAAAAGAAGTTGGCATTTATCATCAAGGTCATTGGTTTGATTTATGTCGTGGTCCGCATGTTCAATCAACGGGTCAAATTAAAGCTTTTAAACTCATGAGTGTTGCTGGCGCATACTGGCGCGCAGATGAAAAAAATCCGATGCTACAGCGTGTGTATGCAACTGCGTTTTTGGATAAAAAAGATTTAGATCAATATTTACTTCAAATTGAAGAAGCTAAAAAACGTGACCACAGAAAATTGGGTAAAGAATTAGGATTATTCATGTTTCATGAGTGGGCTCCGGCGTCTCCCTTTTTTACTGGTCGCGGAACTGTGATTTATAATGAGTTAACAAAGTATATTCGTGAATTATATCAAAAATACGACTATCAAGAAGTTATTACGCCGCAAATTTTTGATTTAGATTTATTTAAAACTTCGGGTCACTATAAGAATTATAAAGAAAATATGTATTTCACAAAACCAGACGAACGTGAATTTGGTTTAAAACCAATGAACTGCCCAAGTCATTGTTTATTGTTTGCTTCAGAAAAACATTCCTATCGTGAATTACCACTCAGGATGGCTGATTTTGGTCGTTTGCACCGTTATGAAAAATCGGGATCATTGCATGGTTTATCGCGAGTGCGTACTTTTTGTCAGGATGATGCCCATATTTTCTGTTCAATGGATCAACTTAAAAATGAAATTTTTAAGTTTATCGAAATGTTGAACACAATTTATCACACTTTAGGAATGCCAAATTATAAACTCTTGCTTGCAACTCGTCCTGAAAACAGAATGGGCAGTGAAGAGTACTGGGATCAAGCAGAAAAAGCTTTAGCTGATGCTATTACAGAACTTGGATTGACATTTGAATATTCTCCTGGCGAAGGTGCTTTTTATGGTCCTAAATTAGAAATGCATTTTGTTGATGCTATTGGACGCTCTTGGCAGACAGGAACGATTCAGGTCGATCCGAATTTACCTGAGGCTTTTGATCTTAAATATACGGGCGAAGATAACAAAGAACACAGACCGATCATGTTACACAGAGCTGTTCTTGGCTCTTTAGAAAGATTTATTTCAGTTTATTTAGAGCATACGGCAGGGCACTTGCCGCCATGGTTAGCGCCAACTCAAGTTGTGATTTTAAACGTAACTGATCGAGTTAATGAGTTCTGTGAGAAAGTTCAAGCCTATTTGAAAACAAATGAGATCAGAGTTGATTTTGATCGTCGTAATGAGAAATTAAATTTTAAAATTCGTGAAGCACAATTGATGAAAGTTCCTTATATGATTATTGTTGGTGATAAAGAAGCCGAAGCTGGTACTGTATCAATTCGTTTAAGCGATGGAAGCTTGCATAACAACATTAACTGGGAACAAGCTTGTGTTTTAATTATTGAAAATAAAAAACAACGCTTACTTAAGCCTACAGTTCAGGCGTAAGCGATTACAAACTGTGATAAAAACCAATAAGGAGGTTTGCCATAAGCCAGTTTAACAATCAAAACCAAAAGGGTGGTTTTAACCGTTTCGATCGAGACAAAAAACGTGGAGATAAAGACGGTCTAAGAGTTAATAGAGATATCCGTGCCCCGCAAATTCGTGTGATCGATGATGAAGGTCAAATGTTAGGGGTCATGACTGTTCCTGAAGGTATACGTTTAGCTGAAGAGCGTGGTTTAGATTTAATTGAGATTGCGCCTACGGCCCAGCCTCCAACTTGTAAAATCATGGATTACGGCAAGTACAAGTATGAAAACAAAAAGAAAGCAGCTGCTTCTCGTAAAAAGCAAGTCGTCGTTGTAATTAAAGAGATACAAATGCGCCCACGCACAGATCAACATGATTTTGAAACTAAAATGAAACATGCAAGACGTTTCTTGTTAGATGGTGACAAAGTTAAAGTGAACTTACGTTTTATGGGTCGTGAGATGTCTCACCAGGAAATGGGTTTAGAAGTTATTAATAAAGCTATAGATTATGTTAAAGACTTAGCCATGGTTGAGGTGCCACCAAAAACTGAAGGTAAAAACATGTTTGCGATGCTTGCACCCGATCCTGTTAAAGTGAAAGACTATCTTAAAGCTCATCCGCCAAAAACGGGATCAAAAGAAGTTTTACCTGAATTGTCAAAAGATGATTTATCTTCAACTTCGCACACAGAAGAACACGACGAATAGATTTTTTTATTTCGTTAGATTAAAAAAAAATAAAAAGGGAGAGTTTAAAACTTTCCCTTTTTTAATTGTTTATCGATTGGTTGTCATAATTTCTATATGATTATTCTTCTAATTCGCAAGATCCTTTTGATGTTTTTCCTGTTGTAAAATATTTTTTAAGATTAAGATCCAGCTTTAATGCTCCAGAATCACAGTTTTTTTTCAGAATTCGAACAGCATCGTCAACATTTGCAACCAATTCATTATAGTCAATAGAAGTAAACATTAAATTTGATCTAAAAAACTTTTCATTTTGTCTGATAGATTGTTGAAACCTAAGTAGTTTTTGATAGGTTTTTGGGTTCATATGAGCAATATGACTGAGTAGTTCAGCTTGTTTAACAACATTTACTTTTGAAACCCCGCAGTCATTATCTTTGAGTATCATCGAACGAATTTTCAAAGGTGCAAAACCTTGTACGACTAACCCATCGGCAAGATCTGATTTGTAGTCTTCGAGTTTCAATCCATCAAATTCTGCTTTGATATCAGTTGCATCATCTTTGTCGCGTTTGAGATAAATGTACTTATCTTGGTATGCAATATTTCCAAAACGATCTTGTTGATCGAGTAAATGATCTAACAAGATAAATTCAGTCATGTCGTTAAGTTGCATAAAGAGTTGAATGTTAGCCTGGTTCCATTCTGGTTTAATGATTTGGCTGATTGATCTTTGATCGCGAAGCTTTTGAAACAACGGATTACGTTCTCTAAAGGCGACAGCCCTATTTTCTTTATCTTTAGTAAAAAAATCACCATAAAACTCTTCTTTTTTAGGATTAGTTGTTATAGCACCATAAGATTGACGGCCATCATCTGAAAGTAAAAGATCTTTTTTAGTACTTCCAAGGCCAGCACTTAGAAAATTATTTAAAGATGACCATGTTTGATTAATCAAATCACCAGATTTTGTTTGATTTTTTCCTTGCTGCGCAATTTTAAGATGAGTTTGTAAATCCATTGATCTTAAAACAGAGGGCGGAACACGTCCTATTCCGCCAAGAATACGAGATACATGGTAATAACCTAAAATTGACGGTGTATAGCTGCACGAAGTGCTATTCTTATATTTTCCGATTTTATCAAGATTTTTTTGCGTGCAATTTGATGCTTCAATTACACTTTTAGAAAGATTCTGGGTTGTTTCAAAAATATTTATTCCAGGATTCGTACTGTTTAATTTTGCACAAATTGCGACTGAAGATTTACCTTCCTGTTCTTCTGCAACAGAGACATCGTAAAAGCTAAGGGAACAGAGTTGTTCTTCGGTTTTTAGGTCTTTTTTAGTGTATTTAGCATCAGGGTAATGTGCGGGGATCACACAGACTTCTTGAATGCCGTTCGGAGAATTGAAATAAATATTTTTCTCTCCACGTTGTAGTGTAGGGGTTAGAGTTGCATGTGCCGAAAGTGAAAATAAAACTGGAATTGAGTAAAAGTATTTTTTCATATTCATAAATTTCCTTTCAGATATTGATCGATACTATTTTTGCTGTAAAACCAATCCTTGCTTTCGAACAAACTGGATAAGTTCCGCGTATTTGATGGAATCAATTTCCATAATAAAAGCTTCAGGAGTTTGATGACCGTTAGTTTTTGAGTGTCTGGTGTATAGGACCACATAAGTTTTGTTTGACTTCAGATTTTGATCATATTTTTCAACTATCCAAAACTTATTTACACGAGAAAAATAATTTGAGTAATCCAGTTCTAGTTCTGTCAAATCAGGAACTAATGTTATTGCTTTTTTGTCTTTGTAGAGTTGTTTAGCAGATTTTTTTATTTCTGCGAATTGTTGTGTGATTTTTCGGTTTTCTTGCGATGGAAACTCAATCCCATTCATAATATTTTCAGGTAAAGATGACTCTTCCCATAAACCAATTTGTGCACCTGTAGATTTTATTGATTCACCAAGTTTATCAGTTGCATTTACAGATATTGCAATTACACCACCTGTAAGAGCAGCTAAAAACAGTTTTCCTATTCGGCTTGCAGGATTTAGAATAGTTTCTTTAAATTCTGCTATTTGCTCTTTTAATTTCAATGTAGCAATTATGTAGCGAGGAGATTTTGTCTCAAGTAGTTTTTGGAGTTCTTTTTTGTCGGGATATAGATTGAAATATTTGACGATGCGATTGAAAACTGAATTTTCGTGGGTTAGTGTCGCTGGAAGTGATTTCGGCAAATCCAAATGAATGTTAAGTCCTTTAAGGTCACCTTTTTCAAGTTTGAATTCTTTAATTTTATCACTTAATTCCAATCGACCTATTTCATATATGTCAGCACGTTTAAATTCAGCTAAAGTAATATCTGTTGGTGATTTAATTTGAATTTTATCGATTAAGAAATTTGCAACATTATCTTTGCCAATTCTGTTTGAATTTAAATAAATAACATCGACATTATAACCATTCTTAATGCTAAAAGATAAAGTGACTTCACCTTTTTTGAAAATATCTTTTCCGTCAATTAACGTGTCTGGATTTGCAAGTAAATATGTGGCAAGCTCAAGCGCATCTTCTTTTGTATCAAGGACTTCACGATTATTTGAAATATAAATTGTTGTGGGTGTGTCTTCGGTGTCTGCTTTATCAATGAAAAGTCGATTTGGAACAAGCTTAATTTGATCTCTTTTAAGCAGTTTAGATATAAGTTGAAAATCTGTTTTAGATAAACTAAAACGACTTTTTTCGAATATACCTTCGCACTGAGCTGAGCCAATAGCCCAAACTGTTTGCTGAAAAAAAATAAAAAAAACTGTTGTTAGAGACAATAACCTAATCACTGAAGTTTCTCCTTCAGATTAAGTTATTCAAAAGTGAGACCATTTTTTAAATGGTTTATATGTATTTGGTTAATATTGTTTTTAGAATAGTTACAGTTTTTTCAAGAATTGTCTTTACGTTGTCAAATATGTCAACATCTCAAAATGAGACAATTAAATCTGGTGCCACTTAATAAATAACAAATAGGATTACAAACTACTGATTATCCTGAATTTGTAAATTTTGAATAATGTATTGTACACGTGTTTTAAGCTTTTCAGGAAACTCAATAACTGTATCTTCAAAGAGTTGTCCTTGAATAATGAGTCCGGCATTTTCATCGCATATTTTTCCAAGTTGTCTATTGGTTTTCTTGAGAAATAAAATTTCAGGAGTGTCATGAATTGAATCATCTTGACCTAGCTGGTAGGTTTTCTCTGATTTCTCATGTATGAGGTGCCCAACTTCGTTTTGAATTTGTAGATATCTTAAAATGTCTCTTAAATTTTTGCGTACATCATGTAGTTCGTCAACTGTGACATATGGTTGAGCTAGAATACGATTTGTAGATTTAACTATTGATTTAAAATATTTGGTTGTTGATTTTCGAGTAGCAGGTTTTACATTTTTTAGAATTTTTTTAAAATCAATAAAATCATATTTTGCTAGAATTCTTGAAGACATTCTTTTTGCTTTTTCAGATTCATTTATTAAAATCATGTCTTTTAAATGACCAAAATCACGAACAAAGTTTGCGAAGTCTTTTGGGCTTCGATGTTTTAGTGACGAGGTCTGGAATACTGAACGCATATAAGATGAGTTTTGTCTAAAGTGAGTTATGAATTTCTTTTGTTCGTCACTCAATGACAGGGTTCCTTCTTGAGATATTTGCAAAAGTAAAACTTCAGCTGATTCCGTTTGGCTTTCAATACTCAAGTTTTCAAAAGCGACTTCAAGATATTGTTTGGCCTGAGATTTACCTTTGATATTTATTTCGAATTGCTGAACTTTATAGTTCGCAAATAAGTTCTCACAGCGCAAAGGGTTAGCGTTTGCAGAATTCAGTTGGGCTGAGACTGTGGTCATAACAATTATAATGAGTGCATAATTTTGTAATTTCAACATAAGCTATGACTGCTAAGGTAATCTGATGCTATGCTTATTTCAATAGCATCTCTTCGAAGTTTAATTAATCGTCCTAGCGAAAGAAGAATTTGCAAGACTGTTTAGACTTTAGACAACAAAGATTAGACAATTTATCGGAAGATACGTTTATATGAATTATTCTGTGATGCGAAGATCCCATACTTGGCATTTCTGACTATTTAGGATCACTTTACAGTTTTGATTATACTGACCTTGGCTCCAGCATTGGCTTAAATAGGGGTATTTAGTCTGTGTTGAATACAGAAAGCTTATTTGATTGTTTTCATACTGAACCGATATCGCTTTTTTGTTATCACAAGCCAATTGGGCAGTTTTTTTCGACTGATTGACTAGAGTTGTTTGGCAATTTAGATCGGGATATTTCAGTTTTAATTCATCTTTAAAAGAACCCGATAGTTCGTTCCACGTGCAGGCAAATGTTGAAATTTCAAGAATTAAAATTATGAAAAATATAACGATTGCTTTATTCATGCATGATCCTTTTCGCTGCCTAATCAGGTCACTTTATCTATATGATGTGACAATAATTGTTGAGACCAATTTCAATTCATGAATTTTTTGCAAAAAAAAAAGCTCCCTTCGAAGGGAGCTTATAAGTTTATTTAGAAAATAAAAAACTATTTTTTTTCTTCAGCTTTAGGAGCAACTGCAGCAGCAGCTTTTTCAGCTTTTTTCTCAGCTTTTTTAGCTGTAGCGGCAGGTGCTGTAGTAGTTGCAGCAGAAGCAGCAGCAGTTGTTGCAGCAGCTGGTGTAGTAGCAGCTGGAGCCGTTGGGTTAGCAAATGCAGAAACTGCGAATAATGCTACGATGATAGATGAAACGATTTTCATAAAATCTCCTTTTATTCAGTTTTGACCGACATTGGTCGTGTTCGTATTAAAATCTAAACTAAATCGTTTAAGCTCGTATTAAATGCTGATGAATGTTTTTTAATGATGCTATCGGTAATTGTTATTTCATTGAGGCGGTGAGGTTTTTATCTTCAGAGTACTAAATCTCATTTCCATTTTTAAGCCTATTTTGTGTACATTTTGTTTATTTTCACTTGCATTCAGATGTCTTTTTCAATATCTTAACTTTTCATTTAAGGCTGACAGTTGAGCCCTATAAGTTTTTTGGTTAAATTATCGAATTTATTGTTCTGATAAATTCTCGCCAAAATCGCCCTGTCGGAGGAAGGACATTATGAAAACGCACTCTGGTGCAAAGAAACGCATGCGCGTTCTTAAAAGCGGTAAAGTGAAACGCAAACAAACAAAAATGCGTCACTTAAATTCTCACATGAGTTCAAAAACTAAACGTCACTTAGGCCAAACAGCTTACGTAGATGACGCTAACATGCTTCAAGTGAAGCGCCAATTTGGCTTTTAAGAGGTGAATCGTGGCACGTGTAAAATCGGGAATGACGAACCGTCGTCGTCATAAAAAAGTATTAAAAAGAGCAAAAGGTTACTACTCAGCTGGTTCAAGATCATACACACATGCGGTTGAAAAAAATGACCGTGGTATGGCTTTCGCTTACAAACACAGAAAGATGAAAAAGAGAAATTTCAGAGCTCTTTGGAATCAACGTATCAACGCTGCTGCTCGCTTAAATGGCACAACTTACTCTAGATTGATTGGTGGCTTAATTAAAGCTGGCATTACTTTAGATCGTAAGGTTTTAGCAGATTTAGCAATTCATGATGCTGGTGCATTCACAGCGTTATGCCAACATGCTATTAAATAACACTGCAGATTAAATTCTAATTAAAAAGGGCAAGTTCATAATACTTGCCCTTTTTTTTTATACCTTTTACACAATGACTGATGTTGTTGTTTTGATGGCAAGAAATATATAGCTTTCAATCTAAATTTAGAGTGTAATTTCGTTTGAAATGAAAATTCATAAAGAGTTTGAAAAACGAAAAAAAGATCATATTCATTTGTCACTTAGCTCAAAGACACAGGCCTTAACAGCGACGTACTTTGATCAAATAAGACTTCATCATGAAGCTTTTCCGCAGATAAATTTAGAAGATGTTGATCTCTCGACGAAATTACTCGGTTGTGATTTTAAATCGCCTCACTTTGTGAGCTCAATGACTGCAGGCCATGCTGGAAGTCTATCTATTAATGATGTCCTTGCATCAGCAGCGACTGCAAATCAGTGGCTGATGGCTGTAGGTTCGCAAAGACGAGAACTCGTAGATAAAAAAGCCTCGCTTGAATGGAAATCAATTCTTAAAAACCACAAAACCCTTAAACTTGTATCAAACATTGGTATCGAAGAGGTTATTACTCACAAACCTAAGGATATTTACAATCTAATTGAGTCAACTCAGTCGATTGGTTTGTATGTTCATTTGAACTCTATCCAAGAAGCTTTTCAGAAACCTGGACAAGTTTTTTTTAAAGGTGCTAAGCAGGCTTTAGCTCAACTCGTCAAAGATTCACCAGTTCCTATTTTAGTTAAAGAAGTTGGGTTTGGTATTTCTTCAAAAACTTCAAAAACACTGTTTGATCTTGGTGTGCATGTGGTTGATGTGGCAGGCAAAGGTGGTACTCACTGGGGTGTTCTTGAAGGTTTGCGAAGAAATTCGGCCCCAAATGATTGGCTACTTGATTCAAGTTTGGTGTTTAGTGATTGGGGATATTCAACAGTTGAGAGCTTGCTCGATAATCGCAAATTAGTTAAAAAGAATCAGTTTTGGGCATCTGGTGGTGTTCGCTCTGGTCTTGATAGCTGTAAATGCTTAGCTTTGGGGGCAAAAGCTGTGGGTGTTGCTCAGCCTCTCTTAAAAGCTGTGTTTAATGACAAAGGCAACGCTAAATCTCGTCATTTAGCTCATGAGAGTGTGTCAAAAATCATGCAGAAATTTGACTATGAATTAAAAGTCTCGATGTTTGCATCGGGTGTGGTAAAATTAAGTCAACTAAACACTAAGAATGTGGTTTACGAGACTGAAAGTATTGGTTTATAGAATTTTGATTTTTAGATTTTTGATCTAGCAAAGGTTATTTATGAAACAAGAAATGTCAGAACTCTTTAAAGGATTTTCAAAGCTTAATTATTCAGAGCGTTTACAGGCTTTGAGAAAATTTAACATTTTATCTTCTGAGGATGCTAACTATCTTGAAAAAGGTGGCCTGCAATCAATCGATTTAGGTGAGAAATTCATTGAAAATGTTTTAGGTTATTTTCAATTACCGATGGGGGTTGCAACTAATTTTAATATTGATGGCCAAGACTTTATCATTCCTATGGCAGTTGAAGAGACATCAATTGTGGCGGCTGCTAGTAAAACGGCTAAATGGATTCGTGAAAACGGTTCAATTAAGACTGAAGTGATTGGCCAAGACATCATTGGTCAAATTCAATTTGCAAAAATCAAAAGTGCGGATGAATTTAAAAAGCAAATTCTTCAACAAAAAAACTACTTAATTGAAATTGCAAACCGGGAAGTTGCATTCGGTCTTGTTAACCGCGGTGGTGGTGTCCGAGATCTCACAGTTAGAATCATTGATCGTGAAGACGGTGGTTTTATGGGGGTTGTACATATTTATATGAACCCTTGTGATGCAATGGGTGCTAACATTATTAATCAAGTTTGTGAGTATTTAAAAGAACCACTGGAGCAATTCACATCCGAAAAAGTTACGATGTGTATTCTATCTAATTTAGTTGATACAAAGCTCACTAAAGCAACAGTGACATTAAAAAATATTGACCCTGAATTAGCTCTTAAAATCGAAGAAGCTTCTCGTTTTGCTGAATTAGATCCTTACCGTGCTGCGACTAATAATAAAGGTGTTTTGAATGGTATTGATCCAATTCTAATCGCAACAGGTAATGACTGGCGTGCTGTTGAAGCTGGTTTGCATGCATTTGCATCTCGAGAAGGTCGCTACAAATCGATCACAAAATGGCGAGCTGATGGGTCTACTCTTAAAGGTGAGTTGATTGCACCAATAGTCGTTGGAACTGTTGGGGGTGTAACAGCATTGCATCCGACAGCAAAACTAGGTTTAAAAATTTTAGGTACAGACTCTGCATCAGGATTGTCTCGAGTTATTGCGGCAGTGGGATTGGTGCAAAACTTGGGAGCATTAAAAGCTTTAACAACCGTGGGTATCATTGAGGGTCATATGAAACTGCACATAAAAAATTTATCTTTAGGTGCAGGTGCTACAGAAAAAGAAATGCCTTTTGTGATTAAAAAACTCGAAGAAATCTTAGCTCTTCGTAAAAGAATTTCTTTAGCAAATGCAGTTGAGGTTCTGAATGATCTTCGCAAAAAAACTGAAGTTTAGTCATATATTGAAATGCTATCAAAAACTGTAACCATTCCTGGTAAAACATTTATGTTCGGTGAGTATGCCATACTCGAAGGTGGTACTTGCCTTGGAATAGGAACAAAACCAGAGTTTGAGTTTGATGATCGCTT
>Ga0255168_1000608_pt1 | contig 11380 bp, 15 predicted proteins | sample Atl_Miss_RepB_8d_FD_183629 | JGI IMG/M metagenome (GOLD analysis project Ga0255168, IMG submission 183629) | Freshwater microbial communities from Altamaha River, Georgia, United States - Atl_Miss_RepB_8d | ecosystem: Environmental > Aquatic > Freshwater > River | place: USA: Georgia | collected... | reverse complement strand
CGAAGAGAAGGTGGTGATGTAGGCCATGTCGGCGGGCAAATCGCCCACCACGGTGAGGCCGGGCACCGATATCAGTTCGCTGCGCTGCTGAAACCCGAGCGCCACCTGCCCGCTCGCCACCAACTGACCCACGGGCGTACCCGGCGGGGGCACCACAATGCGCGGACGCAGCGTCTCGAGCAACCCCCATTGGGCAAAGCGTTTCTCCAGGTACTGGCCACTCGGGCCGGTGGAGTAGCTCAGCGTGGGCGCGGCGCTCACGGCGGCACGCACCGCGGCCTCGTCGCGCAAATCGGGCACGGCCGCGCTGGCCGGCACGGCCACGGCAATGGGCGAATCCACCCAATCCCCTCGGCTGGCGGCGAGCGCGTGACCGCTGGCAAGCAATTTGTCGATGGCGTCACTCGCGAGCAAGATGAGGTCAAAGGGCTCGCCCGCCTGCACCCGCTTGGCCGCGTCCACGCCGCCCACCGACGTCACCTCCACCGCTTGCCCGCTTTGGGCCGCATAGGTGGCGCAGAGGTCGGCCAGGATGGCGCGCGTGGCCATGGAAGAGATGGCCTTCAGAGGAGAGAGGGGGTTTGCGGACATGGGGGAAATTGTAGAAAGGGCCCCCGCCGGGGTCAGCCCTGCCGGGCGACTACCTGATATATCAATATCGAATATCATCAGCCATGTTATTCACATAACTCGCAGCCCATGGACCTCAAACAAATCGAATCCTTTGTGCGGGTGGCCGAGCTGGGCAGCTTCACGCGCGCGGCCACGGCACTGGGCACGCCGCAGCCGGTTTTGAGTCGCCAGGTGCGCCAACTCGAGGTGGAGTTGCACCAAACCCTGTTTGCCCGCACGGGCCGGGGCGTGACGCTCACGGAGGCGGGCGCCCTGCTGCTCGCGCACGGGCGCGGCATTCTGCACCAGGTCAACCTCGCGCGGGAGGAACTCGGGCGGGTGCGCAACGCCCTCTCGGGCCAAGTCTCCATTGGTCTGCCGCCAAGCCTTGCGCGCTTGCTCACGGTGCCCCTCACCTTGGCCTTGCGCGCCGAACTGCCCGAAGCCACGCTCACCCTCACCGAGGGCTTTTCCGTGAGCTCGCTCGAAGGCTTGCGGGCCGGACGTCTGGACATGGCCGTGCTCTACAACCCTGCCGCCGCGCCCGACCTGGAGACGAGCTTGCTCCAGCGTGAATCGCTGGTCTTGATTGGCGCGCAGGCGCAGGTGGCGCAGGCGCGCTTGCGCAAGCGGCTGCCGCTGGCCGAATTGGCGCACCTCCCGCTCATCCTGCCGAGCCGCCCCAACGCATTTCGCTTGTTGGTCGATGCCGAGCTGCAAAAAATCGCGCTCAAGCCGCATGTGGTGATCGAGATCGATGGGCTCAACGCCATTTTGGAATTGGTGCGCGAGGGCTTGGGCTATGCGGTGCTGCCGGGCTACACCTTGGGCTCGGTGGCCCAGCCCGAAGCTTATGTGACGGTGCGCATCGAGAGCCCTCGCTTGGACTGCGAGCTCATGCTCGCGCGCTCGGCGCGGCGCGCACACACCGCCACGCAAGCCGCGGCGGAGCGCATCGTGCGCGAGGTGATTCAATCGGCCTTGCAAAGCCATGCGCACTTTGGTGGAAAACCCTGAATGCGCGAGCAAGGGGGCGTCTATAAACTGAACGCTTCCAACTCAGAAAGCAATGGCAATGAAATCACACCACCTGATGTGGATCTTTTGGCCCTCTTTTTTGGTGGCCTGTTTGCTCGAAGCGGTGGTCTTCACCTTTGTGGATCCCCTGGAGATCATGTGGCCGCTGGGGGATTTTGAAGTCACGCGCCAGGGCATCTACACCCTGGGCTTCTTCTTGTTCTGGTCGGTCGTGGGCTTTGCCTGCGCCCTCACCCTTTACTTGGCGCAACCGCCCCAAGCGTCTGAGTGGCGCTGGCACCCGCGCCGCTGAGGCGCAAGGCAATCACCAAGGCCACGGCCAGCAGCAGGGCCGCGCCGGTGTTGTGCAGCACGGCCAGGCCCAAGGGCCACTGCAGGTACACGTTGAGCACCCCAATACCCCATTGCAAGCCCACCGCGCCCACCAAGGCCAGCGCATAGGGCTTGAGCGCGGCGTGGGCCCGGATCAGGCGCCACGCCAACCACAGCGCGCAGGCCACCACCACCATCGCAAACCAGCGGTGGGTCCAGTGAATGGCGACCAAGGCGGCAATCGGTAGCCCCTCCCCGCTCGCGGTTTGGCCCAGTTCACGCTGGAACACAAAGGCATGACTCCAATCCATCTCGGGCACCCAGGCCTGCTGGCACTGCGGGTAGTCCGGGCAGGCCATGGCAGCGTAGTTGCTGCTCGTCCAACCCCCTAGGGAGATTTGAAAGGCGACGATCGCCACCATCAGCCAGGCGGGAGCGGCCAAGCCCGCGGGCATCGTCCGGGTCGAGGGCGGCACCCAGGCGCGCCACGTCAAGCCGAGCAGAATGGAGAGCACCGTGAGGCCCCCAATGAGGTGCAGGGTCACAATGACGGGCTTGAGCAAGAGCGTGACGGTCCACATGCCCAGCGCGCCTTGAATGAGCACGAGCACCACGAGCAAACGCGTCCAAACGGCTTCGGTGCGGTTGCGCGACCAGGCGGCGGCGGCCAGGCCCAAAATGCCCAGGCCCAGCAGGCTGGCCGCGTAGCGGTGAATCATCTCTTTCCAGGCCTTGGGCACTTCCACAGGGGCATTGGGAAAGGCCGATTCGGCCGCGACCACTTCGTGCGCCTCATCGGGCACGCCAATCCACTTGCCGTAGCAGCCCGGCCAATCGGGACAACCCAGTCCGGCATCGGACAAACGCACATAGGCGCCGAGGGTGACAACGATGCTGGCGAGCACCAGGCAAACCATCAGAAGGGAGCGGTAATAGCGCGACACGGACTCAAATCTCCTTTTGCTGTTCCAGCACGGTTTCAAAATAGCGCTGGGTTCCATAAGCGATGGCCGAGAGCAAGGCGGCGGTGCCCACCATGAGGCTGATCATGAGGGCAAAGACGGTGAACCAGTTGCTGCGCCCGGCTTGGACGGTCATCTCCGCTTGGGGGTTAAAGCGTGCGTTCCAGGCTTCAGGGGTCATGAGGCCATAGACGATCGCTTGCAAGCAGCACGCGGCCACGTGCAGACCAAAGATGGGCAACAAGACCCAGCTCAAGGGGTCATCCAAGCCATAGGCCTCCACGCGCTCAAACCCCCAGAGCCCCAAGGCCGTGGGCACGGGCATGAGCCAGCCGAGCGTGTCTTGCAGGCCAAAGAGGTAGAAGCGGTGCAGCCCGAGCGGGCCGAACACCAGGGTCAGCCATGTGGCGAGGGTTTTGGACTTCAACGGCATCTCAACGCCCCGGTTGGTCCCACGAAGAAGAAGCCCGCAAGAGGCGCTCCAAATCGCGCTTGATGCCCGAGACGCTCTGCGCGTCGTAGGTCGGCCCAAAGCGCATCATCCAGTGGCCTTGCGGATCGACCAAATAGAGGTGATCGGCCAAGGCGCGCCCTGAGGCGGGCGTGAACCATGTGGCGAGTTCCGCTTCGGGCAGACGCAAAACCGTGGTGCCTTCGATGGCCTGCTGCAGCTCGGCGCTGGGTGTGGCGGCGTCGGTGATGAACCAGACGCGGTCCACACGGTCACGCTCCTTGTTGAGCAGCTTGTGGAGTTGGCGCTGCACGAACAGAAGTCGCTCGCAGTCAGCCGCGCAGGCCCCCGCCCCCACCGTCACGAGCAACCACTGCCCCTTGAGCTGGGGCAAGGCCACGGCGCTGCCGTTGAGCGCGGTGGCGCGCAGCTCGGGAATGAGGCGTTGGGGCTCGATCAACTCACCCTGGCTGCGCCGGCCTTCGGGGCGCACCACGTAGTAGGTGAAGTAAGAGAGCAGGATGGGCGCGGCGCAAGCCAGAAAAATGAAGAACAGCTTCAAGCGGCCATGACGGGTGCGCACCGTCTCGTCCGGGGTGCTGGCCTCGGGCTGTGGCAGGTCGTAGACCGTCAGCCCAATGGGCTGGAGATCGTGCGCGGATTTGGGGTCAGCCATGCGGTTTTTTCTTCCAGATCTGGAACCAGACGAACAGAATCAGTGAGAGCGCCGAGAGCGCGAACCACTGCAGGGCGTAAGCGCGGTTTTTATCCGCACCCGAACCACTGCGCGGCCACTCGCGGCTGAGGCCATCGCCTGATCCTTCGGTCTGCAGCACGGTTGCCACGATGGACAAACCCGTCTCCAGGCGAAATTCGTTCAGGTCAATATTGTGCCTGAGGGTGGCAAACCCCGATGGCATCGGGGCTGTCGCGCCCAAGTCCATGAGCTTGGAAGGCTCGGCCACCCAGCGCCCCACGACACGCACCTCCCCCAGAGGGGTGGGCACGGGGGGCAGGTAATCGGCCCGTACGCGGTCGCGGGCCACCCAGCCACGCTGAACCCACAGCACCGGCCCCTCGGGCAACTGCAAGGGGGTGAGGATGAAAAAGCCGCTCTGGCCGCCCAGGCTACGGTTGTCCAAGTAGACGGTGTAGCGCTCGAGCCAGCGTCCGGTGACCACCACCGGGCGCTGCAAGCCCTCGGCTTGCGGCAGCGGGGGTTGCCAGTCCGCGTTGCCCAAGGGCGGGAGTTGGCTGCGCGAGACTTCCTGGGCGTGCAAGGCCTCCCGCTGGTGCGCGCGGCTCAACTGCCAAAACCCCAGGCGCGCCGTGATACCGCTCACCACCAAGGCGGCGGCCAGCAGCCCCCACCAGGTGCGTCCGCCCCAGCGGCGTGGTGTTGTGTGAAGTGGGCCATCTCGGTTCATAATGGCCCCATGAAACTCATCATTGGTCTTGCTTTCATTGCCATCGTGGGCAGCCTTGCGGCGGCCGGCTTTTTCATGCTGCGTCGCGGTGAGGGGGCCAGCCCCGATCAGCCCTCGCGCATGGCCCATGCGCTGGCTTGGCGCATCGGCTTGTCGGTGCTCTTGTTTGTGTGCCTCTTGGTGCTCTACGCGCTGGGCTGGATTCAACCCACCGGTATTGTGGTCGGAACCTGAGCCCGTCTGCGCAGTGGCCGCAAAAAAAAACCGCCCTCTCGGGCGGTTTTTGACGTCTGGAGAATCAGAGCCAGTAGACGAGCACGTACAGGCCGAGCCAGACCACGTCCACGAAGTGCCAGTACCAGGCCGCACCCTCAAAGCCGAAATGCTTGTCGGCGCTGAAGTGGCCCTTTTGCAGGCGCAGGGTGATGATCAGGAGCATGAGCATGCCCATGAAGACGTGAAAGCCGTGGAAACCGGTCAACATGAAGAAGGTCGAGCCAAAGATGCCCGAGGAGAGCTTGAGGTTGAGGTCGGCGTAGGCGTGGGCGTATTCGTAGCCCTGGCAGATCAAGAAGGCCACACCCAAGAGAACCGTGAGCCACATGTAGACGATGGTCTTGCCACGGTTGTTCTCACGCAAGGCGTGGTGGGCAATGGTGATGGTCACACCGGAGGTCAGCAGCAAAGCGGTGTTGATGGTGGGCAACCACAGCGGCCCCATGGTCTGGAAAGGCTCGATGGTGCCAGCGGGCGAGGCGGTCATGCCAGCGGCCACACTGGGCCAGACGGCTTTGAAATCGGGCCAAAGAACGCTGTGCAATTCGTTGCCGAGCATGGGCACCGCATGAACACGCGCCCACCACAGTGCGCCAAAGAAGGCGCCGAAGAACATGACTTCCGAGAAGATGAACCAGCTCATGCTCCAGCGGAACGAGCGGTCGATGCGCTCGCTGTACTGGCCGTGCAGGCTTTCATCGATGGCGTCGCCAAACCACTGGTAGAGCGTGACCAGCCAGATGATGAGACCGAGCACCAAGGAGTACTTGCCCCAATCGTGGTCGTTGACCCACTGGCCCGCGCCCAAGATGATGAAGAAGAGTCCCAGGGCCGCCATGGCCGGGTGCCGCGAAGGTGCGGGCACATAGTAATACGGCGTGGAACCGTGCGTGTTGGCGCTCATTTCGTTTTTCTCCTGCTTAATTCGGAACAATCAGGTTGACGACCAGGGCGAGCGACAGGACAAACAACAGTCCTGAAATCACGCCGACCACGACCACCTGAACGGGACGCACCATGGCGAGATCGCGCTGGTGCTCGGCGCCCTTGCGGATGCCAAAAAAAGACCAAGCCACCATCACAAAGGCTCGCCAGAGCGAGTGCTTCACAGGGGCCTGCGGTGTGGGTTCGCTCACGAGCCCACCCCCACTTCGAAGAAGGTGTAGGACAAGGTGATGGTCGTCACGTCCTTGGACAACTTCGGATGGATGTAGAACACCACGGGCCACTGCTTTTTCTCGCCCGGGGCCAGGGTGTATTGGTTGAAGCAAAAGCACTCCAACTTGTTGAAGTGCCCACCGGCTTGCTGAGGCGCATAGCTGGGGATGGCTTGGGCCGACATGGTGCGGTCTTGCACGTTTTCAAACTCGAACATGACCGTGGCGAGCTCGCCCGGGTGCACCTTGATCGAGCGCTGCTCCGGCGCGAAGCGCCAGGGGCCACGCACATTGGTGTCGAACTCCACCGTGATCAAGCGGGTGGTATCCACCTGCGTATTGGTGGGCGCCGATGCGCGCCCGTTCATCGAACCCTTGGATTCGCGCTCACTCAAGGAGAGCACATTCACCCCCGTCCACTCGCAAAACGCCTGGTACAGCGGCACGAGCAAATAGCCAAAGGCAAACATGCCCAGGCACACGGAGAGCAGACGAATCGAGAGTTGGCGGTTCGATTGCATGATTTAACCCCGCAAGACCATGAGCTTGTAGACCAGCGCCAGCGCAAAGGCCAGCGCCACCCCCGCCAGGGTCAGACCCAGGCGGCGGTTTTGGCGGCGTTGCTCAGGGGTCATGCAGAGAGTTCCAGTTGGACGGGCTGCGATCAGCCGATCACCTTGGTGGCATCCGCATTGAGCTTGGGCGGGTTCTCAAAAGTGTGGAACGGTGCGGGCGAAGGCACTTCCCACTCCAGACCTTCAGCCGCTTCCCAGGGACGCTGGGGCGCCTTCTGGCCTTGGCCGCGCATGCAGGGCAGCACGACAAAGAAGAAGAAGTAAACCTGCGCAAAACCGAAGAGGAAGCCACCGACCGAAGCCAAGGCGTTGAAATCGGCGAACTGCATGGGGTAGTCGGCGTAGCGACGGGGCATGCCGGCCAGACCCAAGAAGTGCATGGGGAAGAAGGTGATGTTGAAGGAAATGAGGGTCCACCAGAAGTGGATCTTGCCGCGGCCTTCGTCGTACATCACGCCGGTCCACTTGGGCACCCAGTAGTAGAAGCCCGCGAACATGGCAAAGAGCGAACCCGCCACCAACACGTAGTGGAAGTGCGCGACCACGTAGTAGCCGTCTTGCAGCTGCAAGTCGATCGGAGCCATCGAGAGGATCAGGCCCGTGAAGCCACCCATGGTGAACACAAAGATGAAGCCCACCGCGAAGAGCATGGGGGTTTCAAAGGTCATGGAGCCTTTCCACATGGTGGCCACCCAGTTGAACACCTTCACGCCGGTGGGCACGGAGATGAGCATGGTCGCGTACATGAAGAAGAGCTGACCGGTCACCGGCATGCCGGTGGTGTACATGTGGTGCGCCCAAACGATGAAGGAGAGGATGGCGATGGAGGCGGTGGCGTAAACCATCGACGAGTAGCCAAACAGCTTCTTGCGCGAGAAGGCGGGGATGATCTGGCTCACGATGCCGAAGGCCGGCAAAATCATGATGTAGACCTCGGGGTGACCGAAGAACCAGAAGATGTGCTGGAACATGATCGGGTCACCACCACCGGCGGGGTTGAAGAAGGTGGTGCCGAAGTGGCGGTCGGTCAGCGTCATGGTGATCGCGCCAGCGAGCACCGGCATCACGGCAATCAGCAAGAACGCGGTGATGAGCCAAGTCCACACGAACATGGGCATCTTCATGAGCGTCATGCCCGGTGCGCGCATGTTCAGGATGGTCACGATGATGTTGATCGAGCCCATGATGGAAGAGGCACCCAGGATGTGCAGGGAAAAAATGCCCGCGTCCATGGAGGGGCCCATTTGCATGGTCAGCGGCGCGTAGAGCGTCCAGCCCGCGGCAGGGGCGCCACCGGGCATGAAGAACGAGGAGGCCAGCATGACGGCCGCAGGAATCATCAGCCAGAAGCTGAAGTTGTTCATGCGGGCGAAGGCCATGTCGGACGCGCCAATTTGCAGCGGGATCATCCAGTTGGCAAAGCCCACGAAGGCCGGCATGATGGCGCCAAACACCATGATGAGGCCGTGCATCGTGGTGAGCTGGTTAAAGAGCTCAGGGTTGACGACTTGCAAACCGGGCTGGAAGAGCTCGGCACGAATGCCCAGCGCCAAGACGCCTCCAAAGAGGAACATCGTGAACGCGAACAGCAGGTACAGCGTCCCGATGTCTTTGTGGTTGGTGGCATAGACCCAACGCCGCCAGCCGTGCGGGTGATGGTCGTGGTCGTCGTGGTGATCTGCCACAGCTCCGTGGGGGGGGAAGACAGCACTCATGGGTTACCTCGGTCGTTTCGTGAATCAGGATGAATTACTTGGCAGGAGCGGCTTGGGCCACCACGTCCGCAGCGGGAGCTTGGGCGGCCTTGGGCGCCTCAGCAGCGGGGGCAGCGGCTTTCTTCTGCTGCACCCAGGCGGCGTAGTCGGCCTCGCTCAAGACCTTGACGTGAATGGGCATGTAGGCGTGTTCTTTGCCGCAGAGTTCCTGGCACTGGCCATAGAAGTCACCGGTGCGCTCGGCGCGGAAATGGGTATCGCGCACAAAGCCCGGAATGGCGTCTTGCTTGATGCCAAAGGAAGGCACGGCAAAGGCGTGAATCACATCCGAGCTGGTGGTGATGATGCGCACCTTCTTGCCCACGGGCACGACCAGGGGGTTGTCCACTTTGAGCAGGTAGTTGTCCGGTGCGGCCCCCTTGGCGCCGTTGTTGGAGAGGATGCGGTGCTCGTTGTCCAAGGAGGAGATGAAGGAGATGCCCTCGCCCTCACCCTTGAGGTAGTCGTAACCCCAGCGCCACTGGTAGCCGGTGACCTTGATGGTGAGGTCGGCGTTGGAAGTGTCTTTCTGCGCGATCACGGTGCGCGTGGCCGGAATGGCCATGGCGATCACGATGATGAAGGGAATCACGGTCCAGGCGATTTCCACCTTGACCGACTCATGGAAGGTGGCGGGCTGGTGGCCCACCGACTTGCGGTGCTTCCAGATGGAGTAGAACATCACGCCAAAAACCACCACAAAAATGGCCAAACAGATGACCATCATGAAGACGTGCAAGTCGGCCTGCTCTTGGGCCAGTTTGGTGGCCGGGGTGTGCAGGTTGAGTTGGCGATTGGCCGGGCCGCCGGGCAAATCATTGACAGCGTGAGCGGCTTGGGCAAACAAGGTGGCCGCCACGGCACCGACGGTGGCGAGCGGGTTCCAGGGTTGGCTTGGGTTTTTCAATTTGTGTTCCTCAATGACTAAACAGCTTGGGCCAACCGGCCTTTAACGGAAACGGGACTGGGGAACGACCTTGAGCTCGCCCGGTTGGGTGCCCAGGTAGTTGGCGATGAGCTTGAGTTCCGCGTTCGTGTATTGCTTGGCCACGCCCGCCATGATGGCGTTGTTGCGGCCCCAAGTGGGGGTGTTTTCGGCCTTGTAGGACTTCAGGGCGATGAAGAGGTAGTCGCGGTGCTGACCGGCGACTTTGGGGAAGTCCGGGCTCACGGGCTTGCTGTAGTTGGGGCCGTGGCAGCCTGCGCAACCGCCTTTGGTGAGCAATTCAGCCACTTTGGGAGGGGGTGGGGGCAGCTGCTCGGGCGCTGCGGCACCCTTGCCATGGTTCTCATAGTAGGCCGAAATGTCGGCCATGTCCTGGTCGGTCAAGCCCAAGGCCACGCTGCGCATGGTGGGGTGCTTGCGCTCGCCTGATTTATAGGCGTTGAGGGCATTGGTGATGTATTTGGCGCCTTGGCCGGAGATCATGGGCACCCGGTAAACCTCGGGAAAGCTGGCCTTGTAATCCGGAATCCCATGGCAACCAATACACATGGCGATCTTCTTTTCGCCAGCTTGGGGGTCGCCCTTCAAGTCCTGGGCGTGGGTAACCGGTGCCGTTAAACCTGCGATCAGGCCGGCCAATAGGAACAAAGGTTTGAAACTCATGGGGGGGATTGCGGGATTTGCGCTTTGAATTGATTTAGATCAGGGATTCTATGTACTCTTTGAGGCAGGGTTTTCCTAGGGATAACCCTAGGTAAGGCCAGATTGACGGGTGGAGAACCTGACCCCGGCCGCTCGGTCGAGGACAATTTGCCGCACAATCAGGCCGCGTCAAATCGCGCCTTCCCCATCATGCCCGGCAACGTCTTCCAACAATACAACGCACTGACCAAGCCCAGGGTCATTCAACTCATCGTCTTTTGCGCCCTCATTGGCATGGTGCTGGCTGTCCCTGGCCTGCCCCAAGCCGCGGACTGGCAACTCATGGCGCTGGCCTGCCTGGGCATTTGGCTCGTGGCCGGCGCTGCTGCGGCATTTAACTGTCTGGTCGAGAAAAGCATTGACGCCAAGATGCGCCGCACGGCCTGGCGCCCCACCGCTCGGGGCGAGCTCTCCGACTGGCAAACCCTGGGCTTCTCGTTGGCCCTCTGCGGCTTGGGCTCCTTGCTGCTGTATGTGTGGGTCAACCCCTTGACCATGTGGCTCACGTTTGCCACCTTCATTGGTTATGCGGTGATCTACACCGTCATCCTCAAACCCCTGACCCCGCAAAACATCGTCATTGGGGGCGCCTCGGGGGCCATGCCCCCGGTCTTGGGCTGGGCGGCCATGACGGGCGAGGTGGGCGCGGAAGCCCTCATCCTGTTTCTCATCATCTTCTTGTGGACGCCGCCCCATTTTTGGGCGCTGGCGCTCTACCGCGTCGAGGATTACCGCAAGTCCGGCCTGCCCATGCTGCCCGTGACGCACGGCAATGACTTCACCCGCCTGCACATCTTGCTCTACACCTTCCTCTTGATGGCCGCTTGCCTCATGCCCTTTGCCTTTGGCATGAGCTCCTGGCTCTACTTGGTGAGCGCCGTGGTGCTGAGCGTGGGCTTCATTGCCTATGCGGTCGCCTTGATGCGCGCCTACTCCGACGCCTTGGCGCGCAAAACCTTTCGCTTCTCCCTCATCCACCTCACCGCCTTGTTTGCCGCGCTCTTGCTCGACCACTACCTGATGTGAGGGGCAGGTGGGGTGCCCCCCCCGTGAGGCGAGGCGGCTCCGCTAAAATGCCTCAAGCGGATATTCAGGACCCATGACCTCTTCTTCCTCGCCCTCCTCGGCCAGTCAGCTCGGCGCATTGCAAGATGAGGTGCAGGCTTTA
>Ga0255168_1000598_pt1 | contig 11507 bp, 16 predicted proteins | sample Atl_Miss_RepB_8d_FD_183629 | JGI IMG/M metagenome (GOLD analysis project Ga0255168, IMG submission 183629) | Freshwater microbial communities from Altamaha River, Georgia, United States - Atl_Miss_RepB_8d | ecosystem: Environmental > Aquatic > Freshwater > River | place: USA: Georgia | collected... | reverse complement strand
CGCTTTGCCTTGGTGGTTGCGGCATATTCTGCCGGGGTCAAGGACTTGATCGCCGCTTCAGGCAAATACCGCTCCCCCGTCTTGGAAGACGGTTTGCCAGACTTGGTGCGCCATTTCTGGTCAGTCCAAGCCTTGAGCGATGCTTGAGGCGACTTCAATCCTTGTACCCTCCACCCTTGGCCTTGTACTGCTTGGCCAGCAACTGCGCCTTGCGAGCGCTCCACTGACCGGCTTTTGTACCCTGCACAGCACGGGACTTGATGGACTCAAACAGAGACTTGCGCATACCCGGCTTGGTGTAGTTTGCGGCCTCGTTGACCTTGGACTTCACCTTCCCGCCCTCCGCATACTGCGTGAAGTCGGTGTCGTCGCGGCGAGCTTTTGTCTTCGCCTTGGGCATTTTGGATGGGAGAATGTCTCCCATGCCACGGCTTGCTCTCATATCAGTAGCAGGCCTTGCCGCCCTTTTTCATGCCAAGAGGCTTGCTAGCCTTCATGACAATCTGCTTGCCCTTGGTTTTGCCCTTGGTGGCCATACCGTCTTTGCTGGGAGCAGCAGTTTTGACAGCGCCCATTTTGGCTTTGGTGATACCGTTACCCGAAGATTTTGTAGCCATGATCTGGCCTCCTTCTTTAAATTTGCGGCCTTTGTCCGCAGTGATGAACTCTTTGCCAACCGAAGTTGGCACGCCTGCTTTCTTGGCAAACGACGGGTTGTTGGCCACCGCCGCCATGAATCTGTGTTGTTTCGCGCTAGTTGATGGCACTTCTTGTTTCCTTGATGAAGGTGTCAATCTTGCCCTCTAGGCGATCCAACCTGTCCAACACCCGATTGATGTCGTTGTGGACTTCCTGTTTCGTCACATACTCCTTGGCAATCTCCTCCCGCGTCCTGTTGAGCAGGATCGAGATTCTTTGCAGTTCTGACGACTTTTCCTTCAAGCTCCATCCGAGTAGCCCAAGAAATGTAGTCAGCAAGGCGTTCCATATCATCAGTTCCATTTCAGCAATTCCATGCTCTCAAGGATTTATTGATGCGGCTGTTGGGGTCCTTGGCTGTCTTGGCAGAGGTCAGCTTTTTCTTCATGCCTTCCATGCGGGCACAGAAAGAGTCGCGGCGTTTGCCGCCCTCTGGCTGAGGAGCTTTCAGACCCGGTTTGCCGGGGTTCGCTTTGTTGTAGGAGGCACGCCCCTTGGCGTTCAAGCCGCCCTTTGGGTTTTTGCCTTCTTTGCGTTGCCATGCGGGTGTCTTAGCCATTTGCAACTTTCAGTTTTGCTTTGCGCAATTCCTCAAGGAGGGGGAGCACGACCTCAGTTTTGAAGTCGCTCGTGAACTCTTCCGTGCCGACGTGCGGCAGGCTGATCTCCACGTCAATCCAAACCTTGAAGCCCTCGGCCCGAGCCTTGTCGCAGAACGTGTAGTCCTCGCCCACGAACATCCCGTCCTTGAGCGCAAACTCAAACACGTTAGCCACTTGGCCAACGCCATCCTGCCCCACATACTTCTCTGCCTTGGCCGCTAGAGTCTCGACCACGTTGCGACGCACCAGCATGAAGCCAGTGCCAACACGGTTGATGCGCATGAGCGCACCATCAAACTCGGGCTCCCCGTGCTCGTCATAGTAGAGGTCCATGAAAAACAACTTGTCTTTGCGACGGCGGGGGTACGCGCCAGCCGTGATGTCCTTGTCCCCGCTCTGCGCCATGAGGCGCAAAATGTGGTCAGGCTCGGCAATCACGTCAGCGTCAATGAAGAGAAGGTCGGTGCAGTCGGTTTTGAGGAACTCGTCAACCAACATGTTGCGTGCCATCGTGATGATGGAGCAGCCAGACACATGCCCGAGTTTTACCGCCACCCCGTAGCTCAAAGCGCGGGGAAGCAACTGGGCAATCGTGTAAGCCAGCTTAATGCTGACCTTGCCGTCATACGCCGGAATGGCGATGAAGAGGCTGCGGCCACGCAGGTCGGTTGAACGGGTCTCAGCCATAGTACACCGTGATAGAAGCGATGCCAGTCAACGAAGCGTAGATGTCCGTGGTAAACCGCACACCCTCGCCCGGAACCAACGTATAAAACGAGTTCGGGTTTGAGTTGGACGGGATGTCCACTTCGATCAAGGTCGTACCGCCCGACCCACCGTCTTTCAACAGCAGAGTACCGGGGGTGCTAGCGGTTGCGCAAATTGAAAAGCCTTTAACACGCGCAGGTTGGGCAAAGATAGTCCCTGACGCATTTGCGTGTTTGGCTTTTACGTCATATTGCATCGTCATGAGATGCTCCTAATTACGCGGGTGTGATGACCGTCGTACCGTCGCTCGAATCAATCCATGTGCTGCCAGCAGTAGCGCCTTGAGCAACGTAGAAAGTCTTGGTGGTTGTGTTGTACAACGTGGTGCCCAACGCCTTGCCAGAGGTGTTGACTGCGTTAGCAATCGCGCCCAAAGCAGCGGAGGTGGTGGTTGTGGAAGTCAGAGTGCCAGTGACGTTGCCAGTGACGTTGCCAGTGACGTTGCCAGTGATAGCGCCCTCAAAGCCGTTGTCAGACTTTACCGGGCCGGAGAAGGTAGTGCGTGCCATGAGAATCCTCACATGCGAGTTGTGGTGTAACTGTCTGCATGTCGTCAGGCCGGGACCTGTCAGTTACACCGGAAACCCCGGATGGGTAGTTTGTATCATGGTTTAGGGGGGAATGCAATAGCTTCCGAATCGTCCGGCAAAGAATTTGATTTCCGCAGATTTTCCTCCTGCGTCATGACCCGCAAGTTCCACGGCACGTGCAGGCCGCAGACGACCGGATTGATTAGTGGGTAAATGTGATCCACAACGTACCGCTCGTTGGTTATTTTTGTCAATTGCATGGCCGTCAGGTAGGTTTTGCGCATGGCCAGTTTTTGCTCCGAACTGATCCACTTGGGGGTGGCCTCCCGGTGGCGACGCTTGCGAACGCTGGTCAGGGCTTTGTACAGTTCTGGATTGGCTTCCTTGTGCTTCTGTCTATGCTTGCGCCGTTCTTCAGGGGGGCGCATATTTGCGCGAGCTTTGACGGCTTCTTTGTTCTTTTCATAGTATTTGCGCCCCGCAGCTTTTGATGCTTCTGACTTGGGTTTGCCCTTGCGCTTCTCGTTGTCAATCACCCAATCCTCGCGCATACACTCCACGCAAGCCCCTTTGGTTTTGCGTGGGGCAACATGCCCACGAGAGCAAGGCTCGCCTGTAAAGTAGTGGGTTACGCCTGCGGCTTTGGCTTCAGCGCGGGTTTTTGGTAGTGTGGTGGTGTCCATGTACTTCCCCTTTTATACGATACGGGAAATTATACACGAAAACTAAAAATAAAAAAGGGGGGCCGAAGCCCCCCAGAACCCAAAGAATTGAGTACTTAATTATCAGGTAGAACCTGAAGAACCCCACATGCCCAACGGATCGCTCCAGCCGAAACTGTAGCGCTCGCGGGCCTTGTAGCGAACGTTCCCTGTATCGAAGTCACCGTCCATCGAATTCGACAAAGGCATACGCTCGAAGTGCTTCAGACCGTTAGGCACGTCTGTGGTCAGGAACCACGCGTTGTTATCGGTCAAGAAGTGGTTGACGGTGTAGCCACCGGGGATTGCACCCATCTGCTTGATAGCGTTGATGTCGTTATCAGCAGTTGCGACGCGCAACTCGGTGTCAAGCAGACGCTTGGCCGTGAACATCAAAGCAGGCGGGATCACCAGCTTGACGGGCTTGGCAGCGATCAGCAGACCACGTTCATCGGTCCACGCAGCGATCTGAATCACGGCGTTTTCGAGGGACGTTTCGTTGAGGTCAACGCCAGAAGCGGGGCTGTTGTAGTTCACGCCACCGGAGACCAGCGGGTGACCGACGCGAGTGCCGGAACTGTTGTTGCCAAAAAGAGACACGCCATCACCACCAGCGTAAGCGCCGTTGAAGCCGTTGTTGATAACGGCGGCGGCTTTCACCTGTTTGGTGTAGGACATAGCACGGGCCAGCGCCTTGGTGTAACGAGCAGACAGGCTGTCGTACAGGTTGTCCTCAATCGCCTCTTCGGTGATCGAGAAGCCCAAAGCGATGGTCTCGTGGGTGTAGCGGGCGGTGAACGCTTCTTGCGCGTTGTCGTAAGCGATGGCGGAGCCTTCGTTCTTGACAGGCGCTGCGCTGAATCCAGCCAGCTTGGTCTCTTCTTCAAAGCTACGCTCAGATTTCTCTGTTTCGTAGATTTCCTTGTGCTCTTCGCCGTAACGGGCATACTCCATGCCGAACAGAGCGTTCAAGCCGGGGAGCAGTTCTTTGAGCAGTTGTGCGCGTGAAATAGCCATTTGTCAGTCCTCCTATTAGACGCCAGTGGTGTCGTTATATTGATGGAGGTTGAACTTCACAATGAACTCGTAGTAGTACGTAGTACCACCAGAGATATAAGAAGTTTCAGGCACAACATCAACCACACGGATTGGCAAGGTGTTTGTGGTGTCGGCAGACGCACCGTTGATGCCGTAGGCAGAGTCGCCAGTAGCAGTCGAACCGGTAGCAGTAGCCATAGCCACGTTCGAGCCAACCAACGCACGGGTATAACCGGTGGGGGTGGTGGTAGAACTTGCGGCAGCAACAACCTTGAAAGTCGCATTTGGATCATCCACCACGTAGGCGTAGGCCAGATTGGTAGAAGTCGATGCGGCGGCGGGGTAGTACTGAGACTGGACGGTTTGACCCATCGAGTTCACGTACTGGCAACCAACCAACACACCCACGGCGTCGCCGGAGTTGCTAGTGGTCTTGGCCACGAGGAAACCCGTGGTGTCAATCTGAACGGTGTCGCCGTTCAGGATAGCAGTCGCGTAAGCGGCTGCGATGGGGATCAGACGAGTCTGACCTGCGTACGGCAGTCCATCAAGTCGATTGATGGGCTTAAAGCCATACGTCTTATCGACGGAAGGGTAAGCCATTTATTGCTCCTTGTTACTTTGAACCAGAACCAAAACCCGTTGTGCCCCGCGTCGTGGAAGATTTCTTCTCCGAGTACAGCGGCATTCGCGGATCGTTGTTTCGCATAAAGTGGTTGTCCACTGAGTCCATCTGGCCCTGAGCTTGATTGTTGTAATACTCTTGGCGAGCGCGGAATTGTTCTTTGGTCATCTTGCAGAGCAAGAGGCCACCAATCTCGACGTTACCATTAGCATTACCGGGAATCATCAGTTCCGGATGGTCTTCTGCCCTCACTGGCACCCAGCCCTCACGGAATTTCCGTGAGACGTTTGTCGGATCAGACTGTCCAAGGATCGCGGTAGCAACCCAGTGGAACACATGATCCGGATCAGGTGTCGGTTCCGGCAGAGTGCTCGGCGGCACATAGACTGCACGAGCGGATTTTTCGCGTGAAATGAGATCACGAGGTGTACGGTTTTCAGCCATTTGATTTCTCCAGTTTAAGAACTTCTGCTACATATTTCTTCGGGTCAAGGTTGTACTTCTTAATTAACGCCGCTTGTGTTGGCGTCAACTGAATCTTCCTTGTTCCCGTAGACCGACTGGCAGGAGCCACCACCGGGGAAGGCTTCTTGGCTTCGACCTTTTCAGTTTTGACATCATCGTCCCCGAACACTTCGGGAAACTTTGACTTCACGCGAGCATCAATCTGCTCGAAATACTCATCAGTGCGAGGATCAACCCCGTTTGCTACTAGTTTCTGGTGCAGCCCTAGAGCGAAGCTGGTGACTTCTTCGAACCCTGCCGCCCCGAACCACTGGTTTCTAGCTTGCCAGCGCAAGGATTTTTCGTCGGGACGAACCTGTTGGGGTTCTTGATAACGCGTTTGTACCTCAATGTCTTCCTCTTGTAAAGAGGGTCTGTTAATTTTTGCGTTTTTGACTTCCCACTTGGCCTCGGCCAACTCCTCTTGGGCCGCGATGATCGCGTCTGTGTCAAACGCTTCTTGGGCGGCTTTCAAGTCACGACGGGCTTTTTCAAGCTTGGCTTCAGCAGCCTGCTCGGCCAAGGTGGCTACGGCTTGGTGTCCGGTATTAACCGACTTCTTTAGTCGGTTATTCTCATCGACCAACTGTTGTGCAAGACGCTCAAGTTCCTGTTTCTCACGGGCAAGGGCTTCCTTGGCACGGCGCTCGTCATGCCGTGCGTGAGTCAGTTCGCTGATGCGCTTCTTGACGTTATCGGAGTAACTCTCGATCTCGTCGTCGGTGGGGTCGGCAACCTCTTTCTCAAGGGGTTTGCGGCCACGGTCCTTCTCAGGGGTGTCATCGACGATTTCGATTTCGACATCGCCTTCCGCCTCGATTTCTACATCGGGCTTCTTGTTTTCTTCCAGTTCGTCTGGAAACTTAAATGCCTCTGACATTTATTACTCCTTTATGCGCGGGTTACACCGCGAGGGTCTTGCACAACAGCTTCCACCTGATCGTCGTTAATCAGACGGAACTCCTTTCCGAAAATCTTGAACCGGGTGCCCGCGTACGTGCGCACCAGCACAAAATCTCCTTCCTTGCACCACGGGCCGGTCAAGAACTTGTCAGGGTCCTTGTAGGCTTGCGGTCCAACTTTGATAACAAAAAGAACAGTTGTGGCGTGCTCTTCTTGTTTGGCATAACTCGTGGCCTTGACCAAATCGAGTTCAGTGCCGTCGATCTTCTCAGTCACATCGGGCACGACGCACAGTAGTTTCCAGCCTTGCGGCTCCGGAAGCGACTTTGCTCGGTCCTCGATAGGGATGCTTTCATCCGGGCTGTCCTTTGGGACGATTGGTTCAGGCAGGCTTACGCCCGGCGGCAGAATAAGACCGAGGTCATTCTTCATCAGATTTCTCCACTTTTTCAGCAAGGTCGATTAAATGACGCTCTGCGATGGCAAGACCTTGGATCACCCCACAGAGTTTTTGGTATTCGTCGAAAGAGCGACAGCCGCCTCCTGCGAGGTCGTCTGCGTAGTTGTTCATGTCCGTGCGTAACTTATCGCGCAGTACGCGTGCGAAGTCTTGGATCATTTAGCTGGTTTCTCCTTTTGTCGTGCTTGATGTTGGGCTTTTGCAATGTCGATGCCCATGCGGACACCTTCACGTTCTTGTTGTGCATCCAGTTTTGCTTGGCTGTCTTTTATCTGTGCCCCGACCTTGAGACCGGCAAGCTCTTGGTCGGCCTCGGCTTTCTGTGCGTCGAGTGCCAGTCTCTGCTGTGCGATCTGGAGGTCGCCCTGCACCTTGGCTGCTTTTGTCTGCGCCTCTTGGGCACGAATCTGAAGCTCTTGCTGTTGCATCTGCACCACAGGGTCTTGGGCTTGCTGTTGTGCTTGCTGTTGTGCAGCCATCGCTTGGTTCTGAGCCAGTGCCTGCTGGGCAGCTTGCGCCATCATGGCAGACAAGCTGATCTCCACCTGCGGCGGTAGTTTGTCGTCCTCGGGCGGCAGGGGCATCCCCAACTGGTTCTGAATCTGCTGGCGCATTTTGTAGCCAGCGTGCTCGGCGATGTGCGCAGTGATGGCCGCGACGATCGCCTGCGCCTTGGGGTTCTGGCCGATCGTTTGCTGCATCATGGGGTCTTGGAGCAGGAAGTTGTGCACCGCCATGTGCGCGTCGTGATCTTGGAACAGGAACGCCTTGACAGGCTCGCCCTTCAACAAGTTCTGGTTCTCCGTCACGGGGTCGGTCGGCTTCATGTCCTCTGGCAGAGGCACGAGCTTGTCGGCGTTCTTAATCCCCAAGACCTCCAACATCCCACGGTGGAGTTCAGGCAGGTTGTAAATGTCCGGAGCCATCTGCGCCATCTGGATGACGGCTTGGTACTGGACGACACGCTGGGAGAGAGTGGCGGCGTTGGGATCAGACACGGGGATCACGTCCACCATGTCATAGTCTTTTTGCTTGGCTCGCGGTGTGCCGTACTCGGGCTCGTAGTTGTACTCGGGGTCCGTGTAGTCACGGATGATGGTCTTCAAGAGTTTCAACTCTTGCTTCAAGGTGTTGTGCACCCGCGCCTGCACAGCGGTCAGGACTTTAAGCTGGCGCTCAAGCAGGGCAAGTGTCGAGCCCACCGGCGCGTTGGCCGACATGTCCGAGACATTTGTGTCTGCACTGGCCGCGAAGCGACGGCCCTCGTCCACAATCTTGTCCAAAAGCCCGGACAGCACAGCAGACGGCTCTTTGTAAGGCAGGGGCAGGATGCTGTCCCGGATGTTGCCAGACGCCACATCCACATCACGCCACTCGCCCGGAGCGATGGGGGTGTCGTCACCCTTGATCCGCAAGCCTCTTGACTTCAACCCGCCCGGCAGGTTTGAGAGAGTGCCCGCGTCCACAAGCTGTCTCATCAAGCTCGTGGCCGACTTAGCGTAGCCGCCGATCAGGTGGAAGAGCCCGAAGCCGTACGCACCAAAGCCGGGGACGTACTGATAGTGCACGAAGTGCTGGCGCTTGAGTTTTAACTTGTCGTCTTCCTTCCAGTTGCGGCGGATGGAGAGCACGTCGCCCGTGCCCTTCAAAATAGTCACCACGTAGGGGATAGCGATCCCAACGGCTTCTCCGTCCTCATCCTTCTCGCACAGCGGGTCGCCCTCGATCACGAGGTTGACGTGGCTCTCCAGCACGATGTAGCGGTCGTCGTTGATGTCGGAGAACCCAGTCTCCTTGTCCTTGGCCTTCTTGATGTCGTCCTGAGTCTTGTCCGGTTCCGGAAGCTCGATGTCCCGGTAGAACCCAGCAGCCATGAGTTTCTTCAACTCGTTCTCGGTCTTGCGCATGACGTGGGTCACGCGCTCGCAGGTGTCCAAGTCCGACGCGCCGTAGGGCAGGATCATGTCCTCGGCAGGCACGAATGTGCTCACCGGTCGGCCAAGGTTGGGGTCGTAGTAAATCTTCTTGAACGCCGAGCCAGTAGCTGGCAAGCTCCAGAGCATCCGCTCGTGCTCCGGCCTATACTCGGGCATCTCCTCGGTCAAGCGGAAGTTCATGTCATCTTGCACCCGCACGGCGGCTTCCTTGACCTCAACGGTGTCCTTGCCGATGATCTTGGTCTTGACCGGCCCAGCGGCTGGGAATGTCTCGGTGATGGTCTCAGACTGAAACCGCACCACGGCTTCTGTAATCATCGGGTGGAACACCCCACAGGCTCCCTGCCAAGGCTCGGTGCGCTCCTCGATCTGGAGTCCCAAGAGCTTCAAGCCCATGACGTAGGCTTTCTCCCACTCCTTGCGGCTGGCCTTGTCGTCGTCGATCACGCCCTCCAAGTCGCTGCCCAACTGGGAAATCTCACCGTCGTCCAAGAACTCGGCCAAGTTGGCATCAAAGTCCTCAACGCTTGGCTCGGGCTTTTCGATCTCGATCTCCAGCCCACCGGCTTTGATACTCACCTCTTCGGGATCAACGATCTCAATCTCGATCCCCTCCATGCCGTCGTCTTGTGCAAGCTCTTCCAATCCCTGTGGAGCGGCGTAGAGACCCTTGTCGATGTTTGTGGCCATCATGATTCCTTAGTAGTAAGCGTACGTCTGCCGCTTGAAATATCTTGGCTCGTCCTTCTCGTCGGAGTCCAACGGGATGAAGCCGCCCCTGCGAAAGCGCAGCAGTGCTTGGGATGTCGTGTCAACGAAGTCGTCGTGTTCTCCGTTGGGGAAGGACGCTACTTCCTCGATCACCTCCCGCGCCCAGCGCGTGTCTGGTGCCCAGACCTTGCCAGAGGCAAAGAGGTCCGCCACCGCGTTCAATCTTACTATCTTGTCGTTGCCCCGGCTAGGGGTGTACTCCTCGACAGGGATGCCCATGTTGCGCAACTCCTGAATGAGCGGACCCCCAGCGGCTTTCTTTTCCACGATGAACCCGTCGGGCTCCCACTCCCTGTAATGCTTCAAAGCCACCTGTTTGAGTTCCGGGAATGCCATCCTGTCCTTGAATGCGTCCAAGAGGATGATCTGGGCCGTATGCCCCTCCTCCTCGTTATAGAACACCCCCCACGTCGTGCAGGCTGAGTAGTCAGCGCTGGTCTTGGCCTCGAACGCCGTATCCCATGACTGGAGAATGAACTCGCACTGGGGTGGCTGGTCCCCCGGCCATATGCGCCAAGAGTTTCTGGAGACGATCGCCGCGTTGTTGGAGACCGGGTTTTGCATGTACTGGGCGTTCCAGTACTGGGGGTCAAGCGCCTGCTTCTTGGACTTCAACGCCTCGAGCGGCCACTGATCCGGCCAGAGCGATTTCTCTTTCTCCGTGCCCTCGTGCAAGATGGCTGGCAACTCTACCACCTCCCAGCGGTCCTCCTCCGGGGTCTCGTTCTTGGTCTGGTAGTCCAGTAAGCGCCCCGTCAGGTCCAGTTTGGACCAGCGGGTCATGATGATAATGATTGCGCCTCCGGGCATCAGACGCTGCAACGGGCCGGTCTGAAACCAACTCCACGCCGTGTCAAACGCAAGGCGGCTGTTGACTTTTACGTCCTGTTCGCTATGAGGATCGTCAATGACGAAGAGATCAGCACCACGGCCAGCCAAAGCGCCCCCGACACCAGCAGCGTAATACTGTCCACCTTGGCTGGTAGACCACTTGCCTGCGGCTTTCTGGTCGTCTGCAATCTGGGTCTGGTCAAAAAGTTCTTTGTATTCATCGGAGTCCACCAAGTTTCGCACCCGGCGACCGAAATCCTCGGACAGTCCTGCGGTGTGGGTCCCCATGATAATCTTTTTATTAGGGAAATTACCTAGAAAGAAAGCCGGGAAAAGGTAGGAACTGAACTCCGACTTGCCCATACGGGGCGCGATGTTGATGATGACCCGCTTTTTCTTGCCGTCGATCACATCCTTGAAAATTTTGGCCAGTTTCCGATGGTGCGGCCCGACCTTGAACCCCGGATAGACAGATTTTGCGAACTCGATCATGTCGGTTCGGGCGAGATTCTTGCGGTTGTGCTCCTCGGCCTTGGTCAAAAGCTCCAGCGCCTCGACTTTTTCCTCCGCCGTCATCCGGGAGAGGTTCTGGAACAGGATTCGCGCCTGCTCAGGCGTCAGTGGCTGGGGTGCCGTCATCGTTTTCTTCTTTGTTTTGGGGGACTTCCTCGATGTCCGTGACCTCCACGTCGGTCACGTCCATGAACTTGGCCAGCTTCTCCTTGAGTTTGGCGTCGATCTCGGCCTCGGTGAGGTCTGTCTTCTTGACCTCGATTTTTTCGGTGAAGAGCCCCACCTCCGTGACCTTGCCCAAGAGCCCTAGCGCTTTCAAGCGGATGTTGGCGTTGGGGTGGTTCGTCTCCTCAATCAGCTTGGCCACGGCCATGCCACGGATTTCCTTGGCCTGATGGACAAACTCCCAGTCGTAGGCTGTGAGCATCCCGACCAAGTGCTTGACTGCTGCGGGGGTTTGTATTTGCTGGACGACGGCGTTGGCGTCTTGGATGGTGGGCGCGGTCATCGCCCCAAATGCCCTGCGGGCCTGCTGCTTCTCGGCCTCAGACACAGCGGCCTCGGTGTCCGGGGCCCCCATCGCGGTAAGCCAGTCAGCCGTTTTAACTTGGGCGTCAACGATTTG
>Ga0255168_1000588_pt1 | contig 11643 bp, 14 predicted proteins | sample Atl_Miss_RepB_8d_FD_183629 | JGI IMG/M metagenome (GOLD analysis project Ga0255168, IMG submission 183629) | Freshwater microbial communities from Altamaha River, Georgia, United States - Atl_Miss_RepB_8d | ecosystem: Environmental > Aquatic > Freshwater > River | place: USA: Georgia | collected... | reverse complement strand
AGGCCACAATGCGCCATTAGACATTTCGACATAGTGTGTGCCATGCACAAACCCCATGCGATTCATTCTAGCCTTGATCGCTCGGGCATAGGTATAGGATCGCTTGTGGTCTGAATCGCTCAGGTACAGACTAGGGTCTGTGGCGTGATTGTAGGCAGAACACAGACCGAGAATGGTAGTCCCTGCTTTCCACATTGACCCATTGGATTTATAGACAACAAACTGTTTCATGGTTTCCTCACTTGGTTAGAATGTCAAAATACGCCAGTGCCGCCATTGTCAGGCAGAGGCCGATGGCGATGGCGAGAATGTAGTCTAGGATGGATTCTTTCATGATTCAAGCCCCAATTAAATGTAATTATCTTCCATCTCCAGCACCTCATCACTGTCTAGCTTCAGGACACGGGAGACAAGGTAGCTGGCATCGTTGAATTCGACACCTTCACTGGTGACGTACTCTAGCACAGCCCAGTTGCTGTGTCCCTCGCTGTGCATGGATTTGATATTGGCAATGATGATAGGGTTCATGGTTGAGTGCTCCGTTGGTGATGGTTTCATTGTAGCCCCCTTGCGAGGGCTGGCTATAGGTGTTTACCCTGAGTGACGTTCAAGGTATTGCATGAGCTTCTCGGCCGTGTCGTAGTCGTCCCTCTTGTCGCCCCAGGCGACCACATGGACGCCACGCTGGGTGGTTCCGAAGTAGCGTCCCACGTCTGACCCGTTGGACACATAGTCCATGGGCTTGATGAAGCGATCAAAGACCTTGGCGTTGATGGTGGTGATGTTGTGCATGATGCCGATCCTTTGCAAGTCTGGGACTGCACTGCGCCTTCCCATTGACTCTACTGTACCACTGTTTCCCTGGTTGTGTATTAGGACAAACCCTAGGTTTTGCATCTTTTTTGTGGACTGTCAGGATACTGTATAAGTATCCAGTAGTGATGTGTTTCACGTGGAACAGTCTCCGAAGTACCCTTTATAGGCACCTACACTGCCCCTCACATGCCCAATTGAGAATGATTCTCATTTAAGTTTCATGCACTTTTGTTGCACTGCAACATGCTATTGAGAATCCATTATCATTAGCGTTAGTGACCGGCTAGTCAGTAACTTGTGAGTCAGCACTTACTAACTTTAGAGTCTGGACTCTAATGTGCTAGTGAGTACTCACATAGGGGGGGGGTGTTGCTTTAGTGTTTACTTTTGCGGATACCTCTAGCGCTTACAAAAAAGTAAAACTAGACCCTAAAAGTAACTAAATAGTACATTTAATTGGGGACAGATGAGATCACGTAAGTTATTGAAAGATAAAGACAATTAGCTACAGAAGACATAATTTAACATAATATTGTAAAAGGAGACCTTAGACGGGCAGGCGTGCACCCTGGAAGGGGACTATAAAGTGAAGCCTTAAACAGTAAAAAGACAATAAATCTTAATCTTTTGTCATAAAATGCTTGACAAGTGCATAAAAGTATGCTATAGTATCTTTATAGTATACTTTATAGCTTTAATGTATACTTTAATGTACTCTAATGCGTTAAAGTAACTTTAATGTTAAATAATAATTATTAATAAATATATAAGATATACATTAAAGATACTTTAAAGCTAAAGGGGTATCTTGGATTTTTGTCTAAACAACCATGTCCCAAAGGATAAACATGGAAACAGAACCGAAGAAACGTGGTCGTGGAAGACCCAAGAAGGGAGAGATTGTCGCCCTTAAGAAAAAGAATACTGGTGTTGTAGGTCGTCCCAAGGGTGATACGGCTATCATCAATGAGTACAAACTCAGAATGCTGAATTCACCCAAGAGCGCAAAAGTGCTTGAGGCCATTTATGACGCTGCTTTGGATAATGAACATAAAAACCAAGCTGCTGCCTGGAAGTTGATTGTCGATAGGATTGTCCCTGTCTCAGCTTTTGAGGCTTCAAAGCAGGGCGGTAGTACCCCGAGCATCAGTATCAACATTTCTGGTCTCCAAAGTCCTTCTGTGGGCCTTGATGAGCCTATTGAGATGGTAGAGGACGTGACTGACGTGGAAATCAAGGATTACCATGACCAGTCTTAACTTCCAACTTTTGCGGTGGCAGCAAGAGGTCTTTGGATCTAAGAAGCGGTTTAAGGTGGTTGCAGCAGGTCGTCGATGTGGTAAGTCCAGGTTGTCTGCTGTTACGTTGTTGATTGAGGGTTTGAATTGTCCTGACGGTTCAGCGGTGATGTATATCGCTCCAACGCTGGGACAAGCACGGTCGATTATCTGGGACTTGCTCCATGAGTTGGGTAGGCCAGTGATTAAGTCCAGCCACGTGAACAACCTTGAGATCACGTTGATAAACGGACGAAAGATACTGGTAAGGGGCGCTGATAATCCAGACTCTTTGCGTGGTATGTCTCTGACGTATGTGGTCCTAGACGAGTGTGCATTCGTTAAGCAGGATGTATGGGAAAAGATTATCCGAGCTTCTTTGTCTGACAAAAAGGGTAGAGCGTTGTTTATTTCTACTCCTTCTGGTAGGAACTGGTTCTACGATGTGTTTAAGCTGGGTCAGGAAGAGGATGAGGAGTGGAAGAGTTGGCACTTTACCACCAAGGACAATGAAACCATTGATCCAAAGGAAATTGAGGCTGCTCAGAAGACTCTCAGCTCTTTTGCCTTTAAGCAGGAATACCTGAGTTCCTTCGATACCGCAGGAGCTGACGTATTCAAGGAAGAGTGGTTTAAGGAAGCTGAAGAACCTCAGTTTGGGGCTTACTATGTTGCAGTGGACTTGGCTGGGTTTGAGGATGTGGCTAAGAATGCTGGAGCATCCAAGAAGCGATTAGATGAGACTGCTATTGCTATTGTTAAGCTTTTGGATAACGGTGATTGGTGGGTTCATAGCATTGAGCACGGTCGATGGGACATTAGGCAGACTGCTGTCAATATTCTAAAAACCATAAGGGATTTCCAACCGAGTGCAATCGGTATTGAGCGAGGAGCATTGAAGAATGCTGTCTTACCTTACTTAAACGATTTGATGAGGAAGAATAACATCTATGCCCATATACATGATCTTACTCATGGAAACAAAAAGAAGGTGGACAGAGTTATCTGGTCACTGCAAGGACGCTTGGAGCATGGTCGAATTACCTTTAACGAGGATGAAGATTGGACTGAGTTTAGGGATCAACTCATCATGTTCCCTACCAATGGTGTGCATGATGACCTAGTGGATGCTTTGAGTTATGTGGATCAGCTTGCGGTTGCTAACTACAACGCTGATTATGAGGAAGATGAGTTTGAAGTTCTTGACCCTATAAGTGGATACTGACTATGAAACAAGGATTGTACGCAAACATCAACGCCAAGCGTAAGCGCATTGCCGCTGGTTCTGGTGAAAGAATGAGGAAACCTGGAAGCAAGGGTGCTCCCACGGCTCAGGACTTCAAGGACTCTGCCAAGACCGCCAAGAAGGGAAAGAAAAAGAATGGCTACTGATCCAAGACTTGCTCGTGCTGGTGTTAGTGGTTACAACAAACCAAAGAGAACACCAAACCATCCTACAAAAAGTCACATTGTTGTGGCTAAGGATGGCGATGAAATTAAAACAATTCGCTTTGGACAGCAAGGCGTACAAGGTTCTCCTGAAGGATCGGCCCGTAACAAGGCTTTCAAGGCTCGACACGCACAGAATATCGCCAAGGGGCGCATGAGTGCGGCGTACTGGGCTGACCGCGTGAAGTGGGGCGGTAAATAATGCCGTTTCCTTTAGAAGTTCCTGATACGGTTTTTAAAAACGAAAACAATCGATGGGTTCGTTATTGTCCACAGTGTAATAATCAAATAACGCATCTGCGCAGAAATTATTGCATTGGTGCTCATAATATAGAACAACCTTGTAAGGCTTGTAGTAATAAAACTAATAAAGCCTCAGGAATGGTCGGGGCAGTTCGTCTTGCTTGGTACGAGTCTTTTTCAAAAAGTGCTCTTGTACGTGGATACTCTTGGGATTTAACACCTGAACAGATTAATGAATTGTATGAAGAACAGAATGAAGTTTGTGCTCTTTCTGGACTGTCAATCGGCTGGAGTAAAATAGGATGGGATCACACAGCGTCTATTGATCGTATTAATAACAATGAAGGATATTTTTTAGAAAACATCCAGCTTGTACATAAAAAGATAAATATGATGCGTGGCACTCTTTCTGTAGAAGAATTTACAGAACTATGCGCTGCGGTTGCTAACAAAGTTAAATGGTAAGGAAACACAATGGAAGAAAATGAATACGAAGGCTACGAGGAACCGACCGAAGAAGAGAACGGTCTGGTAGATTTTGTAATCGGGCATACCAACCGTTGGCGTGACTACCGTGACACTAACTTTCTAGCTGACTGGGATGAATACGAGCGTATCTTCCGTGGTCGCTGGAGTGCTCTTGATAAGACAAAAGAGACTGAGCGTAGTCGCCTGGTGTCTCCTGCAACGCAGCAGGCTATCGAGACCAGGCACGCTGAGGTCATGGAAGCTATCTTTGGTCAAGGAGAGTTTTTTGACATCAAAGACGACATCATGGATGTGAACGGTAATCCTCTGGATGTTGAAGATATCAAAGCAAAACTGAATGAAGATTTTAAACAAGACAAGATTATCAAAGCTATTGATGCTGTTGAACTCATGGCTGAGATCTACGGCACTGGCATTGGTGAGATTCTTGTCAAGGAAGTAACTGCCTTCCGCCCTGCTACTAAGCCTATCCCTGGCGTGGCTGGTACAGCGGCTATCGGTGTTGAGGAATACAAGCGAATCAGTGTTCCTCTAAAGCCGGTTAATCCTCGTAACTTCCTGATTGACCCTAATGCGGACAGCATCGAGGATGCGCTCGGAGTGGCGATTGAGAAGTATGTCTCCATCCACAAAGTGGTTCAGAACATGGAGAACGGAACCTATAAGAAGGTTGACATTGGTTCTGAATATGGCACACAAGAACTGGAGCCCACCCAAGACGAGACTCAGTACCAGGATGATAAGGTCAAGTTGTTGACGTATTATGGTCTGGTTCCCCGTGAGTATCTTGAGGGCGAGCAAGAAGGTGAATTTGAGGATTTATTCCCTGAAGGTTCAGAAGCCGAGGATTATGCTGATCTGGTTGAAGCCATTGTAGTGATCGCCAATGACGGTATCCTGTTGAAAGCTGAAGCAAACCCGTACATGATGAAGGATCGTCCCGTGGTGGCGTATCAAGACGATACGGTTCCTGGACGCTTCTGGGGTCGTGGAACGGCTGAGAAGGCTTACAACATGCAGAAGGCTATTGATAGCCAGTATCGTTCCATGTTGGACTCCATGGCCTTAACCACCGCCCCTATGGTGGCTATGGACGCTACCCGACTGCCTCGTGGCGCTAAGTTCGAAGTACGGCCTGGTAAGGCAATCCTGACCAACGGAGCACCTTCAGAAATCCTGATGCCGTTCAACTTTGGGCGCACTGATGGAACCAATGCTGCCGCAGCTCAGAACTTCGAGCGTATGCTGTTGCAGGCTACAGGTACTGTGGACGCATCTGGAATGCCTTCTAACGTGCCTCGGGATGCTGGCGCTAGCGGAATGAGCATGGTGTTGGCTGGAATTATCAAGAAATACAAGCGTACCTTGAGCAACTTCCAGGAAGACTTCCTGATTCCGTTCATTAAGAAAGCTGCCTTCCGTTATATGCAGTTTGACCCTGAGCGCTATCCTTCTGTGGACATGAACTTCATTCCCACAGGTAATCTGGGGATTATGGCTCGTGAATATGAGCAACAACAGCTCATCGGACTGCTTCAGACCCTCGGACCAGACACTCCGGTGCTGCCGATTATCCTGAAGGGTATCCTGGCTAACAGTTCTCTGTCCAACCGAGGTGAGCTGATGACTGCTTTGGACCAGATGAGCCAGCCTAACCCTGAAGCTCAGCAGGCTGCTATGCAGGCTCAGCAGATGGATATGGCTTTGAAACAGGCTCAGACCCAGGAATTGAGTGCTAAGGCCGCTAAAGAGCAGGCAGAGGCTCAAAAGACTGTGATTGAAGCTCAACTCCTACCTGAAAAGCATCGAGTTGACATCATTCAGGCTGCGGCAACGAACCTGGACAACGGAAATGACTTTGAAAAGCGCCTAAAACTGGCTGACGTGATGCTAAAAGAGAAGCAAGTTAACCTAAAAGCCGCTGATATTGCCTCAAATGAGCGTATTGCGACCCTACAAATGATGAATAGAGCAAAAAAGGCTTGACAAAGTAGTCCTTTTATGTTAAATTAACGTTATTATTAACTACTAAGTTCTCCTAATGGACAAAGAACTACAAGTTTACTACGAAGAGATGTTTTCGATGATGGCTACCAAAGGGTGGTCATTGTTGATGGAAGATTTCCAAGCATTGAAGGCTAGTTTAAACGATTTATCTACTGTCGCGGACACACAAGATCTTTATTTCCGTAAAGGACAGTTAGATATTCTTAATCTGGTTCTCCAGCGTAAGGAAATATGTGAGAAAGCCTTTGAGGAGCTCCAACATGAAACGATTGTTTGAGTTCTGCTGTGAGGATTATCACGTAACCGAGGCTTATGTGGACGATAGTATCCGAGTAAGGGCTTGCCCAATCTGCTCACAAGATGCTAAACGCATAATCTCAACACCCATGTTTAAGTTGGAAGGGATTACAGGTCAATTCCCCACAGCTTATGACGCATGGGAGCGTAAAAGGGCTGAGAAATTGGCTGTTGAGCGCAAACAAAACGGAACGGAAAACATATAGTCGTTCCATTCTATAAATTATCCTAGAACCGTTTATCGGCAGGAGAGGTAAGTATGGCATTGATTGACGAAGAAATTGAGAAGCCGAGTGAGATCGAGGCTGAAGAGCAAAAGCAGATCCAAGAGGAGGTAACTCCTGAACCTGCGGTCCCACAGATTCCTGAGAAATACTCAGGCAAGAGTCTGGAGGATATTGTGAAGATGCACCAAGAGGCTGAAAAGCTGATTGGAAGGCAGGCACAAGAAGTAGGAGAGATGCGTAAGCTCGCAGACCAGTTAATTCAGCAGAACCTCAATAAAGAGCAACCAGTTGCTAAACAAGAAACAGAGATTGACTTCTTTGAAGATCCGAAAACAGCGGTTCAAAAAGCAGTTGAGACTCATCCAGACATTATCGCTGCTCGTGAAGCTGCACAACAGTTCAAGAAGATGCAGACTCAGCAAATGCTTCAACAGAAGCATCCTGATTTTGCAGAAGTGGTAGGGGATGGTGAGTTCCAGGAGTGGGTTAAAGCCTCTCCGATTCGTTTGAATATGTTTGCTATGGCAGACAGTCAATACGATTTTCAAGCTGCTGATGAATTGTTGAGTACATTTAAGCAGATTCGTGGTGTTAAAGCCAAGCAGACCGCTGATGCAGGCAAACAGGTTCTTAAACAGAATCTCAAGGCTGCTTCCGTTGACACTGGAGGTACTGGAGAGTCTTCAGCCAAAGTCTATCGCCGTGCTGACCTAATCCGGCTAAAGATGACTGATCCTGATCGTTATGAACAGCTTCAGCCAGAAATCATGAAAGCATACGCCGAAGGGCGTGTTCGATAATCAATTTTTAGGAGTTTTATAAAATGGCTAATACCTTTTCCGGCGCAAATGCCGTAACCACCACCAGCGCAGCGAATTTTATTCCTGAAGTATGGAGTGATGAGATTGTTGCTGCGTACAAGAAGAACCTGGTTATGGCTAACCTGGTTAAGAAGATGAACTTCAAGGGCAAGAAGGGTGACACGATTCACATTCCTAGCCCCACCCGTGGTTCTGCTTCTGCCAAGGCCGCTGCCAACACCGTGACGCTGATCGCTGAGAGCGATACCGACATCTCTGTGTCTATCAACAACCACTACGAATACTCGCGTTTGATCGAGGACATCGTGGAAGCTCAAGCTCTGTCGAGCCTGCGCGGTTTCTACACGGAAGATGCTGGCTACGCCCTGGCTAAGCAAGTTGACACCAGCCTGATTCAGTTGGGTCGTGGTGCTAACGGTGGTAACTCTGCTAACCAGCAGTACACTGGCGGTCTGATCGGTTCTACCGGCGCTGCTTACACCTATGGCACTTCCAACGCTGCTGCTATCGCTGATGCTGGTATCCGTAAGGCTATCCAGACGTTGGACGACAGCGATGTGCCTATGGACGGCCGTTCTCTGGTTGTTCCTCCGGTTGCTCGTAACAGCATGTTGGGTATCGCTCGTTTCACCGAGCAAGCCTTCAAAGGCACGGGTTCTACCCTGATGAACGGTGAGTTCGGCGATATCTACGGTGTGAAAGTGTTCGTTTCTACGAACTGCGATACCACCGCTGCTTCGACCCCGGACAAAGTGGCTCTGCTGTTCCAGCGTGACTTCGCTGTTTTGGTTGAGCAACTGGGCATCCGTTCGCAAACTCAGTACAAGCAGGAATTCCTGGGTACGTTGTTCACCGCTGATACGCTGTATGGCGTGTCTGAGCTGCGCGACAAGTCCTGCGTGCCGCTGATCGTTCTGGCTTAATTATAATAAAGACTTAAGCTTGCACCCCTAAGGCTCCATCTCAAAAGGATGGAGTCCTTTTTAAAGAGCCCTACGGGGCTTTTCAGAAAGGAAACAGAATGGCTACATTTAAGATGATTCACAATGATGATCCCAATCGCTACGCTGTGGTAGTTCAGGACGGGGACATCAAGAGTTTCCGTGATAACCCGGAGTGGGAAGAAGTATTTGAAGAAGTAAAAGAAGAGCCGAAGAAGAAAACCAAAGCTAAAGAAGAGTAAGATGGCTATTGATCTTTCGTCACTGTCGGGAGCAACGCAACTTGCTAAGAATATGTGGGGTAGTGAAAATGCCAGTACTTGGAGTACTACGTTTTCAACTCCTCAAGGTGATTATACATTTATTTCCGAAGATGCCATTAACAAGGGTATTAAAGTAGGTGATAAACCTTATGTTAGTTCTTGGTTTTTAAATTCTGACAATTTAGCAGGTCTTAAGAACGCTGGTCAATACGTTGACCTTACTGATGTAAAAGCTAGTGGTATTACTGCTAAGGATACATGGGGTAACTGGGTTAAAGATCGTTTAGGTCAATCACCTAAAGGTTTTATTGTACCTGCCGGATCAGTTGATTTTTCATCTGTTGGTTTTATGCCTTCTAACGGCCCAGTTAAAGGCATTGCCAAAGCCCCCACAGGCGAACTTGTTTATGCTACTTCTGGTGGACATGGTAACTCTTATATTACCAAAGAAGGTGAAGTACACGATCCTTACATTACTTACGAATCAAGTCTTCTAGGTAAATGGTTTGGAGGTTTGGGAGAGAGTGTAGCAGGAGCTATTCGAGGAATTGGTGACATTGTGCAAGAGCTGGGACCAATTGGAACTATTATTGGTAATGCTGCTCTTCCCGGTCTCGGAACAGGCCTAACTGTTGGTACTGCTCTAGGTCGAGGGGCTGACCCTGCTGATGTTCTGAAATCAGTTGCAATTAGTCAAGGATTAAGTGAATTAGGAAGTGCAGCAGCCCCTGAAGTGGATCTTAATGCTGCTACTTCTGGTCTTCAGGACGTTTATGGCGGTAATCTTCCGATTGAAGACATAGCTGCTGCTTTTGAACCTGTTGTCCCTGAAGCTGTAACAGTTGGGGCGGCTATACCAACCCCTGATATTGTAGCTACTCCGTTACCTGCAATAGAGCCTTCAGTTGTTCAGCCTGATTATTTCTCTGCTGATGCTGGACCTTTGGCTGATACTACCGTAACTTTAGATAATGCTTTTGTGCAGGATATGAGTCAAGGTATCGAACCTGTTATTCCTCCAGAGAATCCTTTCCTTGCTGGTATGGAAGAAACCACAGCCATTGAAGGAGCTGGAGTAGCAGGTGCAGAGAATCCTACAGGAACCTACGAAGGTGGCGCTAACTATCTGAGTGGCATGGAAGAGACTGCTGCTACTGAGGGTGCTGGGGTTGCTGGAGCAGATAATCCTACTGGAGCTACTACTGTTCTTCCAACTGAAGCACCTAGCCTTACTCCTCAGCAGGCTTATCAGCTTCTTAAACTAGGTGCTGGGTTGTTTGGTGGTGCTGGTGCTTTAACGATGGCTGCTAAAGGACTAGCAGGAGGCGCTGGAGCCTTAGGAGGTCTTGTTGGGCCTTCTATGTCATCAATTCAGGCTCCTACGCCCTTTACAGGCACGTATAGCGGTATGAATCCATACGATGCCGCTTATTTCCAGCAAGTGCAACAGAATTACAACAGATTGTTCCCAACAACTCCAGCCAATGTTGCTGGTCCGTTGGAGTCCTGGTATCAGACTAAGTATGTACCGGATACAACAATCTCTAACAAATTGTTTGGAGTCTAAATGGCGATCTACCGTGGACCTGGAGGCTCAGGAGATGCTACTGATGATGCAGCAAACGCAGCAGAACTGATTATTCAGAAGACTGACGAGGCGGCTGCTTATGCTGCTTCTGCGTCCACCTCAGCCACTAACGCTGCCGCTAGTGCTGCTTCTGCTGCCTCAAGTGCTTCTGGAGTAAGTGCTTCTGCGGCTGCTGCTGCTGCCTCGGCTGCTGCGGCTTTGTCCAGTGAGACTAACGCTGCTGATAGCGAAACTAATGCTGCTATTAGTGCTGCAAACGCTGACGAGGATGCAGGGACTGCTTCTACGAAGGCTAACGAAGCCTCAGACTCAGCAGATGCTGCTGCCGCCAGTGCTGCCGCTGCTTTGATTAGTGAGAACAACGCTGCTGATTCTGAGTCTAATGCCGCTGCTTCTGAAGCAAATGCTGCTGACAGTGCTGCTGCTGCGTTAACCTCTGAAGAAAATGCTGCTATCTCTGAGTCTAACGCAGCCTCTAGTGCTTCTACTGCTGCTGGTTATGTTCCCTCTATTACAGGCCAAACTGGTAAGTATCTGCGCACCAATGGAACCTCTAATTATTGGGATACTGTTGATGCCTTTCCAAGTCAGTCCGGTAATTCAGGAAAGTTTTTAACAACGAACGGTACGGCTACTTCTTGGGCCGCTGTTCCAAACCCTAACGAAGCCACTGTTACTGATTCTGGTCTTATTTTTGGTGAAACTAACACGACAGATGGTATTTGGAGTGGTACGCTTAACCATGCTGCCAACTATCAGTATCGCTATAATTTAGGCTTTGATGATAAAAGAATATCTTTTCCTAGCACCTCTCCTGTTTATGCTGCTGCTGTAGCGGGGAATATTATTGCTGGAGGTGTTCAACAAATCAAGATATTTGATGGGACAACTCTGCATGATTTTGGGTATGTGGATTTCTTTGCTATAGTTGGTTCAGATGTTATTATTGCCCCCACCCTTGCTCCTTTAGGTAATTATGGATGGACTTGGGTTACCTTCTATGCTGATTATGTTCAGTTAATTGGTGTTAAGGGAGGTAATGCACTGCTGGGTTATCAAGCCGGTAATAATGCACCTAATGGTAATAAGAACACAATCTTGGGCTATAAAGCTGGTCCAAGTATTGTAAACGGTTCTGGTAACATTATTATTGGTGCTAATGCTGATGCAGCCAGTGATGTATCCAACGAAGCAATTATTGGCTCTAACACCATTACTACCACTC
>Ga0255168_1000587_pt1 | contig 11647 bp, 14 predicted proteins | sample Atl_Miss_RepB_8d_FD_183629 | JGI IMG/M metagenome (GOLD analysis project Ga0255168, IMG submission 183629) | Freshwater microbial communities from Altamaha River, Georgia, United States - Atl_Miss_RepB_8d | ecosystem: Environmental > Aquatic > Freshwater > River | place: USA: Georgia | collected... | reverse complement strand
AAAAAGATAGCGGTAGTCATAGAGGTTGGAATTGATCCCGGTCATCGAGACCTCTTGAATCCCTCTGATATCGCCGAGTTTCCAGTCGCGTTTGGTCGAGTTGGGATGCGTGTTATGGCAGTTGATGCAGGCTTGCGCCATGACAACCGGGGTGGCATAGCGATGCGAACTTTGCCCTAGGAGCCTAGGATTGGATTCCTCGTAAACGGTCAGATTGGGCTGGCTACGAAACACTTCGAGCGCGCGTTGTTGAAAAGCATCCAGCGGTTCTCTTTTTCTGCTGGTGAACGGGTAGTCAGACACAAACGCGTAACCCAATGATGTGTCTTCGTGAGATTGATTGAATATTTTCCCGATTTCAATCGAGAAGGTGGCTGGAATCGGGATGCCGCCATGCACATTGCGAAAGTCGTCGGACGGAACCGCCTTGCCGCCAGATTGTTGCAACGGAGCAATCACATTGTCGTTGTAATAGCGGCGAAGATCCGTGATCGCAGTGGAGATTTCCTGGGCATGCTTTTTCATTTCCACTCGCGCCGCTTCGCGCAGTGTCATCAGCACCACAAGCGGCAGAATCAGGATGGCCAGCAAAAGCTTGACATCACCAGCCACTGCTGCCGGCTCAGTCCTTGTTTTTTTGAAATGTTCACATAACGGGAGGCTGGTTTGACTGATACGTTGGAGATGAAAAAAGTGTTCGCGTAAGCACTTATTTATTCACATAAGCCCGTATCCTATCCCAATTGCGCATACAAATATGCTATAATCTTAGATATAATTCCCTGTAAACGACAAAAATAAAGACTTCCTTGTCAAAATGACATTTTTCTGAGGTTTTTATCAATTTTTATTGACTTGGCGGATGACGCTGTTAAGGGAATGAAGACTTGGTCAAGTAATACGCTGAACCCATGTAAGGTGTGACTGTTGTGGGCGCGGGTCAAAACATCGCGTTCGCCATCCCACAGGCCAGCGTCTCCCCAACACGGCTGCAAGCCTCCTGATCCTCCGATTTCAACCGCTTAGGAGATGAAATGGCGGCCTGCGTTTGAGCATGGGTGATCACGATCAGGCTTGGAACCACTTGTTTTAGGCGAAGGCCTTGCAAAATCCGGTCGAATTGCCTGGCAGCACCATGGCCATCGCTACCAGCGCAAACCATGACCGCGCACGGGCGTCCGTTCAGCCGGTCGAGCACGGGGTAGTAGCATCGATCAAACATGTCTTTCATGATGCCACTCATGCTGCCCAGATTTTCCGGCGAAACAAACAGGTAGCCATCTGCATCCAAAAGTGTCGCAGGCGTGACCTTGCTGGCGTGTACCAATGAGGAGTTCACATCGGTTTCGTGTCTTGCTCCAGCCAGGGCAGCATGAGCCATCTGCAAGCTCCCACCCGTGATGGTGTGATAGAGGATCAGCAGTTTTTTCATGAATATCCTTTTGCTTGCATGAGCATAGTGAGTCGGTGAATTTAACAGGGGCTGTCCTGGCGGGAGCGTCTGACCTATGATGAGATATCAAGCGAGTCGGCACAAGGAGCAGCCATGGCGAATCGAATGCAAGACAAGGTGGTGCTGGTGACAGGCGGTGCCTCAGGCATCGGGCGCGCGACCTGTGAGTTGCTGGCAAAAGAGGGCGCCTGGGTGTTTGTTGCGGATCGTCTACAGGCTCAAGCACAAGAGACAGCCAGCTCGATCAAAGGGTCAGGTGGCCGTGCCGAGGCCTTGCGATTGGACGTGACTCGCCCCCAGGACTGGGAACATGCTGTCAGCCGCCTGCTGGAGCTGGCAGGCCGAATCGATGTCCTGATCAACAACGCTGGCATCTTGGTGATGAAGCCCGTTCAGGACACCACCAGCGAGGACTGGGATCAGGTACTCGATGTCAACCTAAAAGGCGTGTTTCTTGGCACCCGCAGCGTGATTCCATCGATGGAGCAAGCCAAGCGCGGAGTCATCATCAATGTTTCCTCCATCGCGGGAATTGTCGGGATCGGAAGCTCGGCGGCTTATCAGGCATCCAAGGGGGCAGTCCGCCAGTTCACCAAGGCGTGCGCGGTCGACTTGGCGCCATTGAACATTCGTGTGAACTCAATCCATCCTGGCTTGATCGAAACTGCGATGACCCAAGGCATCATGGCCGATCCCAGCCAAGTCGGCGCACTGCTTGGCCCCACCTTGATGAAGCGCGTGGGTCAGCCCATTGAGATTGCCCAGGCCATGCTATTTTTGGCCTGTGACGAGTCATCCTTCATGACGGGTGCCGAGATGGTTGTGGATGGCGGCTACACCGCCAACTGAATGCATACCAGCTCATCATCAGTTAACTGATCTAAAGGTATGACGAGTGCTTCAGCCTGACTTGTCAGTGTGTTCGACCTTGAGTTTTTTGATGACAAGCTCATCGATCTCCAGCTTGCGCACAGAGGCTCGACCGATGGCCAGCCGTCCGATCGCCAACGCACCGATGGCCAGAGCGCCGATCGCCATAGCACCAACGGCCAATGCGCCCACTGACATGGCTTTGCGCTGGATGACTGGTTCGGTTGCCGGTGAAGGGAGTGATGTGTTGGTCATGATAAGGAGGACTCCATGGACGTGATGACGAGGATGGTGCTGATCGCGGCAATTGGCATGTTTTGCTTGCCTGCCTTGGCGTTGCCCAACATTGGGGCACAGTCACCTGCGTTTGAGGTCAAGGATGGCGATGATCGCGAGCTTGACTCAGCATCCCTGAAGGGCAAAAAGCTGGTGATCTTTTACGAGACGCGTGATGACAGCGTGATCGAACAGAACCGCGCTGTCAAGAGCATGATTCTTGAGCATTTGAAACAGGACCCCAAGCTTGCCGCACAGACCGCCATCGTGCCGATCATTGATTGCTCCAGCGCGTTTGCCTTGACGCGCAGCATCTGGAAAAGCAATTTGCGCGCCAACTCGGAAAAAGAGGGGCTGACGATCTACTGTGACTGGGACGGATCTGTTGGAAGGGCGCTTCAAGTCCAGGCCAATCAGAGCAATGTGATCGTGGTTGGCCGAGATGGTTTGGTCAAATTTGCAGGAGGGGGAGTTGTCAAGCCAAGTGACGTTGATCGAGCGTTGACGGACTCGCCTTAAGGCTTGCCAAGCTTGATGAAAGCGCGGCCCTCACGGTTTGTGCGTGCACGCTCACCGTCGTTTGGATCACGTGACCATAGCCTCCAGCCATGGCTACTGCGACTGGCACACCGAGTGCGCGAGCCAAGTCGAATACAGCTTCGTCACGAGCCAGCAAGCCTGCTGTGGTGAGTTTCAGCCTGCCAAGCCGATCTCCTTCGTGAGCGTCAGCCCCTGCGAGATACAAGATGAAATCAGGGGCAAAGGACACGTGAACCTGGCGTAGGGCACGGTGCAGGGCGTTCAGGTATTCATCATCCTGGCAACCATCCGGCAGGCCAATGTCGATCTGGCTGGCCTCCTTGCGAAACGGAAAGTTTTTTTCTCCGTGCATGGAAAGTGTCATGACCGATGGGTCTTGACCTATGATCGCTGCGGTGCCGTTTCCCTGATGCACATCGAGGTCGATGATGGCAACGCGAAACGATGCCCCTCGCGCTTGCTGCAGCCAACGAGCTGCAATGGCGGCATCATTGAACACGCAATAGCCACTGCCCTTGTCGCGATAGGCGTGATGGGTGCCGCCTGCCAGATTGACGCCAACGCCGTCGCGCAGGGCAGAGGCACAGGCGGCAAGGGTCGCGCCAACTGAGCGACGCGAGCGCTCCACCATCCCCGGGCTCCAGGGAAACCCGATCTCGCGCACCTCAGCCGGGGTAAGTGACCCATTGATGACTTTGCTGACATATTCAGAGCTGTGCGCCAACAGCAGCGACTGATCGTCAGCAGCGGGCGCTTCCTTGAGGATCAAGCCTGGCAGCTGGCTGACCTGCTCGCGCAGCATCCGGTATTTTTCCATGGGAAAACGGTGGCCAGACGGGAGTGGCAAGACAAAATGGTCGGTAAAGAAAGCATCCATGGCGAGTGTTGCGGCGACTCATCTGAACCTATATTTATCGGCCTCCTGCGACGTCCAGGACAGATGCATGCACGTAGGAGGCAGCATCCGAAGCGAGCCACAGCGCCGCTTGGGCGACCTCGGCCGCACTGCCTGTGCGACCCATGGGGACGGTGGTTTTAGCCATTTCCGTGATTTGGGCAATGCCGCCACGAACGTTGTGGATCTCGGTCTCGATCAGGCCTGGCCTCAAGGTGTTGACGCGTATGCCTTGTGTTCCGACTTCTTTGGCCAGTGCGGTGCCCAATGCGTCAATCGCCCCTTTGGAGGCAGAGTAGGCTGTGCCTCCGGTGATGCCACCGTGTCGTGCTGCCACCGACGACATGTTGACGATGACACCGCCTCGTCCGCCATGCGAAGTCGACATGCGCTTGACAGCCTCTCGGCAGCAGTAAAACACGCTCAAGACATTCGCGCGGAATGTGTGTTCTACCTTTTGGCTGTCTGCTTCTGTGATCGGAAAGCTTTCCAGGATTCCCGCATTGTTGATGAGAACATCGGGTGCGCCAAAGGCGTGGTCCAGCGTTTCAAACATGCGCGTGACCTGGTCCGAGTCGCCAACGTCTGCGCGAATGGCGATTGCAGTGCCACCTGTTGCCTGGATACGAGCAACAAGTGCATTGGCGGCGGCTTCACTGTTGAGATAGTTGATGGCTACCCGGTAGCCGGATTGCCCGGCGAGCAGCGCAATTTCGGCGCCAATGCCGCGACTGGCACCTGTGACAAGCAGTGTTTTTTGAGACATGTGGGGTGCTCTCAGGGCAAGGTGATAGGTAAAGTCAGCAAATGGAACGACAGGGATTTGCCATGCATGTCCAGGTTCAGCGCGTCGTTGACGCCTCCATCAAGCACCTCGTCCAGCACAAAATTCATGGCATGTATGTTGGGCAGAACGTAGCGCACCACCTGGGTCGGCTTGCGGTAGTTGAAATGGTCGCGCACGCGTTCCTCTGTCACCTGACTGACCAGGAGGTCAAAGTCCTTGGGATCGTAGGCGATGACACTGATGTTGATGCGGTTGCCTTTGTCACCGGTGCGGGCATGGGCCAGTTCATAAAGCGTGGTGTGTTTCATGGTTGGTGGGCTCCAGTGCTCAGGACACGAATTCAAACTGTGCCGGGACTTCCTCGCGGGCAATCAGGCAGGATGTGGTGGACAGGCGCTGGCGCTTGGCCACCCTTGCACCGCCTCCACCAGCCGGTCCACAGGTCCAGAGAGCCGTTAGCTCACGCAACAATTTTTCCACCACAGCCAGGTCCTGGTGTTGGCCGGCGACACGCATCCGAACGTCTGTTGCCTGGCCTGCTGGTGTTTGTCTCAGCATGTTCCCCGCATCGTCACCAAAAATGCTGCACACGCCAATCAGGTCACCACGCAGTTTCATATCGTTGCCCATGCGTTTTTGCATGACATCCATGGCTAGCCTGGCACGTGCCTCTGCGTTGGGCCCTGCGTAGGACATTTCTCCCTCGCCGAACCAGCCCCCGTCAAAAAAGACATTTGCCTTGAGCGTGGCCGGGCGGGGATGGCCGATCACGCCCGAGAGGCGAACACGATCCGGACCGATTTCCTCGACCTTGGCATGGGAGACATCTGCCACCACATCGGGTGTGAGGTAGGCGGCAGGATCGTGCACTTCATACAGCAGTTGTTCCTTGACAGTTCTGGCGTTGACGACGCCACCCGTCTGGCTGGCTTTGGTGACCACGCAGTTGCCATCAGCATCAATCTCTGCAATCGGAAATCCAATCTCGTGCATGCCATTGACGTCTTTTTTACCTGGGTCGCAAAAATACCCACCTGTGACCTGGGCACCGCACTCCAACAAGTGTCCAGCCATGGTTCCACCTGCTAGGCGGTTCCAGTCATCTTGTTTCCAGCCAAAGTGGGCGATCGCGGGGCCGAGCGTCAGCGATGGATCAGAGACGCGACCTGTCACCACGATCTGGGCACCTGCGCGGATGGCGTCGGCAATTTCAAATGCGCCCTGATACACGTTGGCACAGACAAATCGGGCATCATCGAACTGGCCTTTAATGTGGCGTCGCACGATTTCCCGCCCAGCCGAGGTCGATAGGTCATCTCCCTTGACGACGGCGATGCGAGGGGCAGCCAGGCCTTGTCGCTGGGCAATGCGCTGGATGAGCTTGGCTGCACCCACCGGGTTGGCTGCGCCAAAATTACCGATGATGGTGATGTTGTTATGAAAGCAATCGGCCAGGATGGGTTCGATTTCAAACTCTAGCAAGGGCTCATAACCCAAGTCCGGGTTGGATCGCCGCAGCAACTGTTGCGCAGCCAGCGTGCGTTCGGCTAGGTTTTCAAAAATGAGGGCAGAGGGCATGCCTTTTTCGATGAGGGTGCGCACCACTGGGATGGCGGCATCAACCCTGTCACCGGAAAATCCGGCACCACAACCAACAGCAAAGGTGTTCATCTTCAACTCTCAGGTGAAACGGTTCAGCCCTCAGGCTGGCAGGCTTGAAAAGCAGGGGTTTGTTCACAACGCCCAGAGAGGGCAGCAAGCAGAGGATAGCGCTCCGTCGTGACGTCGCTGGCCATGGGGCGCTGGAGAAAGCGCCAACCCACTGCTGCAGTGATGTCAGCCAGGTGTGCGGGGGCGCCTGCACTCAACTCGCCTCTGGCTGCTGCCTTTTCCAGCATATCCAGTCCGGCGCAGGCCTGTTCCCTCAGGCTAGCGAGGTAGGGCTCATGGATTTTCTCCGCTGGACGCTTGATCGGCTCGTACATGGCTTGGATGGCTTTTTCCAAGGCACTGGTCATCCAGCCACAATTTTGCAGCACTTGGCGCCTGGCAGCCCCTTGCTTGGGCAAAAGGGTTTGGCTGGGGACCATTTCGAGTAGCGCATCAATGATCGCTGCGCTTTCAATCAGTTTTTCACCACTGTCGAGGACCAGAATGGGAACCTTTCCCATGGGGTTGTACTGGCGGATGGCCTCCGTATCTTGTAATGTTGACAAGGAGCGATGTTCGAAGGGTAGGCCCAGTGTGTGCATGGTCACGCCGACACGGCGCACAAAAGGTGACATATAACGACCCACCAGTATCATTCGTCTCTCCCAGTGATGGTTTGAAAAAAAGACCGGTTTAGGTCTTTTCAACATGAAGTGCCAAGTATCGCTCAATTGGTCATGGTTTGAATTGTTGAGTGAAAACGTTTTTGGAGCAAGGCTGCCATGCGACTGACACCGATGCATCCTCTGTTTTGGTTCTCCCTGATTGGGTTTCCCCTTGTGTTCACGCATATTGCTTTGCGCGCGCAGCCCTTAGCGGCTCAACATCCCGATCGGACCTCTGTGGCATGGTCCAAGGTGGACATGGGGCGTTTCACCATTGACCAGACCGAAGTCACCATCGGACAGTTTGCTGACTTCGCCAATCGCAAAAACATGGTGACGGCTGCGGAGCGGGATGGCGGTGGCTTCGAGTACAGCGCAGGATGGACGCGAAGGCCTGGCTGGACATTTCGCTCTCCATACGGAAAACCAGGGTCAATGGACGAGCCTGCCGTCCACCTGAGCTGGCATGAGGCACAGGCTTTTTGTCACGACAAAGGCGGGCGCTTGCCCAACCGCTATGAGTGGTCACTGGCAGCCTACACGGAGAAAAGGCCCAACCCGCCAACCCCCTTTGTCACAGGGAAAACCTATGCTTACCCAACCGGTGACAGCCCGCAAGGAGCCAACGTAGTTGGGGATCAGGACGGCTGGAAACATCATGCACCTGTGGGCAATACCCGCCAGGGTGTCAACGGTTTGTACGACATGGGGGCCAATGTTTGGGAGTGGCTGTCGGATGCGCGTGGCAATGACCGACTGACAGCGGGAGGGTCCTGGTGGTATGACGCTGGGAAAATGAAGCATGATGCGATGCAATACAAGGCGGCAGATTTTTACGCTGTTTACGTTGGTTTTCGCTGTGTTTACCCCAAACAATAATCCATCATTTTTAGCACCCTCAGCAGATTGCGTCCCATTCAATCTGAGTTAAGATCGACTTGATCTTGTCGTCATTTCAGAACTTTTTTTTTACTTGGAGATTGTTGTGTCCACTCCGATCAATGCCTTGTCCGCTGACTTTGCCGTTGCGCCACAGTTGGCCCCGGGCGACATGGCTGCGGTTGCCGCAGCAGGTTTCAAAAGTGTCATCATCAACCGTCCTGACTACGAGGCAGGGTCAAGCCAACCGACGGCCGAGCAGGTCATGGCAGCTGCGCGTGATGCGGGGTTGCGCTGCGAGTATCAGCCTGTGGTGAGTGGTGCCATGACATCGGATGATGTGACCAAGTTTGCCGAACTGTTGCAGACCTTGCCCACTCCGATTTTGGCTTATTGCCGCACGGGAACCCGCTGCACGGTGTTGTATCGTGCTGCAACTGGGCAGGGTTGATCCATGTCAATATGCTGGCCTGGAAATGCCCTCCACACGAGTCTGGTTTTCGATTAGGATAGAGACTCGCAACCCCATCTGGAGCCAGACATGATGTTTAAAAAAATATTGATACCCACGGATGGTTCACCTCTGTCCGCCCAGGCAGCCAACGCTGGCGTGACCCTTGCTCGCACGCTGGGGGCCGAGGTGGTGGCCCTGTATGTCACGCAGCCTTTTGCGGCGACGATCGGATTTGACGGCATGGCAGCTGCCTACGCCATCACTGACGAGGACTACGAAAAAGCCTCGTCCGAGCAGGCCAAAAAATATGTTCAGGCAATTGTCGATCGCGCGCAGACAGGTGGTGTGAAGGCAACTCCTCTTGTGGTGTCCAACTTCAACGTCGCTGACGGTGTGGATCAGGCGGCCAAGGAGCATGGTTGTGACCTGATTTTCATGGGAAGCCACGGTCGCAGCGGGTTGTCCAGACTGTTGCTTGGCAGTGTGACCTCCAAGGTTCTGTCGATCTCTGAAACCTCTGTGCTGGTCTATCACGTCAAGCACGAAGAGTGATGCGCAGTCACCACCAGGGCCCATCATTTAACTGTTGGGTTCTGAAGGCCTTTTCAGCCATGGCATTCAGGTCTGATGCGTTCATGTGCTGGGAACGCTGGCGCATTCACTAAAAATCCTCGCCTTGCATTGGCGGCATGTTTCTGTGTCAAGCCGCGTGAAAATATGTGAGATGGCGTCTTTTTTCGTCATGAACAGGTGATCCGCGCCAATGCGCTGGTCAAAACCTGTTCGCTTCCACATCTCCAGAACTTCGGGTCGGGGGCGATGAAAATACAGGTCTCCACCCATGGCCCGCCTTGTTTTCAGCTCATCCTCCCAGATTTCCGCACCGGGCAGGTCAATGAAGTTCATGCTTCTGGCCATCACCAACAGATGCGCAGGTGCGTCCGGCGTTTCACGCAGCGCGGCCAGATGCTGGGTGACATGGGCTGCGGCACCAAAATACACCGTGCCTTCCATGCGAATCATGCGGATTTGGGGACAAGTCAGCGCTTGGCTGGCTGGAGCATCCTCGATGGGCTCCAGGTGACGGTCTGGATCACGCGATAAAAAACCCATGATTCGCATCGACGGTCGGGAGGTACGGTAGAGGTAGGCAAAAATGGAGAGCAGGGTCCCGAGCAGGATCGCATATTCCAGTCGAAAGGTGACGGTGGCCAGCATAGTGATGAGGCTGATGCCAAACTCGACGGGATGGGTGCGTCCAAGCTTGAGCCAGCGCGGCATGTCGAGCAGGCTCCATGCCACCATCAGCAGCAATCCGGCAATGGCAGCAAATGGAATGTAAGCCAGCAATGGGGCCAACACGAGCACCAGCAGGATCAGCCACAACGCCGAGAACACAGCCGCCAGGGGAGTGCGGGCACCAGACTCGAAATTGGGCAAGGAGCGGTTGAGGGAGCCGCAAGACAGATAACAGGAAAAAAATCCCCCTACCACGTTTGACAGGCCTTGGCCCAGGAACTCCCGGTTGGGATCGATCACTTGTCCTGAGCGGGAGGCCAGCGCGCGTGCAATCGAGATGGACTGGCCAAGCGCAATGATCGACAGCGCGAGCGAGATGCTCATCAGCTCGGGCAGATCCTGCCACTCGAATCCCGGTAATTCAAAAGTGGGTATCAAGGAGGGGATCGCCCCGACCACGCTGACCTTTCCCAGGTCGACAAACACGCCAGCCTGATTGATCGTTGCGGCTACCAGCGTTCCCATGACCAATCCCATCAGCATGAAGGGCAGTTTTTTGTTCCAGCGTTTGATGGCGATGGACACAGCGAGCGTCACCACACACACCAGCACCGCGCTTGCAGACGCATCAGACAAGTGAGTGCCCAGGTAGACCAAGGTGGGGCCTGCGCCTTGCACGTCTTGAGGCTGGATGCCCATTGCATCCTTGAGGGCATAGGCGGCGATCAGGAGTGCTGCGCCGCTCGTGAATCCCATGAGCGTGGCAGGGGAGATGAAATTGGCCAGGCTGCCCATGCGCAAGAGTGCCACACCGAGCTGAATCATCCCCACCAGGATGGTGACCAGCATGGCCAGTCCGATATAGGCAGGGGATCCGACAACTGCCAGCGGCGCCAGCATGGCAAACAGCGCGAGCGAGTTGGCGTTGGTTGGCCCGGACATCACATGCCAGCTTGAGCCAGCCAAGGCCGCGATGATGCACGGCAGGATGGCAGTGTAGATGCCGTACTGGGGGGGCAAACCTGCCAGGCTGGCAAAGGCAATGGCCTGAGGCAACACCAGAATCGCCCCAAGCAGGCCAGCCAGGCTGTCAGCCTTGAGGGTCTGCGGGGTGACCAGGCGTACCCAGGAACCAAGGATGCGGTCGAGCGAAATGGACAAGCCTTTCACGTTGAAGGGAAAAGGGTTCGCAAATGAGTATGCGTGCTTTATGATAGACCAGAAGTGGGAGTCAGTTGAGGTAGCCGTCGCTGCCCGTGACAGCCCTGGAGATCGGAGATGACCATTAAAGTTGGCGAACGCGTGCCGGATGCAACCTTGACCGAATTTATCGAAACCGAAACGGAGGGCTGCACGCTCGGTCCAAACGCCTTTCAGGTTTCCAATCTGGTCAAAGGCAAAAAAATCCTGATGTTTGCACTGCCCGGTGCCTTCACCCCAACCTGCTCAGCCAAGCATGTGCCCGGTTACATCGAGCACTACAACGCCATCAAGGCCAAGGGCGTAGATGAGATTTGGTGTGTTGCTGTCAATGATGCTTTTGTGATGGGTGCCTGGGGCCGTGACCAAAAGGTGTCAGGCAAGATCCGCATGATGGCTGATGGTGCTGCCCAGTGGACCAAGGCACTCGGCATGGAGTTTGACCTGACCGCACGTGGCATGGGCATTCGTTCGCAGCGCTACGCCGCCTTGCTTGACGATGGCGTGGTCAAGGTGCTGCACCTTGAGGAGCCCGGCAAGTTCGAGGTCAGCGACGCTGCCTCGATGCTCAAAGCCATGTGATATTGGCTGGCCTTGCACCATCCGGCCCATTGTGCCTGTGCAGCCGCGCAGCATGATGGGCTTTTTTGTATCCCTGAACACTGACTGACATGTTCGCCACCCTGGCGTCGTTTTCCTCGCTTTATTTGTCCACGCTCATGATCCTAGTCAGCGTGGG
>Ga0255168_1000583_pt1 | contig 11714 bp, 9 predicted proteins | sample Atl_Miss_RepB_8d_FD_183629 | JGI IMG/M metagenome (GOLD analysis project Ga0255168, IMG submission 183629) | Freshwater microbial communities from Altamaha River, Georgia, United States - Atl_Miss_RepB_8d | ecosystem: Environmental > Aquatic > Freshwater > River | place: USA: Georgia | collected... | reverse complement strand
GATGGGTGCGCGTCGGTGGCGCTGGCCGCTAGGCCGCGGGTTCGAGCGCTACTACGGCTTTCTCGGTGGCGAGACCGACCAGTATCACCCTGACCTCGTCTACGACAATCACGAGATTGATCCGCCCGCGACGCCAGAAGAGGGCTACCACTTCACACATGACATGGCCGACAAGGCGATCCTCTTCATGAACGACGCGCGCGCTGCGCACCCGACTAAACCGTTTTTCTTGTGGTTTGCGCCCGGCGCGTGTCATGCTCCGCACCAAGCGCCAGCGTCGTATATCGAGCCGTACCGCGGTCAGTTCGACAAAGGGTGGGACGCATGGCGCGACGAAGTGTTCGCGCGACAAGTGCAGTCGGGTGTCATGCCAAAGAACACGACCCTCAGCGAACGACCGCACTGGGTGCCGGCGTGGGATTCGCTATCTGCTGACGAGCGTCGTCTCTATGCGCGCATGATGGAGGTCTACGCCGGCTTTCTCACACACACCGACGCTCAAGTCGGGCGACTCGTCGAGCACCTGAAATCGCTCGGCGAATTCGACAACACGATCTTTGTGGTGATGAGCGACAACGGTGCATCAGCCGAAGGTGGACCGAAGGGGTCATACAACGAGGTGTTCTTCTTCAACTTCGTGCCCGAGAGCCTCGAAGAAAACCTGAAGCGCATCGATCTGCTTGGCACACCGCACGCCCACAACCATTACCCGTGGGGTTGGGCGTGGGCAGGCAACACGCCGTTCAAGCGCTGGAAGCGCGAAACTCACGAAGGCGGCGTCACCGACCCGCTCATCGTGCACTGGCCGAAGGGCATCACCGCACGCGGCGAGGTGCGCCACCAATACGCACATGCCGTCGACCTCATGCCGACACTGCTCGAGGTCTTGAAGATCGACCCACCAAGCGAGATTGCCGGCGTGAAACAAACGCCGATCGAAGGCGTAAGTTTCGCCCACACGCTGCACGCCGCCGACGCACCCACCAAACATCGCCAGCAGTACTTCGAGATGATGGGGTCGCGGGCGTTGTATCACGACGGGTGGAAGGCCGTGGTCTTCCACCCGATGGCGGGTCTCGGCTACGACGGCAGCGACCCGACGATTGCCTTTGACGACGACCCGTGGGAGCTGTATCACGTCGACAACGACCGCGCTGAAGCACATAACCTCGCGCACGAACACCCGGAAAAACTGCGTGAACTCATCGCACTGTGGTGGCAAGACGCCGAAGCCCACCGTGTGCTGCCGCTCAACAATCAACCGGGCAAGTTCGGCGATCGGCGACAGAAGCGCGAGCGCTATGTGTATCGCCCGGGCATCGGCTCGCTGCCACGTGCCGTTGCACCGAATCTGCACAACCGCGGGTTTCGCATCACCGCCGAAGTCACCTCGCGTGGTGAAGTTGGCGGCACCATCTGTGCTCACGGTTCGGCCTCAGCTGGCTACGCAGTGTTCGTGCGCAACAACCGCCTGCACTACCTGCATAACTTTCTCGGACTGCGACACTTCGAGGCGGTGGCCGAAGTCGAAGTGCCGATTGGTAGTCACCGCTTGGTGGTCGAGTTCTCGCCCACAGGGCGCTTCAAGGGGGACGTCGCATTGTTCTACGACGATCTGCCCGTCGGCAGTGTGGAAGTCGGCGCGACCGTGCCGTTCTTCTATGGCACGGCGGGGTTCACCGTTGGTTACTTGCGCGGTCACTCGGTGATTCCTGGTGAACACGCACCATTCGCGTTCACTGCCGGAGCGTTGCATCACGTGATCGTCGAGCCGGCAGGTTCGTCGTGGCGCGACCCCGTTCGCGAAGATCGCTCGGCACTCGGCACGCAGTAATGCGCCCGAACGTGCTGCTGGTCACGCTCGATCAGTTTCGCGGCGACTGTCTCTCGTCGCTCGGCCACTCGGTTGTGCGCACACCACACCTCGACGCGCTTGCCAGAGAGTCGGTCACTTTCGCCCGTCACTACAGCCAGGCTGCGCCATGTTCGCCGGGTCGCGCCAGTTTGTACACCGGCACGTATCAGATGAATCACCGCGTGTGTTTCAACGGCTCGCCGCTCGACGATCGACTCGACAACGTCGCGCGCTTTGCTCGCCGCGTCGGCTATTCACCCACACTCTTTGGCTATACCGACCAGGGAATTGATCCGCGTGCCACGGCTGACGCAAACGACCCGCGACTCTCGACCTATCAAGGGGTGCTGCCCGGCTTCGACTGGGTGCTCGACCTGAGCGAGCCGTATGTGCCGTGGCTCGCCCACCTGCGCAACAACGGCCACGACATCACCGATCACGTTGCTGCGTTGATCAGCGAACCCGAGCGCGACGAGTCGCTCAGCATCACGGCGTTTCTCACCAACACGTTTCTCGCCTGGCTCGATGGCCGCGGCCCTGGCGAAGTCGGCGCGGCAGCGCGCCCGGGCAACACGCCGTGGTTCGCCCATCTCAGTTATCTGCGACCGCACCCGCCCTACACCGCGGCAGGCAGGTGGGCCAGCGCCTACGACCCGGCGACGGTCGACATGCCGATTGCACCTGCCGCCGAACGGCACGACTTTCACGAAGCCGTGATGCAACTTCCCGATACCGCCGCACCGCGCACCGAGGCCGGCATGCGCAGGATGCGCGCGCAGTACTACGGCATGATCGGTGAAGTCGACCATCATCTCGGGCGAATTGTCGCGACACTGCGCGAACGAGACGAGTGGAACAACACCGTCATCGTCATCTCGGCCGACCATGGCGAACAACTCGGCGACCACGGCCTGCGCGAGAAAGTGGGCTTCTTCGAACAGAGCTACCACATCATCGGCATGGTGCGTTCGCCGCAACACCGAGCTGGGCACGGTCGCGTGGTGCAGGCATTCACCGAGAACGTCGACGTGTTCCCGACGTTGTGCGAATTGCTCGCTGCGCCCACACCCGCGCAGTGCGATGGTCGCTCGCTCGTGCCGTGGCTGGCCGGCGAAACTCCCGACGACTGGCGTGAGATGGCGACATGGGAATACGACTGGCGACAGCTCTACATCAACGACGCACCCGACGGCTCGGCGGTGAATTGGCCCAACGACCGTCGCCTCGAACGTCAGAACCTCTGTGTGCAACGCGACGAACACACTGCCTACGTGCAATTCGGCAATGGCGACTGGTTGGCTTTCGATCTGGCGCGCGATCCGACGTGGCGCACGCAGATCACCGATGCTGCTCGCGTGCTTCCACTCGCCCAGCGAATGCTGACCTGGCGTTCACAACACACCGAGCGACGTCTGTCGGGAATGAAGCTCGAAAGCGGTGGGGTGGGGCGCTGGCCCGCTGGTGTGTCGTGGCGCGATTCGCACTAGCCGACGCCGACTGCGCCCGACAATCGCGCTAGCCCACCCGCGCGCGTCTCGCCTCGCGCCACCGCGGCACTGCCACAATCACCGCGAGAGACAGCACGAACGTCGCGGCTGACCACCAACCGACGAATGCCTCGTCGGCGAGTCGCACCAACACCACGACCATCAAAGCGATCGAGCCCGTCGACACACCACGCAAGAACGCCCCGAACACATGCGAGCGCTGCGACCATCGCACCACACGACCGACGAGTGCGGCGAACACAAACGACGGACCAAAGATGCCAAACGTCGCCACCGCTGCCCCACCCAGACCTGCGAGGTGCCAGCCCACAAAAGTTGCGGTGGTGAAGACGGGGCCAGGTGTGAATTGCCCAACCGAGATGGCATCAAGCAACACATCGGGTGAGATCCATCCGCGACCGACGACTTCGGCATCGAGAAACACCAACAACACGTAGCCGCTGCCAAAGATCACCGACCCGATCTGCAAGAAGACGAGAAAGATCTGCCACATCGGCACGATGGGCGTCGTTGTGCTCGCCGCGATGACGAGTGGTGCCAGGAGTGACGTCATGGTGCGAGTTGCGGCTCTCGCGCGCAATGCCACCGAACCTGCGCCAACAATCGCCAATACCAACAGCTCGGGCACACTAACGATTGCTCCAATCAGGGCCAACGCTGCAATCACGCCATCGCGCGCGTCACGCACCGCGGTTGAGCGCAATCTCCGCAGCGCATCGAGCACAATAGCGGCCACGATCGGCACCACCCACCGACGAATGTCAGCAATGGTCGCACTCGTCAGCACGTCTTCATACACCCAGCCGATTGCACACACGATGAGAAACGCCGGCAAGATGAACGACGCGCCACCCGCGAGAAGCCCGCGCCAACCTGCACGCTTGGCGCCAAGCGCCATCGCCATCTCGGTCGAGTTCGGGCCGGGCACCAACGCGCACGCCCCCACCATTCGCGCAAATTCATCGTCACTCACCCAGCCGCGCTGCTGCACTACACGTGTGCGCATCATGGCGATGTGAGCGGCCGGCCCGCCGACGCCGATGACGCCCAACCAGCCGAAGAGTCGCACCACTTCGACCAAACGAGTGCGCAGCGAAGGCTGGCCAATCGACTGGCCGCCGCTCACACCCCCGCCGCTCGCTCGGCCACCACCTGGGCTGCCACTCGCGCCGCCGCCTGCGCCAGATTCGGTGCGGTCGACCATGTTCGGCAAGGCTAGGGCTATGAGCTTTCGCTGGGGTATTGCAGGCACCGGGCGCATCGCGAGTGACTTCGTCGATGGTTTGCGTCAAGTGCCCGACGCCGAAGTGGTCGCGGTTTGTTCACGCAGCACTGACTCGGCACGCGAGTTCGCAAACCGACGCGCCATCGCACGCGCCCACGGATCATATGAAGCACTCGCCAACGACCCGAATGTCGACATCGTCTATGTCGCCACGCCGAACTCGCGACACCGCAGCGACACCGAGATGTATTTGAGGGCCGGCAAACACGTGCTCTGCGAAAAACCGTTCGCCCTCAACCTCGCTGAAGCAAAGTCAATGGTGCGCACGGCGCGCGATTCCAAACGCTTCGTGATGGAAGCCATCTGGAGCCGCTTCCTCCCCGTCTACGCGTCTCTCGGCGAAGTACTGCAGTCACAGCCACTCGGCCGCATCACACGGGTGGAAGCCGATCTTGGTTTCGTGGCACCCACCGACGCTGGTCACCGACTCAATAATCCGGCATTGGGTGGTGGTTCGGTGCTCGATCTCGGCATCTACTGCCTGCACATCGCACGATTCGTGCTCGGTGGTCACGAGTCGGTGCACGCCGTCGGTGAACTTAACGACCAGGGTGTCGATATTGACGCGACATACACGCTCGGCTACGCGAACGGTGCCACTGCGGTGTTGCGGAGCTCGTTGAAGGTTGCCACTCCATGTGTCGCCACAATCACCGGCGAAAGCGGCACCATCACCGTCGAGCGACGCATGCACGTTTCACCCGGCTTCACAGTTGCGCTCAACGACCGAGCCGCCGTGTATCACCGCCATGATGAGAACGGTCAGGGGCTGCGACACCAAGTCTTCGAAGTGCATCGCTGTATCGAACAGGGTTTCATCGAAAGCCCGCGCCTCACCCACGCCGAGACACTCGCGTACGCCGAGACGATGGATGAGATTCGCCGCCAGTTGGGCGTTCGCTATGCGAGCGACCTCGCCACGACATGAGTTCTGGCGCACATTCGCGCCACGGAGTAGTCGCCAGCGCCGACGGTGTCGCCACCCAGGCGGGTGCCCACGTGTTGGCGCTCGGCGGTAACGCGGTTGATGCCGCCATCGCAACGAACGCTGCGATGGCCGTGGTCGCCCCACATCTCTGCGGTATGGGTGGTGATCTCTTCGCGCTCGTGCACACGAACGGCACGGTGCACGCACTTGACGCAGCAGGGCGAGCCGGTAGCGGCGTCGACTCCGCCCAACTACGCGACGAAGGCCACCGCGAGATGCCGTTTCACGGTGACCTGCGTTCGGTGACCGTGCCCGGTGCGGTCGCCGGGTGGATGGCGCTGCACGAACGTTTCGGCACCCTGCCGCTCAGCACGTTGCTTGCGCCGGCGATTCGTCTTGCCGAAGACGGTTTCCCTGCCTCGCCACTTTTGGTGGGTTCATTGCAGTTGATGCCGGCTGCCTACAAACCGAACTTCGCCGAACTCGCGAGCCAAGCACTCACTGCCGGCTCACCCATACGGCGCGAAGGTGTGGCCCGCACGCTGCGGGCGATTGCTGCGGGTGGTGCTCGAGCGTTCTATTGCGGCGAGTTCGGCGACGGTCTTGTGCGTATGGGTGCGGGGCTCTACTCGGCGAGTGACATCGAGTCGGTGAGCGCCGAGTGGGTGGTGCCAATCAACTATGCGGCGTTCGGTCACGAGATCTGGTCGATTCCTGCTCCGTCTCAGGGATACCTCTATCTTGCAGCCCTCGGCGTGGTCGAGCAGTGCGATCTTCCCGAAGATCCGAATGATGCGCAGTGGGCGCACTTGTTGATTGAGGCAACCACGGCGGTCAGTCACGATCGCCCGACGGTCTTGCACGACCGCGCCGACTTGGCGGGGGTGATTCCTTCACTCGTTGCGCGCGCGACGATGGTCGACCCGTCACTTGCTTCCGCGCGACCAGTGTCGGCGAGCGACGGCGACACCACCTATCTCTGCACCACCGACCGCAACGGCATGGGCGTGTCACTCATCAACTCGAATGCCTCGGGTTTCGGTTCGCTCTTGGTCGAGCCGTCGACAGGCATCAACCTGCACAATCGCGGCATGGGTTTCTCGGTACAAAGTGGTCACCCCGCTGAAGTTTCGCCGGGTCGCAAGCCGCCACACACCTTGTGCCCCGCGGCGATCACACGCAATGATGGTTCGCTCTTCTCGGTGCTCGGCACGATGGGTGGTGACGCACAACCACAGATCATGTTGCAGATCATCACGCGAATGTTGCGCCACGGTCAGTCGCGCTTCCCGTGGGACACCGTCAATGCCGGTCGCTTCGCCCTGCGCGGCCCGAAGACGGGGTTCGACACGTGGACTGCTGCCAGTGCGCCAGTGGTGAACGTTGAGGGTCACGCCCCCGATGCGTGGGCAGTTGGTCTTGCCGACCGAGGTCACGCCGTCGAACGGCGCGGTCGCTTCGACTCAGGCTTCGGCCACGCGCACGCCATCGTCATGCGCGATGACGGCACGATGGCTGGGGGTGCCGACTCTCGCAGCATCGTCGGCACATGCGCGGGGCTGTAGACGACGCGACACCTGCGCGCGAGTGGTGGCGCAACGCAGTGCAGGTGGTGCGAGTATCAGACCTACCCCTGCCTGCGAGACTGCGTGTTCAGCCGACCTTGTAGGTGAACGTTGCGGTAAACCGCTGGTGTGTTGCCGTTGCCTTGGCGACGAGCTGCACCACACATGTGCCTTTTTTGAGGAAACGAAGACTGGTCATCGAGGCGCCCCGCAAAACCGCGCATACTTTTGGCGTGTCGCTTGAGGCGCGCACCATCGACTTTTGATCTGTGACGAGCGCAGAATTCTTCAGACTTGCTACGCTGCCCGATCGCACCGCAGTGCCGTCCTTCGGGAGCCCAATGAGACGAGCCTTAATTGTCTGCGAGCCCAAGAAAATTAGCGGCACGATCGTGTCGAGCGCGGTGTCTTGCAAACCAAGGTGATCTCGATGCACAAAAATCGCACAGTCGATCATGCCGCACGACAGTGTTTCCTTTACGGTCTTACCGTCTGATTCATATATCACGATGGTCGTCTTCAGTGTCAACGTGATTTCACCGGCAGCATTCGCCGCACCTTGTCGAAGAAATGCTGGATTCGTGCTTGCCCACACCATCTCACTAGTGCGCTGCAGGCTTCCGTTGCATTTCAGGCCAGTGACGTCTCGCTGACCCACGGTTGGCTTGTAACACTGGCGAATGTAGACGCCTTGGCCCATCGGAATCCCGGCGAGTGACATCGTAACCTTTTCGCCATCTATGAGAGCAGACGACTTGCTCACTGACACGGTGACTGCTGCCGACACCGGGACTGCGACCACTATCGGAGAGAGAGCACAGGCAATACCAAGCAGTGTTGACAGGATTCGACGATTCATTGTGCAGAGCTCCTCTTCTTAACCTCTGTTATTACTTATCCGATGCGAATGAGATGGCGACGAAAACGTCTTGTGAACGATCGTCGCGTCGAGTGTGATCGGCGAAAGCCACAACTCCGCACTGTTCCACTCGACAGTCGATGAGGTTGGTCGTTTCGTCAAACGCTCGCACAAGCAAGGGTACGGAGAACGAGCCGTTCGCCTCAAAGCGGACCGTGAGACCTTCGGCATACCTAGGCGGGTTCGACGAAATCCATTGTGATAGTGGCGAAGAACCATCCATGTTGATGCCACCCACACAGCGACGGTTGGCGTCCCAGCGGGCCTGATTACAGACAAAGAGGTAGACGCCCTTCGACACACTAAAACCGGTTCCTCGAACGGTCACCGTGGTGCCCGCGGGGTCGAGTTTGGTGGTTTGACTCACCACCAATCGTGGACGAGCCGGCTTAGCGGTCGTGCTTGGCGCTGGCACCGTAGTTACGACCGTCGTGCCGAGTGGCGGCGTGGTCGTCGTCAACGCGAGAGCGGTGGTCGTCGTCGATTCGGCAATCGTAGTTGTCGCAGCTGGCAGCGTGGAGGCTGTCTCTGGCGCGGCAACTCTGTCGCTCGATGTCGATGCGTCACCGCAGGCCGCAAGTACTAACGCCAATGTCGCGCTCATTGCGAGTAACCGACGTCTCATCTCTCGACGCTGGTGCAAAGGGGCGTCGCTCGTACCCTGAAGGGCGATGTTGCGGCGGGTCATGGCGTGCTCGTTGCTCGCGGTCGTAGCCACCGCCTGTGGTGGCGCCAACGAACCAGTGGGCGAAAGTTCACGCTTCATTCTGTCGCAGGATTATGAGCTGCCAGTCGTCGAGCGCGAAGAGCCCACACTTCCTGCCCGCGTCACTGACGCCAGCGGCACCACCGTGACCGTGACCGATGCCTCACGCATCGTGGTGCTGAACCAGGCCATCGCCGAGATCGTCGTATCGCTGGGTCTGCGTAGCAACATCATCGGCCGAGACGCCACGACGACACTCGAGTCGCTGCAGAACATCGATGAAGTGAGCAATGGTCACGACGTAAGTGCAGAGAGCGTGTTGTCGCTTCGGCCAACGGTGGTGATCGGTGATACGCGCACCGGTCCGCCTGAGGCACTCGAACAACTACGCGGCGCGGGCGTGCCCGTCGTAATTGCTCCCGAAGTGTGGACTCTTTCAGAACTACCTGGTCGCGTGACCCTGTTGGCAGTCGCCCTCGGTGTGCCACAAGCTGGCGAACGCCTCATCGCTCTCAGCCAAGCCGCAATCGATGAGGCACTGAAGAACATTGGCAAGGCGTCGGCGATTCTGCGGGTGGCGTTCTTGTACGTGCGCGGCACGGCGTCGGTGTATCTGCTTGGCGGTTCAGGTTCGGGTGCCGACGAAATCGTTGCCGCAGCCGGTGGCGTCGACGTCGGCGCACTCAACGGCTTGGCTGCCTTCACACCGCTCACTGCCGAGGCCATCGTGCAAGCCGACCCCGATGTGTTGCTCGTGATGACTCGCGGGCTCGAGTCGGTGGGCGGCATCGACGGGCTACTCGCCCTGCCCGGAGTCTCGAGCACCCGCGCAGCAACCACGCGTGCCGTGATCGCTGTCGACGACGACCTACTACTCTCATTTGGTCCCCGTACGGGTGCGCTCATCGAGCGGCTGGCGGAGATTCTCCGAAGTTTCAGTAGCGACGCATGACCACCGCCCGCCGCACCAATGTGTCAGCCGTTGGCGTCTTTTTGGCGGTGCTCTTTGCGATGACCGCGCTGCTCTCGCTCGCTACGGGAGCATTTCGAATTCCACTAGGTGATCTTCTACGCATCATCGTCGATGGCCCAGCTCGCGACACCGTTGACTCGATCGCACACGACGTGTTTTGGCAAGTGCGACTGCCGCGCGTGGTGTTGGCCGTGGTAGTTGGTGCAAGCCTCGCGGTGGCAGGTGTGTTGATGCAAGGAATCTTTCGCAATCCGCTTGCCGAACCAGCGACAGTCGGTGTGTCGGCGGGCGCTGCCGTCGGTGCTGTGCTCGCAATCATCGTCGGTCTGAACCAACTGCCGCTTGGTGTGCAGGTGGCGGCGTTTCTCGGCGGCACGCTGTCGACCGCACTTGTCTATGTGCTGTCTCGCACCGACGGCAAGACAGAGGTCGTCACGCTGATTCTCACCGGCATTGCGATCAACGCCTTCGCCGGAGCAGTCATTGGCTTTGCCGTCTTCGTTGCCGATGATGACGAGATTCGCAGTGTCACTTTCTGGAGCCTCGGCACGCTTGGCTTGGCAACATGGAAGGCGGTCGGCGTCGTGATTCCGCTCGCCATCGTCGGCTTGGTTGCCAGCGTCGGTTTTTCGCGCGTGCTCGACACCCTCGCCCTCGGTGATCGTTCAGCAAGTCACCTCGGCATCAAGGTTGAGCGCGTGCGGCTCCAAGCGATTGCAGTCGTCGGACTCTTGGCTTCAAGCGCAGTTGCCGCAACAGGAATGATTGCGTTCGTCGGTCTCTTGGTTCCGCACATCATGCGCTTGGTGCTCGGGCCACGCCACCGACACTTGCTGTGGACTTCCGCCGTGCTCGGCGCCAGCGTCACCTTGCTCGCCGACCTTGCGGCGCGCACACTGCTCTCCCCTGCCGAGTTACCACTCGGTGTCGTTACGGCCTTGATTGGCGCGCCGTTCTTCCTCTTGTTGCTGCGCAGCACTCGTCGCAGCCAAGGTGGCTGGGCATGAGCACCTCACTCTCAGCGCGCAACGTTCGCGTAGTGCGCAACGGTGCCGTGTTGCTCGACGATGTCAGCCTCGAAGCGCGAGCCGGCGAACTGGTGGCCGTGCTCGGCCCAAACGGTGCGGGCAAGTCGACATTGCTTGGTGCAATCGCGGGCGACTTTCCGCTTTCTTCTGGTGCGGTGGAAATCAACGGCCGCAGCCTCGCCGACTACGCGCCGCGCGAGTTGGCGCGCAGTCGAGCCGTGCTGCCGCAACAAATCACCATTTCGTTTCCGTTCACCGTGCGTGAGATAGTTGCAATGGGCCGCGGGCCTTGGCTCGACGACAACGACGACGAACGCATCGCTGCCGCACTGCAACGAATGGACGTCGTCACACTCGCCAACCGCACCTACCAGACCTTGTCGGTGGGCGAACAGGCGCGGGTTTCGATGGCCCGCGTGCTCGCACAAGACACACCACTTCTGCTGCTTGACGAGCCCACCGCCGTGCTTGACATCGGTCAGCAAGAGCGCTTTCTCGCGATTGCCCGCTCACTTGTTGACGAAGGTCGTGCCGTTGTGGCGGTGCTGCACGACTTGAACGTCGCCATGCGTTACGCAACGAATGTGGTGGTGCTGCACGAAGGGCGTTGCGTGGCGAGCGGTACGCCACAAACGGTGCTCACTCCTGCGCTGCTCAGCAACGTGTATCACCAAAAGATTCAGGTCACGACCACCGCCGACGGTCGCGCGGTGATTTTGCCCGAACACCACTAGGCAATCGTGCTCACGCGCCTCTATCGCGCCGACTCGAGGCTGGCCATGCGTCGAAACTGTTCGACCACATCGGGGCTCTTGTAACTCGCATCGCGCGAGCGATAGACGGTGTCGACGTTCACACAGATGCGTCCAAACTCGTCCCAGTTGCCATAAGCCCCGAGCGCAATGTCGCGCGCAGCATCAAAGGCATCCATTCCGTGGTCTTGGCGT
>Ga0255168_1000578_pt1 | contig 11757 bp, 8 predicted proteins | sample Atl_Miss_RepB_8d_FD_183629 | JGI IMG/M metagenome (GOLD analysis project Ga0255168, IMG submission 183629) | Freshwater microbial communities from Altamaha River, Georgia, United States - Atl_Miss_RepB_8d | ecosystem: Environmental > Aquatic > Freshwater > River | place: USA: Georgia | collected... | reverse complement strand
GCAGGTCGCCCAGCGTCGCGACAACTTCGTCGGTGACCTGCGTCGTCAGGAACGGGCTCAGCGCGCCGAGGGCACCGTCCGAGGTCAGCAGCAGATCGACCAGGCCGGTCTGGTTGCCGTCACCGGCAATCAAGCACAGCGTGCCCAGCGGCGCCTGGCAGCTGGCGTCCGTGCCGTCGAGCAACAGCGCCTGCACCAGGCCGGCAACGCCCTGCTCACCGAGCAGCGCCGTCAGGCCGACGCCCTGCTCGTTCGGCAGCAGCAACAACTGCAGCGTTTCAGCAACCGCGCCCATACCGTCGCCGTTCGGGCCGAGCAGCAGCAGTTCGAGGCCTTCCTGCAACTGTCCGCCCTGGATCAGGCCCGTGACGATACCGGCCAGCGTGCTGTCGTTTTCCAGCGTCTGCGTCAGCGCATTGGTCAGCGCCGTGACGTCGATGGCGCCAGCGATCGGGCCGAGCGGGCCGTCCGAAGCCAGCAGCACGTCAACCAGACCGCCCGGGTGGTCGCTGCCACCGAGCACGCACAGCGTGGCGCCGACCGGCACCTGGCAGTTGGTGATGTCGGTCGGGCTGCCGTTGCTGCCGCCGCCGTTGTTGTTGCCGTTGCCAAAGCCATCGCCGAGCGCGTCGGCGTCGACGCCATTGGCCGTGCAACCGACCGCCGACATCACCAGCGCGCCGAGCGCCAGCCACTTCTTCAGATTTGCATTGATACGCATTTTGGTACTCAGTTTTGTCGTGACCCGGTCAAGGGGTCGAATGGTTCTGTGGGTTTCGCGCTTAGTTCTGGATGCGCAGTTCGACGCGGCGGTTACGCTCGCGGCCTTCATCGGTGTCGTTGGTCGTCACCGGCTCGGCCTCGCCATAGCCATGCACCGTCAGCGGGTTGGTGACGCCCTTCTCGACGAAGTAGTCACGAACCGCAGTGGCACGACCTTCGGACAGCTGCTGGTTGTAGGTATCGCTACCCTTGCTGTCGGTATGGCCGGCGACTTCGACCTGCATTTCCGGATAACGCTTCAGCGTGTCGACCGCCTGATCCAGAATCGTCTCGGCATCCGGACGCAGACGCGTCTTGTCGAACTCGAAGGTCACGCCGTACAGCGCGATGACCTTGCCCAGCGTGCAGCCGTTGCCGTCGACACGGGTGTTGGCGGGGGTGTCCGGGCACTGATCGCGCTCATCCACGACGCCGTCACCATCGGTATCCATCAAGCCGGTCGGCACTTCGACGACCTTGGCTTGCGGCTCGACGGCACTGGCAACGGCAGCAGCGCTCTCGCCGAACAGCGGAATCTCGATACCCACTGCAACGCGGATGTCCTCGTAGCCGTCTTCGAAGTTGTCGTAGACGTAGCGGGCTTCGGCGCGCAGGCGCAGGTCACCGTAGTTGGTGAACGGGCCGGTGACAAAGCCGAGGCCAGCGTTGGCGATGAAGTCGAACTTGTCTTCGTTCGGCGACACGTCGTTGTAGGCACCGCCGGCGCCGATCAACACGAACGGCGTGAAGCCGGTGCGGTCGCCAAAGTTGTAGACCAGATCGGTGGTCACACCGTGGCGGTAGAAATCGGTCAGGCCGCCGACGTCGGTTTCGAAGGTTTCGGTAAAGGCCTGGACTTCGATGCCCCAACGGTTGGCGAACTGCCAGCCGTAATAGACCGCGCCGCCAGTGCCCATCTCGAGGTCGGAATCAATGGTCAGTTCGCGCAGGCGGTAATCGCGCTTGCTGTCGGCGAACGTGTAGGTGCCCATGCCGCCGAGGTAGTGCTGCGTGCCGCGCGGGGCGGCCGTCGCATCGGCGGACGAGACGTCGGCGGTTGCCTCAGCAGACGAGACGTCGGCAGGTGCCGACGACGTGTCGCTGGACGACGCGTCGGAGACGACGTCGGCTGCGGCATCGGAGACGACCTCGGGTTCACCTTCGGTCTGAGCGAGAGCCGGCGTGGCGATACCGGCTGCGAGTAAAGCGGCCACCGACAGGGGGCGTGCCAAAAGCTTCATGCGAAATCCCTTTTTTCTGGAGTTGTGTGCCGACCTACCAGCGATCGGGCGAGCAAGATTCGTAAACCAAGGCGGAACCGGATGCGCTTGTAGGAAAATTACCTAATTGCACTGAGTACCTTCCCTGGTCCTCGGCGAATGCTGACACAGCCCTCAGTCGAAGGTCAAAGCCCGTAGCGCCAATGTCCCGCAAGAGCCGCCTGGCCACAGAAAACCCGGCATTTCGCCGGGTTTTCGTGCAACTTCATGCAACGAGCGGCACGAAGTCGAGCTTGTCGCGGACCGCGCAGTCCGGGCAGGGCCAGCTGTCGGGCAGCTCAGACCAGCGCGTTCCGGCGGCATAGCCCTCACGCGGGCAGCCTTCAGCCTCCTTGTAGAGGTAGCCGCAGTTGTTGCACTGATACCCCAACACCAGCGCCTGCGGCTTGGCCGGCGTGTAGGTCACGGCCGTGCTCGCAGCAGTCTCGGCAGCCGCCGGGCGGGCCACCGTCGACGGCGCACCCTCAAAGCTGGTGCCCTGCCAGCGGGCCAGCAGCTGATCGCGCTTGGGCGCGTACACGTTGGCGCGGGTCAGGTCACCCCGGTGGTGCTTGACGACCAGCGGGTCCATCCAGCGAAACCACAACGGCGGGAAGTAGGCCAGCAGCAGCATCGAGGCGTAGCCGGAGGGCAGCTGAGGGCTGTCGTCGAAGTGGCGCAGCGCCTGGAAGCGGCGGGTCGGATTGGCGTGGTGATCGGAGTGACGCTGCAGCTGGTACAGCACCAGATTCGTCACGATGTGGTTGCTGTTCCACGAGTGCTTGGGCTGGCAGCGCTCGTAGCGATCGCCCTGGATCTTCAGCCGCAGCAACCCGTAGTGCTCGATGTAGTTAATGACCTCGAGCAGGCCGGCGCCGTAGATCGCCTGAGCAACCAGAAACACCAGTGCCCACGGCCCCAGCCACGCGGTCAGGCCGGCGAACAGCAGCACGGTCAGCGACCAGGCCTGCAGGTTTTCGTTCTTCGTCGTCCAGACCCCGTCGCCGGTGCGGGCCAGACGGTCCTTTTCGATATGCCAGGCCGAGCGCACGCTGCCGATCACGGTACGGGGCAGAAACACCCAGAAGCTCTCACCCATCTTGGAGCTCGCCGGATCTTCCGGCGTGGCGACGTTCTTGTGGTGACCCTTGTTGTGCTCGACGAAGAAGTGCCCGTAGGCGACCGGCGCCAGCGTCAGCTTGGCCAGCCAGCGCTCGAGGCCGTTGGTCTTGTGACCCAGTTCGTGCGCGGTGTTGATGCCGATGCCATTGACGATTCCAACGCCGATGATCAGGCCGACCAGCTCCCAGGTGGCGAGATCGCCGTTGACGGCCAGCCAGGCGCCGAAGATCGTCGCAAAGTACTGACTCGGCAGGTAGGCGTAGACGATCGCGCGGTAGTAACGATCCTGGTCGAGCCCGGCGACAGCCGATTCCGGCGGGTTGGTGGTGTCGGTGCCGATGATCCAGTCCAGCAACGGGACGATCAGATAGATCACCAGCGCGGGCGCCCAGAACGCCCAGCCCGCGTCGGCGAAATGGCCACCGAGCATGAACAGAACCACGAGTAGCGGGATGACCGGGCTCAGCAGCCACAGCCAGCGCTTGCCGTCCTGCCAGGTTTCGCTGTTGCCGCCGAGCGGCAGCGTCGATGTGCTCATGAAGGGTCCTCGCTGATTTAGTTTTAGTTCCGGCGGGTTACCGGATGACGACATCATCGGCGCCTGCAAGGCACCGGACTTGTCATTTATTGACGTCGCCTTGTCATTTTGTGACAGTGCCGACTCTCTCTCGTCAGGGCGCACACGATGGCGACCGTCGAAGCGGAAGTCCCCGCCCGCTACTACCTGAAGATGGCCGAGGTGCTGACACGCCGCGGCGTCGACGTTGCCGCGTTGCTGACCGCGGCCCAGGTCGACCCGCGAGCACTACAGCGACCCGATCCAACGCTGACGCTGGCCCAGGTCGAGGCCTTGATCACCCACGCCGAAGCCATGGTCGGCCGCGTCGACCTGAGTTTCGACCTCGGCAAGGCGCTGAAGCTGAGCACCCACACGATCGTGGGGTTCGCGCTGCTGAGCAGCCCCAACATCGATTACGCGCTGAAGCTGGCAGCGCGCTACTTCCGGCTGATCCTGCCGACGTTCCGGATGCGCGTGCAGTCGGCGCCGGGCCGAACCGAGATCGCGTTCGAGCCGATGCTGTCGATGTCGCAGACCTGCCTGCACTTCCATCTGGAAACGATCGCGTCGGCCGTCCACTGGGAAATGCGCGAGCTGATGTCCGGTCATCTGCCGCCGTACGTGCTGTCGCTGTCGTTCGCCCCGCCGCCGCATGTGGCGCGCTACCGCGAGCTGGCCGAAGCACAGTGCCGGTTTTCGGCTGAAGCCACGCCCGGCATCCGGCTGATCTTTACCGAGGATCTGTCGCGTTATCCGCTGGCGCTGGCCGACGAGCACGCCCTGCAGATCGCCGAGGCGCAATGCACCGCCCTGCTTCACAACGCCGTCAGCCGCGGCAAGCTGTCGGATTGGGTTGCGATGATGATGCGCGAGGCCAGCGGCGGCATGCCGTCGCTCGAAGAGCTGGCCCGAACGCTGAACCTGTCGGCCCGCACGCTCGACCGCTACCTGCAAAAGGAGGGTCGCCAGTTTCGCGAACTGGCAGCCGAGCAGCGCCAGCGTCGCGCCGAAGCGATGCTCGCCGACAACCAGCTGTCGATCACCCAGATCGCACTCGAACTGGGCTACAGCGATGCGGCCAATTTCACTCGCGCTTTCCGCAAGATCAGCGGCGTGAGTCCCAGCCAGTGGCGCGCTCACAACAGCGCGCCGGCACACCACGCCCCCTGACGATGCCGAGAAAGAAAGCCAGCGAACGCACCGATGCCCCGTACCGGATCAAGGCCGTTGCCGCCCTGACCGGCGTGTCGCGCGAAACGATCCGCTACTACATCAACGAAGGTCTGCTGCCACCGCCGGTCAAAAGCGCGCGCAACATGGGCTGGTACACCGACCGCCATGTCGAGCTGCTGCGACTGATCCAGAAGCTGCAGGCCGAGCGGTTCCTGCCGCTCAAGGCGATCAAAGCGGTGTTTGAAGGCGCCGACGAGGCCGACTTCAGCGTGCCGCAGCAACGCGCATTCGACGAGATGCGCCGGCACATCGCCACCGAACATCGCGACCTGCCGCTGGCCGGGTCGTTTGACGCGCTGGCAGCACGGATGGGCTTGTCGGCCTGGGAAACCGGCGAACTCAAGCGCTGCGGGATCGGCGCCAACGGCGAGGCCACGCTCAGCGACCTGGAGATTTCGCGGCAATGGATCGCGATCCGCGACGCCGGCTTCAACTTGGAACGCGGGTTCTCACCCGCTGATCTGATGTACTTCCAGGACGTGGTCGAGATTGCGTTCCGCACCGAACTGAGTTTGTTCCGCCGCCGCGTCGGCGAAATCGACGAACGCGACTCGGCCAAGGTGATCGACGTGGTGATTCCGGCGCTGAACCGGATCTTCGAAGTGCTGCATCAACGCCGGGTCGCCGCGTTTCTTGAGGCACGCGCCAGCGGCCAGACCATGGACGCCGCCGCCGCCAGCACCGAGCCGGTCAGGAGCCCCAAACCGGCAGCGCATGCCGACAGCGGCCGCGCATCGCGCAAATCACGAGTCCGCACCACCGCCCCGTCCTGAGCCGGGACGCGGTGCGTGACACTCCTTCGGCGGTACGCCAAGGGGTGTTGCCGACCACGGCGTCCAAAGTGCATAGTCGAACTGCGCACTTGTACCGGTTTTCCCCCTACGTTTGACTGGATCGGCTCTCGGGAGCCGACCCAAGCGCAGGATGCCGCCGGTACGGCTGACGCCCGAGTCAAGTCGCGCGCCTGTCCCCACAGGCCCGCCAGCCCGCGTCGGTGATGCCGACGCAGGGCGATAAAAACGATGAATCACATGAGGAGTGAATGATGAAACCCAAGTCGATCCGGGCCGCGTCCGCCCTGCTGGCCGGCATCACGCTGGCGTTTGCACCGATGGCGGCGATGGCCGCCGTGTCCGAGGCCGAGGCCGCCAAGCTGGGCAAGGAACTGACGCCGGTCGGCGCCGAGCGCGCCGGCAACAAGGACGGAACGATCCCGGCCTGGGCTCCCGAAGCCAAGCGTGGCGCGCCCAAGGGCGAATACCCGAACAACGCCAAGATCGACGGTGAAAAGCCGCTGTACTCGATCACGGCGGCCAACATGGCGCAGTACGCCGACAAGCTGACCGAGGGCCACAAGGAACTGCTGAAGCGCTACCCGGCCAGCTACAAGCTCAACGTCTATCCGTCGCACCGCTTCGCCAACTTTCCGCAGAAGGTGCTCGACGAAACCGTCAAGAACGCCACGCGCGCCAAGCTCGACGGCGTCGACAACGCCAGCGGCGCGCTGATCGGCTTTCCGTTCCCGATCCCCAAGACCGGCGCCGAGCCGGTGTGGAATCACCGCGTCAAGTTCCGCGGCTCGGACATCCGCCGCTTCAACAACCAGATGATCGTGCAGCCCGACGGCCGCTTCGCGCTGACCAAGATCGTCGAAGACGTGACCTTCAGCTACGCCAACATCGAGTCGCCCAATGCGCCGGAACTCAAGCCCGGCGCCGACTTCTTGCGCTACCTGTCTGAAACGCTGAGCCCGCCACGTATCGCTGGCACGACGATTCTGGTGCACGAAAAGGCCGGCTTCGGCCCCGAAGGCCGCGCGGCCTGGCTCTACGCGCCGGCGCTCAAGCGCATCCGCCGCGCGCCGGCCGTGTGCTGCGACAACCCCTACGAAGGCACCGACGGTCACCAGTTCTACGACCAGGTCGACATGTACAACGGCGTGCTGGAGCGCTTCACCTGGAAGCTGCTCGGCAAGCGCGAGATGTACATTCCGTACAACTCGAACAAGATCGCTGGCCCGAGCGTGAAGTACGCCGACATGGCACGTCCGAACCACATGAACGTGGATCTGCCGCGCTACGAGCTGCACCGCGTCTGGGTCGTCGAAGCCGAGAACAAGCCCGAGCTGCGCCACACGTTCAAGCAGCGCCGCTTGTACATCGACGAGGACACCTGGAACGTCGTGGCGATCGACAACTACGACCAGCAGGGCAAGCTGATGCAGTTCCAGGAAGGCCATCTGGTCACCTACTACAACATCCTCAGCCACACCACGCAGCCGGAAGTGATCTATCACTTGAACTCGGGCCGCTACTTCATCACGGCGATGACCAACGAAGACCAGCCGTACGACACCACGGTGTCGTACCCGGGCACGTTCTTCGACGCCAACAACGTGCAGAGCCGCGCTTCGAAGTAAGCCATTGCACTAAAGCGGCAATGGGGTGACGGGCCTGCGGGATCGCGATTCCGCAGGCCCGGTTTCAATTAAAAGACCAATGCTGAGGAGAGACAGCATGTACAAAGGGAAACTGACGGGCATCGCCCGTGGCGCTGCGATGCTCGCGGCCAGCGTCGGCGCCGGGCAGGCGCAGGCGATCGAAACCAAGTTCGACGTTTTTGGGCAGAACGTCGACGCGGTGTTCAACAATACGGTGACCTTCGGCGCCTCGTGGCGCGTCGAGAACCGGGCCGACGATCTGGTCGGCAAATCCAACCTCAATCCCAACGTGTGCTCCGGCGTCTTCCAGTCGTGCCAGGGCCTGCATCGCAACCAAATTTATCCGTCGGAGCGCCTGCGAAACGCGCCCGGCATGGCGTCGACCAACTTCGACGATGGCAATCTGAACTACGACCGCGGTGACATCACGCAGGCACCGTTGAAGATCAGCCAGGACTTCCGCTTTCTGTTCGGCAACTACGGCATCTTCCTGCGCGGCATCGGCATCTACGATCCGGCCAACATCTACGATTTCGAAACGAACAATCCGAACCTGATCACCGCCGAGAACGCCGACCGGGTCGGCATTACCGGCGATAACCGCATCTCCAACCGCTACTTCAACCGCGTCTATGGTCCGGGCGAGTCGGTCAGCGGTCGCCGCAGCGAGGAAGAACGCCAGCAGATCGGCCTGCGCTACGACATCCTCGACGCCAACTTCTTCGGCAGCGTGCCGTACATGGACGGCGAGCGTGAGCTGGTGTTCCGCGTTGGTCGTCAGACCGTCAACTGGGGCCAGAGCACGGTCGCAGTGATCAACAGCGTCAACCAGGCTCAGCCGGTCAACGCCAATGCACTTTATCGACTGGGCTTCGGCCTGCTCGAAGAACTGTATGTGCCGGTCGGCATGGTGCGCATGAGCACCGAGGTCTACAGCGGCATCACGGCCGAAGCCTACTACCAGTTCGAATGGCGCCCGATCGAAATCCCGACGCCGGGCAGCTACATGTCGTTCGTCGACATCGGCACCGGCAATCTGCGCGACAACGTGGCCGTGCATTTCGGTGGATCAGCTGATGATCCCGACATGGTCGGCAATCCGCTCGACAATCCGCTGACGCTGATCACGCCGACTTCGCTGAGCGTCGAGCGAATTCAGGACAACAACGCGCGCCATCAGGGTCAGTTCGGCGTCGGCTTCAAGTACTACGCCGAGAACATCAACGACGGCACCGAGTTTGGTGTCTACGCGATGAACTATCACTCGAAGCTGCCGTACGTCAGCTTCTACGCCACCGACGCCAGCTGCGCGCGCGCCGAAGGCAATGCGATGGGCATCAACGCGCGCAACACCTCGGAGTTCTTCGCGGCTTGCGCCAATCTGCCGGTGACGACGCCGTCGGCGTCGAGCCAGGTGCTGCTCGATTTAACGTCGCTGGCGATCCAGCGTCCGGGCATCCTGTCGGAGCTGGGCTTGGTCGGTAACAACCCGCTGGGCCTGGCCAATGCGCTGCTGCCGCGCCCGGGCATGGCCGACGGTGATGCCGTGCCGTTCGACACCGCCAAGCTGCAGATCGAGTATCCCGAGAACCTGCAGCTGTACGGCGTCGACTTCACGACGACGTTCGGCGAGTACTCGTTCCAGGGCGAAATCTCGTACCGCCCGAACGTGCCGCTGCAGGTGGCGCTGGTCGACTTGGCGTTCGCATCGTTCGGCCCGACGCTGACGCGCTGCCACGATGTCAACCTCGGCTGCGCTGGCGCCTCGTCGACGATCGGCTTCAACGAAGCCGGTGACTACGTCGTCTACGACGACAACAACTTCGTCGATGCCAACGGCAACAACCCGTTTGCCGATACGGTGAATCTGGTCGTCGGCGCTGCGCCCGGCTCGGCGCGTTCGTTCCCGAACTTCATCTCGCCGTATCGCGGCATCGCGGTCGGCGAGAACGCGCCAAACAGCTACATCCGCGGCTGGATTCCGGGCAAGGTCGCTCAGTACAACCTCGGTGCCACGCGCGTGCTCGGCGCCTCGGAGAACTGGATCGGCGCTGATCAGGTGATCCTGATCTATGAACTGGCGGCCACGCATGTGCTCAACATGCCCGACTTCGACGAGCTGCAGATCGAAGGGCCGTTCACGGCGACGACGCATGCCAGCGCCGGTGCCGACGGCAGCGGCGCCGACGGGTCGCGCCTCGCCTGCTCGACCAACCCGAGCTGCTCGGTCGGTCCCGACGGCCTGCGCTTCAACCCGTTCCAGGCGCGGCGCGACTCGTTCGCCGATGCGTTCTCTTGGGGCTATCGCATCGTCGGCCGCATCGGCTACGAATCGGTGCTGCCGGGCATCAGCATCCAGCCGTTGTTCATCTGGCAGCAGGACATCCAAGGCAACTCCCCGGGTCCCGCCGGCAACTTTGTCGAAGGCCGCAAGCAGCTGAACCTGCTGCTGGAAACCCGCTACGACAAGTCGTTCGCATTCACGATCGCCTACAACGCCTTCCTCGGCGGCGGCCAGGACAACCTGTACCGCGATCGCGACAACCTCGGCTTCTTCGTCAAGTACCAGTTCTAAGCACGATTGACGTTGTACCCGCCGTTGTACCGCTCGCTGCGCCGGGCGGTACAACGGCTTTTTTGTGGGCGCGGCTAGCGCGCGAGCAAGCCGAGCTGCACGGCGCGCTGATAATCCTCGGCGCGGTCGATGTCCCACAACGGCGGCAATTCGCGCCAGTCGTCCGGCGAGCGCCAGCCTTGTGCCAATAGCGCATCGCGGGTCTGCTGCATGACCCGCGCGCTACCCCACTCGATCTGCGCGTTGAACGCGGCCGGCTGCAGATCACGCGCACCCACCAGCACATAGCCGCCGTCGTCGGCCGGAATGAACACCATGCGCGCGGTCTGCAGCGCAGCAACCGCCTCGAGGAGATGCGCCGCCTGCATCGCGACGCAGTCGGTGCCGATCACGATGGCGACGTCGGCCTGCTGCCGCATCGACAGCAGCGCATCGCGCATCCGCACGCCGAGGTCGTCGCCGCGCTGCGGCGACCGCTGCGCGCCATGATCGCGATCGCACTGCGCCCACAGCGGATGCGCTGCGTCACCCCCGACGAACAATTGCAGCAGCGTCGGCGACACCGACCGCGCCAGCGCCACCGTGCGCAGAATCAGCTGCTGCTGCAGCGCCGCGGCGCCATCCGCGCCCAGCAACGGAATCAGCCGCGTCTTGGCGTAACCCGGCGTTGGCGCCTTGGCCATCACGCCGATCGCGACACGAGGCGGCCTCATCGTGCGCGGCGGTCGTTGAGCGCCCAGTCGTAGTCGAGATATTCGATACGAACGTCGCCGCTACGCAGCGCGCGACGGTCGGCCTCGGTATCGGACAACAGATCGGCGCGCTTGCCGAACCAAGCCGCGACCGATCCGCCGTCGCGGGCGAAGTCGTCGGCAAACCACTGGTAGATCGCTTGTACCTGCAGCGTCCGCGTCGCTGCGTCGTAGCGATGACGTCCGCGATCGCCCAAGTAGCGACGCAGCTGATCGTCGAGCTGTGCGTCGAGTTGAGCGGCAACGTAGGGTTCGGGCCGCAAGGCCGGGCAGCCAATCGATGCGCAGTTGATCGCGAAATGGATGCGCTCGTCGCGATAGCGGGGCCGCAATTGCTCATGCTCGATCCAGTCCAGCGTGCGCTGCTGGCCCAGCAGCACGAAGAACGGCTGCTTCCACGGCGAGCGCAGCACGCTGCCCAGGTCGCGAATCGATTCCAGCTTCGGATAGCGGCTTAGGATCAACTGCAGCGTAAAACCGTTGTAGGCGTTGATCAGGAACGCCATCTGCTCGGCCCGCGTCCAGCCGTCGAACTCGGCCTGGCTGACCGATGACCATTCCGCCAGCACCGCATCGAGCGCGGCGCGGCGCTGCTGCAGCTGCGCGTAGTCAACGCTGCTGGCATGGCCGTCGGCACTCCAATGCACAGTCTGCGTCAGCAGCCGCCCGTAGCCGGCGTAGGCGGCGTCCAGGGCCAGCGCCGGAACGCTGACGGCCACCAATACGACGGCCAGCACACAGCGCCGCACGGGTCCGACGAGCCGCTGCACGATGTCGATGTTCAATCGCCTCTCCGCCATTGGTGAAAGCGCGCCACCCAACGCAACAAGCGCTCGGGCTGGTGTGCCTGCTTCCAGCGGCCGGCGACGTACTTGTTGGCTTCGGCGCGCGTTGGATAGATGTGAATCGTCGCCAAGATCTGATTCAGGCCGATGCCGTGGCGCATCGCCAGCACGTACTCGGCAATTAGGTCGGCGGCGGCTGCGCCGACGATGGTCACACCGAGAATGCGGTCCTTGCCCGGCACGGTCAGCACTCTGACGAAGCCGTCGGTG
>Ga0255168_1000566_pt1 | contig 11909 bp, 10 predicted proteins | sample Atl_Miss_RepB_8d_FD_183629 | JGI IMG/M metagenome (GOLD analysis project Ga0255168, IMG submission 183629) | Freshwater microbial communities from Altamaha River, Georgia, United States - Atl_Miss_RepB_8d | ecosystem: Environmental > Aquatic > Freshwater > River | place: USA: Georgia | collected... | reverse complement strand
GACCCAAATTTACTTATCAAATCAGGTGTAAGTTTCATGAGGCTGGCTGACGACACTCTGTATTCGCAAATAGAAAAAATCAATCAGACACTTTTTTCAACTATTGAAGAACAACATAAAGCTAAATCTGATTTAGCCCTACTTGTATTTAATAATATAATAAAAGAATTAAGCATACTGTCTGAAAAAAATTACTCATATCTAGATCTTAAACCTGTCAACATTGGTTTTGATTCTATATCGAATACATATTCATTACTAGATTTAAACAGTATTTACTCTACATTTCAAAATGAAGATTATCATCGAAAAATTTTAGCTACGCCTGTGTACGCAGCTCCTGAAATTTCTGATTCAAATAACTACTCTGAAATTTCTCAACTTTACTCACTAGCTATGACATTACTCAACGTACTGGATTCGAAATTTGAAAATCATATTATTTATAAAATGTTTAATAAAAATGATAATAGCTATGACCAAAATTTCCTAATACGCTTAGAAAAGGAATATCTTCAGTCATTTGCAAATATTGATAGATCAAAAATGTCTCAATTGTTTTCATTTATAAAAGCAGCCACAATCAAAGACCCCTACACCCGATTAAAAAAATTACGCGAACTCAGCTTCAACCAAGACATTGTTTTTATTGCCGATAAAGCAAATATTAAGCAAAGTAAAACTTCTGCATTGATAGAATCATTAAAATCTAAACTAACGAAAACTCGTCCAGAATTAAACTCGAAAATTATTTGTGATGGTTTGTTTAAGTAACTCTAAAATTGTGAATAATAAAAAAACCGAGTCATTCCTGAACTCGGCTTTTTATCTCAAGTTTATAATTTTTTTAAAAAACTAAATACCCGATTTATGTCTTTCTTGATCATCAACAACTGATTGTACTCCACCTTTTAGGTTCGCACGGTAAGCAAGCTGCTTAATATCATATGTAAAATTAGCACCATTTAAACCTGGAGTTTGCCACTCAGGTCCTAAACGAATGGCATCAACTGGACATGCTTCTTCACAAAATCCACAGAAAACACATCTTAACATATCAATCTCATAACTGATCGGATATTTTTCAACACTTGGGTCTGGATGCTCACTAGCAGTGATTTTAATACACTCAGCAGGACAATTCGTCGCACACAACATACATGCTGTACAGCGGATCGAACCATCTTTTTTAACTGTTAAAATATGATTACCTTTGAATCTCGGAGAATATTCATATTTTTCTTCTGGATAGTTCAAAGTGATCATTTCTTTTTTGTTAAAAATATTTTTCACCATGTGTTTGAAAGTAATACCCAGGCCCGTAAATATACCCGGCAAATACCATTTACTTTTCTCAGAATTATTTTGCATAACTGCCATAATTTTTTACCTCAATTCGGCTGTCCGCCGAGTAATCCAGTTTCACTTCTTCGGCTGCCTGCCGAGCAATCCAACTTCGTCTCTTCGGCTGTCCGCCGACTATAACCGTCCACGTTGAAAAATAAATTCGTTTTTCTTACGATGATCTAAAGCGACTTGATCTGCTCTTTTGTTTTCAGCATTAAACAAATCTTGATCAGCAACAATGTCAACTTTGATATCTTGACCAACCAACAATGTCGCTGCTTCAGAAACCGTTAACGCTTCTGAAACAATTGTTGTAACTTTTTTAAATTGCTGAGCAACGCCAGCATGGTTAACAAAAGTACCAGCTTTTTCAACAAACGTTTTTGTCGGAATAACAAATACATTTTTGAAAGATTTATTTTCTTTTAAAACGTCAGCTTTAGCTGCTGTTAAGAAAATAAAATTATGAGCTTTAGCAAATAAATTTTGTTTTTCTGCTAGATCATTATAAACACCAACGTTTTCCGGACCAACAACAACTAGATTTTTTATTTTGCCAGAATTCAATGCTGACTCTAATTGTGACCATTGTGTTTGAACACCGTGCTTAGCTAAAACAGTCTGTAATCCTTTTGTATTTGGATTTTTGTCACCACGAATAAGTAATCCATCAAAATCACTTGCTGTTTTTTCAGAATTCCACCAATGGTAAACATTTTTAGTTTTAAACTGATTTACAAATGCAGATACAATTGATTCATATTCTTCGACAGTGTGCTGCCCCGTTAAAACTAATGCTGTGTCGTCTGAAGATGCCGCTTTTAAAACTTGAGCTGCATCTTTTGCGACAGATCCAGCATGTAAGTCAACAGTCCACTGACCATTAGCGAGTTTCATACCTTTCAATTGACGATTTTCTTTATTTACAAATTTGTAAATGTTACGGCCATCATCACACATCCAGTGACCATTAATTGCATCATTACGCTTTGGTTTAACACGGAAAACGCCTTCTTTATTAAAGTAAACTTTAACATTACAACCTGTTGAACAACCATTACAAACTGCTTCTGAATCTTTGAGATACCAAACGCGTTGGCGAAATCTAAAATCTTTGGATGTCAATGCACCAACTGGACAAATATCAACAGTGTTTAATGAGTATTTATTATTGAGCTCTTTACCAGCATGTGTTCCGATTTCAGCGTGGTCACCACGATTGAAAATTCCTAGCTCATTTGTTTTAGAAACTTCGTCTGTGAAGCGAACACAACGTGAACATAAAACGCATCTTTCAGAATCAAGAACAACAGTCGGACCAAGATCAACAACTTTGTGCTTTTTAGTTTTTGCTTCAGCCATTTCAGAGTTGTACTGGCCAAATTCCATGTATTGTTCTTGTAAACCACATTCACCAGCTTGATCACAAATAGGGCAATCAAGTGGATGATTAATCAAGTGAAAATCCAATCCCCACTTAACAGCTTCTTTAACTTTAGGTGAGTTATTATTAACCTTCATGCCTTCAGTCACAACAGTGTTACAAGCAATTTGTAAACGTGGATTTCCTTCGATCTCCACCATACATAAACGACAAACTCCTGCGATACTTAATCCCGGGTGCCAGCAATAGTGAGCAATCTTTTGATGATTGTCATACATTGCCTGAATGATCGTTGTTCCTTCTTTAACTTCGAGCTCTACGCCATTAATGGTGCATTTGGGCATGTGAGTGTCCTTTGTAAGCTGTTCCTTTTACTTTCGATTTTCCTTCGCGAACAAAATATTCAAATTCGTCACGGAATTTCGTCACAAAACTAATAACTGGTAAAGCTGCTGCATCAGATAAAGCACAAATTGTTTTACCTTTCATGTTATCAGCAACTTTTAATAGTAATTCGATATCTTGCATACGACCTTTGCCTGATAAAATAGAATGAGTGATTTTATCAACCCAACCAGTACCCTCACGACATGGTGTACACTGACCACATGATTCATGATGATAGAAATGTGTTAAATTCGCTAAGCACTCAACCATACATTTTGAATCATCAATAACAATGATCGCACCAGATCCAAGCATTGTTCCCATCTGCGCCATACATTCATAATCAAGAGTCGCTTTCATGGCTTCATCAGCAGTTAAAACCGGAGCTGATGACCCACCAGGGATAACGGCTTTTAGTTTTTTACCGTTTTTAATACCGCCACCTAAATTAAAAATCATATCTTTTAGTGGGTACGCCAATGGAACTTCGTAGTTACCAGGCTTAACGACATTACCTGACAATGAAAATAATTTTGTACCTGCAGATTTCTCGGTTCCATATTTTCTATAACCTTGAGCACCGTCACGCATAACATATTTAACAGCTGCAAGGGTCTCAACATTGTTTACAATGGTTGGTTTTTTTAAATAACCTTGCACAGCCGGAAAAGGCGGTTTTAATTTCGGCTGACCTTTTGAACCCTCTAGAGATGAAATCATACCCGTTTCTTCACCACAAATGTAAGCACCCGCCCCACGGTAAACATCCATATCATGATCAAAGCCTGAACCTAAAATATTTTGACCTAAATAACCTGCTTTGTAAGCTTCTTGAATAGCTGTTTCTAGAGAGGCAATTGAAGCATCATACTCACCACGAACGTAGATGTATGATTTTTTCGAACCAATAGCAAAACCAGAAATAATCATACCCTCAACTAATTGATGTGGGGCACGTTCCATCATCATGCGATCTTTAAATGTACCAGGCTCGCCCTCATCAGCATTACAAAGTAAATATCTTGGTTCATTGTTTTTAGGTAAAAATCCCCATTTCATACCGGTCGAAAAACCTGCTCCACCTCGACCGCGTAGACCTGAGTTTTTAACTTCATCGATGATCGCTTGAGGTTGCATTTTTAATGCTTTTTCAAGTTCTTTATAGCCACCGTTTTTTTTATAACCATCAAGAGTTTTAAATTCTGGCAAATGATAAAATTCAGTTAAGTATTTAACTTCACTCATGGCATGTCCTTATTTTAAACTGCGAATGATATTCATCGCAGATTCATTTGTTAGATTTTCGTAATATTTATCACCAATTTGCATCATTGGAGCAGTACCACAAGAGCCTAAACATTCAACTTCAGTGACTGTGAACTTACCATCAGTTGTTTTATCACCTAAATGAACATTTAACTCTGAACAAATGTGTTCTGATAATTCTTTTGCACCATTCAACATGCAAGATAATGTACGACAAACTTGAATGTGGTGTGTACCAATCGGTTGCTTATTATACATTGTATAAAATGTGCAAACTTCGTTGATATGAGCTTCAGAGATCTCCATCACTTTGGAAAGCTCTTTAATCACTTCGGCATTCACATGACCCTTATTTTCTTTTTGAGCAATATACAATGCTGGCAATACAGCCGATTGTTTTGATTCATATCTTTTCAGTTCGTTCAGAACTTTTTGTTTTCCTTCAGCAGATAATTGAAACATATTTTTCCTTCGTCTCTTCGGCTGTCCGCCGTGTAATCCAACTTCGTCTCTTCGGCTGTCCGCCGAGTAATCCAACTTCGTCTCTTCGGCTGTCCGCCGACTTACCTATCTAACTCACCAGCGATGACGTTCATACTGGCTACAGTTGCTATGGCATCAGCTAACATGGCTCCTTGTACGACCTCTGGAAACGATTGATAAATCGCAAAACACGGAGGACGCACTTTCAATCTGTATGGAGACGCAGAACCATCACTGACTAAATAAAATCCTAACTCACCATTAGCAGCTTCTGTAGCATCGTAAACTTCACCGACCGGTGGACGTAAGCCCTTAATCACAAGCATGAAGTGATTCATTAAACCTTCAATATTACCGTAAACATCTTTTTTCTCTGGCAATACGATATTTTTATCACGAATTGTATAATCGCCAGTTGGTACATTTTTACATGCTTGTCTGATAATTCTAATCGATTGACGCATTTCTTCAATACGTACGAGATAACGATCGTAAATATCACCAGCTGTTCCTACTGGAATATCGAAATCATATTTTTCATAACCGTAATAAGGCTCGGCACGACGCAAATCGATGTTAATACCAGACGCTCTCAGTAGTGGACCAGTGTATCCCCATTGAATGGCATTTTCGGCCGATACTGGACAAACACCTTGAGTTCGTTTAATGAAAATTTTGTTACCGAGCAACATTTTTGATATTTCATCAATACCATCGCTCATTTCGTCGCAAAAACGAAGAACATCATTAAACCAACCCTCAGGAGCATCTTGAGCCATACCACCAATGCGAGTCATTGATACAGTTAAACGAGCACCGCAAAGTTTTTCAAATAACGAATAAACTTTTTCACGAAATGTAAATAAATGGAAAAACGCCGTTAAAGCCCCTAAGTCGACGCCACCAGTACCAACTGCGATGATATGATCGATCACACGCGACAATTCACAAAGAATCACACGCATAGTTTGTGCACGCGCAGGGATTTCAACACCTAATAATCTTTCAACAGCTTTACAGTAACCAACATTATTCATGGGCGCAGAACAGTAATTCAAGCGATCCGTGTATGGAATAACTTGATTATAAGGATGAGTTTCAGCCATCTTTTCAAAACAACGGTGTAAATATCCAATTTCACAGTTGGCTCGCACAATCGTCTCGCCATCAAGCTCAGTCATCACACGTAAAGTACCATGCATTGCTGGATGCGACGGTCCAATATTCAAAGGGACATATTTAGGATTTAACTGATCACCACTTTGCTCAGGAGTATTATTGAAGTGAATTGGCATAACCGAATTACAATGCTGCTGTTGATCGGCTTCGTAATCTTTACGCAAAGGATGACCAACGAACTGATGATGCGTGAGAATTTTTCTTAAGTTCGGATGTCCTGAAAATTTAATACCGAACATGTCATAGGCTTCACGTTCAAACCAATCAGCAGATTTCCAGATTGTGATTGCTGTTGGAACTGGCTCGCCATCGCGGATCGCAACTTTAACACGCAAACGTCTTGAATCACTTGATCCAAATAAATGATAAACAACATCGAATCTTTTTTCACGTGTTGGATAGTCGACACCGCAAACATCCATTAAGAAATTATACCCAGCATACTCTTTTAAATAGCGTAGTAATGCTGAAACAGTTTCAACTGAAGCATCAACAACATGATCACCAACAGGTGAAGTCGAAAATTTAAAAACACCATCACCAAATTTAGCGTTGATGTCTTGTTGTAATGTTACAAACTGATTTGTTGATAAGCTCACACTACACTCCGATTCTTGATGAAGTTAAAGAGTTAGGGACTGTGTTGCCGTTAATTTCAAATGGAGAAACCCAGTTGTCTTTCCATGGGCGTGGTGTTCTGTCTTTAATCATTTTTTGTAAAGTCATAACACCATCCAAGACTGCTTCCGGAGTTGGCGGACATCCTGGCACATACACATCAACTGGAATAACTTTATCGCAACCTTGCAAAACATGGTACGCACGATAAAAGCCACCAGAGCTGGCGCAAGCTCCCATTGAAATTACATATTTAGGCTCTAACATCTGTTGATAAATACGAACCAAAATCGGAGCCATTTTTTCAGTAATCGTTCCAGCAACTAATAATAAGTCAGCTTGACGCGGAGAAAAGCGAACAACTTCAGCTCCGAAACGAGCTAAATCGTATTTCGGTCCCATCACTGACATCAACTCGATACCACAACAAGCAGTTCCATATGGTAATGGCCACAAAGCGTTTCTTTGCCCCCACGCCGCAATTGCATCTAAACGCGTTGTCAAAGCAAACGACTTCGACATTTCTTCTAAAGACTTATCTTCAGACATACTTGATCTCCGTGATGTAAAAGGAAAAAATTCCGTTCTTAATTAGTTTTCAACACCACATCATGACAAAAATCATAAGTCATGACAACGAGATATGTCTTTTTTGCTTTTTGAAAAAGCATGATGACGCGATATGGTTAAGGGGGGCTTTCAGCAGCTTTGATTAAATTTTAAGTGAACTTTTAAATTGCTCCGGCAGGCTTGTAGTCAATCGTGACTGGTTCATTAGCAGCTGGAATAGAAGTTCCATGAAACTTCAAAAGCGAAACACTTTGTCCCTGAGCATTGACTTCAGTCTGAATTGTCCAACCATTTACAGGATCTTCGATAATCGTGCGATTACCAACTGTCACTTTTATTGTTGATTTGTTAGGAGTTTGAGCAAATGGAAACGTTGTTAATTGATCAACGATGCGTGACTTAATATTTGATACAGCTTCGGATAAATCGGCATTACATATTGAGGACTTAATGCCCTTAGAAACATCAACTAAATTGATAAATTGAGTCCCTATAGACACAAAGCCACCTAAATTATCGCAGCTTTTATTTGTTAAAATTCCTATATAATTTGCTATCCATGCCCGCGAACCATTTTCAAATGGTGGCTTAATTCCATTCAAATAATTAACAAAATCATTTGAGTTTGGGTTACCAAATTCACTACTTTGATCCTGCTCATCACTGATAAAAATAACAGCAAACAAAGCATCGGATCGTAAAAAATCAGATCCAATTGATGTCAAGTAACTTGCCGATGTCACTAATCTCATAGCATCTAACCCACGCTCTAAATCAGAACCTGCTTCACCAACAATAATTCGATTTGAAAGCTGATTAATGTTTTGAGCATTTAAATAAACAGGTGATCCGACCAACTGTCGCGCCATAGGATAATTTGCTGTGTTAGTTGACATAGTTGTCGTAGTCACTGCGATATGATAATCCATACCTAGGCTGTTTAATGTCGTGATCATATCACTCACTTTTGCTGCTAGACGCTGCTGATACTGAAGCATAGATTTCGAATTGTCGACGACAAATAAAATATCGACTTTGTTATTGTAAGTAATTTGCCCTGCAGATTGCGTCGACATTTGCGGAAGTGCGAATTGTGTTCCCGAATTAGAGCAAGCCTGAAAATAGAAAAAAACTACTGTTGAAACCAGAACTTTAATCAAAATTTTCATATGGCAACACTCTCTTTCCTGTTTTTGTATAAAAAAACTTAAGCTGCCTGTATTGCTTTATTCGCATACTGCGCTATTGATGATTTAGCCACAGCCGATATTTTCAAAAACTGAACACCGTATACATTACCTTTTTTACTGACAATTCTACAGATCGCATTAAACGCAGGGACTTCATTCGCAGGTTTAAAATGCAAATAAATTTGCTGATCTTTTTCAAATGAAGCATTTTCAATCAGCAGCCCAGCGCCGCCTTCACTGACTTCAACCCCAACTGATTTGTAAACTTTCTTTTTGTCATGGACAATTGCTTGTGAGTTAAGTCGAACACGAGGAAATTTACGTCTAAAAAATAAAGTATCTTTTGGGTCTTGATCTTTTTTGTTTTTAAATTTTTCAAAAAGAGCACGAACTTCATTTACTGAAAACTCTTCAACATCAGCTAAACGTCTCCAGGATTTCATTCCTTCATGCCAAATAAAATCAAACTCATGTAGTGTTTTGCCTTGCAACATCTGGATCAATTCGGCTTTTGAAAATGGTCCATAATTATTATTTTGTTTCAACACAAACCAAATTCGTTGTTTTAACGGGTCACCTTCTGCAACAACTTTTAATCCTGGCTTCATAGGAGTTAAAAAGCTTTGATTAAATAACTCAGTAAAGTGAGGATATTCCATCAATAGAACCCAGTCTTGAACTTTTTCATCATAGATGTAATCATGCCAGTTAATTCTTTGATTCGATAACTGCAACTCAATTTCTTGTAATGTATAAGGCCCTTGCTGTTGACCATGGCTAGCGATGTAGTAAGTTGACATAAATTTATCCTTTATAAAAGTCTTTACAGTACTTTTATCGGAGTCAAATTATGAGATCTTGAGGGGATGCTCCTGGATTCAATGACAAACAGAGTAACAGCTAAAATCTGAACATCTGTCTGTCAAATAATTCGTCACAAAATTACAAACTTTTACTTTAATGCCTCACGTATGTAAGCAGACGCTTGATCCATTAACCAAACAACAATAGCTATAACCATGATGATTGTGCCGACCTCTGGCCACATAGCCTGACCTTGGTATTGAATAAGTAATGTTCCAATACCACCGCCCCCGACAAAACCAACGATTGTAGCCATACGCACATTTATATCCCAACGATAAACAGTGAAGGAAACATAGGGTAAAATAACCTGAGGCACAATGCCATACCACACTGTCTGTAAGCGATTAGCACCGCAAGACATAACGCCTTCAATAGGACCATCGCTAACAGATTCGACCATTTCTGAATATTGTTTTGCTAGCGAGGCTATTGAATGAATCATCAAAGCCAACATTCCCGCAAATGGACCAATCCCTACCCAAACTGAAAAAATAATGGCCCACAAAACAGCTTCTATTGAGCGCATAATATTAAATGTCGTTCGCGTTAATAAATAAATTGGATAACCGACTTTTCCAGTCATGACATTTTTAGCTGATACAAAGCTCAATACAAACGCAAAAGGAATCGCTAAAACGGTAGCCATGAAGGCCATAAAAATCGTTTCGAAAATATTTAAAATTGCTTTTGGTAACAGCGCTAGATTTGGTGACGTGATTTCATTAAATAAGCGAATTACGCCCTGAAAACCATCTATATTCAATAATTCATAGACTGAAAACTTAGTTTTAATTAATCCAACAATAAATAAAACTGTTAAAACAATCAAAAATTGCCAACCCGAAAATGTTTTGTACCAACGAACGACCTTGTGATCTTTCTTTTTGTACGCAGGCTCAAACAACTTACTTCCTAACGTAACAAAACCCAGATGTGATAAATAATAACTAATTCCAATCCCTACTACATACAAACCTAAAAACATTTGAAAATAGAAAAACATTTTTTCAATTTGTTCCTCGGGCGTAGGATTTAAAATCCACATGTAGGCCGTCATTGCAACAAAAACAAAACTAAGACCATCAAACAATAATTGTTTAAACTTATACGACATTTTCAACCTCAAATTAATTTATATGAACTTGCTGCGCACCTGCGCCATATATTTTCTCAAACCACTCTGGCGTAATTTCTTCCGGTGAACCTTCAAAAACCAACTGACCATCTTTTAAAGCCACAACGCGAGTAGCATATTGACGCACTAAAGATAAAAAATGCAAATTACAAACAACCGTAATTCCAAGCTCCTGGTTTACTTTTTTTAAATAATCCATAACGACATGGCATGTAGCCGGATCGAGAGAAGCCACAGGCTCATCAGCTAACAAAACCTTTGGATTTTGCGTGAGTGCACGCGCTATAGCCACACGCTGTTGCTGACCACCAGATAATTGATCCGCTCGAATATGAGCTTTATCACCAATACCAACAAGGTCTAAATACTTTTGCGCCTCTGCTCTATCTGAATCTGAAAAATGTCCCAACAAACTGTTCAGCGTTGAAGTAGTCGCCAATTTCCCCATGAGAACATTACTTAAAACTGAATGTCTTGGCACTAAATTAAAGTGTTGAAAAATCATTCCTATTTTTTGTCTGATTTTTTTAACACCTGAGACTGCATTAACTTTGCAAATATCAATCACAGCATTTGCGTTATTGGATGATTGATCATCATAAAACAAAATTTCACCGCTAGTAGCATCAATCAATTTGTTAATACATTTTAAAAATGTCGATTTGCCTGAACCACTCAAACCAATAACAACTAAAAACTCACCCTCTTTAACATCGAGTGATATCCCTTTCAAAGCTTTAACTCCACTAGGATATTGTTTTGTTAAATTACGAACAGATAATATTGTTTTTGTTTTCTCAGCCATACCAACCTTACCGTTTATTTTTTCAAAAGTTCTTCAGGATTTTTGCCGACCGCTTTAAGCATATCACGTACGACATCGTAATCTTTATCAACAGCAATCTTTAACCCATTCACACCGTAAATAGCTGTGAAAGCTTTACGCCCTTCGTCTGTTTTTACAAAGTTCATCATAGCATCTACAATTTTAGTTTTCATTTCTTCAGGCAAATCTTTTCTAAAAACAAATGGATCATTCGGCACAGGCTCTGATAAATCTATTATTGCAATCTTATCTTTAACATCAGGATATTGAGCTAAAACTAGTCGACGGGCGTCTTCGATTTGTTCAACACCATTTTCATTTTTAGCTGGAGGCGAATAATACGCAGCGCCAGCATCAACCTGCCCTTGGTAGACCATTGAAATCACATTATCATGTTTTGCTGCAAACATAGTTTCTTTAGGATTAATTTTTTTATCCTTTAAAGTTTTAGCAGCGATAATAAATCCCGTCGTCGAGGCCGGGTCAACATAGGCTATTTTTTTGCCGTTTAAGTCTTCAATTTTCTTTATTGATCCACCAGCTTTTGCAACAAACATCGATTGATATGTTGCTGAGTCATGACGAAGAACGGTCATTCGAGCTTCAACACCATATTTGTCGTGTGCAATCAAATAACCAAATGTATTCATGGCAGCA
>Ga0255168_1000556_pt1 | contig 12001 bp, 10 predicted proteins | sample Atl_Miss_RepB_8d_FD_183629 | JGI IMG/M metagenome (GOLD analysis project Ga0255168, IMG submission 183629) | Freshwater microbial communities from Altamaha River, Georgia, United States - Atl_Miss_RepB_8d | ecosystem: Environmental > Aquatic > Freshwater > River | place: USA: Georgia | collected... | reverse complement strand
CCGAAATCAGCGATCTGTATATTGATTTTGGTGGCCCCAAGATCAATGCGGTGGCCCGCGCCCGCCGAGAAGGCAATAATGTGCTGGTCGATGCGGATGCACAGGTGCAGGCCATGCTCGCCAACGAGCTTGACCGCTACTGGCTGCCCTTCATTGCGCCGGGCGCGCGCGGTTGGGTGACGCACAATATCCAAGACGGTAAGGTGCCATCAGCACAGGCCCGCGTGGCGCTGACGGTGCCTCTGGCTGACCCGGCTCACCCCCAGCTGACCTCACTGCAAGGCAATATGCGGATGGAGGGAATGACGGTGCATTATTTCCGTCCGCTGCCGCCGGTGACCAATGCGCAGGGCGTCGCCAATTTTGATGCCAATGATTTTGATATTGAGATGAGCGGTGGCCGCTTGGGTAATCTCAAGGTACCCAAGGCAAGTGTGCATCTGCTGGGCCTGAATGATGATGCCGACCGCGCGGATATTGAAGTGCTGGTGACCGGCTCGGTCGCCGATCAGCTCACGCTGCTGGATCATGAGCCGCTGGGTTACGCCAAGCGCCTGAGCATTGTAGCGGCGCAGGCGGCCGGGCAGGCCACCACACGCGCGCGCTTCCAGTTTCCGTTGCTGCATGATCTGCCCATCGGCATGGTCGCCATTTCAGCTGCAGCCAATATGGAAAATGTGGGCCTGCCCAAGCTGGTCGCCGGGCAGGATCTGAGCAAGGGGCAGCTGGCGCTCACGCTTGATGGCGGCGGTATGAAGATCGGTGGCACCGGTCAGGTGGGCCCGGCCAGCGCCAGCTTCAACTGGACAGAATCTTTTGTGGCTGATGTCTCCCCCGCCAGTGAGATTACCTTTAACGGCTTGATGGACGAAGCCGGGCGTCAGGCCTTTCATGTCAGCTGGCCGGATGTGGTGGGCGGGCAGGTGGCAGTAGATGGCCGCTACAGCAAAGATCGCGGCCAGCCTGCAACGCTGGAAGCCGCGCTTGATTTCAGCAAGGCAAGCTTGGCCCTGCCGTGGTTCGCCTGGTCTAAACCGGTGGGAACAGCGGCCAAAGGTAATGTCGTTGTCAGCATTAACCGCAACGAAGTGCAGACTGTGCGCAGCTTTGCCATGGACGGCAGCGGCGCCAAGGTACGCGGCCGGGTTGATTTTGCCAGCGGCAGCCAGTGGCAGCGTGTGGTGCTGGATCAGCTCAATGCGCCCGGCTCGGATGTGAAGGGCGAGATCGTCAATAAAGGCGAGGCTGGCCTAGGCATGACCTTGCGCGGCACCAATGTCGATATCCGCGGTATATATGAGGATGCTGCCACCGCTACGCCGCCGCCCGCCTTAACAGCTGAGCAGCAGGCCGCAGCCAAGAATGCTGATCTGTTGCCGCTGGATATCAATTTTGATTTTCGCCGGGTGGTTACCGGTGAGGGGCGCGCCTTGCATGACGCCAAGGGCGTGCTGGCGCGCAATCAGCGCGGCTGGACCCGTCTGGATATTGATGGCCGCCTGAATGGCAGCACGCCCGCCCGCGTGCATCTTTCGCCCACACCGACTGGTCGCAGCCTGAACATTGAAACACAGGATGCGGGTGCGCTGCTCAATGTCTTGCGCCTGAGCGAGAGTGTGCGTGGCGGCGTGCTGAGCGTCACCGGTCAGGGTAAGGATATGCAGCCGGTCGATGCCACGGTGGATATGCGTAATTTCAGTTATCTCAACGCCGAGACCCTCAAGAAGATTGCGCAGGCGACCGAGCCCAAGGGCGCCGAGGCGCTGGCGCGTGATAACGGCATCAGCTTCTCCCGCCTGAAGGCGCGGATGATCTATGCACAGGACCGGGTCGAGGTGAAGGATGGCCGCATGTCCGGCAGCTCCATGGGCTTGACCTTACAGGGCAATCTCAATCTGCGCGCGGGTGAGGTGGAGCTGGGCGGGACCTTCGTGCCGCTTTATGGCCTTAATTCAGCTGTGAGTGGTATTCCGGTGATCGGCTGGTTGTTAACCGGCGGCGAGGGGCGTGGGGTGGTGGCGGCCACTTATTCAGTCAAGGGTCCCTTGAAAGATCCGTCGATCAGCGTAAATCCCCTGTCGATGCTGGTGCCCGGTTTCCTGCGCGAACTGTTCTTTGTCGACAGTAACTAGTGCATGAGTTAAGGTGCAGCGACCCCTTAACTTAAAGGAGCCGCGATGTTTGCTGGTGAAATTGGCTATCCGCCCGAAGTTCTGATTACTTTTATCGTTGTCATTTTTGGTGCGCTGGCCATCGACCTGTTTGCTCATCGTAAGGATGAACCGGTGACGCTGGGCAATGCCCTGCTGTGGTCATTCATCTGGATTGCGCTGGCCTTGGGCTTCTACGGCTTTCTGTGGTGGGACAAGGGCTATGACACCGCCGCGCTGTTCCTGACCGGCTATGCGCTGGAAAAGGTATTGTCGGTTGATAACCTCATGGTGTTTGTTGCCATTTTCACCGCCTTCTCCATTCCCGAAAATTATCGCCACCGTGCGCTGCTGTTCGGGGTCATTGGTGCCATTGTTTTCCGCCTTATTTTTGTGGCGGCGGGTTCTGGCCTTTATGCGCTGGGGCCGTGGGTTGAGTTTGTCTTTGCTATTGTTATCGCCTGGACAGCCGTGCAGATGCTCCGTCAGGACGGCAATGACGAAGAGGTAGAGGATTATTCTAGCCACTTCTCCGTGCGTTGGTGCAACAAGCTGTTTCCGGTCTGGCCCAAGCTGCATGGGCATGACTTTTTCATCAGCGGCAAGCAGGTCGATAATCTGCTGGCACAGAGCGAGCATGCCGAGCTGGCCAGTACAGTTCAGCGCGGTAAGGGCTGGTATGCCACGCCACTGTTCATCTGCCTTGTGGTTATCAATGTGGCTGACGTCATGTTCTCGTTTGACAGCGTGCCAGCCGTGATCGCCGTTACCAAGGACCCCTTGCTGGTCTATAGCGCCATGATCTTCGCTATTCTGGGTCTGCGTCAGCTGTATTTTGTGCTGGAAGCGCTGGAGCAGTTCCTGGCCTATCTGCCCAAGGCGGTCATTGCCTTGCTGTTCTTCATCGCCTTCAAGATCGGCCTGTCGGCAGCCGTGCATGTCTTCCATCTGGATGAAAGCTGGAAGATCGAGCCGAGCACCAGCCTGTATATCGTGCTGGGTGTGCTGGCCATCGGTATTCTGGCCTCGCTGCTGTTCCCGCCCAAGAAGGAAGCGGATCACGCCTAACCGGCCTGTCTATTAACCTTCTCCCCTGTTGCATCGCGGGCCTGTCCGGTTAGGATGCTCAGCAAAACAACAGGGGGCGGGGTTTGACGGGGCAGGGTTTAAAGAGCGCATCTTTAGTGCAGCGCTGGCGTCAGCTGGCGCATTACCTTTTTGTGCATCGGCGTGGGATCACCTATAGCGCGCTGGTGAGTGTGCCGCTTGCGCTGCTTCCTGCTTCTGAGGGGTATGGTACGCGTGAAGAGCCGCCGGTGCGTGGCTCTACCCCGGCCCAGTTGCAGCAGGCGCGGGATCAGGCGTTTATCGGTTCTTTTCCCAAACTGGAAAAATTCTGGACGGCTGAAATCAGCACATATTGGCCGCATTGGCTGTCGCGTACGCTTTTTCTGCCCGGCGATGCCCCGCGTGGGTTGAGCTGGCCTGACTTTTCCCGTGTTTATCTCAATGCTGTGTCGGGCGTTGGCCCGGCTGATCTGGAAGTGGCGCGCTTGCGCTTTGAATTGGCGCAGGCCCGTAATCAGGATCAGGCAGGCGTAACCATCAACCTGCAGCCGCGTGATGCGGTGCCGCTGGTGCTGGTGGCGCTGCCCATGGCGAGTTGCCCGTCATGTGAATTGCCAGCCCAGCCCGCCACGCCAGAAACCTGCCGCCCCATTCATCCGGATAGTGCCTTTATGCAAGGGCTGGAGCGCTTGCGCCTCATGTATCATGAGCAGGCGCATTGGCTGCGCATGCAGCGCGGCGATTATGGGGCAGACACCCAGCACGAGCGCCACCGTGAAGAGGTGATCGCCGAGATCTATGGTGACGCCCGTTTGCTGCAGCTCTACGGGCCGCAGGCCTATGGTTTGGTGGCGCGCTCCCTGCAGCGTGAGCCGGTGAGCAGCGAAAACTCACATCTCTATCTCGCTTATGCCGGGCGGCAGAAGCTGCTGAACTGGTATAATGCCAATCCGGCTGCGTTTGCCCGGCTGCACCCGGATCAGGTCATGGATCAGGTGGCCGCGCTGGTTGAGCCAACCTTGCTGTCTGAAGATCATCTGGAGCAGCTGGCCGCATTTGCTCAGCAAACGCCGTTTGTGGCCTTGGGGGCCAAGCGCCGTCTGGCTTTACTGGCCCGGCAGGGCGTGCCCCAGTCAGGCACACCATTGCGCCGGGTGGTGGATGAGAAGGGCTGCCGCTGGGATTATCCCGGCCTGCTGCGTCAGCTTGACCGTGAGCTGGTGGGGCGTGCGCCACTGCCCGGGGCGCGGTTGGTGGATATTGTGCAGCAGAATTTCCTGCGGCCATCAGCGTTACAGGGGGAAGGGCCGTTTTCCCTTAACCGGGATGATCCGGCGCAAGTGCAGGCCTTGATTGCCTTTAATAACCTGCTGCGTCCCGCCATGTGCCCGGCATTGACGCCGGTTGATGTGAATAAGGCAGATCTGTGGCTGCCCATTCCCATTCGTGTCAGCAAGGCGGTGACAGCACCGGCAGCCAAGCCGCAACAACGGCAAATTAAGCGGCCACCTCAAGCCATGTGCATGCGTTAAAAGCTTAAGCTGCCTTTACGCGCACAATGCTCTTCTGGCCTTTGCTGAGCTTAAGCTCGCCGTTCTTGAACAGCGGCGCAGCGATGATCAGCTGCGGGTCAGCCACCTTTTCATCATTGATGCGGATGCCGCCACCTTGTATCAGCTTGCGGGCATCACCGCGTGAGCTGGCAAAGCCGGCGGAAATCACCAGATCAATAATCCCCATTGTGCCCATTTGGGCGCTCTCAAGCGCCAGCACCGGCAGATCAGCGCCGAGGGCACCTTTCTCAAAGGTTTCTTGGGCGGTTTTGGCGGCCGCTTCTGCCGCCGCGCGGCCATGCACCAGTGCGGTGACCTCGGTTGCCAGAATCTTTTTGGCATTGTTGATCTCGCGGTCCTGCAACGCTTCCAGACGTTTGACCTCATCGAGCGGCAGTTCGGTAAACAGGCGCAGCCAGCGGCCAATATCGCCGTCTTCGCAATTGCGCCAATATTGCCAGAAATCATAAGGCGTTTTCTTCTCGCCATTGAGCCAGACCGCATTGCCGGCGGACTTACCCATCTTCACCCCGGCGCTGGTGGTCAGCAGCGGCTGCACTACGCCAAACAGCTCAAAGCCGTATTTGCGGCGGCCCAGTTCAACACCTTGAATCATGTTGCCCCACTGGTCCATACCCGAGATCTGCAGGCTGCAATTATAGCGCTTCTTCAGCTCAACAAAGTCGTAGCCCTGCATGATCATGTAATTGAACTCAAGGAAGGTCATGGGCTGTTCGCGCTCAAGGCGCAGCTTGACGGATTCCATAGTCAGCATGCGGTTGATGGTGAAGTGCGCGCCCACTTCCTGCAGCATTTCAATATAGCCGATGCCGCCCAGCCAGTCGTAATTATCGACCAGAATGGCGCCGGTGGCACTGTCATCAAAACGCAGGAACTTGCTGATGTCCTGCTTGAGCCCGGCCAGATTATGCGCCAGCTGATCATCCGTCAGCATCGGGCGGGAGGTATCGCGGAACGAGGGATCGCCAATACGGCCGGTGGCCCCGCCCACCAGGGCAATTGGGCGGTGGCCGCATTGCTGTAGGCGGCGCAGCAGCATCAATTGCGCCATATGACCCACATGCAGGCTGTCGGCTGTGGGGTCAAAGCCGCAATAACCGGTGATTACACCTTTGGCCAGTTCCTTCTTCAGGCCCTCTTCGTCCGTGCAGGTGGGGGCATGGCCGCGCTCGGCCAGAAAGTGCAGCAGGTCAGAAGGGGCGTGGGTCATGGTGGATGTCCTCGTCAATGATGCGCGGTTTTAGCCCATAACCACAATTTTTTGAAGGTTTTTTGCGTACCTGCACTTTGGGATGGTTAAAATAAGCATTATCTATCAATAAGATGCATGAAAGTCCGGGCAATTTAAGCCGATCTCAACCATATCCCGCCACAATCAGTTTTAGAACAGGGATAAGGGGATTTGGGATGAACGGATTAAACAAGATATTTGCGCAGGCGGCGGCCCGTTCTGGCGATGCGGTTGAATATAGCGGCGATGTTGTGGCGTTTGCGCCGCCCGCTGCCCCCAGCTTGTACCAGAATCTTTTTGAGGCCGTGGCAGACATGCGCAGCTATTGGCAGGAGCGCAGCTACAGCAAAGGCCTGAAGGCCGCGCGCGGCGGTGTTGATACAGTGGTCGCGTTCCTGCTTCATGGTGGCCGCTTTGATAGCGCGCGTGATCAGGATGGGCTGGATTCCGGCTACTGGCTCGCGCGTTTGTGTGTGCCGTATGATTTTATGGCGCATGGTGCTGTAGCGCAGTCCGGCCCGGTGCAGGATGTGCGCATGGTGCGTTATTATAACCAGCATGTGGATGGCCGCGCTGCCTTTGTTGCCGCGCTTGAAGCCGGGCTGACCTTCTCGCAATGCCGCGATGATGAAGGGCATGATGCTGGTTTTTACATTGCCCGCAGTGGCGATGTTGAGTTGATCGATTTGTTCGAGCGTGCCGGTGGCCAGTTCCGCCAGCGTGAGTTAGCGGTACTGGGCCGTCTCAATAACCGTCGTGTAGCCTAAGGAGGAAATCATGGCAAAAGCAAAGCGTCCGACAGAAAGTTTCAAGGGTGGTCACAAGGCTGGCCACAAGATGGCGACCGTGAAGGCGGCGCCGGTCAAGGTCAAGGGTTTGACGCGCGGCTGAATTTTTTAGCTGTCGCTTAAAAAGGAAAGCGCGCTGGTGGTGGGCCAGCGCGCTTTTTCTTTGGGTTGGATGAACGTGATTAAACCGAGATGCGGGCGTTCATGTCCGCCGGGCTCAGTTCGCGTGCGATGTAATCCTCAATCAGGGCGTCCAGATCAGCCTGCTCATTGGCAAAGAAATGGCCAGCATTGGGCACCAGCTGATAATCAACCGTGATGTCCTTCTGCAGCTTGAGCTTGTCAACCAGACGGTTGACGGCCGGCATGGGCACCACATTGTCCTTCTCGCCGTGAATGATCACACCGGAGGACGGGCACGGCGCCAGAAAGTTGAAGTCATACTGGTGCGCAGGCGGGGAGATGGCGATAAAACGGTCAATCTCCGGGCGGCGCATCAGCAGCTGCATGGCCACATACGCACCGTAGGAGAAACCGCCCGTCCATACTTCGCGAGCATTGGGGTTCATGCCCTGCAGCCAGTCGAGCGCCGAAGCGGCATCGGCCAGCTCGCCTTCACCGCCGCTCCAGCTGCCCTGCGATTCACCAACGCCACGGAAGTTGAAGCGCAGCACCGAAAACCCGGCGCGGGTGAAAGCATGAAACAGTGAATAGACCAGGCGGTTGTTCATCGTACCGCCATGAGCCGGGTGCGGCTGCAGGCAGATGGCGATGGGAGCGCGGGGATCGCGCGAATGATTGTAGCGACCTTCAAGACGACCAGCGGGACCGGGAATAATGACCTTCGGCATGAACTTCCTCTGTAACCAGCGTGGACATTAGGCTGACAGAACGCCGCCCAATGTGAAGCGGGGGATTACACGGAAGGCTTTCCCGCACGCGTCGGTGAGGTTATACCATGAGTGCTATGGTGACTTTCAAGCGTCTTGATGATTTCATCGCAACTATTCGTGCCCGTGATCCGGCGGCGCGCAGCTGGCTTGAGGTTTTGCTGTGCTATCCGGGGCTTAAAGCAATTGCCTGTCACCGAGTCGCACATTGGTTGTGGTCAAAAAACCAGCATATTGCAGCGCGATGCGTCTCTGGCCTCGGACGTTTTATGACCGGGATCGAGATTCATCCGGCGGCGCGAATCGGCCATCACCTCTTTATCGATCATGGCATGGGGGTAGTGATTGGTGAGACCGCAACGATAGGGAATAACGTCACGCTCTATCATGGTGTGACGTTGGGTGGGGCGTCACTGCAGGGCGGTAAGCGCCATCCCGATATTGAGGATGATGTGGTGATTGGCGCTGGCGCTAAAGTGTTAGGCCCCATCCGGATCGGGCCGGGCGCGCGGGTGGGGGCCAATGCGGTGGTGCTGCATGATGTAGCTGCCGGTGTGACCGTGGTGGGTATCCCGGCGCATCCGGTCGGCCATGAGGCCGCCGCCTATATGACCTATGGCATGCCGGAGAATTGCCCGGACAATAATACTGACAGCTTGCAGCAGGAAATCGCTCAGCTCCGTGACGAGCTCAAACAGCTGCGCGCGCAGGTGAGTGCGCGCGCTAACCGTTTCAGTCAGGAACCGTAATCACCGCATCATTGCGGCTTGAACAGATTACGTGCGCCCTCTTTGAGTTTATTACCCGCCTCTTGCAGCTTGGGATCAAGTTCTTTGCTGACCCGCGCCGCCGCATCTCTGCCCGCGCCCAGCAGCTTGCCCATACCATCTTCCAGCGAGCTGAAATTGACGTTCAGGCCGCCATCCTGAGCGGCAGGCTTGCTGTCCTTGGCACCGGGCAGGTTGTTGATGAAGGTGCCCAGCGGGTCCGGGTCGGCCTTGGGCGCGCCACCAGTTGCAAAGCGGCTTTGGACCGGCTGGCCGGAGCCATCAAGCAGCACGCTACCATCGCCCGTGCGCCAGACCTGCTCCTGTTTGGCCGCTGCTGGTTGCTGGGCCTGGGCCTGCGGCGCGGCGGGCGCTGCTTCTTTGGCAGCCGGACGTGCCAGCTTGTCAAAGTTGCCGGTCAGATTGTGATAAGTGCCAATCGCGCGGATCGAGTCCTTATCCATCACGCCATTGGCGCCCTTGGGGCCGAGATGGCCGCCAGCTTCTTCGGCCATCTTTTGCATCTGGGTAATGGTGGCCTTGTCAATTTTGCCAGTGGCCTTCAGGCCATGATTTTCCTGAAAGCTCTTGAGGGCCGTCGTCAGATTCTGGTCTTTAAGGCCGTCATTGCCCTCAATCAGGAAGTGGTAATTGCCAGCCGGTTTGCCGCCTTCGCGCGCATTCTTTTCGCCCAGCGCAATCAGGAAGCGCTCGGTTGCCGCGACCACCGGGTCAAATTTCGGGCCGGCGTGACGCGGAGCCGCCGGCGCTGCGGTAGCAGCAACCGGGGCCGCCTCACCGGGGGGCGGGCCGGGCGGGTAGCGCATCGACTTATCCGGCGTTACATCAGCCGGTTTGGGTTTGGCGGGGGCGGTGGCCGACGCAGCGCTGGCCGCCGGGGCTGCGGCTTTGGGCTTTTCAGCTTCGGGCGGCGGGCCGGGCGGGTAGCGCATGGATTTACCAGCAGCAATCTGGTCAGATTCCAGCTGGGCGGCCTTGGCCTTTGCATCGGCGTCAGCTTTAGCCTTTGCGGCTGCATCGGCCTTGGCTTTGGCTTCTGCTTCGGCGCGCTGGGTCAGCGTGGTGTTCAGGGCCTTGAGGTCGTCACGTGTGGCGCCATCACCCTTGATGGTTTCAAATACCAGCGTGGTGCGGGCGCTATTGCGTACATACAGGCGATCATAGCCCGGATTCTTGTCGTAGGTCTGCAGCACCTTCTCAGCATATTGGGCTGCATCATCCTTGTTCAGGCCATTAAAACCGTTATTGGCGCTAGCCACTTGCCCGCCCGGTTTGGAGAGCTCAATTGCCGAGCCGGGATTAGCCTGCATATGCTCGGCCAGCTTTTGAGCCAGCACACTGGGCTTACCACTGATCTTGGGTTCGCGGGCAATGGTGCCGGGATTATCTTGTGTGGCCGCCTTCATCTCATTGCCGCTTGCCGCCGGTTTGCTCGCCGGTTTGCTCTCTGGGGTCGAGGCAGCTCCCATAGCCTTGAGCGCTTGCAGGCTGTCTTCCAGTGAGGGGCGTTTGGGCGTATCGGCCATGGTTAAATCCTTTGGGCTGAGAATTTCAATTTCCACCAGCCTAAGGAAAATCAGCTAAAAAACCCTGAAAATGCTATAAAACTATTGTAATCCCAATGGGTTAGATCGTATGTTGCGGCATGTCGCTTTATCTGGATTATAACGCTACAGCTCCTTTGCGCCCGGTTGCGCTGGCCGCGTTTGAGCAGGCCTATGCACACACCGGCAATGCGTCCTCTGTTCATGCCGCCGGGCGGCAGGCCCGCGCATTGGTGGAAGATGCGCGCCAGCGTATTGCGCGTGCGGCGGGGTTTAGCCCGGCTGAGTTGATCTTCACCAGCGGCGGCACGGAGAGCAATCATCTGGCGCTGACCGGTTTGAAGGTAGCGGCGCGGCTAACCTCCAGCATTGAGCATGAGAGCGTCCTTAAAAACAGCGAGCAGGCGCAGCGCCTGCCTGTGACGGCGGATGGTTTGGTTGATCTGATCGCCGCGCGCGCCCTGATTGCGGCAGCAAAGCGTCCGGCTTTGGTATCGGTCATGTGGGTCAATAATGAGACTGGCGTTATCCAGCCCATTGCCCAGCTGCTTGAATTGTGCCGTGAATATGGGGCTTATCTGCATGTTGATGCGGTGCAGGCCGTGGGCCGGGTGGCGCTTGACGTGCCGGTTGATCTGCTCACGCTCAGTGCGCACAAGGTGGGCGGGCCGCTAGGCGTAGGGGCGTTGCTGGTGCGCGCGCCGCTGGATGTTGAGCCGCTCTTGTGTGGCGGTGGGCAGGAGCGTGGTCGCCGTGCCGGGACCGAGAATGTGCCGGCCATTCACGCTTTTGCTGCGGCGGTGGAGGCTGCGCTGGCCGATCAGCCGGAGCTGCAGCGCCGCGCCGCGTGGCGTGATGCGTTTGAGCAGCGCCTGCTGCAGGTGCCGGGTACTGTCATCATCGGGCAGGCAGCGCCGCGCGTGGCAAACACCAGTTGCTTTGCGCTGCCCGGTTTTAAAAGTGAGTTGCAGCTCATGCAGCTCGATTTGAAGGGCGTGGCCGTGAGTTCTGGCTCGGCCTGCTCGTCCGGCAAGGTCACGCGCTCGCATGTGCTGACCGCCATGGGCTTGCCTGCCGATGTATGTAATAGCGTTCTGCGCGTGAGTTTTGGCTGGAAAACTGCCGAATCTGAGCTTATTTCCTGTGCAGAAATCTGGACAGAATTAGCCAATTCTGTTATAAGAAAAGCCTCAGGTGCTTAAGCACTGACCATAACAAGCGCAATTTCTACCGTATAGGTAATATTATTGCGCACGGCAGAACGGAATTCTCAACATGAACCGGATTGAAGGCAACGTCACCGAGCTGGCTCCCCGTTCATTGGCGGGCACTATTGTCAGCGCCACCGCCCCGTGCTGGATGTGCCAGACCAGCCTGTCGGCGCGCACCGCTTTTTGCCATGAATGTGGCACCATTCAGGCCAGCCGCGGGGTGGATCATTTCACCCGCTTTGGCCTTGATCGCCGCTTTGATCTGGATCGTGACCAGTTATCGGGCCGCTATGAGGCTTTCAAGCGCGTGTTTCTGGCTGAGCGGATTGGCGGTAAGGGCCCGCGTCAAAAGCAACTGGCCAGCGATCATCTGAGTGCGGTTGAAGAAGCGCATACCATTTTACGCGATCCGGTGCGCCGGGCTGAATATCTGCTGACCTTAATGGATGAATCAAGCGTGGCGCATGCTCAGCTGGCCGTTGAGGCTGAAATGGCTGAACTGCGCGGCGAGCTTGAAAATGCGGCAGATGCGGTGGCGATTGACCGGGTGGCGCACAAGGCCCGCCATGGCGTGGAAGTGTGCATTCGTGACCTGTCGGGCGCGTTTCGCCAGCAGGCGTTTAGCGATGTTGCGATTATCCTTGCACGTTTGGCCCAGCTTGAGGATATTGCCGCTACCGCGCGGGCACGCCGGGGCGACCTGTAAGCGCTCCTGCCCGTCCGGGTTGGAGAGTTGAAAAATGCCGAAGATAATCGC
>Ga0255168_1000552_pt1 | contig 12029 bp, 30 predicted proteins | sample Atl_Miss_RepB_8d_FD_183629 | JGI IMG/M metagenome (GOLD analysis project Ga0255168, IMG submission 183629) | Freshwater microbial communities from Altamaha River, Georgia, United States - Atl_Miss_RepB_8d | ecosystem: Environmental > Aquatic > Freshwater > River | place: USA: Georgia | collected... | reverse complement strand
GCCACCAAACAGGCAGGGAAGACTGTTTATTTGCCAGGACTGATATCTTAAAGATATGTCATTTAGTTGCTTTTAAACTACAAAAAAGATTAAAAGTTGACTGCAAATGACTGATTTTTATGACTTCCTATTCAAAATTGTCACAGAAGAAGTGTGTAATGACGACATGAAGATAAGGCGAGTAAACATACATGATCCTGTGATTCTCATGCAGTTGCATGAATTGCAGAAATCTTGTTTGCCTTATGACAAGCCGTACCCTATTAATGGTGGGTATTGGTGGATTGCTTATGAAGGTGATGAGCCTATTGGTTTTGCTGGTGTTGTTCAGTCTGTTAGGTGGGCTGATTGTGGCTATTTGTGCAGATCAGGTGTTGTGCCTTACTTTAGGGGAAGAGGCGTTCAAAAGAAAATGATTAGGGTAAGGATTGCTCATGCCAAAGCGATTGGTTGGAACTGGTTGGTTACTGATACGACTGATAATCCTGCGAGTGCAAATTCATTGATTTCATGTGGGTTTAAGATTTTTGAACCTAGTGAAAAATGGGCGTTCAAGCATAGTGTTTACTGGAGGAAGCGTTTGTAATGGCTAACATCAGAATCTCTGACAAAGAGTTTATTGAAATTGTTCAAACAAGTCGATCTTGGAAAGAGGCTTCTGAGAGAATGAATATGGAAAACAAGAATGTAATGAAGAGGCGCAGGAACCTTGAAGTCAAGTACAACATTGCTCTAAATACGATTACTCATCCTAACAATGAGACAAGAAAACAACATCACTTGCAGACAGCGCATAGGCATTCACCCAGATTGAATCTTGGAGTTGAGAATGGAACTGTTTTGGTTTTCTCGGATGCTCATTTCTATCCAGGTTTACATTCGTCGGTTTTTAAGGGTTTACTTTGGGCCATTAAACAATTTGCTCCAGTTGCTGTTATTGCAAATGGCGATGTTTTTGATGGTGCGACTATCTCTCGTCATCCCCGCATTGGGTGGGACAGCAAGCCATCTGTTATTGAGGAACTTAAGGCTTGCGAAATTGCGATGGGGGAGATTGAAGAGGCGGCGAAAAAGGCAAGGCGCAATGTCAAGTTAATTTGGCCTCTTGGAAACCATGATGCTAGATTTGAAAACTTCCTAGCCGCCAATGCGCCTCAATATGAGCATGTTAAGGGGTTTAGCCTAAAAGATCATTTCCCTGCTTGGACTCCGTGTTGGTCTTGCTGGATTAACGACGACACGGTGGTTAAACATCGATTTAAGGGTGGAATTCATGCAACCCATAACAACACACTATGGAGTGGCAAAAACATCGTCACAGGCCATTTGCACAGCCTGAAGGTGTCTCCCATTACAGACTACAACGGAGTGCGCTATGGAGTCGATTCTGGCACTTTGGCAGATATTGACGGCCCACAGTTCATGGATTATTTGGAAGAAAACCCGACCAACTGGAGATCGGGATTTGTTGTGTTGACCTTTTATAAGGGGAAGTTGCTATTCCCTGAGTTGGTTATGAAATTCAATAATGAGGCTATTGAGTTTCGTGGTCAAGTGATTCAATTGCCCAAGTGAGATAGACCTGGGCTTTTTTGAGGTCTTCTATGCCATTCTTGTGTGAGTATCTACTTACATACTTGATGACATTGCCGATGCAATAAGCCTGAAAGTGTTCTGGCCCTAATTTGGCTTTGATGTAGTCGATGGTTTCGATGCCACCTGTTGTGTAGTGTTTTGGTTGGTTTACTGGATCGCTCATGTTTTATTCCTTGTAATGTGCCAGCACATTGATTGCATTTAGCTGTCCCCATGAAAGCTGGATGATCTTGTCATCAAAGATCACATCAATTCCCTCTCCGTTCTCCCATTCAGTCACCTCAATGAATGAATGTTCTTTTGCGTGATGACAATACTTTTTCAAATCATCCATCTTTGATTTGCGAGTGTATGTTTTCATGTGTTTTCCTTATATGCTTGGTGAGCAAGCTCTGGGGTATCAAAACCATTCTTCTCCTTGAGTTTGGCTTCAATGGCTCGGGCAAACTTCCACTGTTCGTATATTGGCCGATCTGGCCGATCTGTATGGTTCATGTAAATACTTGCAACCTCCTCATCCGTCAATCCAACCCATGTGCTCTGTGGTGGGGATGTGTGATTTGTTGTGTAAGTGTGCATCCTTGGCAACTGCTCGTTGAATTGGCAGTTGTGGGCGTTATGACCTTTGCAGTATGTGCACCAATGTGGGTTGCTCATGCGCCCTCCTTGATACCGTGGGCGGCTTCGGTCCAGCGGCTTGCGCTGTGGTGCGGGTGTTACACCTTGTTCTGCGCTTACTTTCATGCGCTTGCCGCATACGCAGTCAAACCCCATGACGCGCACAGGCTCCTGTTTGGGCTGTGCCAAGGCTTCTCTTTCTTTATAAGCACCATTTGCCCAAGCAATCTCACACATACGCATAGTGTGTTCTTCGCAATCGTGATGTCTGTGGGGGGCTTGGCTGCCTTCGTTGTGCCACCATGTTTTAAATGCTTCGTCTTTAGTCATTTGCACATTCCGATCAAAAAAGTTAAGCCACCGCTTGCCAGCTCAATTGAGCCAATGGTCAGCACCGCAAGCACCACAGACAAAATAATCTTCATCACCAAAATCTTCATCTTTTTACTCCATCAGTGATCTTGTTATTCCAAGTTGTTTTGACAGAGTTTTTGCGATAGAAGTTGATCAGAAAGTCAATAAGTTGAACATAGCTGAAAACCACTCCAGTCTCTCTTTCAAGTTGATCTTTAATTGCATCGATATTTGCACTAATATTTACCGTGATTCTTCTCTTACTCATTTTCATCAATCCTTGTCATTACAAACATAAAACACACAAACGCACCAACAATCACAAAAACACCAAGCAGAACAATCAAGAACAAAAACAATGCTTCAATCATATTTTTTTCTCCACAATTGACCATTCACGCTCTTTGCGCCTTGCAAACGACATAGCAAAATTACCAGTCAGTTTTACAAGACCAAGTTTTTGCATTTCTGGAAGTCGTCTAGATACCTGGGCAGAGTCAAGACCAGTTTTTTGTGTAATACCATCTTTGCCCATTGGCCCATACTTTGCCAAAACAAAGTGAATCTTTATGAAATGCTTGTCAGCAAGTTCTTGTGCCTGTTCAGCCGCATCATGGCTGGTCTGAGGATCAGTCTTGCGTGACCGAAAGAATTTGAAAAACATCATCAACTCCTATTAAATTTTGGGCTACTTGCTTGCGCTTTCACCCATGAACATCAGAATGGCAGATCGTCTTCCATGTCTTCAATGCGCTTAGTGGATTTCTTGGGCGCATCTTCTGCACGAGGCTCTTTGGGGTTCATTGCCAAAGACATGAACCTGCCACTCTTGCCTTCCTTGATCCATGCTGACAGCCAGTAGTCCTTACCACCAACAGTGATGTTCCCCTTGTAGTCGGGGTGCTTTGGTTCTTCCTTCTTGTCGTTCCTGAACAGAACGCCAGAATTGTCACGCTTTTCTTCCATTTCAAATTTCCTTTAGTTTGTCTAGTTTGTCTTCAAGTTCACTTAAAAACTTGACCACCTCTTTTTCGAGTTCTGCAATGAGTTCATCATCGCGCTCGACACGCCTAACGAACAGTCTTAGGTGTTCTGGCATCCGTGAGTCGTAGCTCACAAAGTCGCACCATTTCCTGCCCGTACAAGCCATTTGCCACTGCATCTGCACAACATAGTCGCCTGGGACTGTTTTACTCAGCAGTGTCTCCAAGTGTGTGTGGCTCATTGGATTCTTGATTTCCACCAATCCGTCTTTCTCTACAAGACCATCAGGACTTGCAGAAGACATTGGAATCGATGGATGATCCACTGACCCACATTCATCCACTAGGACATTTGCTTTTGCCTCGTATGCGGCTCTAGCAAACTTCTCTTGTTCAATCCCTCGCTCCATCGCTGGATTGGTATATGACTCAACTGGTTCACCTGTGATTCTTTCGATGAGCAATTGAGCCATGTATTTGGCACGAGAGGCTGAATAACCGCTTTTGGTCTTGGCAATGACATCAGATACCCTAGATGCCGTTACCTTGCCCAAACGGGCTTTAAACCACTCTGGTGACCCCTGTTCCATGTCAGTATCCAATGTTGAGATAAACACTACCTCTAGGCCACAGATCAAGCATCACAGTTGCCGCACCAGTTCCCTTGAAATCTTCTTCTGTGTAGAGGATATCTGCGAGTTCTGACATTGACAATCCATTGAGTTTCATTCCTGGTTTGACAAAGTATCCCTTCATTGAATAGTGAGGTAAATAGGTAATTCCCCTATGTACGTAGCAAAGTTGTGGTGTTCGTTCTTCACGCATTGTTCTTCTCCTCGGCATAGCCGTTTTTTTGTTTAAGTGTATTTGACAGTTCTTTGGCAAATGCCAAGCACCATTGTTCAGGGTCACGATTGAAGTCAACATGATGATCAAATTCTGTCAGCATGAAACATTCATGTATATCTTTATCTGTCGGCCCAATCCATTCACGCTTGCGAGGGGCATGAACCATTTCGTTGCCTTCCCAAACTGCCCCACACACACAATTTAGTTCAAGTTCTGGAGAGTTTGCGTAAAGTGGTGTTTCGTATGTTTTGTCGTGATCAACAAACCCTCTCATGTTCTTCTGAAAATAGACTTTGTGTGTGCTTTTATCTTGGTACATCCAAACCACAGGCTCTTGAGAAACTTGATGTTTATCTGCATCTGCTATAGCCTTACAAAGTTTGTTGTAAGCAAGTTCTATATCTCTTGGAATTGCAAACCCTTTCATCGCTATTACAAGATCAATTGAAGCCCGTTTCATTAGTTCTTCACGCATGATTAAGCTCCCAATGTTGATTTCTTAGCATCTTTGGCGGCAATGATCTGCTTTTGTGCATCCTGATCAGTTTTGCAAGCCTTGAGTGCCTTTTGATAGTTCACTTTGAGTTCTTCAAGATTGATCGACTCTTCAATCATTGCAATCAAATCTGCAACCTTAGATTCAGTCAGCTTGAACTCAGGCTCAATCGATCCTGTTGTAGCGTCTAGCGCATCATGCTCAACGATGTGAAGCACCTGAACCCAAAGATAGCGAGAAATGTAGGTCTGCACTGCCCCAAGGTTCTGCACTGGATGACAACCTTTCAGTTGTGCTTCAGACATTGGGCTTGAGAAGATGATGATTTCGTCAGGCTTGTCTACATTGATCAGGACAAACTCTGCCATGTCCTTATTGAATCGGATCACAGATGTGAGTCCTACTTCAGCAAAGATTTCAAGAGCAGGGATTACGAAATCGGATAACTCAAAGTATGAGTACCCAGCGAACTTGTTAAGGCCAGACTTCTTGAGAGCCTTTTTGTGGAACTTTGATCTGGCTTCGTTCAGTTTTTGAAAAACATTCATTGTCAACTCCTGTTAAAAATTAAGCGGCTTTTTTAGCCTCGTGTTGAATCCACTGTTGCAAGCAATAGATTGAATCATTCATGTTGGCTATTTCTTCCTGATAGCCTGTCCAGCGTTTGTTCAAGCACATCAAGTGCAGCGATTCGAGTCTCTGCTTCAAGTCCAGAATCATCTCGCTGTAGTCGCCCACCAGGAATTTCTCTTGTGACATCTTTGAATCTCCTTGAAATGTCAGTTTGTGAAGAATTGGTATAAACAAATCGTGGATCAGTTATCCGCAGACTTGGATACGTTACTTTTGCCGTTGACAATTGACTGGACAATTTCGGTTTGTGTGTCATAGTCAAAGTCTTTGAGTTTGAGGAAGTATTGTTCGCCACAGCATTCGTCTTTGCTCCCTCGTGGTTTGATGCATAACATGCAGAATTGATCATCACAGTGTTCCTCCATAACCTCTTCCAAGTTCATCTTCGTTCTCATACCTAGTCCTCCTGTTGAGCATTTGTTCGACTCGTTGTGAATAGTCTGTTTTGTAAGCCTTGCGTTCTGCCGATTGGTCAATCCAAGGTGTTTTGATTTTGTCAATCACACGCAATTCTGCAATGCGTTGTGCCTGTAGTTCAATACGGGATTTCACCAATTGACCAACTCCACGCCAATCACTGTTCTTGACTGCATCAGCTAATGCAGGACAGTCGCAAATAGCGTCTGCAATGTCTTTAGCATCGATTGTTTGAATGACTGCCCAGCGTTCACGATCAATTTCGTTGTTCATGCCAAACTCCATTCTTTGCCATCTTGAATGTGTTGCTTGCGAATTGCTATCATGTCGCTAGCAATCAAAGCCATAGCCCTGTTCACATCTTCTTGCGTGAGAATGGATGATGACAATTGGTAGAACTGGTGACGACCATCATTGAACTCAATTGCAAAATCATCATAGTCATCATATTCAACGGTGACATGGATTTCTTTGAAGTGAGGGAGAAAGTCAATAGACCTTGAGATGCTGAAATCCTCTGGATCAGCGGTGACTGAGTTTTTGAAAAGTTTCATCTTGCGCCTTTCTTTGTTGAACACCTGTCTGGTGTGGAATGAATTCTGTCATAGATTTGATGGTCTGGAATAGGTGTTTTCCCTAGTATTTTTTTTGTTTTGCAGGGTTATGATGTTTTTTCCAATCACTAACAGGAGTTGAAAATTGAAACTAACTGAATCACACTATTCGATGCTTAGGAAACTAAACAATCGATCATTGGAAGTGCGTCAAATGACTCTTTTGAGTCACAGCCACTCATCCGACATTCACATCGAACGCTGGCTCAACGATTTGCAAAAACAAGGTTTTGCCGTGTTCATCGATCCTTTGTGGCACATCACGAATGCTGGGCGTGAGCAGTTCGCCAAATACAACGATGGCTTTGCTGAAATCTTCAATAAACGTGGCAAGAAGAAGGTTTACGACCAAGAGATTTACGAGGGTTTTGACCCTGCTAAAGAGGTCTATAGGAAGGGTTCGCTTGACTTCTTGCTATGCCCGTCTTTGGCCTTTAACGAACGGGTTTACAAGGATACCTACTTGGCTCGTGTTGCAAGACGAGAACAGGTATGATATTGTTGAGTCTGGCTAGGGCTGAAGTCATGAGCAGTCCGAAAAGTGCACCTCCCACCTGCCACGACTCAACTTCAGGAGGCTTTGCGAGGAAAATTCATGCAAAAAGTTGACATATGGATGCCGTTATACATAGCGGATTACTTGTCTGCCACTTCCAGGCTCACTACTGAACAACATGGAGCATATCTCCTGCTGATCATGGACTACTGGAAAAATGGTGCGCCACCAGACAATGATTCTGTTCTTGCTCAAATTACAAAACTATCACCAGATGCTTGGAGCAATGCTCGGACTATGCTTCAAGCATTCTTTGAAGTACAAGATGGTATATGGTTGCACTCAAGAGTTGAGTCTGAGCTTAAAAAGGCAAATTACAACAAAAGAACAAATATAGAGCGTGGAATCAAGGGTGCACAGGCAAGATGGGCAAATAAAAATGCTCCAAGCATAGTCGAAGCATCCTCGGAGCAATGCTCGGCAGATAGCACATCACCTTCACCTTCACCTTCAAATAAGAATAAGAATACAAGAAGAAAAAAAGAATCTTTCTCGGTCAATGTCAACAAGCCAGAATCTGTATCGGATCGGATTTGGGAAGAATTTGTATCCCATAGGAAACGCAAGGATGCCAGGATTACCGAACTGGTCATGGAAGAAATCACAAATCAAGCCGCACTTGCTGGATGGTCTTTGGAAAATGCACTCAAGGAATTGATTGTCAGGAACTGGCAGACATTCAAAGCGGACTGGGTTAAAGACAAAAACAGTCAGCCACAACTCTCTAAAAATGCCGAACTTGTTCAGCGTGTTGGTGGTGGACTTACTCGTGGATTGATTGGAGGAACAAATGTCAAGTTACTCGGAAGCTGATTTCTGTTCGCCAGATGAAGGGCTGGACTATGTGTTCACCAGAATGAATGCTATTTTTGGTGTGCCATTCAATCGCCATTTTGATGGCTTAGACCCGAATGTTGTTCGGCAAGAATGGAAGTTTCAACTTGGCAACTTCTTAACCTACAGGCCGACAATGGACTATGCCATTTCGATGCTTGATGGAGAATTCATTCCATCAGCAATCAAGTTCAGAAAGCTATGCAACGATGCGCCAGCCATTCCTGTAAAGCCTATGGTCTTGATCACAAAACAACAAACACAGGCAGAGCTTGCTGAAGTGTCCAAAAATAAAGCCGAAGCCATTGCAAAACTCAAACTTCTAAGGAGTCAATTTAAATGACCAAAAGTGAATTAACCGATGAAGATTGGGAAGTTATCAAAAACCTCGCTGATGAAACCTTGGTCATGTTTGACGGACTCCCTGTTTGGCAGGTAATACACGCATTAGAAATCGTTTATGCCTTTATTGGGGTTTCTACTGATGTGCCATTCCACACAATGATGAATAATGTCTTGACTCACTACAAGCACCTGAAGAAAGAAGAAAATGAACTTTGAACAACTTGAACACTTGACAATCCAATGGGCTAAAGATCGTCAGATCATCCCCAATTCAAATCCTCTATCGCAAGGCATCAAGACCTTGGAAGAAGTGACAGAACTATTAGCGGCACTCAATCGTCTTGACCGTGAAGAAGCAATGGATGCCTATGGTGATGTGTTGGTGACTTTGATCATTGGTTCACACTTGGCTGGCATGAACATGGTGGATTGCTTGCAATCGGCCTACGATGTGATCAAAGACCGCAAGGGATACTTGAATACTGCTGGCGTCTTCATTAAAGAAACTGATGCACTTTGATGAAATCGTTGAACGCACAATCAATCACTATGTTGAACTTGCACAACATCCTGGTTGGAAGCGTTATGTGTGGGGCGAAATCAAAAGGCTAGACCAAGAGCCTCCTTGGGCTGGAAAACAAATCAAAGAAAGGTTTTTAGAGCGTGTCAAATCCATTCATAACAAAAGCACCTCGTCAGGTGGTGCTGAACCCAATAGCTAGAGCATTCGCTAAAGACAGATTGAAGCGATTAGCCTTGAACCATCGCATCGGAATGATGATGTTGGTTGAAAACGAATATGCGGCAAGTGAAGCAATAGCCATGTCGTTCATTGTTCATGCGTTAATGGCTTGCTTAGAGGAAATGGGCGAGTCTGACTCGGTGGACTTTCGGATGCTCAAATCAGCGTCTGTCGTTTTGACTGACCTATCAAAAAGAAACTTTGCATGGCGCAAAGCCGATGCCATCACTTTGGATAATGCAATGGAGATATGCGTTAAAAGATGGGCAGGGATTGATCCTGATTTGTTGCAAAAACACATCTATGATCTTGAGCAAATCGATAAAAAGATTCAATCAGAGCAAAAACAATGAATCAGGTTTTTATTGCAATCGATCCTGGTGCAGTCAGTGGAGCAATTGCCGCAGTTGATGACCGTGGAGAGGCCATAGCGTCATACATGATCGACCATCAGGATAAACACATCATGGCGATGGCACTAAAAAGCAGAATCATGGGCTTTGCACCTGTTGGGACGGATGCCCAAATATGCATCGAGCAGGTGTTTTCGATGCCTGGGCAGGGTGTTGCGTCAACTTTTGCTTTTGGGCGTGCTGTTGGGGCTATAAATGCCGTTTGTGAGCTTTCAAGATTCCCTGTCCATTTCGTGAGACCGCAAGTTTGGAAAAAATACTTTCACTTAACTGCCGACAAAGGCGAAGCCTTAGACCTTGCCCGAATGATGTTTAAGGGTCATAACCTCAAGCTCAAAAAAGACATAAACAGGGCCGAAGCCTTACTGATGGCCTACTATTTGCGGGATCAGTTTTGCAAGTGAAGCATAAAAAGCAAACAACCTTTAAGCTGGATGAAACACAAAAACTGATTCTTAAAATCATCAGCGAAGAAGATACATTCAGGGATGGGCTAGATATTGCAATCACTTGGGCGAGACACTTCTATCAACTTGGACTAAGACCCGATGACCCGCTCGATTGTGTGGGTTTAGCAATAAAAACGCATGGCGAGCCTATGACATGGGATGAATACCACAATTCGGACAACGATGGACAGGCTCAGGAAGGGCATTAAACGGGCTTTGGGGCGTTTTTTTGGGTGCGCCTATACATAGACAACAAAAAACCCGCCGTAGCGGGTTCTATGAGGTTTTTAGCGTTTCCCGAAAATAACTTTCAGGATTAAGCCGATGGTGGCATATATCATTCGGTTATATCCTTTTCGATGAATCTTTTGAATTCGGCGTTCGTCATTTGTTCAACGTGTTGGAAATGAGGCCAAGGGTAGCGTTGTCTCAATTGTTCATCTGTCAAACGCTTAGGCGAGTCGTCAATTTGTTCGGTCACCATACCGCCGTTGCAAGCAAAAAATTTGATTTTCATTTGTAGCCTTTCAAAATGGAGGTTTTTCAGTTGGAATGGGTTTAAAAGCCTGTTTTTGGGGCTTTTGGGGTGGTGGGTTGTAAGGTGGCGGGTTTTGGCTGGGGAAAGGCCAAAAAGGGTTATTCATGCGGCGGCTTTCAGGGTTGTAATTGCTTCATTCATGCGATTTTCGAATGCATCAAAACCGATACGATCCACAATGGCATCGATGTCAATTAATGCACATTCCCTGGCTTGTTTTAAGGTTAGATGTCCCGATGCCACTGTCATTCCCTTAAATTGTGCCGATACCCGACAAACTTTGTATCCGCTCACTGGCTCCGATACGATCCAATCACGGCCTGATTTATGTAATGCAAACCTAAAAACCGATGTCATGCGAGTGTAGATCAATGGCGTATAGGATTGATCGATAAACGTTCCGTCACGCAATGCAATTTTGAATGTGGGTTTTTTCATGTCATCACCTATCAATTGAAAAGGGGAAAATGCCCCCAGTGGCCCTCAGTGAAGGCCACTAGTGGAATTTTCTAATGCTTAATGCATGGCGTACGAGATAACTTTATCAGTCCAGCAAGCCCTACAGTCACGGCATTCGCCATTTTGTTTGGGCGCATGGCATTCATGGCCTATCGGTTTCACAGTATGTACATTAGATGCGGTAATTCCTTTGATCCCTTGCAAACTAGCAGGGATTTTGACGGGTTTGTCAGGATACATGGCAGAGAGTCGCACGGTCAAATTTTCGGGAAATTTCCCATATTTGGCGATAAATTCTTTCACCATGCCGTATTCCCTAGTAGGCAACCAATGGCGGGTTTTGGGGGTTTGCTGGCAGACTGAAACGATTTTTTCTAGGTGAGTGAGTGACTGAATATCGCCGGAGTCATGCCACCTAAAAAATGCGTCATTGCCAATGCTTGCCACTATAGAGTCAACCCAATGATCCGATTCGATGCTATCAAGCCGGGCGAATTGAGCGGGTTTAATCGTGTTCGCATACATCGAATAAAACCCTTTGTCGGCGTAACAGTTAGCGCATACTGAACCGGGAATTTGAGCCATTTTGAAACCCGTTTTACAGGCTTCAGTCGGCAGGGAATAACTCTTACATGGCATCTTGCTAGTCTGAGTCAACCCGCCATGAATTGAGTCTGCTTGTTTTTTGGTCATTATTGGAATGATTCTCATGTCAACACCTATTAAATGAATCAGGGAAAATTCCCCCATTGACCCCATTACAGGGTCAATAAGTGAATCACCCCCTATATGCAAGCAAGCCTGCGATTAGAACCCAGCAAGCCAGAGTCCCTAGGACATAGGGCAATTCGCGCGCCCATGCCCTGATTTGGCGATTGCGGCGGGATTTTTTGATATCTTGGAGAACAGATTTCATGTCAACACCTATTGATTGAAAGTTAGAGATTAAGGGGAACTAGTCCCCTTGAGAATAGGGATAAACCCTAGTTTGAAAACCATTCTTTAGTCCATGCTTTTGCTTGAGATAGTTTCTTAGTGTTAAACCTTGCAACTTGTTCGCCAGTTTCTTTATGGCTTACCTCATATACCCACTCATAATGATTAAATTTAAGCTCATAAGTATCATTGCCAAT
>Ga0255168_1000548_pt1 | contig 12084 bp, 6 predicted proteins | sample Atl_Miss_RepB_8d_FD_183629 | JGI IMG/M metagenome (GOLD analysis project Ga0255168, IMG submission 183629) | Freshwater microbial communities from Altamaha River, Georgia, United States - Atl_Miss_RepB_8d | ecosystem: Environmental > Aquatic > Freshwater > River | place: USA: Georgia | collected... | reverse complement strand
ACGTCATGCCGGGGAGCACTGCTCCACCGCCGGCCACCTTGGCTTCGAGACGTTCGCGCCGGGCGCCGAGCTTGAACAGCTCGTTGATCAGCACTTCCATCGCATAGCTGCCGTAACGGGCCGAGTCGCCGCCCAGCGAGCCATCGGGCCCTTCCGGCAGCATGAAGTGATTCATGCCGCCGACCAACGCGACCGGATCGTGGACGCAGGCTGCGACGCATGAACCGAGCACCGTCACCAACATCAGATCCTCACCGGTTGCACGGAACTCACCGGGGAGAATCTTGATGGCTTGCGCCAGGAATCGACTGTCGTAGTAGCCGTCGCTGGTGTTGCGACCGGCGGCCTGATCCAATCCTCGCGCGGAGGGCTTCATGTCAGCGTTGTGCCTTTCGATAGATGGTGCGACCGCAGGACTCGATCAGGTCACCGGCATGAAAGAAGCTCTCGGAGTGACCCGCGAAGAACAAGCCATCATCCGCCAGCACCGGCACCATCCGGCTCAGCACCTGATACTGCGTGGGCTTGTCGAAATAGATCATCACGTTGCGACAGAAGATCGCTCGGAATGGACCTCGAACCGGATAGCGCGGATCGAGCAGATTGAGTTGCCGGAACGTCACCAGCTCGCGTAGCTCGTCGACAACCCGAACCAAACCCTGGTTCTCACCGGTTCCTCGACGGAAGAATCGGCGCTTGCGCTCCTCGGACAGACGCTCGATGCGCTCATCGGCATAGACGCCCTGACTTGCGGTGTCGAGCACCTGCGTATCGATGTCCGTCGCCAGAATCGATACCGGCGGCTTGAGCGTTCCAAACACTTCAGCTGCGGTGATCGCAATCGAGTACGGCTCCTCGCCGGTGCTCGCGGCCGAGCACCACAGCAACATCCGCTCGCCGGGCGCACGCTTGGCAAGCAGCTCCGCCAGTCGAACGAAGTGGTGCTCTTCTCGAAAGAACGAGGTGAGATTCGTCGTCAATGCGTTCGTGAACGCCTGCCATTCCGCATCATCACCGCTGCTTTCCAGCTGATCGAGATACTCGCGGAACGAGGTCATCCTCAATGCGCGCAAGCGGCGACCGATCCGGCTATAGACCAGGTCGCGCTTTCCGTCGTTGAGCGCGATACCGGCCCGAGCATGGATCAGGCCGCTAATACGCTTGAAGTCGGCGACGGTGAACGTGAACTCGCGAATCGACGACGAGTCACTGCGCACCACACAGGCGTCAAAATCATCGGCGGTGCTGATGCCATGGGATTGCAAGGGCTGCTTCATCTAGGGGCTCCCGAGCGATTCATCGCCATCAGAACTCGGTCCAGGCATCGGACTGCTTGACCACGCCGGTCACGCTTCGGGCGCCGCCCGAGTTAGCACTGGCAACCGCCGGGCGCCGCAGGGGTGTCACGGCGGCGGCCTTGGCCGGAGCCGGCCGCGGCTGCCAGCTGACCACCACGGGCGATGCGTTACCGCCAGGGCTACCTGAGGCCGACGCGTCGGCCGTATCAAGACGGAACTTGGATACGGCACCGCTGAGACCGGTCGTCTGCTCCTCGAGGGACCGCGCCGCAGCCGTCGCCTGCTCGACAAGCGCCGCGTTCTGCTGCGTCACCTCATCCATCTGCGTGATCGTCTGATTGACCTGCTCGATGCCCTGGCTCTGCTCCTGGGACGCGGCCGTGATCTCGGCCATGATGTCCGTCACTCTCTTCACGCTGGTGACGATCTCGTTCATCGTCCGTCCGGCCTGTCCAACCAGCTTGGAGCCGTTATCGGCTTTCTGCACCGAGTCATTGATCAGGCCCTTGATCTCCTTGGCCGCCGCTGCCGATCGCTGCGCCAGGCTGCGGACTTCGGATGCAACGACCGCAAAGCCACGCCCCTGCTCACCGGCCCGGGCCGCCTCGACCGCTGCGTTCAGCGCCAGGATGTTGGTCTGGAACGCAATACCGTCAATGACGCTGATGATGTCGACGACCTTCTTCGATGATTCGTTGATCTCGTTCATCGTCGTGACGACCTGATCGACGACCTGACCACCACGTACCGCGATATCGCTGGCACCGATGGCCAGCTGATTGGCCTGACGGGCATTTTCGGCATTCTGCTTGACGGTCGAGGTCAGCTCTTCCATCGACGATGCCGTTTCCTCCAGCGAGGCGGCCTGCTGCTCGGTGCGTGACGAGAGATCGGCATTGCCGCTGGCGATTTCACGCGATGCGCTATTGATCGTATCGGTTGCGTTCTTGATGTCGGCCACGCTGCGAGCGAGCTGACGGACGCTACGGTTGCTGTCGTCCTTGATCTGGGCGAATGCACCTTGGTAGTCGGTTTCAATACTCTGCGTCAGGTCGCCTTCGGCCAGAGCGCCCAGTACCCGGCCGACATCGCCGATCACCGCGTTCATATTCTCGACCAGTGTGTTGACGCCCTCGCACAAGCTACGCACCGAACCGGCTTTACCGTCCAGTGGGATGCGCTGGCTCAGATCACCGAGCCGCGCCGCCATGACCACATCCTGGGTCTGCTCGACCGCCTGCTGAAGCGCCGCTGCCTCATTGACCTGCTGCGTGATATCGCTGGCGTACTTGACGACCTTGAAGGGCTTACCGTTACCGTCACAAATCGGGTTGTACGACGCCTGCAGCCAGACATCACGACCATCCCGATGAATCCGGCGAAAGCGCGAGGAAATATTCTCGCCGCTGCGCAGCCGCTCCCAGAACTGCGCATATTCGGTGCTACGGCGCTCTTCGGCGTCGACGAACATCGAGTGATGTCGACCCTTGATCTCCATTTCGGTGTAGCCGACGGCGCCAAGGAAGTTCTCGTTGGCACCGAGGATCATGCCGTCCATATCGAACTCGACGACGCCCTGCGATTTGCTGATCGAGTCGAGCCGGGTCCGCGCTTCAATATCGCGTTCCTTCTGAATCAGTTCGGCGGTCACGTCGCGCCATTCGACCACATAGCCCAGGCGCGCACCGTCCGCGTCGATGACCGGATTCAGAACCAGATGGAAGCGGCGGCTACCCATCTTCAGATTGGCGTTGTGCGTTCCCGTCATTTGTTCGAGCACGCGCTGCTGATGCGCCGGATGCTTGTGAAAGCTGTCGATGTTGGCGCCGATCAAGGCCGACGCTCGGAAGTCCGGTAGATCGACACGGATCTGCGCCTCGACTTCGTTGAACATGGCCTGCATGGATCGATTGATCCACACGATGTTGCGACCTGCATCGGCAATCATCACGTTGGTATTGACCGAGTTAAGACCCTGCTCGATCCGGCGTACCCGGGCTGATTCGACGACATCGCTCTGATGTCGCTGCAGCAGATTGAGCTGCATGCGCTTGAGGGATCCCATGATGCTGGCATCCAGATGCGATGCCACTTCATTGACGAAGTCGAATTCGCCCTTCGCAATGCGGTCGGCGACACGCATCGCGTCCTGAGGCTCGGCGCCGAGCTGGGCCATGATCCGGCGGGTCAGGAACAGGCTGAGTGCGGCCAGCGCAATCGACATGAACACCAGGCTTCCGATCTGGGCGAACGTCACACGTCGGGCTGCCACGGCACCTTCGGCATCGATACGAGCCGAGTTGGCCTGGATCTGATCCCCTAGCGCCGCCAGCGAATCCTCAAGCACGACAAAGCTCTGCTCGAAGCCCGGCAGCAGAGCGCGTGCACGCTGCGGACTGGTCGCCGCGGCTGCAACCAACTCACGGGCCTTGCTGACGTAGTCATCCAGCTGCGGCCTCACCTGATCGAGTTGACGGTTGAATTCGGTGTCAGCATCGAGCTTTGAAACCGATTCAAGCGAGCTGCGGATGCTATCGACGTGGCGCCCGAGACTATCGGTGCTGGCCGCTGACTGGGCCGCTGCGTCCGACACGCTCTGCGGCAGCAGCACGGTCAGTACATCGGAATGAATCGCGTCGTGCATCATGTCGATCTGCATCTGATCGCGGATCGCCGCCGACACTGCGGATTGATTGTTGGCCATCGCGAGCAAGCGCTGCTGCCCGAACCAGCCCAGTGATCCCAGCGAAAGCGCTCCAAAGATGCCAGCCCCGGCGAGCAGCATCAGCCACTTTTTCGTCGTCATTATTTTAGTCCTGTCGACGATGTCCGGTTGAGGCGCCCACGCTCCCCAAACATCCTGTTAATGGTTCGGGCTCCACCGACCTGATGCGGTGGGCTGACGTCTTGCCTGGATCGTGGCTCCGACGATCCGATTGCGAAACGGGTCCTGTCGGCCGACTGACCGTGTCTGCTCACGATCAGAGGGCGTGAATCATCGTTCGACCTGCGCATCGGGATCGGCAGCAGACGACCCGTAAACCTTTTCAGGTTCGCCGGTGTCAGCCGCCATCTCGGGCGATGCGCATCCATGTTGTATCCGGTCGTATGATCCGTCTCGGATAACGGCCGGAGCGGGCGTTCCTTTAGCGGTATTGAGCAAGCCTTCGACGAAACCGCTGCGCGGCAGTATTCCGCCGATCAACAGCGGATCAGAACTCTGCCCAGTGATCGCCGGCCGTCACCGCGTCGATGGCAGCACGCTTGGCGACAGCCGTCGATCCTGTGCGTCGCGGCCCTGTCGCGCGGCGCATGCGCGATGCAGTGTCCGCCAGGGAGGTGGGCAATGCCGGTGCGGCCGGTGCGCTGAATTTGACGACGCTCAGCAGCGGCGCCGCCGGCTCAACTTCGGCGCGTACCGACTGAGCGAGGCGGAACCGGGATACCGCCGTGGCCAGATCGGTCGCCTGCGTCTCGAGTGTCCGAGCGGCCGCAGATGCCTGCTCAACAAGCGCGGCGTTCTGCTGGGTAACTTCATCCATCTGCGTGATCGTCTGAGTGACCTGCTCGATGCCCAGACTCTGCTCTTGGGATGCAGCGGTGATCTCCGCCATGATGTCGGTGACACGTCGAACACTGTTTACGATTTCGCCCATCGTCTGTCCGGCCTGCTCGACCAAGCGCGACCCGCCATCGGCCTTCTTGACCGAGTCCGTGATCAGCGCCTTGATCTCTTTGGCCGCCACTGCACTACGTTGCGCCAGGCTCCGCACCTCGGACGCAACGACGGCAAAGCCCCTGCCCTGTTCACCGGCTCGAGCCGCTTCGACGGCCGCGTTCAGCGCCAGAATATTGGTCTGGAACGCGATACCATCGATGACGCTGATGATGTCGACCACCTTGCGCGAGGACTCGTTGATGTCGGCCATCGTCGTCACGACCTGGTCAACGACCTTACCGCCCCGTATCGCGATATCGCTGGCCCCGATCGCCAGCTGATTGGCCTGCCGCGCATTCTCCGCGTTCTGCTTGACCGTCGAGGTCAGTTCTTCCATCGACGAAGCGGTTTCCTCCAACGAGGCAGCCTGCTGCTCGGTGCGCGACGACAGATCGGCATTGCCGCCGGCAATCTCGCTGGACGCCATATGAATCGCATCGGCACTGAGTTTGATCGAGGCAACGCTGGATGCGAGTTGCTGCAAACCGCGGTTGCTGTCGTCCTTGATCTTTGCGTACACGCCCTGGTACTGGGCTTCGATCGTCTGGGTCAGGTCGCCTTGCGCCAGCGCACCGAGCACGCGACCCACATCGTTGATGAACGTCCGGATGTTGTCGACCAGCGTATTGACCCCTTCGCAAAGCGACCGGACCGACCCGTCTTTGCCGTCGAGAGGAATCCGCTGATCCAGATCACCCTGCCGCGCCGCCTCCACCATGTGCTCGGTCTCTGCCACCGCTGCGATCATTGCCTGCGAGGCCTGAAACTGCGCGGTGATATCGGTGGCGTACTTGATGACGCGTCGGGTCACACCGGCCGCATCACTGACGGGACTGTAGACGGCTTGAACCCACAGATCGCTTCCGTCCTTGCGGATGCGACGGAACTGCGCCGCGATACTTTCACCACTGCGCAATCGCTGCCAGAACTCACGGTACTCATCGGTATCGTGCAGGGCGGGATCGACCAGCAGGCGGTGATGCTTTCCAACCAGCTCGGCCAGCGGATAACCGATCGCCGTCAGGAACAGTTCGTTGGCATCGATGATATTGCCATCCAGATCGAACTCGATGACCGCCTGGGTGCGACGGATGGCGGCAATCCGTGTCGAATAGTCGGCCTCACGCTCGCGGTCAGCCTCGCCACGCAGCCGGAGCTGGGTCTGCATCGTATCCAGCCGTGCCAGCAGCGTGCCGAGCTCATCCTGACTTACGACGCCGATCGGATTGTCGAGGTGGCCCGCCGTGATGCCTTCTGCCACCGCCAATGCACGTCCCAATGGGATCCGGATAGCGCGGGCCACTCGCCAGCCGATGATGATCGACAACAGCGACAGCAGTAGTGTGGCGACGCCGACGGTCACCGCCGTGGTCTGGAACTGCTCGGCGGCCGCGATTGCCGCTTCATTGCGCCGCTGATGCTCCAGATCGATCACGTCATCGATCGCCTTGGATAGCGCGCGGCGCGCCTCGCTTGAGGCATCAGAGAGCGCTTGCAGCTGTTTGAGTTCGCCGGCTTGAACGGCCTCGACCAAGCGAGTGCCAACCTCATAGGAATGCGAGGCCGTCTGCTGCATCGCGGTGATCCGAGCGGCCATCTCGCCGCTTTCACCAGACGTCATCTGCTCGTACTGTTTGGCGGCTTCCACGTACGCCGCACGATCGTCTTGAAGGTTCAGCAGTTCGTCACTGCGCATCTCCTCGTCCCGGGCCTGCAGCAGCTGCAGTTCATCAACGCGGATCTTCAGCAGTTGCGACTCCAGATCGGCCAGCTGCTCAACTCGTTTGAGCACTGTCTGTTCGAGGTCGACCACGTAACCATTGGCATCGTTCAGACGAGCCAATGAGAAGCCTCCGAGCAGCGCGGTGAGTAGGCAGGCGACGCCGAATGCGACGTATAGCTTGCCCGCGATGTTCAGAGAACGGATGCGCTTCATATCGACCTCTACGTCGTATCAATCAGTTGGGCTTTCGAACAATCAGTGTTGCGATTCATCACGGGTTTCGACGGTGTCGCGCATGCCGGGATTGGCATTGAGCCAATGCTGCTGGGTCAGCACCGCACCTCCGAGAACGATCCCCACCCGATCAAACAGCTCGCATGCCGACTGCGCGACCCGATCGCGAATACGGACCGCTGTACGCTGGTTTACCGGGGGATTCCGCAAGGCAGGAACATGATTCATGGCAATGGACTCCTGTATCGATACATGCGTTGCGACACGTGCCGATACGGCGGCACACCGGGCTAGTTCAATGTGATGGCATCCACCAATGCGTCCAGATCAAGCAGGGTCAGCAAGCTGTCGTCGAATACGACGTGACCGCTGACGGCGTTGTCCGTGCCCGGCACGGCGACGGTGGGAGGCGGCTTGATTGCCTCGCGCTGCAGCGAATACAGCTGTCCGATTCGATCGACGCGCAGCGCGAGTACTTCGCCGGCTGACTCGACGACGATCAAGCAGTTCTGATCGCCGCCGACGCCCTGTCCTTCGACCTGCAGACGTCCGTGCAAGTCCAGCACCGATACGATGCGTCCGCGTAGCGCCGAGACGCCCAGCACGAAGCGCGGCGCGCCGGGCACCGCATCAATGCTGGCTTCTGGCACGACTTCGCGAACACAGCCGATGCGCAGTGCAAACGCCTGCTGCGCCACTTCGAAGCCGACCCATCGGCTGATTTCACTGGCTGGCGCCTGACGTCCGACAGAACTGGACTGAGCGTGCATGGCATGACCCCGATGGTTCTCTCTGAGGGTTAGCGGTCGCAGCGCGCCAATCTTTAATCCGCCGGTATTTCCGAATCGCCGACGCCGGACGTTATAGCCCTGAGCAGACGCCAAAGCTGCGTCCGTGAACCAAAACGATCCGTGATACAGGGAGCTGGGATGAACGTCAGAAAGCAGAAGGCAGCAGCCAGGGTTCGGTCATCGGGGGATGCATCGACCTGGGGCAAGCTGAAAGCGATGTCATGTGTACCGCTGGTGGTGGGCGCCGAGTTGGCCTTGATGTCATCGGGGGCGATCGCCGCCGACGCCGAGTTGCAGGTAGCGGCCGCCGACACCCAAGTCGCGAGCCTGGAAGAGATCATCGTCACCGGTACGCGCCGTAGCGGCGGCCTGCAGGCCTCCGAAAGCCCGGCCCCGATTCAGGTGATTGGTGCCGAAGCGCTGACGGAAACCAGCCGCCCTGACCTGATCTCATCGATCGCGCAGATCGTGCCGTCGTTTACCGCGCAGGCCTTCGGCGGCGACATGGCCAACCAGACGCTGTCGGCCAAGCTGCGCGGTCTCAGCCCGAACCATGCGCTTGTACTGATCAACGGCAAACGCCGCCATACGACCGCCAACCTGGCCGTGTTGGGTGGGCCGTTCCAGGGCGGCGCTGCTGCCGACTTGAACTTCATCCCGGCCGCATCGATTGCGCGCATTGAAGTGCTGACGGACGGTGCCGCCGCGCAGTACGGCACTGACGCAATTGCCGGCGTGATCAATATCATCCTGAAGAACGGCTACGAAGGCGGCAGCGTCGACAGCAACTACGGCAAGTACTTCGACGGCGGTGGCGATAGCATTTCGCACAGTGGCAACATCGGCTTCGGCAGCGGACCCGAGGCCTTTGCCAACCTCACGGTCGAAGTTCGCAACAAGCAGCGCAGCAACCGCGGTGGCGCCGATCCGCGCGTCGCGGCCGTCAACAGCAGCACGCCCTATCCGAACAGCAACGTGACGCTGGTGCGCGGCTATCCGTTCTTGAACAAGATCGTCGGTGACCCGGAAATCAAGACCGTCGTCTCGATGCTCAACGCCGGCTACAAGCTTGGGGCGGTCGACCTGTACGGTACGGCCAGCGTCGGTACCAAGAAGGCCAACTCGTTCCAGAACTACCGGATGCCCAACCGCGCGTCGTTCACCAAGGTGACGACCGATAGCGACGGCGATACCACGACGGAGAAAATCTATCCGTATCCGTTCGGCTTCAGTCCGCGCGAAGCGATCGATGAAACCGACATGGGTTTCACCGGTGGCGCCCGCGGAACGGCCGGCGAGTGGAACTGGGATCTTGCGACGACCTGGGGCCGCGACGAGGTCGACATCGCCACGATCGATTCGATCAACACCGACCTGTATGCCGACACTGGCGCATCGCCGACCAACTTTGACTCCGGCGCCTACATTGCCAGTCAGCTGACCACCAACCTCGACGTCAGCCGCGAGTACGACGTCGGCATGGCCGGTCCGATGAACCTCGCTCTTGGCGCGGAAAAGCGCTACGAAACCTACGAGCTGGAACAAGGCGACCCGGCATCGACCTATAAGTCGGGCGCGTCGTCCTTCCCTGGCGTGCAGCCCGGCGACGCCGGTCGCCACAGCCGCCATAACGTCGGCATCTATGCCGACGTTGCGCTGACGCCGATCGACAAGATGCTCGTTGATGCGGCGATCCGCTTCGAGGACTACAGCGACTTCGGCAACACGACGATCGGCAAGCTGACGTCGCGCTATGACTTCACGCCGAACTTTGCGCTGCGCGGCACCGTCAGCACCGGCTTCCGCGCACCGACGCTGGCGGAGTCGTACTACACGGCGACCAACGTCGGCCCGAGCAGCGCGTTCGTGCAGCTGGCGCCGAATGCGCCCGCCGCCTCGCTGCTGGGCTTGGGCGACGGCCTGAAGCCGGAGAAGTCGACCAATCTGAGCTTGGGCGTGGTGATGCATCCGACCGACATGCTGACGGTCACCGTGGATGCGTATCAGATCGAAGTGCGTGATCGCGTCGTCGGCTCCGGCTCCCTGTTCAGCCAGTTCGTCGGCGACACCAAGGAAGACGGCACTGCGATCTCGGCCGCCATTGCCGCCAACGGCAACGTGCTTGACCCGACCGTGACCACGCGCGGCATCAATCTGTTTGCCAACGGCCTGACGACGCGCACGCGCGGCGTCGACGTGGTGATGACGCTGCCGCAGACCTATGACTTTGGCCGCGTTGACTACAGCCTGTCAGGCAACGTCAACAAGACCAAGGTCACCAAGGTCAACCCCAGCCCGGTGGAACTCGGATCGCAGCCGCTGTACGACAAGACCGCGATTGCCGATCTCGAAACCGCGTCCCCGCAGTACCGCGTGAACTTCGTCGCCAGCTGGAGCCGCGACATCTACTCGGTCACCTTGCGTGAAACGCTGTTCGGCAAATCCTCGGCGCAGGAACTCGGCAACGATGGCACCTACTACGAGACCAAGGTCGACCCGGCGTTCATTACCGACCTCGAGGTTTCGGTCAAGCCGACCCCGTCGATCACGCTCAGCCTGGGCGCCAACAACTTGTTCAATGTCTATCCGGACAAGAAGCGCGCCGATCTGTTGAAGACCTACACCGACACGCTCGATACCTCGGCGGTGACCTTGTATCCGACGTACTCGCCGTTTGGCTTCAATGGTGGCTACTACTACGGCAAGGTCAGCTATTCGTTCTAAGCCTGACCGCATCCAGCACGCGGCCCGCTTCGGCGGGCCGTTTGCTTTCCGGAGCCGAATCGGCGAAGGGCCGGATCAGTAGGACAAGCCGAGCATCAGGTACACGCTGCGACCGATGCCGATGTTGTAGACCGCACGGTCTTCACCGGGAACGATCGTGCCGAAGTACCGACGATCGAGCAGGTTGTACAAGTTGGCCTGCACGCTGAGCCGCGGTCCGTAACGGCTGTCGATGCTGTGACCGGCATTTAGATTCACCAGCGCATAGCCACCCACCCGTTCCTGATTCAGCGTATCGCCGTAGCGCGGACCGGTGTACTTGAAGTCGGCGCCGGCAAAGGTGCTCGCGTGCCGCCACGATAGATCGACGGTCATCATCCGCGACGGTGTCGCTGGTACGTTTCGCCCCGCGCTGTCCACTCGATAAACCCCGCGCTGTTGGTCCGATGACTGATAGTCGGTATCGAATCGCGACTGATTCAAGGACAGCGTCGAGCCGATTCGCCAGCGCGGCATCGGGTTCCAGTAGAGGGCGGCTTCCATCCCCAAGGTGCGGATCGCACCGACATTGTCATAGGTGTCGACACCGACCAGATCGGGGTCGGTCAGCTGCAGCCCGAGCACGCGATCGCGATAGTCGATGTGGTACATCGACAGCGTGACCGCCGAGCGGTCCGAGGTGATGCGCAAGCCGAGGTCGATATTGCTGGAGGTCTCAGGCTTCAAGTGGTCGTTGAAGCTCGACGAGACGAACGCGAGTCTGGGCGTGGCACTGAAGTTCTCCGCATAGTTGGCAAAGACTTCGCGACCCGCGGCGATGGTCCAGGTCAGTCCGATTTGCGGCTGCAGGTAGTCGCGGTCGGTCTTGCTGCGTTGCTGCTGCTGTTCGGCGTTGAACGCCGCATTGTTCAAGTAACCGCTGGCGACGCGGTCCACGTATAGACTCTTGCTGCCGATCTGCAGCGTCAGCAGATTGTCGATCAACCGAATGCTGTCCTTGGCGTATAGCTGATAGACCTGGGTCTCGACGTGTCGGTCGTAGAACAGCGTCACCGCCGGCTGATCGTCATACAGCTGGCCATCGGCACCCATTCGATAAAGCGGACGACGCTGACTGAAGTCATAGTGCTGAAGCCAGCCGCCGAGGCTCAACTGATGACGCGCGCCGAAACCTTTCTGCAGGTTTAGCGTCAGGCCACGGCGCTCGCCCGACAGCGATTCGCGACGACCCGAAGGGCGATCATCGTCGGGCGGCTGGACATCGCGGCGATCCGGATTGCCGGCCAAGGCTTGACCGTAGGCGGTACTCGCGGCTTCCGGCGTCACGCCAGCGACCCCATAGCCCCGCTTGAATTCGATGTACGGCTGCAACTGCAGCGACGTGTCCGGCGCGAGCTGCCATTCCGTTCCCAGCGTCAGCAGATGGTCGGTCCGACCGTTGCGCCAGTACTCGTAGTAGCGAGCGTCTCGTGCCGGATCGCCGCTGAGGCGCTGCGCGTAGACCAGGTTGGCGCTGCCATCGAAGTTGTAACTGCTGACATCGTGATCATCGCGATCGCCGTAGAGCCAGCCGAAAGTCACCCGGCCGGTATCGAA
>Ga0255168_1000544_pt1 | contig 12180 bp, 14 predicted proteins | sample Atl_Miss_RepB_8d_FD_183629 | JGI IMG/M metagenome (GOLD analysis project Ga0255168, IMG submission 183629) | Freshwater microbial communities from Altamaha River, Georgia, United States - Atl_Miss_RepB_8d | ecosystem: Environmental > Aquatic > Freshwater > River | place: USA: Georgia | collected... | reverse complement strand
AGTCGGTGCAGGAAAAATAGACAAGCGTGCTGTTCCCCCCCGACGGCATGCCCGGCATATGCACCAGCGCCCCGCCGCAGCCGAACTGGTCGGGCTTGGCCGGAAAGGCCCACAGCTCGGGATTTTCCATGCTCAGCTTTTCGAGGGTGACGCCCAGCACCGCCTCATAGAAGGCCCGCGCCCGCGGCATGTCCTGGACATAAATCTCGAACCACCCGACCGGATTGCGGATGCAGCTCATGGGGATTTCTCCTGAAAGGGGTGAACCAAAGGAAAAAACAAAAAGAAGTGATGGTCGTGGTGGACGAGGGAAATGATAGAAAACCTGTCCTTCAGCGCCCAAAGCGCTCCGTTGGCCGGCACTACTTGAGCCGGTCCAGCCTGCCCCTGTTTCGGACGATGTTCTTGTAATCCCACTGGATGCCGATCGATTTTTTCAGCCACCCGCGCAGGCTCACCCGGTCCACCTGTTCCACTGCCGTGTAACGGGCCTCGGCAGCTTTGAATTTCCCTTCCTTTTTCAGCCCTTTCTCGTCAAACGATTGTCCACTCCAAAACAGCAGCCGCACGCACCCCTTCAGTTTGCTGTAGCCCACGATGGGGTTGCCTTCCAGAAACCACACCGGATGGGCATGCCAAATCTTATTTTCCGCCTGCGGAAGTGCCTTGTCGATTTCCCCGGCCAACACCTCGCAAATTTCCCGGTCCGAGAGGCCGAGCGATGCGTTGTAAGCGGCGGTATCGGCGTGCATGGGATTCCTCCCGAAAACCGGCCCATTTGGGGCAACCTGGTTATAAGTCTAATATAGCGTTAGACTTGCGTTTTACTACGGAGGCCTGGCACCACCAAAGGACTTCGTGATAACACACCACAACCTTTCAATTGGCCGTGATTTAACCATTCAAACGGCCGCTTTCACAGATCGGTCGGGTGGGCAAGCCGCATGGAGTTTCCACGCTTTGTAGGACCGAGGCTGGTGGAAGCCTTGGAGGATACCCCGGTGGTGCTCATCAGGTAAGCCGGCCCACCATCCGCGAATATGTCACGCTTCTGGAACGGGTCTTCCTGGTGGACGAGCTGCCGCCTTGGTACACCAACCGCCTGAGCCGCCTGGTGAAATCGGCCAAGTTGCATATGGTCGACACAGGGTTGGCCTGCGCGTTGCTGGGACTGGATGGCGGGACCTTGTGGCGCGATCGGGAGATGTACGGCCGGATGCTGGAAACATTCGTCTACCAGGAACTGCGCCGGCAGGCGGGTTGGCATCCCGATGCGATCCGGTCCTTCCATTACCGCGACAAGGACAATGCCTGGGTGGATATCCTGGTGGAAGGTCCCGGCGGGCGCATCGCCGGTGTGGAGGTGAAAGCCTCCGCCACCGTCGAGGCGAAGGACTTCCGCGGCCTGCGCTAATTAAGGGAGGCGACAGGCAATAAGTTCGCGGCCGGGGTGTTGATGTACGATGGTCCCACTTGCATCGGCTTTTGCGAGCGACTGTTCGCCGTGCCTGCGACCCAACTGTGGCAGACATGAATTCCCTGGGAAGGTTTTACCCCGCCACCAACTCAAAAACCGTCACCTCCGGCCGCACATTGAACCGCACCCGGTACAGGTAACCCACGCCGCGGTTGATGTACAGTTTCCGCCCGCCATCCAGGTCAAACACACCGGCGGTGTAGCGCCGGTTGTTCACCGGCAATAGTGGCGGAGGCAGGAACGGGGGCTTGCACTGGCCGCCATGCGTGTGGCCGGACAGGATCCAGCCTCCAAAATCATCCCAGCCGGGCCTGTCCGCCGAGTCAGGGTTGTGGCTCAGCACCAATGAAGGTTTATCCGGCCGCAGCAAGCGCAGGGTGGCCATGTCAAAATTGCCACCCCACAGATCCTCCATCCCGCACACTTGCAGTCCGGCGACCTCGGTCACCTGGTTCCGCAGCAGGGTGATACCGCTGTCGGTGGCCAAAGCGGCCACTTCATTTGCCACATTCTGGTTGTGGAAGTCCAAGCCGTAGTCATGGTTGCCCAGCACGCCAAAGGTGCCCAGGCTGCCAAGCGCGCAATGGGAAAATACCCGCTTGGCCTGATCGTCCACCTCGTCTTTCCGGCTGATGAAGTCGCCGGTGTACACCACGATCTCGGGAGCCATCCGCCGCACCCGCTCGAAGGTGTTGATCAAGTAGTCATCATCCACCTTGGGGCCGATGTGCAGGTCGCTGATCTGCACCAGCCGCTTGCCAGCAAGGGAATCGGGCAGTCTGGCAATGGGCAACGGTCGTTGAACAATCTCCAGCCAATGTGGCTCAATCCGCCAGGTGTACAGGCCCAAAGAGGCCGCACCCAGCGCAAGACCGGCTTTCAGCAGTTTTCTGCGGCTGTGCAAAGCGTGGTAACCAAATAAGCAAAGGGGCCAAAGAACAGCTATACCAGCATACCCCCTCAACTTGGTGGCAGCACCTTCCAGGTTTCCCCATCGGGCCGCACCACCACGCTCACCGTCACCCTGTGCTGTTTGCCTTGCCGTTTGCCCCATAGCGACAGGTGGACCACTGTCGAATCAGCGCGATCACCCACCGAGGAAAGATGTGCCCCGGCTTTCTCCAGATTCCAACGCTTCACCAGTGCCTTCGCCCTCTGCTCAAAAGCCTGGGGCGACAATTTCGACCGGGAAAAGGTAAGACTGTACGCTGCGTGCCACTCCCCCGCCAACAAATGCTCGCAGTAACGCAAGGCCACCTCGGCCGCCGGGCCATCTTTTTTCGGTCCGGCAATCTGGCCGCCGCAACCGGCCGTAAAAACCAGCGTTACCATAAGCCAAACACGCCAATCAGGGATAGGTGCCATCTTCGACCAAGATTTTCTTGTCGGGGAAAATGTCCGGCAGCGCGGCGTCAAGGTTCAATGCGGTGACGTGGCCGTCCAGATACAGGTAATTGGCCGTCTGGCTGTGCCGGTCATGGGCGATCCAGTGCTTGAAAATGTCGGTTCCAAGCCAGATGTCGAAATCATCCTGCCGGGGATCCTCGCCCATTTCCTCGGCGAATGCCTCACCCCGTCGTTCCACCCAGGCGATGAATTGGGAGGTGCCCACCTCGTTGACGAAGCGGTTCAGCGTCCACTGGCCATAGCGCCTGGTCCGGTGGCTAATCAGCGAGTTCATCAGGTAACTGGTCCGGTGGCCAATCCCGTTTGCCACACCCTCTTCCAGAAACGGTTTGGGCACCGTCAGGTCGCTCGGGCAGCGGTAAAGGCGGGCGCTGGCCACAGTCTGGCCCTTTTGGGCCAGCGACTCATCGGCTTCCGCGTTGCCGCCGATGAATGGCATCAGCTTGTCCTCCCAGAAAATCTCGGCGAAAGAGTTGCTGTGCGATTCCTGCGAGGCCACATCCGAATCATACGGGTGGTGCAGGAAGAATTTGCCCTCGGTGGCATCGTAATATTGCAGCGCAGCCAAGCCGATTTGTCGAAGGTTGTTGGAGCAGCTCATGCGGTTGGCCGCCTCGCGCACCTTTTGCACCGCAGGCACCAGCAGGCCTACCAGCACCGCGATGATGGCGATGACCACCAGCAACTCAATCAGGGTGAAACCAAGCCGACTGGAACGATGCATGACATCCTTTCAGGAGGGGGGACCGGATGGGGCTTCCGGTTTTCTTTTCTGCAAGAACCACTGTACCAGCATGGCACCAGAGGCAATGATCACCAGCCCGAAAACCGCCATCCCCCATTTGCGCGCCCCCGTGCGGTCAGCGCGGGTCAAGCCCTCCGAAACGAGGGTGTCTTCCGGAACAGGGGGGGGCGGGATGGTGAGCGAGGCTTTGGCGAAATGGCCATCTTCACCCCGGATTTCCACCCGGTAAGCGCCCGGCGCCGGGGCTGGTAATGAATATACCCCTTCCGCATCGGTGATTGCTTCCACCAGCAGATGGTTTTCCCGGTCCAGCAGGCGCAACTGGGCATGGGCCACCGGCGAATTGTCATCGAAGTATACTTCCAGATGGAGTGTGCCCGCCCGCAGACGAGCCTCGATGCCCAAACCATGGGCACCTGCCGAAAAGGGGGTCAGTCCCACAAGCAAAATCCCGCAAAGGTAGGCGATGGCTCGAGTCATGAAGGCAACCAGGAGAAATGTGCGAAACGGTTCACGATAGCGGTCGGTTCCCCTTCCGGGAAAATGCACCAGGGCCTTATTCTTGCCCACCCCCCCGCCGTCCTTCCTTCTTGGCCGAATTGCGCCGCTTGGCATCCATCCGGCGGAGTTGAGAACCCCATGTGGGTTTGGTTTTCTTGCGGGGGGTCGGGGCCTGCAGACACTGGCGGATCATCTCCACCAGTTTGTCCAGGCATTCCTGGCGATTGCGCTCCTGGTCGCGGTGCGTCTGCGCCACCAGCAAAATGTCACCCTCGTTGGTGAACCTGCTGGGATAGCTCGCCTTCAGGCGGTCGAGAGTTCCCAGGGGCAGCACCACCGAGGTGGTTGCGGTGCGCCATCGCAGGTGTGTCTTGCTGGCCACCTTGTTGACATTCTGGCCGCCCGGGCCTCCCGACCGCGCATAGCTGAATTCGAGTTCCTCCAGGGGGATGGCCACCCGTCGGCTCACGCGCAGCAGATTCGCGTCGGGTTGGGGCGTGGTCATGGAACTCTCCCCGGTTCGCGGTTGGCCGTGCCCTTGCGTTTGGTCAGGGTGTCACCCAGCTCACCGCGGAATTTTTCAGCAACAGCCTGCAACCGGGCCACTTCCACCGGATGTTCACCAGCCAGGTTTTTGCTTTCCCCCGGGTCGGCCTTCAGGTCATACAGTTCAGCCTGGGTGACTTTTTGGGAGGTGTATTTCACGGGACTGCCTCCGGTGCCGCCCGGCTTTCCTTTCAGCGTGCGGTAGGTGTGGGGCAGCACCAGCTTCCAGCGCCCATCGCCGCTCAGCACAGCCTGCAGTTCGTTCTGCAGGTAATAGCAGGCATAGCCATCAGTCTCGGTGTCGTGCGGATTTTTGGCCCCTGCCTGGCCGGAGACAATATCCCAGCAGTTTCCCCCATCAATCCGGTTTTCCGGCAGGCTGGTTCCAAGCCGCGATGCGACGGTGGGCAGCAGGTCGATGGTCATCAGCATCGCGTCGGTGGTGCTGCCGGCGGGTATTTTCCCGGGCCAGCGCATGATGCATGGCACCCGCACCCCGCCCTCCCACACGGTACCCTTGCCTTCCCGAAACCGGCCCGAACTGCCAGCACGGTCGCCGTAGCTCAGCCACGGCCCGTTGTCGGAGCTGAACACCAACCAGGTGTTGTCGGATAGTTTCAGCTCGTCCAATAGCTTCACAATGCGCCCCACCCCGTCATCGATCTCCTCGATCACATCGGCATACAGCCCCCGGCCCGATTTCCCCTCGAATTCCTTGCCGGCAAATAGAGGCACATGCGGCTGATTGGGCGCCAGGTACAGGAAAAAAGGCTTGCCCGCCGATTTTTTGATGAAACGCAGGGATTCATCTGTGAACTGACCGGTGAGCTGTTTCTGGTCTTCCGGGCTCACCGAGGGATTCACCACCGTGGTATCCCGCAGCAGCGGAAGCGGCGGATACGCCTTGGGTGTCTCAGGGTGCAGCGGCCACATGTCCGCCGAGTAGGGGAGGCCGAAAAAGGAATCAAAACCCTGCCGTGTGGGCAGGAATTCCGGCAGGTGACCCAGATGCCATTTGCCCACGCAAGCGGTGGCGTAGCCCTTGCCTTGCAGCAGGTTGGCCAAGGTTTGTTCTTTCGGGTTCAAACCCATTTTCGCGTTCGGACCCAGCGCCCCATGGATCCCTACGCGGTTGGCGTAACACCCTGTCAGCAGGCTGGCGCGCGATGCCGAACAGACCGGTTGCGACACATGGAAATTGGTGAAGGTCCGCCCTTCACGCGCCATGCGGTCCAGATTCGGCGTCCGCGCCAGCTTGCCGCCAAACGGGCCGATATCGGTATAGCCCATGTCATCGCAGAAGACCACCACCAGGTTGGTCGGGGTGGCATTCAGGGCGTTAAGCGCGACTAGGAGAATTGACAACATGGGAAATTTCCCATTGGTTAAAACGGCTAAAAATACTCAGGAATTCAATGCCCTTAAGCTTTCCGGATCAATAGGTTGAATGCCAGAAAAACGATTGAAATCAGCACCGTTGTAGGTGATTATTTGTTGGATTTGGTGCATTTGCATGGTCGCCACGATGCGGGCATCGTGGGATACTTTGCCTCGGCAGCCATTGTTTTTCACCAGGTGTAACCATTCCTTGAGAAGCCCTGGCAAATCTTCGATCACGGGGAACACTGTGAGAAATTGATGGATCAAGGAGAAGCAATCCTCTGGTGTGTAACCCATGCCATTGGCGGCCAAGTCGCGGGTGGCAACCACCCAAAATTCATAAAGAATCTGGGGAGCCAGAAGGATGGACACTTTTTGTGCGCGGAGACCTTGGATCGTTTGAACAGTCAACGAATGGTTTCGGTCAGCCGGGTTGGCCAAACTAACCAGCACATTGGTGTCCAGAAGAATCTTCATTCTTCACGGCCGGCGTAAATGGTTTCCCGGCCACAGTCCACCACATGGTCTGTCGGTATTTGTCCGGCCTTGGCATGGATGAAGGCCAAGAGATTGTCAAAATCTCGGTCTTCTGTCGGATTGGGCGCGCGGATCGGATCAGGGATCAGACTTTCCACCATTTGATCCACCGTTTGGTTGCGTCCTTGGGCCCAAGCCTGCAGCTTGGCGTAGGTGGCATCAGAAACGGTGATGTGTGGCATGTTGAACCTGCTGAATTATGGCTTTCAACCGTAATTATAGCCCTGCAAAATTTTCTGCTGGGATTACCGCCCCAACTGAAACTTCGTCACTGCCTGCACCGAAGTCACCGGGATCCAGGTGCGGTTCACCCCCGCGATATCCTCCACCGCGATGTGGTCCCGGGCCAGTTCCACCACGGTGTGGCTGCCCCCGTCGAGCTTGGGCAGTAGGGTGAACTCATAGCGTCCCTGCTTTTCGCGCATGGTCACCTTGTCGCCCACCCGCAACGGGCCGAAGGGGCCGGCCCCGCCACCGGCATCCGGCCGTTGCGACACGGCGGTGCCCAGCGCAAAGGCTGCCGCCGATACCGCCAACACGAAGGGCAGCGCGCGCATGGTCAATTCCTCCACCTCACCTGATGCATCACAGCAACTTGATACAGGCCACGCCCGATACAACCAGCACCGCCCCCACCACCCGTCCGGGGGTGATGGCGCGGACATCGAGGCCCATCCAGCCATGGTGGTCCAGCAGCATGCTGGAAATCAGCATCCCGCCCACCATGGCTGAAAGAAACACCCCCGCTCCCAGCCTGGGGGTTAGCACCGCGCCGGCCAGCACGATCAGCGCGCCCAGGGGGCCGCCGATCCAGTTCCACCAGGGGGTGGCGCGGATCACCTCGGCCGGTGGCGGGGTTGGGCGGAACAGCAGCATCAGGGTCACCGCGGTGACGATGGTGCCGCACACGCTGAAAAACGCCGGGTACCACGGGTCGTTCAGGTTCCTGCGGAACGAGCCATTGGCCGAAGCCTGCAAGGTCAGGCAGATGCCCGCCCCGATCGCCAGCAACACATTCACCACCGTCGGACCCATCAGACCACCCCATCCCCATTCCAGTCAGCCATAGCCGAATCATCCATCCTACTCGGCCCAGTTCAGCGTGCGCCCCACCGCCTTGCGCCAGCCCACCAACAGCTTTTCCCTGTCTGCCGCCGTGGTGGCCGGAGTGAACTCCTGGTCCAAAACCCAGTTCTTCTCGATATCCCCCAGGCTGTTCCAGGTGCCCGTGGCCAAGCCGGCCAGGTAGGCCACACCCAAGGCTGTGGTCTCCTGCACGCGGGGGCGTCGCACCGGCACCCCGAGCAGGTCGGCCTGGAACTGCAGCAGGGCGTTGTTGCGGCTGGCCCCGCCATCCGCCTTCACGCTGGACAGCTTCACGCCGCTGTCGGCCTCCATCGCCCCCAAAAGATCCGCCGATTGCCACGCCATCGATTCGACAGCCGCCCGGGCGATATGCGCCGCGGTGGTGCCCCGGGTCAGACCGAAGATGCCGCCCCGCGCCCGGGGATCCCAGTGGGGCGCTCCCAAGCCGGTGAATGCCGGCACCACGAACACGCCTCCCGCATCAGGCACGCTGGCCGCCAGGGTTTCCACCTCTTCGGACTTGCGGATGATCCCCAGCCCGTCGCGCAGCCACTGTACCACCGCCCCGGCCACAAACACCGCGCCCTCCAGGCAGTAGGTGGTCTTGCCGCCGATGCGCCAGCCCACGGTGGTGAGCAGGTTGTGGGCGCTGGGCACCGGCTTGTCGCCGGTGTTCAGCAGCAAAAAGCAGCCGGTGCCGTAGGTGTTCTTCGCGCTGCCTGGCTGGAAGCAGGCCTGGCCGAAGGTGGCCGCCTGCTGATCCCCGGCGATACCGGCGATGGCCACCGGAGCGCCCAGCATTTCCGCGTCCGTCTGCCCGGCCACCCCGCTCGAATCGACCACACGCGGCAGCATGACCCGTGGGATATTCAGGATGCCCAGAATCTCGTCGTCCCAGTCCAGCCGGTGGATGTCGAACAGCAGCGTCCGGCTGGCGTTCGACACATCGGTCACATGTAGCTTGCCACCCGTCAGCTTCCAGATCAGCCAGGTGTCCACCGTGCCGAACAGGATTTCACCCTTGGCGGCGCGTTCCCGAAGGCCGGGGATGGTCTCCAGCAGATGCACCACCTTGGTGCCTGAGAAGTAGGCGTCCACCACTAAGCCAGTCCGCTGGCGGATCAGGGACTCGTGTCCTTGTGCCTTCAGCCGGTCGCACACTGGCGCGCTGACGCGACTCTGCCAGACGATGGCGTTGGCCACCGGCTTGCCGGTGGCCTTGTCCCACAGGATCGTCGTCTCACGCTGGTTGGTGATGCCCAGCGACCCGATCTGGCTGGCCGAAAGGCCGGCGCGGGCCAGCGCCTCGCGCGCGCAAGCAAGTTGCGTCTGCCAGATCTCCTCGGGGTCATGCTCCACATCGCCCGGGGCGGGATAGATTTGCGGCAGCTCCCGTTGCGCCACCGACAGAGGCCGTCCGTCTTGCCCGAACACGATGGCCCGACTGGAGGTGGTCCCCTGGTCCAACGACAGTATCGGCTTGCCCATAACCATGGCCAAATACCCCAATCAAAGCCCAAAGGGAGAAAGCCCGGACCCGCACCGGGCAGGGCTTGATTGTAATGGGAAACAGGGCCGTAGGGTGGCTCCCTAGCCGTACCGCTCCGGGTCGAGTAGATCCAGGGCGACGGAGGGCTTTTCGCCGTCCAGCAACTGGCCCACCAGCTTGCCAGTGACCGGGCCCAGGCTCAGGCCCATCATGGCGTGGCCGGTGGCCACCACCAGGTTCGGCACCTTCTTGCTGCGCCCAACATACGGAAGGCCATCCGGCGAGCAGGGGCGCAGTCCCTTCCAGGGTTCAATGTCGGCGAAGTCCGTCTCGGTGAACGCCGGGTAGTACTGGCAGAACGAGCGCTGGATGCCGCGTACCCGGGCCGGGGCAACCGATTCGTTCAGGCCCGAGATCTCCATGGTGCCGCCCACGCGGAGCCGGCCACCCATTGGCGTGACGGCCACCCGCGCCTCGGTCAAAATGGTGCACAGGGTGGGCAGTTGCCGCGGCTTGGCCAGCGTCAGGCTGTAGCCCTTGCCCGCCTGCATGGGCAAGCCAAGGCCCAGCTCTTTGGCCAAAAGGGGCGACCATGAGCCTGCGGCCAAAACCATCTGATCGGCTTCCAACTGCCCGGCGCTGGTACGGGCTCCACGCAGGGCAGAGCCGTCGCGCACAAACCCGGTCACCTCGGTGTTGAAGTGGAAGGTCGCACCCAAGTTGCGGCAGCGGTTTTCCAGGCCCGCCATCAGCCGGTTGGGGTCGAGGTGGCAGTCTTTGGGGAAATAGACCGCGCCTTCAATCGCCAGTTCGGCCCCCGGGTCCAGCTTTTTGGTACCCGCCGCATCCAGCACCTCGGCCGGCACGCCCAACTGGTTGGCCCGCTCGGCCATGTGGGCTTCCTCTTCCAGACCCTTGGCTGTGCGGCACAGCATCAACAGACCCTTGGTCTCGAGCCCGAAGTCGCCGGGCCCGTTTTCGGGGTGGCTGGCCCAGGTGGTGTAGATGTCGCGGCTTTGGTAGTTCAGGTCACGCAGGATGGGCTCGGCTGCCTTCACCCGCGCCGCGGTGGAAGCCCGCCAGAACCGCAGGCCCCAGGTGAACAGGTCCCACGACAGGCGGGGCCGGATATAGAAGGGGGATTCCGGGTTCCACATCCACTTGATGCCCATCCACACCGCGCCCGGCGCGGCCAGCGGCACGAAATGGCTGGGCACCACCATGCCGGCGTTGCCGAACGAGCACCCGTCACGGGAGGAAGGGCCCCGGTCCACCACCGTCACCTGATAGCCGCGCTGCAGGGCATGCAGGGCCGACGACAGCCCGATCACCCCGGCACCCAGAATCAGCACCCGCTTGGACATGCAACCCTTCCAAAATAAAAACCTGTTTTTCAATCAATCCAGCCGGATACCCCAGCAAAACGGATCGCGCGCATCCACGAGCAGGGTCGCCTCGGCGGTCACATGGGCCGTGCCGGTCACGGTGGGGATGATCTTGCCGCTGTCGGCCGTGTTGCCGTCCCACTCGAACCGCCCGACAAACCGGGTGCCCAGGATGCTTTCCTGCACCCACTGTTCGCCCGGTTGCAGTTTGCCATCGGCCGCCAGGCAGGCCAGCTTGGCGCTGGTGCCGGTGCCGCAGGGGGAACGGTCGTAGGCCAGCCCGGGACACAAGACAAAATTGCGCGCATCGGAACCGGGCGCCCCGGGGCCGATCAGTTCCACATGGTCCACCTCGGGATGGCCGCCCGCGTTCACCGCCTGGCGGATGCGGGTGGAAAGGTCGGTCAGGTCGGCCACACAGGGCAGCGTGAGGCGGTGGCCATGGTCTTCCACGAGGTAGAACCAGTTGCCGCCCCAGGCGACATCGCCGGTCACCTCGCCATGGCCCGGCACGGTCACCTTCACGCCCTTGTGGGCGCGCCAACTGGCCACATTGCGCACCGAAACCGAACCATCCGGCAGCAGCGTGGCTTCCACCACACCCACGGGTGTCTCGATCCGGTGGGCGCCCGGCTGCAATCGGCCCAGGTGGGCCAGCGTCACCACCAGGCCGATGGTGCCGTGGCCGCACATGCCGAGGTAGCCCACATTGTTGAAGAAGATCACCCCGGCCGAGCAGGACGGGTCGGCGGGCTCGCACAGCAGCGCCCCCACCAGCACATCGCTGCCGCGCGGTTCGTTCACCACGGCTGAACGGAAGGTGTCATGCCGTTCGCGCAGCAGGGCCAGGCGGCGGTCCAGCGGACCGCTTCCCAGGTCGGGGCCGCCCTCCAGCACCACGCGGGTGGGTTCACCCCCGGTGTGGGAATCGACCACGCGGATCCGCTGGATGGCGTTGGCGCTCATGGTGGGTTCGGTGGACAGGGGCCGATCAAAGCTTGGGCCGTTCGGCCAGCCCCTTGTGGATGATCTTCAACACCGCCTCGCGCTCGGCGCCCGAAAGCGGCAGGCGCGGCTCGCGCACCCATTCGGCGCCCAGCCCGGCCTCCTGCACGGCCAGCTTGATGTACTGCACGAACTTGATGTGGGTGTCGAGCTTCAGCAACGGGTAGAACCAGCGGTACATCTGCCGCGCCTCGTCCCAATTGCCCTGCCGGGTCAGTTCCCAGAAGTACTGGTTTTCCTTGGGGAAGGCGATGCCCGAACCGGCCACCCAGCCATCGATACCCAGCACGGCCGATTCCAGCGCCAGGTCATCGACGCCCACATAGATCTGGTAGCGGTCGCCCACCTCGATCCGCAGCTCGGTGATGCGGCGGGTGTTGGCGGAACTCTCTTTGAGGGCGACCAGGTTCTTGATGTCGGACAGCTTGGCGAACTGCGCGGGGGTGATGTCCACGGTGTAGCCGACCGGGTTGTTGTAGAGCATCCACGGCAGGCGGGTGGCGGCGGCCACCTTGCGGAAGTGGTTCTCGGCCTCGGCCGCGTCGGCCTTGTAGACCATGGCGGGCATGACCATGTAGCCCGAGGCACCGAGCTTCTCGCCGTCGGCCACATAGCGGCAGGC